>Ga0070741_10005348_pt1 | contig 28629 bp, 25 predicted proteins | sample Coa_R1_4_FD_66440 | JGI IMG/M metagenome (GOLD analysis project Ga0070741, IMG submission 66440) | Surface soil microbial communities from Centralia Pennsylvania, which are recovering from an underground coalmine fire - Coalmine... | ecosystem: Environmental > Terrestrial > Soil > Unclassified ... | reverse complement strand
AAAACCGGTCAGCTGGTTTGGGGTAACAGCTCGAGGCCAGTATTTTTTGATCAAAAAATACTGGCCTCGAGCTGTTACCCCAAACCAGCTGACCGGTTTTCGCCTGGGAATTGGCGTCCTGCTTTCTCTGTGCCTGTTTGTCTATCAACTGGACGGAAAGCTGCTGGTCATCTTGCTATTTGCCGTTGGTATTCTCTCTGATCTTTTAGACGGCTCTATCGCCCGCTGTCTCAACCAAAAAACTGCTTGGGGCGCTATTGCCGATCCCATTGCCGACCGCGTACTCATTGTACCCATTGCCGTCTACAGCCTTATGCGCCAGCACCTGTGGCTGCTGTGTTGGCTGATCGGGCTTGAGCTGATTAACTCACTGCTTTCAGCATATGCCCAGTACGGACAAACATTCATTCCCCCAAATATTTTTGGAAAAACTAAAATGGCGCTGCAATGCATTGTCTTTGCCGCCATTCTCATCTACTGGCCGTATATTCCATCCATTTTCGTGCAAATTCTTTGGATTTCGGTTATCGTAATGATTATCAGCATTTACGCAAAAACATTTGACGTCCTTGCCTTAGTCAAGCAAAGGTTACAGACTCCCATACAACAAGAATCATAATGCCTACTCCAACTATAAAAATATACAATACGCTCACCAAGAAAAAAGATCTCTTGGTGCCGTTGCGCAATAACCATATTAATATCTTTGTTTGCGGACCAACCGTGTATGACTTTTCGCACATCGGACATGCCAGAACGTATGTGGTTTTCGATGCGTTTGTAAAATACTTGCAGCACCTGGGCTACAAAACGTTTTATTTGCAAAATATCACTAATGTTGATGATAAAATTATCATCCGGGCGCGCGAGCGAAAAGTTCCCACCAAAGACTTGGCAGTTGCCTTTGAAAAAGAGCACATTAAAGACATGAAGCTGCTGGGCATTACCAGCGTCAATAAATACGCCCGGGCTACCGACCACATAAAAGAGATCATCAGTCAGGTTGTGCGCCTCAAAGAAAAAGGATATGCCTATCAGATTGCCGACGGCGTATATTTTGACATCAGCAAATTCAAAGGGTACGGAAAGCTATCGGGCCGGACCGTGTTGCAGGCCGAAGATTCTGTTTCCCGTATTGACTATGCAAAAGACAAGCGCAATCGCGGAGATTTTTGTTTATGGAAATTTTCTGAGGAAGGAAACGAGTGGGAACCGTCCTGGCCAAGCCCATTCGGTAAAGGCAGGCCCGGCTGGCACATCGAAGATACCGCCATTACCGAAAAATTCTTCGGCCCGCAGTATGATATTCATGGCGGAGCCATTGACCTAATCTTTCCCCATCACGAAGCTGAAGTTACCCAAATGGAAGCGATTTCCGGCAAAAAACCTCTGGCTAGATACTGGATGCACACCGGATTTTTGACCATCGAGGAACGCAAGATGTCAAAAAGCCTCAACAACTTTACCACCATTGCCGCTTTCTTAAAAATGTATTCGAGCCAGCAGTTGCGTTACCTGATTTTACGAAATTTGTGGCATTCCCCTCTTAACTATTCTGAATCAGTGATGATTGAAGTAACGTCGGCTCTCTCAAAAATAGAAGAATTTTTGCGAAGACTGGTGGAAGTAAAAACACCGCGTTCGAAAAGCAAACAGGTTGGACAAGCTTTTAAAAAGTATCAGACGGCTTTTTATGCCGATCTAAACGATAACTTCAATACTCCAAAAGCATTTGCAACCTTGTTTGAACTCATAAAAGAAATAAATACCTATTTAGATCGAGGCGTAGTTGGTATGCCCGATGCCAAAAAAATATACCAATTTTTCAAGGAAGCAAACGGCATATTTGGCATCATCAATGTTAAAAATTTGAGGCAATCAAGCGTACCCGCTGAAGTAAAAAAGCTCCTGAAGGATCGGGAAATTTTTAGGAAAGCGGCTGACTGGCAGAAAGCCGACATGCTCCGGGTGGAAATAGAAAAATACGGTTATACACTCGAAGATACTAAAGACAAAACACTTCTAAGAAAAACATAGCAACAAAAAAGCCGGGGCGACTCGGCTTTTTATTCAAAAAGAGTTTACTTGGGCCAACAGGCCGGCGAGGACGATGGTCACAAATACCGCCGTCCAAATGAGCAGATTCATTCCTCTGTCTTGGCGGTACGCATGTGCTATCAGCGACGTGATGTGGCGCATGGTGCATCCTCAGGTTGTAAAAGATAGGCTGGATTTAGTATAAAACATCTGTATGGCTTGTCAACATTGCCTTGACCTTGCGTTGGGCTATAATAGCTTATTATGGCTGCTGATAGCGTAGAGAAAAAACCTCCTCAAAATATTGAAGCTGAGCAATGTTTGCTGGGTTGTTTGATGCTTGATAAAAATGCCATCGTTCGCGTAGCTGATTTTGTTAGTCCAGAAGACTTTTACAAAAACAACCACAAAGAAGTATTCGAGGCGATGATGGATCTGTACAGCAAAGTAGAACCTATTGATATTATTTCGGTTTCAGCACGGCTCCGGGAAAAAGAAAAGCTTGAGCAGGTGGGCGGATCAGCTTACTTAACCTCGCTCATCAACATGGTGCCTACCGCAACCCATGTGATGAACTATGCTAAAACCGTCCGCGAAAAAAAAGTCTTGCGTGACCTTATTCAAGCCTCGCACGAAATTGGCCTTGACGCTTTTGACGAATCGCAAGACGTGGACACTCTGTTAGACAAAGCAGAAAAGCGGGTGTTTGGCATTGGCCAGAAATCCCTTACTCAAACCTTCGTACCGATCAAAGAAATTTTGGGTGAAACGTTTGAACGCATCGACCAGCTTTCAAAACACCAGTCCATGTATCGCGGTATCGCCACCGGATTTAAACAGCTCGATAACATGCTTTCTGGACTTCAGCGATCGGATTTGGTTATCTTGGCCGCGCGCCCGTCCATGGGAAAGTCGTCGTTGGCGTTAGACATTGCAAAGCATGTTGCCGTGTATGAAAACCTGCCAGTAGGAATTTTTAGCTTGGAAATGTCAAAAGATCAGCTGGTTGAGCGCTTGCTTGCCAGCCAAGCCAATATTGATTCGTGGAGGTTGCGCACGGGAAAACTTCAGGATAATTCGGGCGATAGCGATTTTTCGCGCCTGCAAATTGCCATGGGAACTTTGTCAGAGGCGCCAATTTATATTGACGACGCCGGAGCCACCAACATTTTACAAATGCGCGCGATGGCTCGGCGACTCCAATCAGAGCACGGCCTTGGGTTGATTGTAGTTGACTACCTACAGCTCATGGATACCACCAATAAATATGCCTCCCCTATTCAGCAAGTAACTGAAAATTCGCGTGCCCTAAAATCCTTGGCAAAAGAGTTAAATATTCCCGTGCTGGTGCTTTCGCAGCTTTCGCGTGCGGTTGAGCAGCGAACACCGCACCGGCCAATGCTTTCTGACTTACGCGAATCGGGAGCCATTGAACAAGATGCTGACGTGGTACTCTTTATTTACCGCGAAGACAAATACAATGAAGCTTCCCTTGAGAAAAATATTGCAGAAATTATTGTCGCCAAGCACCGAAACGGCGCCCAGGGAGCCATAAAGCTCTACTTTGATGAGCAGCGGGTCAGTTTTAGAAACCTTGAGCAGGGCGACTACGCCACCGAAGTCGAGGCAATCTAACCCCACTGGTACCGTGGACTGGTCCACGGTACCAGTTTTGCAATGGTGCTGGTAAAAGTCACTAGTGTTGCAACCGTAAGTTACATGTCAGATTCTATTAAAAAACTGGCGAGATTATTTTCTGAATTTCCAACGATTGGTTCACGAACTGCCAACCGTTTTGTTTTTTACCTTATTTCGCAACCCAAAGAAAAAGTGCATGAACTCATCGATGCCATTCAAGAACTAAAAGCAAATGTAAAACAATGCGTTTTTTGCTTTAATCCATACGAGGGTACCGGAAACCTGTGCGCCATTTGCGCCGATCCTTCAAGAATTCAAACCACTTTGTGTGTTGTTGAAAAAGAGGCTGACCTGCTTTCCATTGAAAATACCAAAAAATACAAAGGATTATATTTTATTTTAGAATCTAGCCCTGTTTCCTTAAAAAAACATCCTGAATCCATCCGAATTCAAGAGTTACAAGAGAGAATTCAAACTCCGCAAACATTTGGCTTGCCAAAAGCGCAATTTACCGAAATTATTTTAGCTACTAACCCAACGCCCGAAGGCAAATCAATCTCAATCCTCATCGAACGCGCACTCCGCGAACTCCCCAACTTTTCTCAGCTAAAAGCCACTCATCTGGCCAAAGGCTTGCCGGTTGGCGGAGAACTTGAATATGCCGACGAAGAGACCTTGGAATCCGCCTTCGAAGGTAGAAAATAATTCTTGACTTTTACACAACAAAGCAGTATCTTTCAGCTAGAAATTTCTGCGTTGTCTTCAGGCATTGTAACAAAGCGGAGAAATGTAAAAGGAGAAAAACGTGAAAGAAGATCCCGAAATTCAAATGGCGTTCGCATTGTCGAAGTTAGCACTACACGAGCGGCGCGCCCTTGAACTTCTCGCTCGCTCCGGCAAAGATTTAATCAACAACCCTAGGCTCCGGAAAAAGGCTGTTGCAGCTGAGATAGCCTATGAAAGCACCGGACGATTGCGTCCCCACGCCTACCGGTTGTTACGAGACGATGGGACGGAAGTCCCAGCATAATCCCTTGTCGAAGACAAACCCAAGCCCTTGATGATCGCATCAAGGGCCATTTTTTTTATTTGTAATACGCTCGGTCCTTGTACTGCAAATAGATGTATTGCAGGTTTTTACGGTCGGTTTGGGAGATTTCACCGTTTAAGAGCGTATCCATTTTGGTAAGCTGCAGCTGAATATCCGAGCTCGGATCAAAATATACCTTCCAGCCTTCGGAAGTGGTAAAAACAAGAGGATTTGAGACAAACGCCTGCTGTATGTTTATTTGAAAATTGTCTTTGAGGTTTTTTTGAATGGTTGCAATGGTGTTAACCAAATTCTTGTTAATCACCTGCTCTCCGGTAAATACTTGCTGGTTTGTAAATTGGTCACTGGAAATAGTGAGACTATCGTTACCGGCAGGCTCAAATGCAACACCGTTGCTGTCCACATCAAGGCAATGAGTGATACCCTCGATAACACCGGGACAGAACGCAGCAAATGGTTGGCGCTCTTGAATGACCACCAAAAGGCTGTTGGGGTATTTTTTAGAAATAACTGCATTTTCTATAATGGGAAACGTTTTTAAAAGATCACCTGAAATTTTTTGTGTCGAAACCATTACTATGCTTTTGGTTGAAAGAGAAAAAAAATGCATTGAAATAAAAGTTCGTTGAGCGTCTTTTGCAACCAAAGCTGCAATCTTTTGGGTGCTAACTTTTTGGTTGCCTTCAATGGTGATCGTTGAAATTTGAATAGCCGGCAGCCATACCACCAGGTAACCAACAACTCCAATGCATAAAACCGTAACCGTGACCCAGAACATCGGCCGGCGATAAAACTTCTTTTTGGGTCGTATTCGCTTAAGTTTTTTATGGATGTGAGTTCTGCGCACGGAGTTGGAATTTTTAAATTTTAACTTACACAACCAGTACCGTGGACCAGTCCACGGTACCAAGGCGTTATAGGCCTCGCTTGATTCTTCGAACAGTCTCTATTACATAATTTAACCAATATTTTTGAGAAATAACAAAGTCCTGGGCTTTGACATACTCTTGGCAATAGCCTCCAAACCCCATTTTAAACAACGTTGGTCCAGAATAAGGATGCTTTGGGTACTTTACCGGATCTGAATAACCCCAGAAGTCGTACACCGTAGCGTCTCGGCGTTTTGCTTCCTTAATGGCTTCCCACTGGAGTAAGTATGAAGCGGGAAGTTTTTTGTACTCTGGCAACAAGGCAGCATGATGGTAAAATCCCATTCCAGACCAAAAAATTTCATAGGAGGCAGCAATAATCTCTCCTTTGTACTTTGCAGAAAATATAGCAATCTGATCATCTTTCAGAAAAGCTGCAAACTCCTTTTTAAAATACTCCAACGAAAACGGTATAAACTTTTGGACTTGTGCAACCTGAATATGCATTTTGTTAAACACTTCAATGTCTGCAATATTCTTACTCTGAAAAATTTCAATATCTTTGTTGTTTTGCGCCTGCTTTATTAAATATCGGGTAGTTTTTCTCATGCCGGCCAACAGCTGATCCTCTGACGGCGTAATATCGAGTTTCCAGCTTGATTCTGGATGGGTATGCAATGGCCGAAGTCGAAAACCCAAATCTTTAAAGTATTTCTCGTTTTCAGGAGTCCTGGCCCAAATAGGGTTTATTCGAATAAAATCAACCTGCTCCTCGCTCGCCATTTCCCTCAGCTTTTGCGTAAGAGTTTTTAAAACTTGGTCTTTAGGATTTGGATTTTGGGATTTTACTACGGGCCCATGCGGAACCAACAAAAACGCTCCGCGCCGCGCTTTGTGCCTAATCACCAGTGCAACGGCAACAAGTTCGGTATCTTGGTATATTCCAAATCGCCAAACGGTATTTCCCAAGCTTTTTTGAAATTCACCCCAATTCCACGCCTGCAAAAAGGTTTTTTCACTGCAGCCAGCCAAAAAATCCTCCCACTCTTGCTTATTTGTAACTTCCCTTATAGCTATTGACATATATAAATTTGTATTATAGTATATAGGTGTAGCTAAACTAGCCTACCTTTATTGCTATTGTGCAGTAAAGAACATTCAAAATGGAGGTAAGGTTTTATGATGAGCCGCGAAGAAGCCATTAAATCGATCGCCTGCGACCAAAGAATCGTCCTTAGACACCGCATCGAGTTCCTCCAGCGCATCGATGCCGGCGAGGATCACGAGGAAGTACGCGACGAGTTCAAAACCTTTGTTCAAGATGGGCTGGAAAACTGTCACGAAGACATTTAAGGAATTCCACTCCATCTCATCGAAGCCGTGCAGCACCTGTTGCCGGCTTTTTACTTGTATTTTTTCAAAAAATCTGTAATTCTTTTTGCCTCTTTTTCTCCAATAGTAATATGGGTGGGTAAATTTAAGGTTTCCTTGGCCAGCGATTCTGCATTTGGGCACATTCCCATTTTGTATTTCATGGCATCAAATTTTGTGTCATCAGGGGCAATGGGTGTAGTGTACCAATCTCCCAATAGAATGTTCTGATTGTGCCAAGCTTCATAAATAATTTCGTGGGCTTTTTGATGCCGAACTGCAAAACGCAAGAAAATATTGTTTCTGTTTTCAAATTGTTTTGGCAACAAAAAACTGGTGCCCTGCAGTTCTTGGTAGTATTGTTTTGCAACTTCCTGGCGATGCTGGTTAAACACTTCTAGCTTACTAAACTGATGCTGCGCCATGATGGCTAAGGCATTTGGCAACGCTTTTGGAAAATAATCTGGTCGCAATCCCCTCTTTTCTTTCCAGCTTACCGCTTTTGATAATACATGCAGCCATTGGGAAAAAATTAAAAATAATTTTCCTAAATCTAAAAAGTTGTACAGGGGCAAAATGATATAGCTAAGCAGAATAGGGTGAAGAATCTGTTGGCGTGTCCAAAACAGCGATGGATATCCAAACTCTTTTTGCAATTGCTCAAGTTTTTTACCAAGAGCATCATCGTTGGTTGTGGCCATGCCGCCATAGACCGAAGAAATAACTTTATCGCGTGAAAAACTAAAAAACGCTGCTTTTCCAAAAGTGCCAACTTTGCGACCACCGTACTCAGCCCCCAACGCATGAGCGCAATCTTCAATAATAGTTAGGCCGTGATCTGCTGCCAGCCTTTCAATTGCTTGCATGTTGGCTGGCATTCCGAAGGTGTGCTGAACAATCAATACTTTATTTTCCGGTGCCAGTTTTTTTTCTAAATCTGTAAGATCAATGTTAAAATCCTCTTTACTGCAATCAACATATACTGGATTTAGCTTTTCCCACAGGATTGGATTTACGACTGCGTTGCACGTGAACGCCTGCAGCATCACATTGCTATGTTCTGGGAGCTCTAGGGCCTTTAAAATGGCGTACAGAGCCGATCTACCGCTGTTAAACGAAAAGGCATATTTTACACCAAGCCATCGCGCGAAATTTTGTTCAAAATTTCGCGCCTCATTGCCTCCCTTCCATTTCCACGGCTGAAAAAGTAGCTTTTTTGCAAGCTTCACATCATCCTTCTGAACGTTGGGAGACAGTGAAATAGAAATAGGCTTAAATTTGCTTACCATTAAGAAGTTTAATCAGTTTTCCTGGGACTCGGCCTTCTAACAATACCGCATCTCCTACTTTATCCCGATCGCTTTGCGATCGAGGATTCTCGGTGGCTCTGCCACCGGAACAGAATGTGGTGATTTTTGCAAACGCATCATCTGGATTTTCCAGCAACACTATCTGTTCAGGTTTCATTCCAGCTTGCACCGCGCCAAATTTTAACTCTTCAAATCTATCTTTGGTGGTAATGATCGCCAAGTCGCAACTGCCAGCGATTTTTTTGCCGATAGCTCGGTGAGCTTCTTTTGACTTTGAACCCAGCTCTATGAGACACGGCATTACAACTACCTTTTTTTGCTTAAACACCGCCAAATAATCTAAGTCAGCCATCACTCCGTCGGGATTCGAAGAATAGGACGAGTCTATTATTTCAATACCGTGAACTCCGTGGTGTAGAGTAATCCCCGCCTGCGCTTGCGTAATATGCTTGCACGCTGCTGAAATCTCTTCCATGGTCATACCAATTCCTTTTGCAACCAAGATAGCTCCCAGCAAGTTTTGGACATTTTGTCTGCCGAGCACGTTCACGTCAATGTGAGCAATGTGTTTATCTTTTGCCATGGCAACAAACGACACTGCATCTTTTTTTACCGTTATCTGCTCTGCCCAGATATCAGAATCAATCGTATTGTGGATCACCGCGTACAACTTTTTATTGATTGTTGCCTGTTTATATAAATCAACACAGTATTTGTTATCGCCATTTACCACCAGCAAGCCGTTTTTGGGGAGATTATGCAATAACTCTTGGCCACCTTCGGCTGAAAGCAAATTCTCCATCGATCCAAACAGTGCCATATGCTGAGCATTCACTCCCGTTACCATACCAATGTTTGGTTTTGCAATGTTACATAACAAATCAATGCCGCCTTTGCGGTAAGATCCCATTTCAACAATGAATATTTCATGCTCGGGTTTTAGTTCTTGCAAAATGCATTGGGAAATGCCTATTTCTGAATTAGCGTGTTTTGGCGTAGCTAATACTTTATATTTTTGCGAAAGGATCGTTGCTAGAAATTCTTTGGTAGAAGTTTTTCCGTACGAGCCGGTAATGGCAATAATTAAAAGATTTTTGTGCTGCTGTATTTTTTCTTTGGCTTTTTTAAGGATTCGGTTTCGCAGCATAACAAACAACGGCTGAAACAAAAGAATTACTGCCGAAACAAATACCGGAGTCAATATATCAAACAGCAGCAAGCCAAATACAAACCAATAACTATCCTCCACTATAATATTCAGTTTTAGCAAAAAGCTAATAGCAATAACCAATGAAACTGCAGTTAGCCAAATAGTTTTATTGGTAAACTTGGGCAAACGCAACGTATTGGTGGTGAGTTTTCGAAAAAACATAAACGCCTCAATCGTATATACCACCAAGAGCGCAAAAAAAGCCGGGCCAATTTCAGCAGGCGCCAGCATAATAACAAAGAAAAGTAGAACTTTAATAATGGTTAAAGTCCGCAAAAAAATACGCTTGCCATTGTGCGTTCTGAAGTGATCGATAAATCGGCCAATGTGGTATTCTTTGAGTTGCCATAAATAAATCCAAAAGAAAATGGCGCCGATCATCTCGACAAACCAGAAAAAAGCAAATAAGGTAATCAAAAAATCCATATACTAAAGATTTTCTACAATTTTTTCAGTGAGTAAATCCGGAGCTTGTATTTGCAGGGAATGTTCAAACCCCGGCAAAACGATCAGTTTTGAATTGCGTATTTTTTCGTGAATTCGCTTGGCATCGGTTACTGGAGTTAAGGCATCTTTATCTCCCCAAATGATAACCGTTGGCACCCGCACAAAGCTCAGTTTCAATGACAAATCTTCTGCAATAACATTCAGGTAAGTTTCTTTCATGACGCCTTCTACATACGGATAATCACTTCTGCGAATGATGTACTTGTAAAATCCTTTGCGAAGCTGCGGGTAGTATGGAACAAATGAAAAAACTTTGGCTATCTTTGAGAATTTTGCCAATAGCTTCTTTTTTGTGCTAACCGTGCGCAGACACGACGACGAAACCAGGTACAACTTTTTTACCTGTTGGTTGTATTTTATGCAAAACTTGGCGGCTAAATTTCCTCCAAACGAATGCCCCAACACATAAAACTCTTTTTTGAGCTCTGGAACCGCAAGAGAAAATTCCCTGATCCACTCAACATAGCTATTAAGGGTCCAGGGTTCGCCGGGCGCCTGGCTTTTTCCGAATCCAGGCAAATCAGGAACCAATATTTTAAGCTTATGTTCGGCTAGTTTCTCAGCTACCTGCTGCCACCGATCCGATTTTGAACCCCAGCCATGCAAAATTAAAAAAGGCTCCCCTTGGCCGAACACTTTGTAGTTTACCGTTTGATTTTTTATAAAAACCTGTTTTTCTTCCATGCGATCGAATCCGTTACTTTTTAATCACCTTAAATCCCGTATATTTTTGCAACATCTTTGGCACCTTTACACTTCCGTCTTTTTGCTGGTAATTTTCTAAAATCGCCACGATAATTCGCCCGAGCGCAAACGCCGTTCCATTTAGCGTATGCACAAACCGCAAACTATTGTCTTTTTCTCTATACCGGATATTAAGCCCGCGCGCCTGATAATCGGTGCAATTTGAAGTTGAATGCGTTTCACGGTATCGATTTTGTCCTGGCATCCAGGCCTCAATATCATATTTTCTGGCAGCGGGCTTGCCCAGATCTCCCGTGCAAATATTAATAACCTGGTACGGAATTTGCAATGCCCGCATTAACTCTTCTTCAATTCCCAATAATTGTTGGTGTTCTTTTTCTGAATCTTCTGGTTTGCAAAAAACAAACATTTCCAGTTTATTAAACTGGTGAACTCTGAATATACCTTTTGTGTCCTTGCCATAGCTACCCGATTCTCGCCTAAAACACGTTGAGAGGCCGACATATTTAATTGGTTTTTCAACCTGCAGCGTTTCTTGTGCGTGCATAGCTCCTAGGGTTTGCTCGGAAGTGGCAGTTAAATATAAGTTATCGCGCTCTAAGTAATACGCCTCTTCATCTGGATGGTTTTGAAGGTAGCCCATCATTGCAGCTTCTTCGGGCTTAATCATCACCGGCGGAATAACGGGAGTAAAACCTTTTTTGACTAACTTGCTGAAAACAAAACTTATCAGAGCGTTTTCGAGCGACACTGCTTCTTTTTTTAAAAAATAAAATCGGGAACCCGCAACCTTGGCGGCTCGCTCTAAATCAATGATATCGAGTGCTTCGCCAATTTCAAAGTGCTCTTTTGGCGCAAAGTCAAACTTTGGTAACTTCCCTTCTTTGCGCAAAACAACATTCTCAGAATAGTCCTTACCAACGGGAACGTCGTCAAACGGGATATTGGGTATATCAATAATAAGTTCGGCTATAGTTTTTTCTACAGTAGCTAATTCAGGTTCAATTTCTTTGATTTTTTCTTTAAGGTGTTTGGCTTCTTGAATTTGATCCTTTCCAAGCTTTTTTTGCTGAGCACGCAATCCTTCGGAATTTGTCAGATACTGCCTTCGCTTTGCGTCTAGCTCTAATAGTTTATCAACATCAACAGCAATCCCCTTTTGCTGAGCAGCTTTTTTTACCTTTTCTGGATTTTCTCGAATAAATTTAATGTCGAGCATGTGATTTGCGAGCGAAGCGAGTAAATCATATCGCGAGGTTGGCCAGACACATCAATGCCTTGGGCCAACGGAGCGGCGTACGTTACTCTTTATTTATTATCGATGACTTATACTTTTCTGGCTCAAATGGTTGAAGTCGAACAATTTTTACATGACCTAATCCTCGTTTTGGCAACTCATCTGCCAACTTATCGGCAAAAAAAGTTTGGTCGTACCCAAGGCAAATGACATCGGGACGCACTTGTTCTACTACTTTGTACGGGTCTAGTCTTCCTCCAGGTGGAGCTTCGTTACCCAGGCGAGCTTCATTAACGTATTCACAGGCTTGCACTGCCGTAAGGCGCTCTTGTTCGCTATGTTTTGGCGGCCTTCCTTTGGTTTTAACAATTGTAGAGTCACGTCCAACAACTACCACCAAGTAATCTCCCTGCTCTTTTGCCTGCCGGAAAAAATCAACGTGTCCTGGATGTAATCTGTCAAACGTTCCAAATACTAAGACTTTTGTCATATAAATTATTTTATAATACTAAATTTAGAACAGTCTCTCAACCATTGACATATTCACTATATATTTTAAAGTTAACTTAGCATCGTTCTGTACCCTATCAATGGAGATAGCATGGCGTTTTTAATGAGTTCTCCAAATGAGGTGGAACACATCATTGAAAGAGTGCCACCTTCTAAGGCAATTCAAGCTCTTTGCGGACAGATACTTACAGCGCAAAACAATTTCACTCTTCTTCACAAAAACTTGCCTCCGGATTTTTTTACCGGAAAAAGTATATGCCCCGAATGCCTTGATACTTGGAACAAATTAGAAACTTAAAGAAGAGCAGGAGCGACCGCGGTCGCTCCTTTTAGTTGTATAACCACACAAAATCCGCCAGCTGGCGGATTTTGTGTGGTTACTATCAACTACTCACTACAAACTAAGTCTTTGGCTTCATCAACGGAAATATCTGAGTTTCTCGCGCGGGTTTGTTCATTAAAAAGCTAAATAAACGCTCAGAAACCCCAAAGCCGCAGGTTGGAGGCATGCCATATTCTAAGGCTTCAACAAATTCGTGGTCAAACATTTGCGCCTCTTGGTCCCCGTTTTCCCGAAGTTTTTGCTGTTCAGCAAATCGCTTGGCCTGTTCTACGGGATCGTTTAACTCGCTGTAGCCATTACCCATTTCAGATCCTGCCAAGATAACTTGAAACCGTTGCACCATATGAGGATTTTTTTCGTCAGTTTTGGCTAATGGCGACACGTCAACTGGTAAGTGAATTAAAAATCCAGGACCTGCCAAATTTTTGCGGCAATATTTCCAAAGGTTATCAATGGCTCGAGTTTTATTAAAGCCTTTCTTGTCGTAGTGAATACCTAATTTTTGCAGTTGCTTTTCCATTTCAGGTAAGCTGGCTTCGAAAATATCAATGTCGGCATACTTATTGATTATCGTCCAGTAGTCATACTTTTCCCATTTCTTACTAAAATCAACTTCAAACTCTTTTATGTTAAACTGCAACGTCCCGAACGTTTTTTTGATGACGTACTGGTACATTTCTTCGACAAGCTCCATACCTTTTTCATAATCAGCGTACGCCCAGTAAAACTCCATTTGGGTGTAATCTTGCAAATGCTCAGCATCCATGCCCTCATTTCTGAATTGGCGTCCAATTTCGAATACTTTTTCAAAACCTGCAACCATCAATTTTTTTTGCCACAGTTCACCCATAGAAATGCGCAAAAATACATCCAAGTCCAACGCGTTATGATGAGTAGTAAAGGGCTTGGCATCAGCTCCGCCCGTCGTAACTTCGAGTACCGGAGTTTCAACTTCTAAAAATCCTTTTTTAATTAAAAATTCGCGCATGGAATTCCAGAAAACCGCGCGCTTTTCAATCATTGCTTTTACTTCTGGATTAAACAAAATATCCAAGTAGCGTTTTCGAAGTTTTTCTTCTTCATCCTGCAATCCGTGCCACTTTTCTGGGAGCGGCAGCAAAGACTTTGCTAATATGGCGTAGTCAGTAGCTTCAACGGTTTTTTCGCCGCGCTTGGTTTCTATTAATGAGCCGGTTATTTCAACAAAATCTCCAATATCAAAGTGATCAATGAAAAATTTATATCCGTGCTCACCTACTTTATCTTCTTTGATAAGTCCTTGAATTTTTCCCGTTCCATCTTGGATGTCTAGAAAAGTTGCGCCGCCATGTCCGCGCAAAGCCATAATTCGCCCGGCTAACACAACCGTTTTTTCTGATTTTGAAAGTTTAGAAAAATCTTTGAGTGCTTCTGCAATGGTATGGGTTCGCTTGGTCTTTGCTGGATACGCCAAAACGCCCAGTTTCTCTAGGGATTTTAATTTTTGCAACCTTATTTTTTTAATTTCGTCGATACTGGACATTTTGTAATTATACTTATTTTTTGTCTTTCACTCAATTATTGACTTATTCATAGTTCATGCTAGTGTATATAGTGTTATGTTCTTTTTCTAACACCACCAAGACAAGAGGGTAAAATGTCTCCAAAAAGATTTGAGGAGATTACTGCGGTAATAGCCAGCTTCGTTCTTACAGTGGCAGACGAAGATGACACCACTTGGAGAGAACTTACACCCAACCAGATAAACAATTTCGCACCCTGGATTAACTTATCGGTTGAGGAATTCACAGTATGGTGCGATAAAATGAACGAAAAAGCTGGAAGAATATTGTTATATAAGGAAAACTTTAGCGATAATTAGAACGGAAAATCTTAGCCAATCTAGCGATCTACCCAGATCGCTTTTCTTTTAACTAGCAGATTTATTCTAATTTTCTATATTTCCCTGCCTGCCGGCAGGCAGGTAGCTTCTATTTTCTGTTAAAATAATAACTCAAAACGTCGTGGGCGACAGGAAGCGTAACTGCTCCAAGGGCGTTGACTTCTTCGGCGGTTACCACGACAACAATTTGCGGATGGTCATACGGCGCAAATGCAGCTGACCAAAGGTTGTAGCGATTTGCCACGGGAATTTGGGCCGTTCCGGTTTTTGCGGCAACTGCAACCGGTAAATCGTTGAGGAGCGTGGAGAGCCCATATGGCTTATCAACGCCATCGCGCATTCCTTCGCGGACAATTTCTAGGTTTGCAGGATCAATAAATCCCTGCCGGATAATTTCTGGTTTGAATTCTTTAATAATGCTCTGCTTTCCGTCTACCGAACTGGTGATCTCGTGGACAACTTGAGGCTGATACAACGTACCGCCGTTGGCGATGGCGCAATAGGCCATGGCAACCTGCAGCGGAGTAGTTTGCAGATCTGACTGTCCAATGGAAAGGTTGTAAGTGTCTCCGTCATACCATGAGGTACCTTTGGTTTTTAATTTCCAGGCAGGATCGGGAATAAATCCGCCAAATTCGCCAGGCAGGTCAACTCCCGTTTTTGCATTCCAACCAAAATCCGAAAGATACTGTTTGATGCGCGTAGGTCCCAAGCCCTGCTGGTCTCCATATCCGCCGCCAACGGTATAAAAATAAATGTTTGATGAAACCGCCAGAGCCTTCCGCATATCTACTAACCCATGGGGTTTCACTCCGCCAAACCGGTACACAACGCTTGGATCAAACTGACTATGAACCAAAATGTATCCAGGATCGTTAATGAGTTTAGCGGGATCAATAATGCTTTCTTGCAGTGCTGCGGAAGCCTCTAGGGGCTTAATAATAGAACCGGTTGGATATTGGGCGGCAATGGCTCGGTTGAATAAAGGCTTGTTGGCGTCGGAAATTAAAGCACTAAAGTCTGCTTGAGAAATGCCTCCGCTAAATGCATTGTCGTCATATGAAGGATATGAAACCATCGCCAGCACTGCTCCGGTGTTTGGGTCTACCGCCACAGCTGCTCCGCGTTTTGCTCCAATGTCATGCAAGCGCTTTTCCAGCGAGTTGTACATAACCTGCTGCATACCCGCATCGATATTTAAAATTAAATTATTACCGGGAACTTCCGGCGAGATAACTTTGTCGCCCTTCTGAATTCCGGTGGCGGTCTTTACCGTTTCCAGGGTTCCGGGAGTTCCGCGCAAAACACTTTCATATGATTTTTCCAAACCGGTTTTACCGATAGAATCTGACGCCGTATAGTTTTCGTTTTGCTGTAATTCCGATTTGGTAACTTTTCCCATGTAACCTAATACTTGGGAAAACATTGAACCCATCGCGTAGTTTCGAATGACGTTTTTTTCTGTATGGCAATCAGGCATGTCTCCCAGTCGAGCTTCAATGGCAAGCAGGGTTTCCTGCGGAAGATTTTGGGCAACTAAGACAGTTACGTCTTCAGACGAAGTGATTTCAGCATCAATATCCTGCTCTGACATATGCAACAGCCCTGCCATCGTTTTAATTTCTTTTACCGAGGCTGGACTGGAAAGCGATAGGTTCCGTTTATCGCATACAAAGTCGTATGCCGGCGCGTTTGAGACTAACTTCGTAAAATGGGTGTCATAAATGATGCCGCGTTCGGGGCTGATCAAACTGATTTTTCCCTTATTGTCTTCGCTCGCAATGTACAGCGCGTGCCCTTGAACAATTTGCAAATAAAAAACCTTTCCAAAGTATACCAACGCCAGTAAAAAAAAGACGCCGAAAATAGCGTAGATAATTCTCTCTTTAATTTGCACCTCAAAGCGCTTTTCTGAAATGCCAAGTTCGCTTTCGCGCTGGTGGGCAAGCGTATCTAAAAAAACTTCGTGAGTTTCGATGTTGCTAGAAGACTCTCGAACTTTGTATTTTGCATGATACGCCATTACAATAGCTTAAGCTGTTTAGTTCTTTGTGACCTGCGGATGCTGATTTGGTAGCCGTAAAATCCCAGACACGCGGCCAAAAGGTTATACGCAACGGTAACCAGCAAGGCTGCACTGTTGCCAATTATCGGGGAACCAGTTGCATATTCGATTGCCGCACTATACGCAACGATACCAATTACAAAGAGTATCACAAAAGAAAAAAAGAGCAACGGGCCCTGCTGATCGTTGAGAAAATGGTAGCTTACTTTAACAAGCGCATAGATTGCCAGCAGCGATCCAATTGCCACTCCAAACATCGGAGAAAAAAAGACATCTAAAAAAAATCCGGCCGCAATCGTAACCATGAGCCCGTCTTGATAGCGGGACGGATCTTCGAAAAAGATGACGCAAAAGTAAATAACAAATGCCAAGTTTGGAACAATGCCAAACGGCATGAGTCCTGGTAAAAAACTCATCTGCAAAAGCGTCACAACAAATAACAGCAAAATAATGGGAATCAGTTTTGTCATGGTGCAAGACTTCCTATTTTTCTTGTTTATAGTTGGTAATCACGAACAGATTTTCAGTGTTTTGCGGGTCAAAATAGGCCTGTACCCGTGCCGTTTGAAATGGCTGTAAATCATTTTTGGTGCTGGCGGTGATACTGCCTACGAGCAAATCTTTGGGGAAAATACCCTCAAGCGCCGAAGTAACCAAGACATCGCCGGGTTTAATTTCCGCATCAGTGGAAACTAAGTCTAGATACACACCAAGATTTCCGCTTCCTTTGATTGCCCCGTAAATCGGAGCTTTTGTCGGATCAGCATCCTGAATTTTAACATTCACCAAACTCTGCTTTGAAGAAATCAGCAGTACTTGTGAAAATCCTTTATATACCTTTACCACCTTTCCATACACCACTTTTTGAGCAGAAATGAGCGGCATGCTGTCGGTAATATTACTATCGGAACCTTTATCAATAAGCATAAGCCCGTTCACCGCATCCAAACCGATAACGTGGACTGCGACCGTAGTAAAAGAATCGGCTTTCGTATTTTGTGCCAACTGGCCAAGCGCCTGATTCTGGTGCAATGATTCTTCTAACAGCGCGACTTGGGCGGCCAGATTTTGGTTTTGCTGCTGCAGTGTCTGATTCTCCTGCATCAATTCTTTCGCGTGTAAAAAAGGCTCAAAAAAACCCGCAAGATTGCTGCTCGCATTCAAAAAACTTTTTGAAATGGGAGCAGAAATCCGGTAAACCGAATCCCGGACTTGCTCTTGAAAGATGTTTAACATGCCAATAAACACCAATATTACAATAAGCAAAACTACAATATTTTTAACCAACGAATGTTGTTTTTTTAGATACAGGTTCATGGCTATTTTTAGCAGAATGATAATTCACTGTAGCAAAAAAATACTGCAACAACAACTTTGACAAACACAAACATATTTGCTACGGTTGACACAGTAACTGTACTTCTTAACGGAGGTAATCTATGGTAGAGCACTACATCGGCCCAGTGTTACGAAACATTCGCAAGGGAACTGGGTTCACCCAAGAACAACTTGCCGAAGCTCTTTCAAAAAAACTGGGGTACAAAATCCGTCAGCCCTACATAAGCAAACTTGAATTAGGCACTACAAAAGCTTCTCTTGCGCGATTGCAACTTATCTGCAGCATTCTTGGTCGAAGGTTAAGCTACCTGATAGCAGCGGCAGAATCGATTCAGCAGCAAGATGACGATTCCCAGTTTGGCTAGATTGCAACAAACCCTCAACGACAGAGATCCGCGGCCAAGTGCTGCGGATTTTTTTATTATTTTTATATGCAACCAAAAAACGGGCATTCGCCCGTTTTTTGCATTCAGTGCTCTGGTGGCAACTACCTACTTTCGCGTTCATCACACTATCATCGGCCTTGAGCTATTTCACTTCTGTGTTCGAAATGGGAACAGGTGGGACAAGCTCAGTATCATTGCCACCGGAACACTCAATTTCCGGTGTTCGCCTTTGCGCGAATCGCAAAGGCGAAACAACCCCTTCAAAAATACACAAAATCTGTATCTATTTGCTCACTAAAGAGCACACTTACGCTAAAAAATAAACGATTTATTAGTACTCCCCGGCTAAATACCTTACGGTATGTACACCTGGAGCCTATCAAACCCGTCATCTACGGGAAATCTAAGAGTTCTCATCTTGGAGTGGGTTTCGCGCTTATATGCTTTCAGCGCTTATCCCTTCCCAACTTAGCTACTCAGCAATGCCCTTGGCAGGACAACTGATACACCAGAGGTTGGTTCATTCCGGTCCTCTCGTACTAGGAACAAATCTCCTCAAAACTCCACGCCTGCGGTAGATAGGGACCAACCTGTCTCACGACGGTTTGAACCCAGCTCACGTAACTTTTTAATCGGCGAACAGCCGAACCCTTGGGAGCTGCTCCACCCCCAGGATAAGTTGAGCCGACATCGAGGTGCCGAACAGAGCCGTCGCTATGGACGCTCGGGCTCTACTAGCCTGTTATCCCCGGAGTAGCTTTTGGCTGATGATCTTCTTGTTTTCTATAAAAACAAGTCGGTTCACTAACTTCTGCTTTCGCAACTGCGCGACATAGCCGTCTTGCAGTAAAGCTGGCTTATGGGTTTGCCCTATCGCTCCGATTTCCATCCGGAGCTAGCCAACCTTTAAACGCCTCCATTACCTTTTAGGAGGCAAATGCCCCATTTAAACTGTCTAGTAAACACTGTCACCACAGTAAAGTGGATTAGAATATTAATTTTCGAAGATGGTTGTTTCATCGGCGCCTCCACACCATCCGAAAATGATGCTTCAAAGGCTCACCACTACGCTACGCATCAAAAACCAATAGCCAATATCTACGAACAGTAAAGCTTCCGGGGTCTTTCCGTCTAGCCGCAGGTAACCAGCATCTTCACTGGTATTGCATTTTCACCGGGCGCCTCGTTGAGACAGTCTTCAACTCGTTAGGCCATTCATGCGGGCCGGAACTTACCCGGCAAGGGATTACGCTACCTTTGGACGATTATAGTTATCGCCGACGTTCACTGGTGCTTCATTCAGTGAGCCTGTACATCACGCAAAGCGCGATGCTTAAATCCCAAATCTCAATTCCCAATGCCCAACACGTTGTTGGTCATTGGGGTTTGGTCATTGGACATTCACATCACACACTGTGTGATGCACAGACCCCCAAACTTAACATTCCAGCACTGGTCAGGCTTCACCCCCTATACATCCTCTTACGAGTTTAGCAGGGAGCTGTGTTTTTGATAAACAGTCGGTTGAAGTACGGTTGTTGCAGCCACTATATCACGCTACGCGCGATGATGTTGTAACTGTTCCAATTGTTTTAATTGTTTCAAATGTTAAAAAAACATTTATAACAAGGCTGCACAGCAGCCGATAAAACATTGGAACATGATATCACGCACACCGTGATATAGTGGCAGGACATATTGCGAACTTACGTCCACTTGTTTGCCTAGTTCCTTAACGAGGTCTCACCCGTTCACTTTAGCATACTTACGCTTGTCCACCTGTGTCGGTTTGCGGTACGGTTTGAATACATTTAACCCTATGTGCCTTTTCTAGACAGCATGGTCGCTTCAATTTCCAGCATTGCTGCTGAATTTTCTACACCCTTTCGAGATAAGAACCCAAATCCAATAATGGGCCAAAACTATTCTACTGTGCAACACATAAGAAACATATCCAAGGGTCGGAATATTAACCGACTATCCATCAGCTACACCTTTCGGCTTTGCCTTAGGACCGCCTAACCCTTGGTTGAATACCATTGCCAAGGAAACCTTGGACTTTCAGTGGTCCGGGCTTTCACCGGACTTGCGGTTACTCAGGCCAACATTCTCACTTCTTTACGCTCCAAGGTCGGTCACCCTTCCTCTTCGATGCATAAAGAACGCTTCCCTACCAATGCCGCGATAAATCGCGACAGTCCATGTCTTCGGTATTAAACTTTAGCCCCGGGAATCTTTGGCGCATCTTACCCCTCCTCTGGCAAAAGCCAAAAGTTTGGACAGCGAGTTGTTACACACTCTTTAAAGGGTAGCTACCTCTAAGCTAACCTCCTGCCTGTCGAGGGCAAAACACCTCCTTCAAAACACTTAGTTTAATTTAGGGACCTTAGACGATGATCTGAGCTGTTACTCTTTTGACCATGGAGCTTAGCCCCCACGGTCTAACTGCCTAGCCAAATAATATGGTATTCGGAGTTTAATTCGAAAACCTGGATTTCTCCAAGGATTTCGATTTAGTGCTCTACCCCCATATCATGGCGCTAGACGCCAGCCCCAAAGCTGTTTCGGGAAGAACCAGCTATTACGTAACTCGATTAGCTTTTCACTCCTTACCACAAGTCATCCCAGAGGATTGCACGACTCACGGGTTCGGACCTCCGGCTTCATTTCTGAAGCCTTCATCCTGCTCATGGTAAGCTCGTCACGCTTCGGGTCTTATACTCTCAGTTATATTCGCGCTATTCACACTCGCTTTCGCTATGCCTCCACCCCGAAGGGGCTTAGACAACTGAGAAGATAAACTCGTTGGCTCGTTCTGCAAAAAGCACGCAGTCACAGCCACATCACGCTACGCGCGATGTGGAATTTTCAAGCCCCAAATTTTCAATTTCCAATCAATTTCTAGATTCTTAAGTTTTCAATTACTATTGACATAAAATAATAATTATGACATATTGTAATTGTGTTGCGATCCCCCACTCTCTAGAGAAAGAAAGATGAAGAAAGAACGACGCATGCAAATGGATCTCACTTGTGGAGATCCAAGTCTACGACCATCTTGGCTGGATGCGAGGCAAGGCAGTATTCAAGGGCAAGATCTAACAAAATGGTTCCGTCGACTCGCAACTTCGATCCGTCAAGGATGGAAAGTGAGTAATGTGGAATTTGTTACTCAAAGTTCACTCGATCATGTCCCTAGAGTTATTGTAACTCTTACAAAGAGTACCTAGGTTACTCTATGGCGCCAAGGCGAGAAATCGCTGAAGCGCCGTTTTTTTTATTTAAGAATTTAGTAATTTGAGCATTGATTGAAAATTGGTCATTGAGAATTGATCATTCACATCACATGCAGTGTGATGTGGCCGCTCCTACTCTTTGTAAGCAAATGGTTTCAGGTTCTATTTCACCGGGGTCAACCCCCTACTTTTCACCTTTCCCTCACGGTACTGGTTCACTATCGGTGATATTACATATTTAGTCTTGGCCGATAGTTCGGCCTGCTTCCTGCCAGGTTATCATTCCCGACAGTACTTAAGAATCATAGCAAAGAGCATGAAAGTATTTTAGAATACGGGACTATTACCCTCTATGGTGCCCCTTTCCAGGGTGCTTCTTTTAATACATCACCTAAATGTTCTCTCTCAACAAACTTTATTCAATCCTCGACTATTCGAGTTTTGAATAAAGCCCTTGACGCTACAACCTTACAACCCGAATCCGTTTGCATCGCGCGAAGCGCGATGCAGTTTTAACTGTTCTAGTTGTTCTAACTGTTTAAACAATTAGAACAAGGTGCTTTTGGCACCGATGAAACAATTAGAACTGCATCACACCCCATGTGATGCAAATGATTCGTTTAGACTGTTCCCTTTTCGTTCGCCACTACTAAGGGAATAACATTTGTTCTCTGTTCCTCCGCTTACTGAGATGTTTCACTTCAGCGGGTTTGCTCTCACGCCTTGCGGCGGAGTTATTGCGTATTATCGCAATAGGGTTTCCCCATTCAGACATCGCCGGATCAAAGGTTGCTAGCCACCTCCCCGACGCTTATCGCAGGCACGCCACGTCTTTCATCACTGTAATATCCCAAGGCATCCACCATTTGCATATAACCTATTTTCTTGCGTAAGTAATAGATACAGATTTTATGTATCTTTGTTCCCGCGGACCTTTTTGCAAATCCACGAGAATCGCCAGATGCGTCTTGCGACACACCTGATGAACTTAATTTTGTGTATGCTTTTCCCGACTTTCGTCGGGAGTTACCTTTATTCTACTAAATAAGACCCTTCTTAAAATTAGTAGAATGACCTTGCTTTGCCGGTTTTGAGCACGGCGAATATAAGTCTTTTGGACCCATTTTAACAAGGGTAAAATTTTCAACGTTCGAGGCAAACCTCATCAACAAAAAATCCGCTTGAAGCGGAGGGCGATCAGACAAAATAAAAATTCAGAAAGTTATCCGCTTCTTTTTTTGTGCGTTTTTTGATTTGATTTACCATGTAAGTTCGATGTTATTCTATTTATGAATCCCTGTCAAGCCTTTGCAAAATAACAGCGCCCCGATGCACATCGGGGCGCTGCATAACTCCTCATTATCTATTTTCAATCTTGCGTTTCATATCTCGAATTACTTCTCCGGCCACATCTTTTCCGCCCAATCCAATGGCGATAGCAACCCCAAGTGCAATAGAACCAACAATACCCCAAACAATTGCCATGTAAAGAGTTTTAATCAAGTCGCTCGCAGGCAAGAGTTGCTCTAAAATTAAGAAGATCGCAAAAATCCAAATAGCCCATTTCACGATTGATGCGGCAAGATATCCATATCCCACTCGCATGCGTTCTACAGCTACGCGAACCACTTTCTCAATAATATCGGAAATGATAACCGCTACCACAAAAATGAGGGCGGCAACAATGACATTAGGAAGATAATTGATAACTTCTGTAAGGATAAATGCAAACTGGGCCAGCTGCAAAATATCTACCGCCAACAACAAAGAGACAATGATAAACACCCACTTAAAGATGGCCCCAATGAATTCTGCTGGGTTTACATCGACATTGGCGCGCTGGAGTGCTTTGTGCCAACCTTCTTTATCAAATAACTTGTTAAATTTTATCGATTTTAGAATTTCCGCAACCACTCTCCCAATCCCCACCGAAACAAGATATCCCAATACAAATACCACAATTGCTAAGATTAGGCGCGCAATAAAAATAACCATATCCTGCAAAAATGGCTGAACGATAGTTAATGACCAGTCGTTTATTGTCATAAGTTACATTTTTTGATTGTTATGCTTTTCCTATCTCCAATAAAAGATATCGACCTTTCAGGTTAAAAGGCTGAAAAGCCTTACAAACCATTCTGTCTGCTGCTCCCCTGCCGGCGGGCAGCAGACAGCAATTACATCATTATCTCTCCAAGGAGGAGATCCATCAAGGCTACCCTGTGGATAACTACTGATTACCTGCGTACCGGTTCCAATCTTTGGGAATTTCAACAGAAAGAGTTATTCGCTGGTTTCCGGTGGCAGTAGTAAAACTCAAGTGGGTAGCGCATAGTGCAATAGCTTTCTGGTCTTGCCACCGTTCTCCCCCATACTTTACATCGCCGACAATGGGAAATCCTGCAAGCGAAAGCTGGGCACGGATTTGATGGAACTTTCCAGTTTCAATGGCAATCTCAATGAGCGAATACTTTCCCTTAGTGGCAATAACTTCGTAGTGCAGCACGGCTTGTGCGCCGTCGGCGTATGCGGCTGCTTTCTTTATTTTTTCATCTTTACCCAACCGGTGCACCAAGGTCCCCTGCTTTGGTTTTGGAGTTCCGGCTACTATTGCATGATAGAATTTTTCAATCTCGTGCTTTCTAAACTGTTCAGACAGCCTCGAAGCTCCTTTACTGGTTTTTGCAAATAGGATAATGCCTGACACCGGCCGATCAAGACGCTGCACTAAGCCCAAAAACACTTGTCCTGGTTTTCGATACTTTTCTTTTAAATAGTGTTTTACTTGTTCAAATATGCTTTGATCACCGGTTTTGTCTGGCTGACTTAAAACACCAGCAGGTTTAAACACTGCAATAAGGTGGTTGTCTTCGTAAAGTACTTTGATGTTTTCCATGAAACGTGTTACGGATGAATTAGAGTCTTTTACAACTGCCTAGCTTTCTTGAAAGGAGGAACTTGTGAGAGTGACTTTCCTTCTCGCGGTCGGGGGAAAACGGTCTGAAATAGTCGTATTCGACTGCAAACATTGCCCTCTCGGATTTCCCGTTGAAGAATCGGTCATTGCATTTAATGTCAGATATAGTGACGGGATTGAAAAGATCCACAAGGGAACAGTAGTCATTACAAGTGATGATTACAAAGATGCAACGGCATGGGTCGATATGGGAGAATATACCGATGGATTGCGCACGAAGTTATTTACGGCGTTTCGCTGGAATGATATTTCCAACCCCGCGAACGGTTAATTCTCTTAACTAGCCCCGAAAAGCACCAGCTTTTCGGGGTCTCATGTTATTGCAACAAGCTTTTAATCCGTTCTGCTTCCTGTTCTACCGCCGCTCCATCATACTCTCCACTATGGCCGCGTGAACCTTCGTATGAAGGTTTTTTTTGATCTAAATGAAGCTTGAATATTGCATCCCGACCGTTTTGAATAATATACAAATGAAACCGCGGATAATCGTTACCGGTGAGTTGTCGCACAATAGAAGTTTCTCCCTCATGCTGAAAGTATGAAGGCCTATATCCGATCGTTCGCATAACGTCGTTCATGCTTTTTTGTAAATTTTTGATGGTAAATTGCATTGATAAAATATACCTTACATGATACTGTTTATTCAGCACACGGGCAACAATTACAAAAAAAGGAGATTACTTCCATGGCAGAAGAAAAAAGCTTTACAGTTTCCCTAAAACAAATGGAAGAGTTGGTTCCGGGATATCGTATCTTAAGCCACCGAGAGCTATGGGCAATCTACCGGGCAATGAGTGTTTTATGGGAACAGTCAAGCGGTTTATCTGAAGAATTTAGACAAAAACTGTTTTCCATTCAACAACATATCTACTACTATATGGTCCACAATCCGGGATCATATCGTCGAACTGCAACAGAAAGCCTTGCCCACATTAGAGAACTTCTGCAAATTGATGATTAACCTTGCTCACGGGTTACCCTCAATCCCACAGTTGCCCCGTGGGATTTTTTTATTAGATTTTTTCTACTCACTACGAACCACTCACTACAAACTACTCACTGCCAACTTTCCCTTACCCATGTTTAAACTCAATGACGTCGCCATCTTTTACAACGTACTCTTTACCTTCGGTGCGAATGAGCCCAGTTGCGCGAGCATTGGTGTAACTGCCTGCCTTTAATAAATCTTCCCAGAAAATAACTTCTGCCTTTACAAATTTTTCTTGAAAATCGCTGTGAATGGCTGCTCCCGCCACTGGCGCGATGTCGCCTTTGTGAATGGTCCAAGCCCGGGTTTCGTCTTCTCCGGTAGTCAAAAAGGTAATTAATCCCAACAGTTCGTACGACTTTTTTATTAACATATCGGTTCCGGAAAGTTCTGGTAAACCAAGTGCCATCCTATCTTCTCTGGTTAATTCATCAGCGTCGTGCTCGGTTGCAACATCAACGATCACATGGTTTTTGAGGGCATCAAGAAGTTTCTGATCTACCTCTTCTGGTTTTCCGTTAAGCAAATATAGTCGCGGTTTGAAGGTTAGCAACTGAAAGCTATTTAAAATCTTGGTTTCGTCATCGGTGAACTGCTGATCAATCAGAACTTTTTGCTGCTGCAAAAAGTTCTGCGCTTTTTTCAAGACTTCCATTTCTTTTACTGCATCTTTCTTTCCTGCTCGCACGTCACCGGCCAACCCTTCCATTCGCTTATTTACCGTTTCTACATCTTTTAGGATCAGCTCAACATCTAAAATTTCCTTGTCGCGGATCGGATTAATGTCGTTTTGCGTGTTGATAATATCGGCATTTTTAAAAGCACGCAGCACATATACAATGGCATCTGTTTCACGGATATTCGCCAAAAATTTGTTTCCCAAACCTTCTCCTTCGGCCGCTCCCTTTACCAAGCCCGCGATATCAACAAAGTCCACCGTGGCATACAGTTTTTTTTGCGAATGAGAAAGCTCGGCAAGCTTATCTACACGATCGTCTGGAACCAAAACAACCCCAACATTGGGGTCGATGGTAGCAAACGGATAATTAGCAATCAATACCTGCTTTTTAGTTAATGTTTTAAAAAGAGTGGATTTGCCCACATTTGGCAACCCCACAATTCCAATTGATAACGCCATACGAAAAGGATAGTATATTTTGCATAAAAAATAAAGTGTTCCAATGCAAATTATTGACTTCCTTGTTCAGGAAGGTACTATGAAATCGGTCCTTTACAGTTTCTATTCATAGGCGAGCTTCGGCGAGCCAAAACGAAAGGCTTGGTGAAACATGTTGGACAATCTGCTCAGAATGCCGCATTCTCATGTCACCCAATTTTTGGAGGCACTCCAAAAGGAAAAGTTGCCTCCACACCTTGTGCAACGAATGAGAATGGATTTGGATTTTAGAAAAGCGGCAGTTCAGACATTGATTGCCAGTTATCGTGATAACCCCGGCGAGAAATTTCGCATTGAAGTTGATCGGACAAAGTCCAGATCACAACTCGTTACCGAGATCGATAGTCGCGGGATCCACGTAATCAAACTCGAAATCGTTGAAGCTCTCCAGCCTAAAACGATTTTTGCTGATGCCGGCCAAGGATACGTCTTTGGAAATCTAAAGCCCATCGAACCAATGGACGTCTGGCTAATTCCTTTGTGGCAAGAAACTACTGAGAAAGACGCCATCGCCCTACTCGATTACATGGGCTATCAAAGCGTCCAGACAGAGGAAGCCCTCACCTTCGCCCTACAAAAAAGATGGGGCCACGAAGATTCCATCGTAGTGTTGGCATCAAAATGCCAAAACTTCACATTCAAAGCGTTTAGAGAACTGTGTACGACAAGTGGATTCCTTAGTTTTAGCAGAAACGGTTATGGCGATGCGATGGTCAGCCTGCGCGACGAGTCTCACAATTTTTGGGCAAAAACCAAATTCCTCGTAAAAAAGAAAGAACCTAGACCACAAACCGAGGAAACATAAGAACCTAAAACACCACCCTTTAACTAAAGACGCTATCCCCAACTGAGGGTAGCGCCTTTTTTATGATATTTTAGAAACACAGTTTAGATAATTTTTTTGACGGTAATGGTGTTCATGTGCGCTTTTTCAATGATCTTAAAATCAGAATCATATACGCACACGATCGTATCTCCTTTCTTAAGAAATCCTGCTTTTTTCAACTCTCGAATGCCTGGCTCAACCAAGTCATCAACTTTTTTAATGACCTTATCTTTCATAATAAACGGAATCACCCCCCACACCAGCGATAACTGGCAGGCCGTTTTTGGGTCATCGGTAATGGCCACGATCATGTTCTTGGGCCGAAAATGGGAAATGGTTTTTGCCGATTCACCAGAAAATGTTTCAACAAAAATTGCCTTGACGCCAAGCTCTGAAGAAATATCTGCAGCCGATCGAGCCACCGAAAGCAGAGTTGAATCAAGCTCGTTGGTTGTTTCAAAATAATTTTGGTTTGACTCGGTAGATTCCAACACCTTGCGCATCATTTCAACCGCTTCCAGTGGATTTTTTCCGGATGCTGATTCTCCTGAAAGCATCACGGCGTCGGCTGAGTCGTATACAGCGTTTGCAACGTCAGAAACTTCGGCTCGAGTTGGCAAGGGGTTGCGAATCATAGAATCTAGCATCTGAGTAGCTACAATCACCTGCTTCATTTTGGCTTTTACCTTCTCAATAATTTCTTTCTGGCGAACCGGTAACTCCCACAGCGGAGTCTCAATGCCCAAGTCACCTCGGGCAATCATGACCACATCAACCTGGTCAATAATAGCATCAATATTTTTTAGCGCTTCCGGGCGCTCAATTTTTGCAATAATTTTAACTCGCTTGTCTTTGATAAAATTTTTGGCCTCAATAACATCTTCAGCGGTTCGCAAAAACGAAAGAGCGATATAATCTGCTCCAGATTTTACCGCAAAAGTAATATCAGCCTTATCTTTTTCATTC
>Ga0070741_10005347_pt1 | contig 28631 bp, 23 predicted proteins | sample Coa_R1_4_FD_66440 | JGI IMG/M metagenome (GOLD analysis project Ga0070741, IMG submission 66440) | Surface soil microbial communities from Centralia Pennsylvania, which are recovering from an underground coalmine fire - Coalmine... | ecosystem: Environmental > Terrestrial > Soil > Unclassified ... | reverse complement strand
CCGCCCGGCAGACGGCCGTGCTCTTCGCGTCCGCCGAGCAGTTGCCGCTGCCGTCGCAGTTGTCGGCGACGTCGCAGACGCCCGCGGCCGGACGGCAGACGGTCGTCGTCGGCTGGAAGGCATCGGCCGGGCAGGCGGTGTTCACGCCGTCACAGTTCTCGGCCTGATCGCAGACGCCCGCGGCGGCGCGGCATTGGACGAACGATCCGGCCACGCTGTCCGCCGGACAGTTGGGACCGCTGCCGGTGCAGTTCTCCGCCACGTCGCAGACGCCGGCGCTCCCGCGGCAGATGGTGCTCGACGACTGGAACGCGTCGGCCGGGCACGCCGCGGTGCTGCCGGTGCAATTCTCCGCGACGTCGCAGAAGCCCGCCGAGGCCCGGCACTCCGTGCTGCCGGACTGGAAGGCGTCGGCGGGACAATCGTCGTTCACGCCGTCGCAGTTCTCACTCACGTCGCAGACGCCGGCGGCCGCGCGGCACTGGGCCGTGCTCTTCGCATCGGCGGGGCAGTCGACACCGACCCCGTCGCAGTTCTCGGCGGTGTCGCAAACGCCGGCCGAGGCACGGCAGACGACGAATGCGCCGGCCACGCTGTCGGCCGGACACGCGGCGGTGCTGCCGGTGCAGGTCTCGGCGACGTCACAGACGCCCGCCGAGGCGCGGCACTGCGTGCTGCTCGACTGGAAGGCGTCGGCCGGGCAGGCGGCGGTGCTGCCGGTGCAGTTCTCGGCGACGTCGCAGACGCCCGCCGAGGCGCGGCACTCGGTGCTGCCCGACACGAAGGCATCTGCGGGGCAGTCGTTGTTCACGCCGTCGCAGCTATCCGCCACGTCGCACACGCCGCCCGACGCGCGGCAGACGGCGGTGCTCTTCGCATCGACCGGGCACGTCACGGTGCTGCCGGTGCAGTTCTCCGCCGGGTCGCAGACCCCGGCCGAGCTCCGGCACTGGAAGGTGTTCGGCCGGACGGCGTCCGCCGGGCACGCCGCGCCCGCCCCCGTGCAGTTCTCCGCGACGTCGCAGTCACCCGCCGAGGCGCGGCACGTCACGGAGCTCGACTGGAAGGCGTTGGCCGGGCAGTCGTCGTTCACGCCGTCGCAGTTCTCGGCGACGTCGCAGCTACCCGCGGACGCGCGGCAGAGCGCCGTGCTCTTCGCGTCCGCGGGGCAGGCAGTAGTCGTACCCGTGCACGTCTCGGCGACGTCGCAGACACCCGCCGCGGCGCGACACGTGGCCCCGGCATTCCCGGCCGGATGCTGGCACGTGACGTTCGTGCCGTCGCACCGATCGAGGGTGCAGGGGTTGCCGTCCGAGCTGCACGCGGTTCCGTTCGGCTTCCGCGCGTCCGCCGGACACGCCGCCGTCGATCCGGTGCAGTTCTCCTGCAGGTCGCACTCGCCGGCCGCGCCGCGGCACGACGTGCTCGAGGAGGAGAAGGCGTCGGCAGGACACGTCGTGCTCAGGCCCGTGCACGTTTCGACCACGTCACACGTGCCGGCGGACGCGCGACAGGTCGCGCCCGCGTTGCCGGCGGGATGCTGACAGGTGACGTTCGTTCCATCGCACTGATCGAGCGTGCACGGATTGGTGTCGGCCGTGCAGGCGGTCCCCGACGTCTTTTTCGCGTCGGCCGGGCAGGTCGCCTGCGCGCCGTTGCAGCTCTCGGCGAGGTCGCACTCGCCGGCCGCGGCACGACACGTCCCCGACGTCGCGAACTTACACTGTGACGTGCAGCAGACGCTGCCGGCGATACCCGTGTCACAGTCCTCACCCGCCGCAGCCTCCACCGCCCCGTTCCCGCACAGGGACGTGAAGCTGACGGTCACGAAATGACCGTCGCTCGCCTGCGTGCGGCTCGGGTTCCCGGGATAGCCGCAGACGTCGCAGCCGCTGGTCGTGCCGCTCGATTCGCCCTGGCGGACCGACGCCTCGCAGGAGTTGCTGCGCACCGACCCGTTCCAGGTGAAGCTGAGCGAGTGGCTCTGCGCGACCCCGCCGCTGAAGCGGAAGATCTGCGCCGTGCCGCTCGACTGGTTGTAGGGCGTGTTGGCGTCACCGCCGCCGTTCGCGATCGCTCCGGGGTCCCCGATCGTCAGCGTCCCCGAGTTGAGGGCGACGTTCGAGTTGCCGGTGACGCCGCTCGTGTCGGCGGCGCCGTCGCAGCCGGTCGCATCCGACGAGCGGCCCATCGCGCCGACGCGGCTGGTGCTGATGTCGAGCCGGTAGCCGCCGGTCGCGGTCGCGCTGAAGCTGACGTTGTGCTGCGCGTTGCCGCTGGTGTCGTGCGTGCTGAAGACGGTCGTGTCGGCGTTGATGTTCCAGGCGTAGCGGCTCGTGAACGTGGAGCAGCTCGCGCCGCACGCGGCCGTGAACGAGACCGAGTTCCGGCAGTCACCGTCACCGCCTCCTCCGCCGTTGCAGGAGGCGCCGGTCGTGCTGTTGCCCGCGCCCGACATGAGAGCGGACGCCGGCAGCGCGCCGAGGAGGAGCACCGCCACGGCCGTCGGCAGTCCGCCGAGCACCTTCGAGCAACGAGTCGCGAGAATCTGCATCGCGTATCCTCCGGAATGTGGGCGATTCGTCGCCCGGACGTGGAGCGCGGCGGTATGTACCACACGGCTGCTTGTCATTGTCAACAAAAAATGCAGCCGGGACGGCGACTTCTCGGCGCTCACACGCCGGACGACACGCGACGTCGAGCACGTCGGTATCCGTCCGCCGGCGATCCGCGGTCGTTGCCCGAGAGCGGGCGCGTCTCCATCGGATCCCCGGGAGGGGACGTGTGCCCTACCACCGGGCACGCGGCCAATGTCAAGGAAAAATTGCGGCCGTCCGGATCAGCCGCCGGGCGAGGCGGCATCCTTCGCACCGCCGGGGGACGCGGCGTCCTTCGTCCACTTCCAGCCCTCGATACCGAGGCCCTTTTCCGGCGTGTAGCCCGTCGCCTGCGCCGCGACGTTCCCCGCCCCGTCGACGAGAACGAAGCTCGGCGTGCCGCTCACGGCGTATGCCTGGAACGCGCGCCGGAGCTCGTCCGTGGCGACGGTCGCCGGGAACGGTCCCTCGTAATGCTTGAAGAACGCATCGAGCTGCTCCGACGGCTCGTCGGTGATCGCGATCACCTGCGTGCTGCGCGCGCCCTCGAAGGCGAGGAGCTCCGGGATCGACGCCTTGCACGGCGCACACCACGTCGCCCAGAAGAAGAGGAGGTGCGGTTTCCCGTCGGCGAGGGCGGTCGGGACGGCGCCGCGGTATTGATTCAGCGGAACACTCGGCGCCGCGCTTCCGATCTTCGGCGGACCTGGCAGCTCCGGCAGACGGACGGGGTAGGGCTTCGGGACGAGCGTCACCTCGAGCTGGCGATCGCCACGCTGGACGACGAGCGGTGCGGGCTTGTCGATCGGCGAGAGCATCGTCCACTCGCGCACCTGGTGCGGCTCGACGAAGGGATGGCCGGGCGGTCCGACGATGAGATCGCCGACCTCGAGCCCCGCCGCGTTCGCCGGCGAGTCCGGATACACGGTGAGCACGGCGGCCGCGCCTTCCTTCAGCTGGTGCTCGGTCCGCGACTTCTCGGCCGCCTGGCGGAAGTTGATGCCCATCCACGCCGGCAGGACGTTCTCCGCGAGCTTCACGTCGTCGTCGTAGGGCGGGAACGGCTCGGGCGTCGAGACGACGGTCGTCGGCGAAGCCGGCGGCGCGCCGAGCCGCAGGTCCTCGCACGCGCGGAGCTTCTCGTACGCCGTCCGCTCGCCCGGCGCGGCGTGCGTCGCGAGCCAGACGCGTCCCGCGATGCTCGCGAGGAGCGCCCGGAGCCGCAGCACGGCGGCGAGCCGGACCTCCATCCGATACGCGGCCGCCGACGCGGTCTCGGCGCGCTCGCGGAGCGTGCGAAAGCGGCCTGCCGTCGTCGTGTCGGCGCCGGTGTACGCGTCGAGATCCTTCAGCAATGCCGCAGCGAGCGCCTGCCGTCCCGCGGCGTCGAGCGCGGCCATGGCCGTCGAGTCGACGCGCTTTCCCCAGTCCGCCTGCGCGGCGAGGAAGCGGCCGAGGTTGGCTTCCGCGAGATCGCCGACCGTCATCCGCCACGCCTTGCCGTGGTTCGAGAGCTGCTCGCTCACGTCGGGCAGACGCTTCGTCTGCTGCTCGAGCTCCTCGAGCGAGCGCGGGCTGAAGAGACCGAAGGCGTGCGCCGTCCGGTCGAGGAGACGGATGTCCGGCTCCCACGCCGCCTTGTCGCGCCACGCCTCGCGGAGAAGGGCGTCGACGAACGCCGTCCGTTCCTGGTTGGCGGCCTTCGCCGCGTGGTCGAGCAGCTCGTCGAGGTACGCATCCGACGTCCGGATCGGCACGTCGGGCGTGTGGTCGGTGACCAGCACCTCGGCGTGCGACTGCGCGAGGCTGCGCGTCGTCTCGAGTGCCTGGAGGAAATGGAACGCGTGCCCGACGTTGTCCTTCCCGCGGTTCTCGGGATAGCAGCCGTACGCCATCCGGTCGGCGGTCGACGAGAAGTAGCCGCAAGTCGAGCCGTGCGGGGCGGCGCCCTTCTTCGCGTGCACCGACCGGAGGTTCGCGAACGCCCCGGAAAAGCACTGCGACATGAGCGCCACCACGCGCACGTTCGGGTCGAGCTGCTCGAGGAGCGCCCGCAGCTCCTCCACGGAGATGGCCTCCTTGTCGCCCCAGAGCGTGATCCGGTTGTTACTCGTGTCCTCGGCGTTCTTCGATCCGTGATCCGTGACGTAGAGGAGGAGAGTGTCCCCGGCGCGCAGCTTCTTCCGCGCCGTCCGGAACCACGCTTTGAGCCCCGCCTTGGTCGCCGCCTGGAGCGTCACGCCGGCGAGCTCGGAGTTCGCGTAGACGATCTGCGGGCCGAGAGCACCCTCGAGGCGCGTGCCACGCAGGAGCCAGAAGTCGCCGCCTGGCTCGACCTCGCGCACCGCCATGTCGGCGGCGGGATCGGCCCCGTCGCTGCTGAACACCGTGACGCGCTCGGGCGGGACACCGACGCGTCCGAGCAGGTCGAGGAGGTGTCGCACGTGGAGGAAGTGCGACTGGTAGTTCATCGCCTTGGCGCCGCCGCCGTTGATGACGAGGACGTGCAGCCGCGTCGGCGGCCCCTCGACCGGCTCGGGCACCGCGCGGGCGCGGCACGCGGGCAGCGCGAGGAGCAGCAGCAGGAGAACGACGATGGAACGGGAACGCATCGCTCACATAACTGAAGGGCGAAGCGCTCGAGCGCAAGTCAACGCGCGCGCGGACTCAGCGCACGTCGATCCACCACGCCGGCGTCGTGCCGAAACGGCTCGTCACCTCGTCGCGGAGGCGCGCGGCGTCGCCCCGTACCTCGGCCGCGTGCCGGGCGAGCTGCTCGCGCTCCGTCGCGAGCGCCTTCTCCTCCTCGGAGCGGACGTCGATCGCGTCCGTGCCGACGCCGCCCGTCGCCGCGCTGCCGGCGGCATTCCGTCCGCGGGCGCGCGCGAGGGAGGCGAGCCGGCCGTCGAGCTCGCGGAGGCGACGGTCGGTCGCGCGCAGATCGCGCTCGAGCGCGTTCCGACGGAGCGACGCCTGCGCCGAGAACGTGTCGGTCTCGGGCGCGGTCGACGCTTCCGTCTCGTCGTCATCCTCGCCGCCCGCGCGCTCGGCCGGCGCGATCTTCGTGCCGCCGTCCGCGCCGTCGATGTTCGAGTAATGGATGCTCCCGGAGGAATCGGTCCAGCGATAGATGTCGCTGGACCAGGCCGGCGCCACCACGGCGACCGTCGCCAGCACCACTCCCCACGCCATCCGCATCTCGTCCTCCGCGAGCGGCGAATCCTAGCCCGCTTTCCACACTGTGCCGGAGGGGGTGTCCTCGAGCAAGATGCCCTGCGCCCGGAGGCGCTCGCGGATGGCGTCCGCTTCGCGGAAGTCCTTACGCCGACGCGCCTCGTTGCGGGCCGCGATGGCGCTCTCGATGTCGGCGTCGCTGAGACCGGTCGTGGCGGCACGGCGCGCGCGCTCGGTCGCGAGGAACGTCGCCGGATCCTGGCCGAGGATGCCGAGGACTGCGGCGACGCGCGTCATGTCGGCGCGGGCCGCGGCGGCGGTCGCGCGGTCGCCGGCGTCGAGGCTCCGGTTCAGCTCGCGCATCCGGTCGAAGACGAAGCCGAGCGCCTTGGCGGCGTTCAGATCGTCGTCCATCGCGGCCGCGAATTCGGCCAGGAACGGCGACATTTCGCCGGTGAGCGCGCCGTCCGGCGCGCATGGGACGCACGCGCCGAGCGTTTCGTCGGCGCGGGCGAGCGACTCGTAGAGCCGCTCGAGCGACTTGGCGGCTTCCTCGAGCCGGCCCGGGCCGAAGTCGAGCGGCGCACGGTAGTGCGTGCCGCAGAAGAGGAGGCGGAGCGCTTCGCCGGGCGCGCGTTCGGTCGCCTCGCGGACCCCGAGCACGTTGCCGAGCGACTTCGACATCTTCTCCGCGCCGAACGTGATCATGCCGTTGTGTACCCAGAGGTTCGCGAGCGGCACGCCCGCGGCGGCCTCCGACTGCGCGATCTCGTTCTCGTGGTGCGGGAAGACGAGGTCGGTGCCGCCGCCGTGCACGTCGAACGGCTGCCCGAGGTAGTGCGCCGCCATCGCGGAGCACTCGAGGTGCCAGCCCGGACGCCCGGCGCCCCACGGACTCCCCCAGGTCGGCTCGCCGGGCTTGGCGCCCTTCCAGAGGGCGAAGTCGTGTGGGTCCTCCTTCTCGGCGTCGATCTCGTCGCCGGCCTCCATGTCGTCGAGCCGGCGGTGCGAGAGCTTGCCGTACTCGGGAAACCGACGGACCCGGAAGTAGACGCTGCCGTCGGAGACGGGGTAGGCGAGTCCCTTCCCGACGAGCGTTTCGATGAGCGCGATCATCAGCGGAATGTGCTCGGTCGCGCGCGGCTCGTGCGTCGGCGGCAGGCAGCCGAGGCGCGCGACGTCGGTCGTGAAGGCGGCGATCTCCCGGGCGGCGAGCTCGGGGACCGAGATACCCGCCTCCGCCGCTCGCCGGATCATCTTGTCGTCGATGTCGGTGAAGTTCCGGACGAACGTGACGCGAAGACCGCGCGCGCGGAGATGACGGACGAGGAGATCGGAGACGATCAAGAATCGCGCGTGCCCGACATGCGCTGCGGAGTAGACGGTGACGCCGCACCAGTAGAGGCGGACGTGCTCCGGCTCGCGCGGCTCGAGCGGTTCCTTCCGCCCGGTGAGCGTGTTCGTGAGGACGATCACGCTACTCGTCTTCCTCGCGGAGGCGCGCGAGGACCGAGTAGTCCTCGAGCGTCGTCGTGTCGCCCATCGTTTCCTTGCCCGCCGCGATGTCGCGGAGGAGCCGGCGCATGATCTTCCCGCTGCGCGTCTTCGGGAGCGCGTCCGTGAAGCGAAGGTCGTCGGGGCGGGCGAACGCACCGATTTCCTTCGTCACGTGCTCGCGGAGCTTCTGTCGGAGATCGTCGGACGCCTGCTGCTTCCCCTCGAGCGTGACGAACGCGCAGATCGCCTGGCCCTTCAAGTCGTCCGGGCGTCCGACGACCGCCGCCTCGGCGACCGCGGGGTGGCTCACGAGCGCGCTCTCGACCTCCATCGTGCCGAGCCGGTGGCCGGCGACGTTCACCACGTCGTCGATGCGGCCCATCACCCAGTAGTAGCCGTCGGCGTCCCGGCGCGCGCCGTCGCCGGTGAAGTACACGCCCGGCATCTGGCTCCAATATTGTTGCCGGTAGCGCTCCGGGTCCTTGTAGACGGTGCGGAGCATTCCGGGCCACGGGCGCGTGATGACGAGGTAGCCGCCCTGATCGGCGCCGAGCGCCGTCCCGTCGCGGGCCCGGATCTCCGGGACGACGCCCGGGAGCGGCAGCGTCGCCGAGCCGGGCTTCGTCGGCGTCGCGCCGGGGAAGGGCGCGATCATGATCCCGCCCGTCTCCGTCTGCCACCACGTGTCGACGATCGGGCAGCGCTCGCCGCCGATCACCCGGTGGTACCACATCCACGCCTCGGGATTGATCGGCTCGCCCACCGTCCCGAGGAGACGGAGCGACGAGAGGTCGTGCTTCTTCGGATGCTCGTCGCCCCAGCGGACGAAGGCGCGGATCGCGGTCGGCGCCGTGTAGAAGATCGTGACGCCGAGCTCCTCGATGATCTGCCAGAGCCGGTCCGGCTGCGGGTGGTTCGGCGCGCCCTCGTACATGACCGTGGTCGCGCCGTTCGCGAGTGGGCCGTAGACGACGTAGCTGTGCCCGGTGACCCAGCCGATGTCGGCCGTGCACCAGTACATATCGGTCTCCTTCAGGTCGAAGACCCATTCGCTGCTGACCGTCGCGTGGAGGAGATAGCCGGCCGTCGTGTGGACGACGCCCTTCGGCTTCCCCGTCGTACCGCTCGTGTAGAGGATGAAGAGCGGATGCTCGCTGTCGAGCGGGACGGCGGGACAGTCGGCGGACGCACCGTCCATGAGCTCGTGCCACCAGCGGTCGCGGCCGGCGGTCATCGGAACGGGCTCGCCCGTGCGCCGCACCACGACGACGTTCCGGATCGTCGGCACGCCGGCGAGGGCGGCGTCGACGTTCGCCTTCAGTGCGACGATGCTGCCGCGCCGGTAACCACCGTCGGCCGTGATCAGCACGCTCGCCTCGGCGTCGTTCATCCGGTCGCGGAGCGCCTCCGCGGAGAACCCACCGAAGACGACGCCGTGGGTGGCGCCGATCCGGGCGCACGCGAGCATCGCGATCGCCGCCTCGGGGATCATCGGGAGATAGATGCCGACGCGATCGCCGGCCTTCACACCGAGCCCTTTGAGCACGTTCGCGAACCGGCAGACCTCGCGGTGGAGCGCGTGGTAGGTGAGGACGCGCTGCTCGCCGGGCTCGCCTACCCACACGAGCGCCGCCTTGTTCCGTCGGGGTCCGGCGAGGTGGCGGTCGAGGCAGTTGTCGGCGATGTTGAGCTTGCCCCCGACGAACCACTCCGCGAACGGCGGCTTCCAGTCGAGGACGCGGTCGAACGACTTCATCCAGCGGAGCCGCGTCGCCATCTCGCGCCAGAAGCCCTCGGGATCGTCGAGCGACCAGCGATACAGGGTGTCGTACCGCGCGCGGTCCGGGACGTGGGCATGGGTAGCGAACTCCGACGGAGGCGTGAACACGCGGTGCTCGCGCAATACGGAATCGATGGCCGCCTGGCTCGTCTCGCTCATCGGAGTCCCTCCGGAGGTTCGGGTCGTAGGGTAGTGGCCCGCCTATCCGGGTTCAAGGAAGCGCGGAATGTCGGCCGTTGATGCTCGATCCTAGGTGTTGCATCCTCGGTGCATGGCGCGCACGCTTCGCCCGACCTTCCCGCCCCCGGAGGAGTCCGGGATGGGACGCATCTCGGTGACGGTGACGATTGCGAACTTTGCCCAACACGAGCGTCGGATCGAGACGCGAGCGCTCATCGACACGGGAGCGTATTGCCTGACGCTTCCATCGGCATGGCGCGATCGGCTCGGGAAACTCGGCGGCTCGCGACGAATCAAGCTCGAGATGGCGGATCACCGCGTCATGGAAGGCGATGTGTGCGGTCCGGTCACGATTCGGATCCACGAGTTCGCCGCGTTTTTCGGCGAAGTGCTGTTCATGGACATGCAGCCGGTCGACGGCGAGTACGAGCCGCTGGTCGGCTACATCGCCCTCGAGCAGGCCGGGATCGCCGTCGACATGGTGAGCCACCGGCTGATGCGCCTTCCACATTTCGACCTGAAGCACGCCGGCGCCGCGGCCTGACGCCGGCGCGGCTCAACCCTTCGACGCGGCCGGCAGCTCGCACGACTCGCCGCCCGTCCACTCCGCGTCGAGCGTGAAGCGCTTGCTCACCGACCACGTGAGGCCGAACGTACAGAAGTAGAGCGCGTGGTGGCCCGACTCGCCGCCCGCGACGGCGATCAGGAACTGCTCGGGATGCGCGGCGAGCGGCACCACGTTGCCCTCGACGTAGCCGCGCTGCTCGAGCTGCGGCCAGTACGCGCGGGGCCAGCGCTCGATCGGCGCGCGGGTCCACTCGAGAAGCATCCGCTGCATCTGGGGGACGTCGATCCCGTCCCGCGCGATCTTGTAGGCGAAGTCCGGGCAGAGGAGGAGGAGCATGTCGCCCTGGTCCTGGCGCACGAGGACCTTGTTGTTCCCGATCCAGTCGATCGAGTGCGCGAGCACCCAGACGAGCTCCTCGCCGGTCTCCGCCCAGATGTCGGCGATGTCCTGCGTGCCCGTGACGCAGGTCGCCGTGAGCACGTCGTCGGTCGCCGCGAAGCCGCGCCGGACGTGGAACGGCGGCCACGGGCTCTTCTCCTCCCACTCGCCGAAGCAGAGGGAGACGCGGCCGGGCTGGCCGAACACCGACTTGCTGACCGCGCCGGGAATCGACCCACCGACGTTTCGCATGACGAGCCGGAGTGCGCGACCGATTGTCGCATTGGCGCGCCCGTTGTGGCCGAGGCAGGAGTAGCCGCACTCGATCCCGATGCGCTGCCGGCCCGGACCGTTCAGCATGAGCGCCGGCGTCGCGCAGCACGTGGTCGTGTTCAAGGCGTACAAGTTGAAGCGCGGCTCGCACACCGCCTCGACCGCCGCCAGGACGACCGGGAAGTATGCCGGCTTGCAGCCCGCGAGGACGGCGCTGATCGCGATCTTCTCGACCGTCGCTTCGCCCCGCCGGGGCTCGACGGTCCCGACGACGTGCGCCGGCGGGAGCGGGGTCGCATCGAGCATCGCCTGCACCCGGTCCTCGGTCGGCGGGATGACGGGAAAGCCATCGCCCCAGCCTTCGGTCTCTGCGAGCTCGAGGACGGCGACCGGATCGTCGGCGACCGTCGTCGGCTCGGAGACGAGCGTGCCCCGCGCCATGGCTCACCCACCCGTCGTCACGAGCCCGATCAGCTCGCCGAACCGCGTGCGCGCGATCTCGCGCACCTCCGCCTCGGGCCGCGACTCCATCGGGTGCGGCAGGACGAGGACCCGAAGGTCCGGGTAGCCCTGCGCGCGAGCGGCGGTCCGCGCGAGGTTCTGGAACACCTCGGTCACGACGACCGCCGCCGGGATCCCTTCTCCCTCACAGACGATCGTGTCGTGGACACTCCACGACGTACACGACCCTCACGTACCGAGGCCGACGACCGCCGCATCGATGCTGCGGGCGAAGTCGACGACCTTGCCGCTCTCGGCTTCCGGCGTTCCGATGCGCGCCTCGGGGTCGAAGATGACGACGTCGGCGACGCCGAGCCGGTCGCGCGCCAGTGCGCGCAGCTCGTCGGCGTAGACGTGGAACGAGCGCCATGCCCTGTCGACCCGGATACCGAGCACCTTCCCCCGGAGATCGTGCGACCGTGACGCGAGCGGCTTCGCGTCCGCGGGACCGAGGGCGACGGGCGAGAGGACCTGTATCGTACGCATGCCGTTTCTTGCAGCGGGGACGTCACGCGCGTCAAGTCGCGACCTTTGACAGCGCTCGCCGCGGCGGCCTAGGTTCCGCGCCTTGCTCGTGATCCGACGCGTCGTCATCGCGATCGCCCTCCTGCTCTCGGCGCGCGACGCGCGCGGCCTCACCGTGCTCACCGCGGGGAAGCAGGCGCTCGTCACCCCCGCGCGCACCATCTTTCGCTTCTCGCACGATGCGGCGCTCGCGAGCGTCGAAGCACCGACGTGCCCCGCCACGTCGTCCGTGCAGATTGCGTCCTCGAATGCCTTCCCCGCGCCGGTGGCCCTGCCGTGCGAGAAGTGGAAGCGACGCGGCGGCGCGTACCGCTATCGCGACCGGACCGGCGCGGCCGGCGGAGTTCGTGACATCGTCCTCGGGAAGGGACGCCTGCGGATCGCCGTCCGCGGGACGACCGTCACCGGACCCGTCGGCTACGTGGAGGTGTGGTTGAACGTGGGGGACGCGCGCTACATGGGCCGCTTTCACAACTTTCGGAGGAACGACGGGCGCGCGATCGTCACGCGGCGGCCGTCGCGCGCGGCCGCCGACGGAGAGGCCGCGTTCTTCGCGACGCTCCTCGGCGATGCCGATCGCGTCGACACCGCGCAGGCGTCCCTCGAGCGAGCGATCGCGCACGACCCGAAGGACGGGCGCTCGCACTTCCTCCTCGGCATGCTCCATCTCCTGCGCGCGGGTCGCGAGCTCTCGGACTACGCTCACGCGAGCGAGGTCGCGAGGGACGAGTCGGCGCTCGCGAGCCGCGCGCTCGACGCGGCGGTTCCGCTCCTCCTCGACGACACGCGGGTCCCTGGCTTCCGGGCGGCGGCGACGTACGTCGACGGCGTGGTCCACGGCGACCCGATCCGCCGCGATCTCGGCCTCGCGCAGCTCCGCGACGCGTTCGCGCTGAACCCGCTCTTCAATCTGTTCGATTTCGTCGGCGTCGTGCCGCCGACGGTGCCGCGGACCGACCCACTCTACGCCGAGGCGATGGCGTACCTCTCGCAATCGCTCGCGACGATCGGCGAGGCCTGCGCCGGGCGGGACGAGGTGTGCGGGAACGTCGGTCTCGCGCCGCACAACCAGGGCGGGACCTTCCTCCTGTTCGGCGACCTCTTCGCGAAGGCCGGCGTCCTCGCCGGCACGGGACTCGACAACGCGCGGAGCTTCTATCGCCTGGCCGCGACGCTCGAGGGACCCGCCTGGCGGTTCCGGGGCCTCGCACAGGCGCGACTCGCGACGGCCGCCGATCGTGTGGCGGCGTATCAGGACGCGGACCCCGCGAACGACCCCGGGATCGTGGGGTCGGGCGCCGAGGCCTGCGCGACGTGTCACTATAGATAGCGGTCCCGTGCCGCACGTGACTTGCGCTGTGCGCGGACGGCCTCGCGCGACTGCAAGAAATCGTCGACGTTCTGCGACCTTCGGTCCCCGATTTCCGATCCGACGCTCCCGGCTTTCGGGCGGCGCCCCGCATTGACCGGCATCCACCCGCTCACCTATCTAGCTCGTCATGGCGGTGCATGCGACCGGACCGAACGCCTCCTTCGATCGTCGACTCGACGCCCGGCTCGCATGCACGATGGGGATCGTGCTCGGCGGCCTTGCCTTCGGGACGGCCTTCTCGTCCTACCTCGTCGGCGGAGGTCCCAGCTGGACTGCGGTCGCCGTGCTGCCGGGCTCGGTCCTCATCCTCGCCGCCCTCTACGTCGCGTTCGCGCGGGCGTCCCGCCTCCGCGCGAGCGACTGGCTCGCGCTCGGATACACCGCCGCGGTCGTGTCGGGGGCGGCGTTCGTGATGTTGTGGGAGACAGCGCGCACGTTCCACGCCGAGCTCACGGTGGGATCGTGGTGACCGTCCGACGACGGCTGGTAGGACGCGCCGCGGCATGGTAGGTGCCGCAGAGTGAGAGGGTTCGGCCCTCCTCACCGCGCCCGTAGCTCAGCTGGATAGAGCGTCAGGCTTCGAACCTGCAGGTCGGGTGTTCGACTCACCCCGGGCGCGCTTCGATTTCAACTAGTTAGCTCTGCCGCGCATCCCGTCCGAGGAGCCAGTGTCCGGATAGTGTGCGGAACGGGGAGGGCGGTGCGAGTCTTCCCCCCTTGTGGCGTCTGGCTCTGTCGAATGCGCCCGGGGGACCGTCAGGGTACGACCCTACGGGGCCTCGAAAGCCCCTTGCCGTGCCTCGGTTTCTCGCTGGTGTCCGGCCAGTGTCCGGAAATCGGTGCGCCGGCATGACGCCCTCAGAACCGCGGCAGAACGAACGCCGGCGGCCGTACCGGCGGAGCGCCTTCTACACCGCGAAGCGGGCGCTCGTGAAGTACGGCGCGCGAGCACTCCCGGGCGAGACGACTCCGATCGGGCAGGAGCTCCGCGAGTGGCGGGCGGCGCTCATCGACGACCTCGGCGGCGCCGACGCGCTCTCGACCCAACAGCTCGCCCTCGTCGACCAGGTCATCGTGCAGCGCTATCTCGTGGCGTCCCTCGACGCCTACGTGCTCTCGCTCCCGGCGCTCGTGAACAAGCGGAGCCGGTGCCTCTTCCCCATCGTTCGCGAGCGGGCATCCCAGGTGAACCTTCTCCGGGACCTCCTCCGCGACCTCGGCCTCGAGCGAAAGGCGAAGGACATCGACCTCGCCGGGCAGCTCGCCGCCCTCCATGGCAAGCCGGCGACCGGTCACACTTCACACGTCACACCAAAAGCTCAAGCAATAGAAGGTCAGGAGAGTGTGACACGTGACAGTGGACTTAGAGACTCCGGGCCGCGCTCGCCGGACGGGTAGGAGGCGTCACACTTCAACGCTCACACTTGGGGCAAGAAACCCGCGCCGGTGCTCGCTCGGAAGCGTGACGAGGAGAGCGTCACACGACGTCACACTTCGCGGCCCTGGCGGAAATGGAACGGGCCGAGGTCCCTCGAGGAACCGTCCGGCCCGGGACGGCCTCTTCGCTCACGGCCCCCACCCCCTGGTTCGTGCGGCGAGAATCCACCTACCCCCCGGGGACATGGACGACGCCGCGATCGAGCGTCTCGTCGCAGAGACCGTGGCGACCGCGCGCCGGTCGCTCGAGACAGCCTTTGCCGCCGAGCGCGATGCCCTGCGCCGGGAGCTCGCACGCGGGAAGGCCGAGGTCGCCCGGCGGAAGGCGGAGCTCGCGCGCCTCGCTGCCGATATCTTGCGCGACGCCGAACCGGCGGGACGGGCGTGACGATCCTCGAGGCGCTCCGCACGCCGGCGCTGTTCGGCCGGCACTTCGACGGGCCGTCGTGGGAGCCCTGGCGGGCGTTCCTGGCCGCGCTTTTCGGTCTCCCCCTGTCCGCGGCCCAGCTCGCCGTCTATCGGCGCTGTACGGGCAGGGAAAGCGCCCGCATGCACCCGGTTCCGCGGGAGGCCTGGGTGATCGCCGGCCGCCGCGGCGGGAAGAGCCGTATCGCCGCGCTCGTCGCGGTCTGGCTGGCGACGAAGAACTACGACGGCGTCCTCGCACCCGGCGAGCGCGGCACGCTGCCGATCATCGCCGCGGACCGGCGCCAGGCGCGATCCGTGCTGCGCTACGTGAACGGCCTTCTCGACGGCTCGCCCGTCCTCTCGCAGCTCGTCCTGAACCGCACGACCGAGTCCGTCGAGCTCGCGAACCGGATCGTCATCGAGGTGCACACCGGCTCGTTCCGGAGCATCCGCGGCTACACGGTGATCGCGGCGGTGCTCGACGAGGTGGCGTTCTACCGCTCGGACGACTCGGCGGCGCCGGACCGGGAGCTCGTGGCGGCGCTCCGGCCCGCGATGGCGACCGTTCCGGGGGCGCTCCTCCTCGCGATCTCGTCGCCGTACGCGCGCCGCGGGGTCCTCTGGGACGCGTACCGGCGGCACTTCGGCCAGGAGAGCGACGTCCTCGTCTGGCAGGCGCCGACGGCCGTCATGAACCCGGGCATCCCGGAGGCGCTCGTCCGGGCCGCGTACGAGGAGGACGAGGCCTCGGCCGCGGCGGAGTACGGCGCCGAGTTCCGACGGGACCTCGAGGCATTCGTCACACGCGAGGCGCTCGAGGCCTGCATCATCCCGGGCCGGCTCGAGCTGCCGCCGATGACCGGGGTCCGCTATCGCGCGTTCGTCGACCCGTCCGGTGGCTCTCGGGACGCCATGACGCTCGCGATCGGGCACGCCGAGGGGCGCGTCATCGTCGTCGATGCCGTGCGCGAGCGGCGACCGCCGTTCTCGCCGGAGCATGTCGTCGCCGAGTTCGCGGCGCTCCTGAAGGCGTACCGCACGACGGTCGTCACGGGCGATCGGTACGCCGGCGAGTGGCCGCGCGAACGGTTCCGCGAGCACGGGATCGCGTACGAGCCGGCCGAGGACGCGAAGAGCGCGCTCTACGGGGCCGCCCTGCCGATCGTGAATTCCGGCCGGCTCGAGCTCCTCGATCTGCCGCGCCTGCACGCGCAGCTCCTCGGCCTCGAGCGGCGGACGGCGCGCGGCGGGCGCGACTCGATCGATCACGCGCCAGGTGCGCACGACGATCTCGCGAACGCCGTCGCGGGCGTCGTCGCATCGCTCGCGGCGTGTCCGGGCGGCGAGGCGCCCGTGCTCATCTCCCAGCGACCGTCCGCGTTCGGCGATGTCGTCGAGCGCGAGCCGATCGACTGGGCCGTCGAGCGCTACTACGGTGGGGAGTCCGCGGTCGGATGAGCGTCCGAGGGCTCACACGTGCGGACCTCGCGGATCCTCCCCCGCCGCCGACGATCGTCGAGCGGTTTTCGGCTCTCGTCGACCGCTCCGCCGGACCGGACGCGTGCTGGCCGTGGCGCGGGCGGAGGGAGAGCCACGGCCGCTCCGGCATCTTCGTCATTCGCCCCGATCGGAAAGTGGCGGCGCATCGGGTGGCGTGGGTACTCGCCTACGGGGCGATTCCGGACGCCTACTGGATCCGGTGGCGGCGGGAGGCCTGCCGCAGCGTCGCGTGCTGCAATCCGATGCACCTCGAGCACGCCCCAGCGCTGCCGCCGCGGGCAGTGCTCGACGGCGCCGCCATCGCCGCGATCCGCGAGCGTCTTGCGGCCGGCGAGTCTCCCGACGACCTCGCGCGCTGCTTCGGGATCTCGCGGGGCCACGCGAGGAAGATCGGCCGGCACTGGTGTTGGAAAAGGGAAGGCGAATCCACGACGAGCAATGGGAGGCAGCATGGCTGCCTCACACCGCAACCCGAAGGGAGAATCCCGTGATGACGCGTGAACAGGTACAGCGGTGCATCGACGAAGCGATCAACGAGGGGCTCGAGCCCGTGCGCGTCAAGATGGCGCGGTTGACGACCCCGGTGGCAGCGGAGCGGTTCATCAGCATCGTCGGCGGCGAGCTGCGCGAGTTCTGGAACGAGGTGCTCCACCAGATGTTTCTCAAGGGGCTCGACAGCGGCACCCGGGACAACTGGGAGCGCGGGATCGAGCTCGCCAAGCAGGCACGGCCCGACGTCGTGCCGCCGGAGGCGGAGATCGCGCGCCTGCTGACCGAGGCGCTCGCCGATCACAACGTCCCGCCGACGACGAAGAAGACGGCGGCGGCGCGCACCGAGGAGCCGGACCGGTTCACGCGCGCGCTCGAGGCTTTCGGGGCGGACGAGCGGATCGACCTCTCGGACCCGGCGGCGCGCGCCGAGGCGACGCGGCGGCTCCTCCTCGGAGACGCGCGACCCGCCCCTGCGCCGATCTTGCCGACCGGCACGTGGAAAGAGCGCTACGACGCGCTCGTCAATCCGCCGCCGGCGGCGCCGGTGACGCACAGCCGAGTCGACCGGGACGAGCGCCTGCGCTGGCTCTTCGGCCGCGATTTCAACAAGCCAGACCCATTCGCCGCGGCCGTCGAGGCGGAGCTGACGCTCCGCGGGCTCCCCGACACGCCGCAGAACCGGTCGACCGCAAGCCAGGCCATCCTCGCGGAGCACCCGGAGCTCTCGTTCAAGCTGCTCGGCATCCCGCGGCCGGCGAAGGAGATCCCGGTCCGACTCGATGCGACCGACGCCGACGACCGTTACGCCAGCGCGTTTAGCCGGGCGCTCGACCGCGAGGACGATCCGACCGACCCGGAGGCGCGCATCCGAGCCACGGCGAGGGCCATGCGTCACCTTTCGCGTGAGGAGCAGCTCGCGCTCCTGATCGGTGCCCGATGATCGAGCGCGAGCCGTGCGTCTACGTGGCGGCGTTGCCGCTCGCGGGATCGAGCCTCACCCTCGCGGTCGGCGATCCCTTCCCCGTGCAGGACAAGCACGCGATCCGCGGCTTCGGACGGGCGTACGGCATCCCGGACGCGGATACGCTGCCGTGGGAGGATCTCCCCTTCGTCGCGGCGATCCCCCGCCGTGACCTCGGTCCTGGCGATCTCGCGCGCGTCGTGCGCGGCGTCGTGGCGATCGTCGCCCTGGTGATGCTCTTCGGCCTCCCCGGCCGCGCGCATGCGCTCGGCGACGTGGGCGGTGTCGAGGTGCGAAGTGGGGGCACGCTCACATCGTCCGAGTGCTCACTCGATTTCGACTCAACGGACTTCGCCATCACCAAGAGCGGATCCCGCTGTCTGCCCGCACTGAAAGCCCGGACGTTCGAGCGCGTCGGGGGCGACGGGAGCGACGGCGCGTTCAGCTATGCCGGCCAGGTCGCATCCTGCCCCGCCGCATGCACGGGCGGCTGCGCGGGCTCGGAAGGCAGTGGCACATGCACGCTCGCCGCGAACGCGCCGCTGGTGACGTTCGCGAATGGATTGGGGCTCACGGGCAACACGGCCGTGGTGAAGAACTACACGACCTTCACGTTGAGCGCGGGCACGGTCACCACGGACGGCTCGTCCGTGCTTGCAATTTTGCTCTCGAACTCACCCGCGATCACCGGTGGGACGATCACGGTCAAGGGATTCGGCGCGGGCGGTTCCGGTACAGGGACGATTACTTGCAGCACCGCGGGTCGTGCCGGTGCGAACACGAATCTCGTCGGCGGTGGCAGCGGCGGCAGCAATGCCGGCGGGAACGGCACCAACGGGACCGCCGCCCTCCTCGCTCAACGCGTCGTCTGGCCGCTTTGGGGCGGTCGATTCATCTGGGCTGTCGGTGGCGGCGGCGGGAACTATCCGGGCAGCGGCGTCACGGGAAGCCAACCGCTCGCGGCATGGGGCACGAATTGGGGCGGCGCGGGCGGTGGCGGAGGTGGCTGCGGCGCGTCCTGCAGCGGCACGCTCGGCGCGGGCGGGAACGGCGGCGGGACGCTGCACATCGAATTCCCGGGAACGTGGACGTGCTCGGGCGCTACACTCACGGCGGCAGGAAATGATGGCACGCTCGGCGCCGCGGGCGGCGGCGGAGGTCTCGTGCACGTCCTGGCCACCGCCTACGGCTCAGACTCGTGCACCTACAGCGCCGCGGGGGGGAGTCAGGCCGGAACGAAGCCGACGAACTGCGGCACGTCGGGCAACGGCGGGGCGGGGGTCGTGCTGAAAGACGCCGTCCCCATGTGAACCGGAAGCCCATTGAGAGGGAGGAGGCGGAGTGGCTGACATCGTCATCAACTCGGGGTTCGCGGTCTCGAGCGCCTTCCAGGTGCCCCGGACCGATCGCCCCTTCTACGTCGGCTCGCCAGGATCGCATGCCGGACAGCTGACGCTCCAGTTCGCCCCGACGCTCGATGCGCAGAGCGGCGACTTCCGCCCGCTCTATCAGGCCGGCACGGGACTTCCCTACGTGGTCGCGAACAGCGGCAACTTCCCTGCGTGGACACCGGTGACGGCCTATCCGACCGGGTTCTGCCGGCTCGCGTCGGCAGTCGCCGTCCCCTTCCCGACGTCCTTCGCGATCCTCGGAGGCATGGTTTTCTAGTCAATGTCGGCGAACCTCCTCGAACTAAAAATCGTCGTCGACCCCGGTACCGGTGAAGCGACATTGACGCGCCTGGTCGGCGGCCTCGATCGTCTCGCGTCGAGTGCCGGAAAGACCGACGCGAGTCTCGGCCGACTCGGGGCGAACGTCATCAAGCTGAACCAGGGGCTCGATCTGATCGAACGCCTGGGACACGGGGCCGAGTCCGCGTTCCACGCGATCGTCGCCCCGATCGTCGAATCCGGGAACGAGCTCCTGAACCTCTCCCGCCGGTTCGGCACCACGGTCGGGGAGATCAACGCCCTCGAGCACATCGCCGAGATCGCGGGCGTCAGTCTCGAGGACATGAGCCAGGGCGTCCGGACGCTCAACATCCAGCTGGCTGGGGTGCATCAACCTGGAAGCCAGGCGGCGGAGATCCTCCGGGTCCTCGGGCTCAGCGGGAAGGCGCTCGACGACTTCCTGAAGCTCGACACCGCCGAACGCTTCCGCGTCCTCATCGAGCGGTTTGCCGAGTTCAAGGACACCCCGGAGCGGTTCGCGGCGGGCGTCCAGCTCTTCGGCCGCTCGTTCATTCAGCTGAACCAGATCATCAACACCGGCACGAAAGAAAGCCGGGAAGAACTGCTCGCGTTCGCGAAGCAGTACGGCTTCCAGGTGGATCAGGCGACCGCCCTGGCGGCGGAAAAGGTGAAGACCGGGTTCTCGAAGATCGAGGTCGCGAGCCAGGGCTTTTTCCGCCGAGTGGTGGGCGAGCAGAGCCTCCGCGGGATCGCCGAGGTCGTCGACAAAACCGCGGTCTCCCTCGGCCGGTTTGCGAATGCCATTCCGCAGTCGACCTTCGATGCGATCGGTCATGCCGTCCTGACGATCGCCGACTCCGCGGCCCGGGCGACGGAATCCCTGGCCCATCTGGCCGTGAGCCCAGAGGTGATCGGGAGCTTCGAGCATCTGGCGCACGTGATCGAACGCGCGTCGGAGGAACTCGAGAAGCTGGCGCAGAACCGGCTGACTCCAGGGCAGCTCCTGGGGGACATCGCCGCCGGCGGATTGGGTCTCGCCGGGGGCAACGTCGGCACGGCGGTCTCCGGGCTCCTCGTCGCGCGGGAGCTCGGCGAGCTGAGCTTCAAAGCGAGCCCGGCGGTGCGGGGCGGCCTCGCCCTGGCGGGCGGGGTCGCCGGGGCGGTCGCCGCCCAAGCGACGCAACCCGGTGGGATCACCCGCGAGGAGGCGGTCGGCGCGACGGGGCTCTCGATCGGTGGCGCGATCACGATTGCCACCGGCTTGCCGCTCTCGCTGACGGTGCCGAGCGTGACGCTCATCACGCAGGCGCTCCTGACCGAGAGCGGGCGGAGCTTTCTCCAGGAAGCCTTGGCGACGCTCGAGGGCCATCCCTCCACGGCGGTCACCTCCGCGCTCGACAAGGTCGCCATGGGGATCGAGGACGCGGGGCAGCGGCTGACGAACGCCCTCGTCGAGATGGGGCTCCTCCCCCGCTCCCTGGCGCTCTTCACGCAACCCGGCACGGGACAGCAGCAACCGTTCCCGCTGCCCCCGGTGCCGCCGGAGCCGCACGAAGAGACGGCGGCAGAACGCATCACGCGGGAGCAGGCGGAGACCGCGACCCGCCTCCGCCTCGCCAATCGGTCGGCGTTCTTCGTCGAGGAGAACCGCGTTCAGGCGAGCGTCGCCGAACCGTTCACCCCGGCCAGTCCGGAGGATGTCGCGCAGAGCCGCCGCGAGCTCCGCACCTTCCCGACGGTCGCTCGGCCGACGGCGGACTCGGAGCGGAAGCTCGCCGATCTCCGGGGGGAGCTCGCCGCGCTCGAGGACCCGACCCGGATCGTCGCGAGCGAGGTCGACAAGATCGTCCAGGGCTTCACGGGCACGGGACTCGAGGAGGCCGTGCGCAAGGTCGCTGATCAGACCGTGCGCATGAAGATCGATCGACAGATCGGCGACGTGATCCGCGATCTTCGACAGAAGACCGAAGAGGCGCACGATCCGGTCTCCGCCCTCGCCCACGAGACCGAGAACCTTCATGAGCAGCTGAAGAACCTCGGGGCGCTCGATCCGCGTTTCCATGCCGAGGTCGTTTCCGCGGAAGACACCCTGCGGATGAAACAGGCGGCGGAGTTCACGACGAACTTCGCGGAGGCGATCGCGGGCCTTCGGCAAGAGCTGACGGCCGCGGGGGCCTCAGAGGCGCAGCTGCAGGGACTCGCGGGCTCCCTCCAGGCCTCGGCGCGTGCCGCTCCAGAACTTGCCCGCGGCGTCGAGCAACTCGCTGATCCCCTCGCGAAGAGCCGCCAAGAAATGGACCTCCTGGTCCAAAAGGCGAACCTCCTCGATCCGGCCCTGGCGGATGACGTCGCGCGCGTCCGCGATCTCCGCCTCGCCGCCGAAGAAATGAAGCGCATCGAGCCCGCCCTCTTCGACGTCTTCCAGGCCGGTGAAGACGGGTTGAAGCGCTTCGTCGATGCGGCCGCCAGAGGCACCCTCGACGTCGCCGACCTCTTCAAGTCACTCGGCATCTCGATCGTGGGTTCACTGACGGATGCCTTCGTCGAGGGGCTCAAGAAGAAGGCCGGGTTCGAAGCGGCCTTCAAGGTGAACATCGTCCAGTTCCTCGGGAACCTCGGGAATCTGATCGGGGGGCAGACGACCGGCACGGGCTTCTCGGGGATCGTCTCCGATCTCGTCCAGGGCGTCTTCTTCGGCGGCGGAGGAACGGGAGCCGTCCCGCAGATCGCGAGCACGGTCACCGGTGGACAGGGCGGCTTCCTCTCGAGCTTCAACCTCCCGACGGGCGGTCTGACACAGCCGCTCTTGAACCGCGCCCTCGGGGTCCTCGGACTCGGGGGCACGACCACTGCTGGTGTGGGGACGGGCGTCATCAGTCCGGCCGTCAACGCCTTCGGAGGACCCGTCATCAACGGCATCCTTCCCGCCGCAGGAACCGGTGTTCTGCAACCCGGTCTCGGTCTCAACGCCGCGGGGCAGACGGTCTCGCTCTCGGGAGGAACAGGGTCCCAGCTCGGCGGCAGTGCCGCCAGCGGGCTCGGCACCTTGGCCGCCGTCGCGGGGGCCGCCATCTCGATTGCGCTCGCGGCGAAAGGGCTCGCGAGCAGCAGCGAGAGCGTCAACCGCGCGACGCTCGGTCAGGGATCGAACTTCACGCTCGGTGGGAGCCTCGGCCTGGGCGCGGGGATCGGCATCGGCGCCGGCGTCGGTGCCGGCGTCGGCTCCATCTTCCCCGGCGTCGGGACGGTCATTGGTGCGGCGATCGGTGCGGCCATCGGCGCGGCGGTGTCGAATGCGATCACGTCGACCGTGGCTGGCGTGCTCGTCAAGTCGGTCGGTGCGGCGGAACAGCATGGGCTCACGCAACCCGAGCTCGACCGGCGCATCTTCACCAATGGCTCTATCCGGATCATCAACACGACGGCCGGCTTCCGACCGATCACCGGCGTCACCGGAAAGCAGTTCCTCGGTGGCGGAGCTCTCGGAGGCGCGCTCGAGGGCGGGTTTGCCAGCCCACTCGGCCCCGGCGATCCGGCGGCCGTGACACTTGGGGCGATCACGGCGCTCCTCGAATCGCCACCGGACATCGAGACGATCTTCAACAAGCTCTTCGCGAAATTCCTCACATCGAACACGTTCCCGGGACCGCTGAACCTCGACGCGGGTACGCGGTTCGCCGGGGTGTCCCGGACAGAACGGGACGAGCTCCGCCCGCTCGTCGGCGACGCGCAGACGCTCGGGAAGATCGTCGCCTCCCTGATCGGGGCGGGAACGGATCTCCAGAGCCGGCTCGATCGCTTCACGAACCTGATCGTCAACAACCTCGGCCGGCTCGGAAAGACCTTCGAGGAGGGCGAGGCGATTCTCTTCCGGGTCTTCCGGAACATCGCGGGGAATCGGTTCACGACCGGCTTCGTGCTGACGGAGAACGTCTTTCCGCGGCCGTTCGATGTGAAAGCCGCGCGAGGGACGCTCACCGACGCGCAGGCGCGGGAACGGACCACCGCGGAGACCGACCGGACGAAGGCCGAGAGCTTCCTCGTCCGGAGCTTCCAACCGCAGTTGGCGCCGCTCGACGTGGCGAACGCACTCGCCGCCTACAAGCGGCTCGCCGATCTCTCGGTGAGCTTCCCGGCGGGCGTCCCCCCGGATGCGACGCGGCAGGAGATCCGCCACGCCGAGCTGCCCTTCGCCTTTGCGCAGCCGGGCGTCAAAGCCTCACGGCAGGCGTTCAAGCAAGCCGCCCCCGATCTCCTCGCCTTGAACACGCCCGACGATCAGGCGTTCGCCAGCTTCGCGAACAAGCTGGCGAGTGCGGTGAACGGCGCCTTCGTCGACGGGCTCACGAAGGCGCTCTCCAAGACCTTCCTCGGCGATGCGTTGGCCCCACTGATGAACAGCATCCGGGTCGATCTCAAGAAGGTCGTGAAGAGCGGCTGGACCGAGGGGCTCGACCGGCTCGACCAGGACTTCGCCAAAGCCGCCCGGTTCATGTCGGACATCCTCTCGAACCCGGGGTTGCCGGATTTCATCGCCAAGATCCGGGTCGAGGAAGAACGGCTCCAGAAGACGGTCACAATCGCCACCGCCACGGCACAAGCGGAAGCGGGACAGTGGACGCAGGCCGCGGACACGATCGAGACGCAACTCAAACCCTTCGTCGATACGATGCAGGGCTTCCGTGAACTCCAGTCCGACGTCACGGTCCGCACGGCAACGGCGCTCAGCGGCGGCGGGTTCGAGGGACGCGCCGCGCAATTGGACGCGCTGCGCCAGCAGCGCGCGCTCGCACAGAACCGGCTCGCCCAACTCGACGAGGATCCCACCATCCTCGAGCACATGGGCGTCGGGCAGTTTCAGCAGAATCTTATTCGGCTGACGACGAACGGTGGCCTCGATCCCGCACGTGTCCTCCCGGCCTTGAAGGGTTTCGCAGACGCGCGCCTTTCGGAGCTCGAGTCCGAGCTGCAACTCGCGCGAGACATTCAAAAGACCTTCGAAGCCGCCCATGACGCCTTCCAGGGCTTCCGGGAACAGATCGACGTCATCCGCCGCGGTCCGCAGGCGAGCGCGGACATCCTCAAGAGCCGGCGCGCGGACGTCGAAAGCCTTCTCCCGACCGCGCTCCACGGCAAGGGGCAGGATCAGCTCGACGCGATCGCCAAGATCCAAAATCTCCTGCCACAGATCCTGCAGGCGGGACAGGGCCTCTTCGGGCCGGGCAGCTCCGAGTTCTCGGACATCCTCTCGTTCATCGACTCGGCGTCGGCGCAACTCGAAAAAGTGACCGGCAATCGGTCGCACGAGGAGATGGTCCACCAGGAGGATCTCAAGGACCAGGTCACCGCGTTCAGCACGGCGATGAATCCCGTGATTCAGTTCTATCAAAATCAGTCGGATTTAAAGCTCAGCACAGAGTTCGACGCGCTCGCGAAAGCTCTCGGCGCGGATGGCGACATCGTCAAAGTCCTCGGATTGGTGAAGGGCGACCTCGACATTCTCGTGCAGCCCGGGCGCGCACGCGCGACGGGTGGAGCAACGGAAGGGCGGACGACCTATCTCGTCGGGGAGCGCGGCCCGGAGCTTTTCCAGGCAAAGGTGCCGGGCATCATCATCCCGGCGGAGCGGACGCGAGAGATCCTCCGCGAACGGACGCTAGATGTTCGATCAGCCCGCGCCGCGGATGCGTTCGGCATACGTCTCCACAGTGAGGCCAGCCGCGCGCGTGGCCTCGGCCAGCCGCATGAAGTTCTCCGCGGCATGCTCGCTCATCCGACGGTCCTTCGAGACGCGGCGCGCGCGCCCGAGCCTCCACCGTTCGCGGAGCGACAGGATCGTGCCCTGCCCCTTCTCCTACGCGAGCAGTCCCGGCTCGTGGAGCGGCACTTCCACCAGGCCACGAGTATGGCGCCCCTCGGCGCCGAGCAGGTAGAACCCACCACGCCCGCTCTCAACCATCTCGGCCGTAAAGCCCGCGCGCGTCTCGGTGGTCAGGGGACGCATCTCGAGGCGCAGCCGGAACGGCATAGGTGGACCGACCGGATCGCAGAGATCCACGGCGGCATCGTTTCCGGACCGCGCCCGCTCCGCCAGGTAGGGTCCTTGCTCACACGGATCGAACCGCGGGCCCTCGGCGGTCCCATTATCCTCGGTCGACGCTACCTCGTGGGCGAGCACGGCCCTGAATTGTTGGTCTCGAGAACGACCCCCACGAGCGCCCCCTTCATGCCGTCTCCGCCCCAAGTTCCAGCGCGGTCGGTGATTCCGGCCCTCAGTCTCCCCAATCGGCCCCGGGCGTTGGTGGCGCGGACGATGCCGACGGCCCTCCGCCCTCTGACCGCCCTGCCGCCAGCGATCATGCCGCTACGGCCCCCGACGCGCCGGGCGGTCCTTCCCCCGGTCCCGGAAGGGTGGCCCACGTTCCGCGCGCGCGAGCGTCTCCCCATCGCGCCGAATGAGGGCTATCTGCTCACCGGCGCGGGATCTTCGGGCCACGTAGGACGGCACAGTGAACCGCCGGCGCCCCCATCAGATCGCCGCGACGCCAATCGCCCGGATGCACGTCTTACCGTCGGGCCGGTGACGATCCACATCGACGGCCGCGGAACCGCAGAGCAAACGCTGCGCGCCGTGGCCGAGGGTCTCCGCCTCAACCTCTTCCCGATAGCCGTTCGGGAACTGCAACGAGCAATTCAGACGCGTTGAAAGCTCCGTGTCCACTCGCTACCACGAGCGCCATGAACAAGGGGAAGAAGCGGCGCCTCGCGAAGGACAATCGGAAGGCATTCGCGAAGCGTGAGCGTGCGCCTACGGAGCCCGAGCCCCGCGCGGCAGACATGGATCTCCCCGCTCAGCTTCGAATCGGTGAAGCCGACGACGAAGCGTGGAGGGCGGCGCATCCCGCGGAGTGGTTCCGCGACCGACCCAGGTTGCCCGGCGAGTTCGGTGACCTCGAGCCACACCTGCAGACAGTGCGCGTGCGGTGGCGGCCGAATGGACAACGAACGATCGGCCTCCGTCACGACGTTCCCGCGAGCAACTAATCGAGCGCATCGACCACCGGCAGGTGCTGCCGGTTGAGATGGAGATAGGCCTCGGTCGTCGTGATGCTCCGATGCCGCGCGAGGTCGCGGATGGTCCAGGGGTTCACCGCGTTCTCTGCGAGCTGCGTGAGAAACCCGTGCCGAAAGGCGTGCGGCGTGCGGACCGGAATGCCGGCCGCCAGGCAGATCTTGCGCATGACCCGCCGGATGTAGGTCCGGCTCCACGGGCGGCCACGCGTGCCGCAGAAGACGAAGGGCGAGGCGCTCACCTGCGTCTCCCGGAGCTCGACGAGTGCCGCGACGGTCGCCTTGCTCATCGGCATGTCCCGCGTGATGCCGCCCTTCGGGGTCGTCTCCCGGTACTGCCAGTCGAGACTCCGGCGGACGATCATGACGCGCGCCTCGAGGTTCACGTCCTCCCAGAGGAGGCCGAGCAGCTCACCGAGCCGCAACCCGCTCCGCGAGGCGACGACGAACATGGCGTACATCGCCGCCGGAGCCTTCTTCTCGGCCGTCGCGAGGAACTTGTGGATCTCCTCGCGGCGGAAGGCGCGCTCGATCTTCGGCCCCTCTCGCCGAGGCAGAATGCGCGCGATCCGCTCGCAGGGGTTGTGTTCGATCACGGCGTCGTCGACGCGCGCCGCGTTCAGCATCGCGCGGAGCACCTTGAACGCGAGCCAGACCGTCGTCCCGTGATAGCCCTCGTCGAGCATCGCCAGGAGCATGTCCGCGATCCGGTTGCGCGTGAGCGCCGCGAGGGGCGTTTCGGCGCCGAGCCGAGGAATGAGGTAGAGCCGAAGATTCTGCGCGTAGGTCTCGCGGGCGCGCGGTTTCAAGTACCGCCGCGTCCGCTTCTTCCAGTGCTCCGCGTACGCTTCGAGGGTCGTTGGAACCGTCTTGGAAGTCATCACGTCCACCACGCGTGGTCGGCGCCGAACCACTCGGGCCAGTCGCGGCGCGCGAGGTCCTGCGGAATCCAGAACGCGCGGAGCCACTGCGCGGCGACCACGTGGCCGAGATCGTCGAGGAAGCAGCGGGCTATGGGCGGCGCGCCGTCCTCGAACAGGGGAAAATCGAACGCGTCGAGGGTCTCCTCGATCGAGCCGTTCGGCCCATCGAGACCGTAGCACTTCATCGTCCGCGCGGCGGCGGTCTGCATGCGTCCCCTCCTCACCTTTCGTCCGTTCGGACATTCCCTTACGGATGCGTAAGGGTTTACGCGATCCCCGTAGAACACGACGCCCCGGGAACCGTCAAGCCCCCCACGTTGACGACACGGCGCCGGGACGCTAACGCCCGCGCAAGACCGTGCGGCGGCGCCAGAAAGGGCCAGCGCTCCTCGGGCTTGCCGAGGTCGCGGAGCTGGCGGGTCTCACCACGGCGCGCATCCGGCAACTGCGCCTCGAAGGCCGGTTCATCGAACCGGCCGCGACGGTCGGCGGGCGCAACGCCTATGCGAGGGCGGACGTCCTTCGCTGGCTTCGGAAGCGCGTGGCGAAGCCCGGCCGCCCGCCGAAGCGCGGTCGCCGGTAGCCCCGGGGCCGAACCCCCCGAAGCGTCGGGCTTTTAAAGCCCCCCATCTAGCGCGCGCCACTTACCAGGCCTTAGGCCATAGCCTGGCCGGGCAGAATCCACCTAAACCCGGCGCCGAGGGGAGGAGGGTCCAATGGCAGGGAAGACCTCGACAGTTCACGTGCTGCTCGAGCGAGGCGAGCGCCGGCACTGGCGCGCCGAGGCGCGGCGACGTCACTTGACGCTTGCGGAGCTCGTCCGCCAGTCGGTGCGAGAAACCATTCGGTCGGTCGAACCGGCGGCAGAGTCGAAGGAGTCGGCCAATGGATGAGCGGAGATCACCCGAAGCCGGTGTCGCCCTCAAGGCCTGGCTGGCCCGCGGCGCTCATCGGGGACGTTTCATCAACCTCTATTCCTCGCGCCGTAGCATTCGGAAGAGTGATGCGGTGCGACTGCTCGCCGAGTGGTGCTCGCGAGAAAAAGTGACGCTGCACTAGCCCCGTGATGGCCCAAACAAAACGCCCCGCCGGACAGGAGGGGGCGCATCCACGGATCGAGCTGCGACCGCATGCCGTCGCCGCAGAGAACTTCCAAGCACCGCGCCTCACCCAAGAGAGTGCGGAACGCTTCCTCGTCGGCCAGCTTTCATGCCACCCCGAGCGCCTCGCGCGTGTCACTCTCCACCTTGACCACTTTACGAGCGCGAATTGCGTCACGCTCTTCAGAGCGCTGCGGGAGTGC
>Ga0070741_10005346_pt1 | contig 28637 bp, 33 predicted proteins | sample Coa_R1_4_FD_66440 | JGI IMG/M metagenome (GOLD analysis project Ga0070741, IMG submission 66440) | Surface soil microbial communities from Centralia Pennsylvania, which are recovering from an underground coalmine fire - Coalmine... | ecosystem: Environmental > Terrestrial > Soil > Unclassified ... | reverse complement strand
GAGGACGACGGACTGCTCGTGGAGCTCCTCGACGACGTCGGCGTGGGCGAGGAGGTTGTGGCGGCTCGGCTGCACCGGGGCCGCGTCGAGCTCCGAGACGATCGCCGCGCGGCCCTCCGACTCGACGAGGAAGATGCCGCGCTCGCTCAGGCGCGCGGGCAGCTCCCGCGGCCGGGTGACGCCGTAGAGGTAGAGCGCGCTCAATCCTCGTTGTCGTCGTCGTCGTCGCTGCCGCGACCGCCGAGCCCGATCTTCTCCTTGATCGCGTCCATGCCGCCTTCGACGGCGCCCTTCGTCTTGCGCTCGGCGCCATCCTCCTCGGCGCCTCCGATCAGGTCGGGCACGCTCTTGGACTGGTCGACCGCCTGCAGGTCGAGACGGTTGACGGCCTCCGCGAAGCGGAGATACGTGTCGACGCTCGCGACGACGACCCGCAGGTCGACGGTCAGGAGCTCGATGCCGACGAGCGAGACGCGGACGAACGCATCGACGACGAGACCGCGGTCGAGCAGGATCTCGAGGACGTCGGCGAGGCCGCTCGAGCGCGGCGCGCGGGTGATGTACCCGGCGGACGATTCACGTTGCATCACAGCCATGTGGTGCGGGGTGCCCGGCGCGAATGACCCGCAAACTCAGGAGTTCGACAGTCCGAGCTGCTCGGCGAGGCCGAGGTAGTCCCAACTCGACCACTCCTCGGCGATCCGGCCGTCCTCGAGCCGGAGGATGACGATGCCCGTCGTCTCGGCGTCGCGCTCCGTCTCCCGGTGGCGGGCGCGCATCGTGACCCGCGCGGCGACCTCGCCGTCGCACGCGAGCACGTCCTCGAGCTCGTACTCGACGCTCTCGAACGCCTCCGCGTGGCTCGCCACGCGCGCGGCGAGCTCGTCCGCGCCGTGCTCCTCCGTGCCGGAGATCGTGTGGACGTGGCCGCAGTAGTCCTCGGCGAGGAGATCGCGGACGGCGTCGCCGTCCCCGTCCGTCCACGCGTCGTAGTACGAGCGAAGGAGCTGCTCGGGATCGCTCTGCTGCCGCCGGCGCAGGAGCGAGACCGCGACCGCCGCCAGGACGACCATGCCGAGCGCCGCCTTCGCGGTGCGGCTCATCCGTCGGGCAGGACGCGCTCCGGCGGCACGACGATCTCCTTCTCGCCGTCGAAGACCGCGTCGAGGTAGACCCGCACCTGCCGTGCCTGCGCGTCGACGCCGACGATCGTCCCCGCCGCCGAGGCGCCCTTGCCGGCGAAGACGCCGAGCATCGGCAGGCCGGCGACGTCGACCCGGACGCGCTGGCCGGGCTGGAACGGGGCGGCGCCGGTGAACCGCACCGGGGCGGGCGTCGGACGCGGCGGCGGCGACCACTCGAGCTCGGCCGACCAGTCGATGTCGGTGCTCTCGTCCCGCTGGGGCTCGTCGTCCTGCCGCCGCTCCTGCTGCCGCGGCGCGCCACGGGAGTCGTCCTCGTCCTGCTCCTCGTCGTCGCGGTTCTCCTCGACGACTTTCTCGATGTCGTCCTTCGTGAGCTTGCTCGCGACGGCCTCGACGAGCTCGTCCTTCTTGAGCGAGCCGAGCTTGTGGACGAGCTCCTCCTTCGTCGCGCCGCTGTCGTCGTCGAGGAGCTTGGCGAGGTCGTCCTTGAGGAGCTTGGACTGGAGCAGGTCGACGAGATCGGCCTTCGTGGCCTGCGCCTCGAGTTCCTCGACGAGCTCCGCCTTCGTCTGCGCCATTTCCCGGCTGATCCCCATGCCTTTCGACCCGCAAACGGCCTGCGGGGATCACCGGATGCCGGGCGCGTCGGCCTTGTCGACGATGGAGGCGTGCGCAGGGTGATCGTCATGGGAGCGGGCGGTCGTGACTTTCACGACTTCAACGTCGTCTTCCGTGACGACCCCGGCACCGAGGTGGTTGCCTTCACGGCGACCCAGATTCCGGGTATCGCGGGCCGGGTGTATCCCCCCAGACTCGCCGGCCCGCTCTACCCGGACGGCATCCTGATCCGCCCCGAGGAGGAGCTCGCCGAGCTCGTCCGGGCACACGGCGTCGACGAGGTGATCCTCGCCTACTCCGACCTCGCCCACGAGACGGTGATGCACAAGGCTTCGCTCGTCCTCTCGACCGGCGCCGACTTCCGCCTGCTCGGGCCGGACGCGACGATGCTCGGCTCCTCCAGGCCGGTCGTCGCCGTCTGCGCCGTGCGCACCGGCTGCGGCAAGAGCCAGACGAGCCGCAAGGTCGGGCGCGTGCTGCTCGAGGCCGGGCTGCGGGTCGCGCTCGTCCGGCACCCGATGCCGTACGGCGACCTCGAGGCGATGCGCGTGCAGCGCTTCGCGACGCTCGAGGAGATCGACGCCGCGCATCCGACCGTCGAGGAGCGCGAGGAGTACGAGGAGCCCGTCCGGCTCGGCATGACCGTCTTCGCCGGCGTCGACTACGAGGCGATCCTCCGGCAGGCCGAGCAGGAAGCCGACGTCGTGATCTGGGACGGCGGCAACAACGACTTCTCCTTCTACAAGCCGGATCTGACGATCGTCGTCGTCGACCCGCTCCGGCCGGGGCACGAGCTCCGCTACCACCCGGGTGAGACGAACCTCCGGCTCGCGGACGTCGTCGTCGTCAACAAGGTCGACTCCGCGGCGGCGGACGACGTCGAGACGGTCGTCGCGAACATCCGGGAGGTCAACCCGCTCGCGACCGTCGTCTTCGCCGAGTCGCCGCCGGTGCTCGAGGACGGGCCGGACCTCCGCGGCAAGACCGTCCTCGTCGTCGACGACGGGCCGACGCTGACGCACGGCGAGATGCCGTTCGGCGCAGGGCTCGTCGCTGCGCGGAAGGCGGGGGCGGCGCAGATCGCGGACCCGAGACCGCACGCCGTCGGCTCGCTGCGCGACGTCTTCGCGCGCTGGCCGCAGCTGACGACGTCGCTGCCGGCGATGGGCTACTCCGATGAGCAGCTGCACGAGCTCGAGGAGACGATCAACGCGGTCGACTGCGACGTCGTCGTCACCGGCACGCCGATCGATCTCGGCCGGCTGATCGAGTCGCGCCACCCGATCCGGCACGTCCGCTACGAGCTCGAGGAGCTCGGGCATCCCACGATCGCCGACGTCCTCGCACCGACCGTCGCCGCCGCGGGGAGGGTTCCCGCGTGACGAGCGTCGCGACGACCGTCCGCCATTTCACGCGTGTCTCGGATCTCTCCCCCGACGAGTTCGAGCTGCTGCTGGAGCTCGCGGGACGGTTGAAGGAAGAGCCTGCCCGCTACGAGGGCGCGCTCCACGGCCGGACGGTCGCCTGCATCTTCGAGAAGCCGTCGACGCGGACGCGTGTCTCCTTCGCCGCGGCGGCAGCCGAGCTCGGCGCGATGCCGGTCACGCTCTCGCCGCAGGAGCTGCAGCTCGGACGGGGCGAGACGCTCGCCGACACCGCCCGCTCCATCTCCGGCTACTGCGCCGCGATCGTCATCCGCAGCCACTTCCAGCGGACGGTCGACGAGCTCGCCGCGTGGGCGAGCGTCCCCGTGATCAACGCGCTTTCCGACGAGCACCACCCGTGCCAGGCGCTCGCCGACCTGCTCACGATCGAGGAGGCGTGCGGCGGGCTGCGCGGGCGCAAGCTCGCCTTCGTCGGCGACGGCGGCGACAACGTCGCGCAGTCGCTGCTCGAGGCCGGCGCGCTCGCGGGGCTCGACGTCACGATCGCCTGCCCGCCCGAGTACAGGCCGAGCCGCAAGATCCTCGCGGACGCGCGGCTGCTGGCGCAGGAGAGCGGCGCGACGCTCGACGTCGTCGAGGATCCGCGCGCGGCGGTGCGCGACGCGGACGCGGTCTACGCGGACGTCTGGGCGTCGATGGGTGAGGAGGGGGAGCACGACATGCGCGCCCGCTTCCTCGGCCCGTACGAGGTGACCGAGGAGCTGATGGCGCTCGCGCGGCCGGACGCGATCTTCCTCCACTGCCTGCCCGCGAAGCGTGGCGAGGAGGTCACCTCCGCCGTGATCGACGGGCCGCAGTCGGCGGTCTGGGCGCAGTCGGCGAACCGGATGCCGACCGAGGCCGCGCTCCTCCTCGCGCTCACGCACGGCTTCGCCGGCCTCGGCTAGCGCGTGTAGCGGCGAGCCGCGGTGAAGCCCGGCCGCAGGGGAACGAGGCGCACCGCGTGGGCGGAGTCCGGCGCCTCGATCATCTTCCCGTGGCCGGCGGCGATCGCGACGTGGGTCGCCGGCGAGCCGTAGAAGACGAGATCGCCCGGTCGCAGGGCGCCCGGCGAGACGCGCGTCCCGCCGCGCGACTGCGGGCCCGTGTCGCGCGGCACGACGACGCCGTGGACGCGGAAGACGTCCCAGACGAGCCCGGAGCAGTCGAAGCCCCAGGACGAGACGCCGCCCCAGAGGTAGCGGAGGCCGAGGAACCGCTTCGCGCTCGCGACGATCGACGCACCGGTGGGAGGTGGCACCTTCCGCCAGTCGCCGGCCGTCGCCACCACGCCTGAAGGCAGCCGCGTCCCATAGCTCACTTCGATCGCCTTCATCCCAGCCTTCACGGTGCCTTGCTTCGAGACGAGCACGAGGCCGGTCGAGCCCCGCCGCGTGGTCGTCAGCTGCCGGAGCGGCAGCCAGCCGGGATAGCCGCGGCGATCGAGCGGGCTCGGCTGGTCGGGCACCGCGACCTTCGCCCAGGAGCCGCGCACGGCGAGGACCTCCACCTGCTCGCCGTAGAGCGCCTGGGTCACGACGAGCGGGTCGAGGCCGGCCCGGGCGCGCGTCGAGGCGAGGTTGCGGTTCCAGGCGTCGAGGTCGACCGGGTTGGAGAGCGCCGGCGCGTCGATCGCCCTGGCGATGCCGGGCGCGCGCCAGAGCGTCGCGACGGAGACGTCCACCGTCGCCGTCCCGCCGGGCTGCACGGCGGCGAGGGCGAGGAGCACGGCGGGGAGGACGAGCATGGTCGAATCGTCGCCGCGGCCTGCGTCGAGCCGCGTCCGTGGATCCCCGGGTTCGCGGGCCGTGCCAGCTTCTACCGAGGGGGCGGCCCGCTTCTACCGATGCGCGGCGGTGCCGGCGCTGCGAGGCTGGGCGCGAAAGGAGGCAGCCATGAGAGCGCGTCTCCTAGCGCTGGCGGCGGTTGCGACGGCGGCCCTGTGGGTCGGCGTTGCGGTAGCAGCGGGCGGTGCTCCGGTCCTGTCGTACCACTGGCAGCAGCCGGGAACCGCACCGGTCACGACCGCTCACGCCCAGCCGTCGTTCTCGATCCAGACGGTGGCGGGATCGCAGTACGCGGCCTCGTCGTCGTACGTCTGGGTCCAGCCGAGATCCGCGGTGCCACACGGCGTCTCGGCGGCGCTGCACTGACGGGGACGGCGGCGGGCCGAGCGCTCGCCGCCGCTTCCCTCCTCGCCTAGGATTCCGGCCGTGGCCACCGCTCAGTCCGCGACAGCCGCCGATCTCGAGCAGCACCGTCACGACCTCGTCGGCTACTGCTACCGGATGCTCGGCTCCGCCTTCGAGGCGGAGGACGCCGTGCAGGAGACGATGCTCCGCGCCTGGAAGTCGCTCGAGCGGTTCGAGGGCCGCTCGGCGCTCAAGTCGTGGCTGTACCGGATCGCGACGAACGTCTGCCTCGACTCGCTCGAGGGACGCGACCGCCGGGCACGGCCGATGGATCTCGGGCCGGCGCAGGAGCCGCTGTTCGAGAACCTCGCCGAGCTGCCGGAGGTCACGTGGATCACCCCGTTGCCGACGCCGGACGAGCTCGCGGAGCAGCGCGAGTCGCTGCGGCTCGCCTTCGTCGCCGCACTCCAGCACCTGCCGCCTCGGCAGCGCGCCGCGCTCATCCTCTGCGAGGTGCTGAAGTGGCAGGCGAGCGAGGCCGCCGAGCTGCTCGAGACGAGCGTCGCCTCGGTCAACAGCGCCCTCCAGCGCGCCCGCGCGACGCTCGCGAGCGCCGACGTCGGCGCGCCGTCCGAGCTCGGTCCGGAGGAGCTCGCGCTGCTCGAGCGGTACGTCTCCGCCTTCGAGGCGTACGACATCGACAGGCTCACCGACCTGCTCCACGAGGACGCGATTCAGTCGATGCCGCCGTACAGCCTCTGGCTGCAGGGCAGGGACGACGTCTTCGCCTGGTGGCTCGGGGCCGGGATCGGCTGCAAGGGCTCGAAGCTCGTGCCGGTGGGGCTCGCGAACGGGATGCCGGCGTGGGGGCAGTTCAAGCCGGCCGAGGACGGCGACGGCTACGCGCCGTGGGCGCTGATCGTCCCGGCCGTCTCAGACGGGCTGATCACCGAGCTGACGTTCTTCCTCGACACCGAGCGGCTGTTCCCGCTGTTCGGTCTTCCCGATCACCTCGCGTAAGCCGCAGAGCTCGAGCAGCTCCGAGAGCTCGCGCGGCGCACGGACCAGACGCGCCCCCGTCCGGAGACGGAGACGCGCCAGTCCGTCCACGACGCGCAGGTCGTATGTGGCCGTTGCACTACTCCGACGGCTGGACGACGATGAGCGAGTTGCCGTCCGGATCGCGGAGCCAGAACATCGGCGGCACCGGCCCGCCGAAGCGGGTGACCTCGTCGTCGACGTCGACGCCCGCGGCCTTCAGCGTTGCGTGGTCGCCGTCGACGTCGCTCGTGTCGAGGCAGATACCGGTCTGGCTTCCGCCCGCCTCCCGGCCCTGCGGCGGCGGTGCGATCGCGATCGTCGTCTCGGCGCCCGGGAGGGCGACCTCGACCCACCGCATGTCCGGGCCCATCGGCACGTCGACGACCTTCTCGAAGCCGAGCGTCCCGACGTAGAAGTCGATGGCCCGGTCGGTGTCGGCGACGGTGATCGTGACCCGGCCGACCTTGCTGATGTTGAGCTGCGATGTCATGGTCGACATCTTCGAGCCTCCTCGCGTTGGTGTCGAGGCTAAGACGCCCGCGGGAGCGGAAAATCATCGATGCCGTTTCGCGTCGCCACCTCGGTGCGGTCGCGGCCGTTCTCCTTCGCGCGGTAGAGCGCGGCGTCGGCGGCGGCGAGGAGGGTCTCGGTGCCGTCGCCTGCGACGAGCGTCGCGACGCCGCAGCTCGCGCTCGCCCGGATCGCGCCGAGCGAGATCCGGCCGATCTCCGTCCGCAGCCGCTCGGCGAGCTGAACGGCTCCCGCCAGGTTCGTCTCCGGCAGGACGGCGACGAACTCCTCGCCTCCCCAGCGCGCGACGGTGTCGCCCTGGCGCGCGCTCGCGTGAAGGAGCCCGGCCACCTCGCGCAGCAGCCGGTCGCCGGCGGCGTGGCCGTGGGTGTCGTTGATCCGCTTGAAGTGGTCGAGGTCGAGGAGGACGACGGCGAGCTCGTGCCCGAACCGCTCGGCGCGGGAGATCTCGGCGGCGAGCGTTTCCTCGAGCGCGCGGCGGTTCGGGATGGCGGTGAGCGAGTCGACCCGGGACTCGCCGGCCCGCTGCTCCGTCCACCGCAGCGCCCGCAGCAGAGGCTGGGCGAGGAAGAAGGCGAGGAGCATGAGCGCCGCGAGCGCGAGGAGGCTTCCTTCCTCGACGCGGCGGTAGACGGCGGCGGTGCGCCGCGCGCCGATTCCGGCCGGCAGGTGCGCGCGGGGAGCGGCGACCTGCACGATCGCGGTGCCGATCCGATGCCCGCCGCTCACGAGCCGGAGGCGGGCGGCGAGCGCGTGAGGGAGGAGGCGGCCGTAGCGGTGTCCGCCGACCTCGAGCACGACGTGGTGCCGGCGCGCGAACGTGCGGAGCTCGTTGCGGCGCAGGCGTGTCGCCGCCGCGGCCGTCACGACGCTCAGCTCCCGCCGGGACAGGCGCGCCGTGGCCTTCGCCTGCGCGGCGAGCTCCGCGTCGTGCCGCTGGAAGGCGAGGCTGCTGTCGACGTTCGCGACCTCGTCGTGCGCGACGACGTAGGCGACGCCGGCGAGAGGAAGGACCGCGACTGCGCCGAGGGTCAGCATCAGGCGCAGGCGGAGACCGAGCGTGGGATCCATCGGCTCAGTGGCGGCCGTGGCCGTGCGCGTGCTCCGGCGGGCCGGCGTCCTGCGTCGCCTGCCCTGGCGGCGCGTGGTCCGGCTTCGTCGGCGGAGAGGAAGAGGGGGACGGGGACGGCAGGGCGGCGCTCTCCCGCTTCGCCTGTCCCGGCGGGACGTGGCGGGTCTCCTCGTGCTTCGCCTGCCCCGGCGGGATGTGGTCAGAGTCCACGTGCTTTGCCGGAGCGGGCTGCGGCGCGGCGGGCGCCTTCCCCGTCGCCTTCGGAGCCGGAGCCGGCGCCGGAGCAGGAGCCGGGGTGGGCGCAGGAGTCGGCGCGGGAGCCGGGGTCGTGGCCGGAGCCGGCGGCGTCGGCGCGGTCGCGGGAGCGGAAGCCGGAGCCGGAGTCGGGGCCGCAGGCCGGGTGACGGGCCGGGAGGAGGGACGCGACACGGCGCGGACGGGAGCGAGGACCGGCTGCTGGACGACCGGTGCGGCGACCGTCGCCGGGCCGGTGCGGTGGGAGCGGTGCGCCGGCGGGGGCGCGACGACGACCCTCGCGTCCGGCGGCGCGGTGAGGGCCGGAGCTGCGGCCGGCAGCGGAACCTGCGCGGCGCGGTCGAGGACTACGCCCGCCGCGAGGCCGAAGAGCAGTGCAGCTGCGAGGGCGAGGATGCGCACACTCTGTAGTTCGGCAGCGATTCGGGCGCGTCGTGTAAGGCCGCCGTAAAACCGCCTTCCGGCATCAGTCGTCGGCTCCCCCGTCGTGCGGCCGTCCGCTGCTCGGCCGGATCGTCCAGGACGGAGCGGCGGGCAGGTGCCCGCGCGGCTGGAGCTGGCCGACCGGGTCGTTCGTCGCCGACGCGCTGCCGAGGAGCAGGACGTTGGCGGCGATCGCGGCGGCGGCGACCGCCGCGATCACCAGCACGAGCAGCGTCCGGGTCATGCCGCTTCGACCCTGGCGATGGAGATGGCCCCCATCGGGCAGGCATCGCAGGCTTCGCGGACGGCTTCGTCCTCGCTCACGCCGCTCCGGAGGACGGCGAGCCCGTCGTCCGCGAGCGCGAAGACGTCCGGAGCGACGGCCTCGCAGACGCCGTAGCCGTTGCAGAGCGAGCGGTCGATCGAGATGCGGTACATCACGTGCTCCTTTCGATTGCGGTGCGATTGGGGCGGCCGAGCGTCCGCCAGGCGGTGGCGAAGCCGACGGCGCCGACTGCCCCGAGGTAGAGATCGCGCGCCCACGGCTGCGTCGAGTCGGTGCCAGAGGCGAAGCCGTGGATCGTGGCGAGGACGAAGACGAGGTACGTCGCCCAGTGGAGCCGCCGCCAGTTACGGGCGCCGATGTGGCGGCGCAGGAAGAACGACGCGTAGATCAGCGCCATGAGCTCGGCGGCGACCACTCCGGTCGCGACGGCGGCGGCGCGGTAGGGCGAGGCGCCCGGAACGACGAGGCCGGCGAGAGGCATCCGGACGGTTTGGTCGAGCAGCAGCGTGACGCCGTGCACTCCGAGCATCCCGAGCCCGAGCAGGGCGAGGAAGCGGTGGATGTCCGTCACGGAGGCGGGCTTGAGCGACCGCCCGAACGGCCGCGACTTGAGCACGAGCCCGGCGAGCACCGAGGCCGTGAGGAGCCCGTACGCCGTCAGGCCGCTCGCGCGGGCCAAGAGCCAGAAGGTCGGGTCGTTCTTCACGACGTCCTCGTGATCACGTGTGCCGGCAGGTTCACGACCTGGACGGGGGCGGCGGCGGCGACCGGAGCGGCGGCCGTCGCGGCGGCCTGTTGCGCGGCAGCGGCGTTCGAGGCGGTCACCCGGGCGATCTCGGCCTGCCGCACCTTCAGCTGGACGCGGTAGTGCGCCCAGCGGACGGCGACGATCCTCTGGACGGCCTTCGCCTCGCGGCGGAGCTGCGCCTCGCGGGCGCCGAGGACGCGCAGACGGGGATCGCTCTTCGCGGTCGCCCAGGGATGAGCGGCGACGACCGCCCAGGCGAGGAAGAAGACGACGACGGCGAGGGCCAGGCCGTAGAGCCGGGCGTGGTGGCTAGCCATCTCCGCCACCTCCGCCTCCACCGTCGCCGCCGCCGTCGTCGCCGTGGTGCTTGTGGATCGTCACGACGATCGGCGGTGGCTGCTGGTAGACGACTCGCGGCGCGGCCGCAGCCGCCGAGGCGGGCGCCGTGGGGGCGGCGGGGGCCGCCTTCGGCACCTTCGGCAGGGCCGGCGGCCGCGCCTTGAGCTCCTGTCGCAGCTTCGCCGCGTAGGCGGTCAGCTGCCTGGCCTGCGCGGCGACGGCGTTGTCGTTCGCGTGCCTGGCCGCGGCCCCGAGGTGCATCGTGCGCGTGACCGCGACGGCCCCGAGCACGGCGGCGCCCCCGAAGAGGACGGCCAGGACGGTGACGTGGAATTTGTTCATGCCGCCGACGCTAGGCCGGGGCGAATGTGGGCCGGGCGAGCGAACGGCGAGGCTTCGCCCAAGACGCGGTAAAGGTTCGGCTAACTCCTGATGCCGCCCACCCGCTGCGGCCCGACACTCGGAGCATGCACATCCTCGTCGTCGAGGACGAAGACGCGATCGCGGAGCCGCTCGTGAACGGCCTGCGCCGCGAGGGCTTCGAGGTCTCCCGCGTCGCGACCGGCGCGGCGGCGCTCGAGGCGCCGGCGTCGGATCTCGTCCTGCTCGACCTCCGCCTGCCCGATCTCGACGGCTTCGACGTCTGCCGGCGCCTGCGCGAGCGATCGCGCGTGCCGATCATCGTCGTCACCGCGCGAGGGGAGGAGGCCGACCGCGTCGTCGGGCTCGAGCTCGGCGCCGACGACTACGTCGTCAAGCCGTACGGATTGCGGGAGCTGATCGCGCGGATCCGGGCCGTCTCCCGCCGTGCGGCGGCCGCCGGCACGAACGGGGAGCCGCTGCGCGTCGGCGGGCTCGAGGTCGACGAGCGCGCGCGCCAGGTCAGCCTCGACGGCCGTCGGCTCGAGCTGACGCCGAAGGAGTTCGAGCTGCTCGCGGCGCTCGCCCGGGATCCCGGCGCGGCGGTCAGCCGGCAGCGGCTGCTCGCCGACGTCTGGCAGACGACGTGGTACGGCTCGGCGAAGACGATCGACGTCCACATCGCAGCGCTGCGCAAGAAGCTCGGCGACCCGCAGTGGATCGAGACCGTGCGCGGCGTCGGCTTCCGTCTCCGCGAGCCGTGACCCGCCGCCTCCTGCTCGGCTACCTCGGGGTGACGCTGTTCGTCCTCCTCAGCCTCGAGATCCCACTCGGCGTCCAGAACCAGCGGACGGAGCAGCGCGACCTGATGGCGAACGTCTCGCACGACGCGATGGTGCTCGCCGCCGACGCGGAGGATCGCTCGAATGCTTCCCTCGCCGCGCTCGCCGCGGCGTACACGAAGCGCACCGACGGGCGCGTCGTGGTCGTCAACAGCCACGCGCGGGCGCTCGTCGACACGAGCGGCCGCGTGCGCGGCGCCGAGAGCTTCGCCTCGCGGCCGGAGATCAGGGACGCGCTCGCCGGCCGCTATCCACGGGGCGTCCGCACCTCGCGGACGCTGCACGAGCGGCTCCTCTACGTGGCCGTGCCGATCAGCTCGGAGGGCCGGGTCCGCGGCGCCGTCCGGATCACGTATCCGCTCTCGGCCGTCGACGCCCGCGTCCGCCACTACTGGCTGATCCTCGGGCTCGTCGGCGGCCTCGTCCTCGCCGGCGCCGCCTTCGTCGGCCTCGGCCTCTCCCGCTTCGTGACGCGGCCGCTGCACCGGCTGGAGGAGGCGGCCGCCGCCGTCGGGGAAGGCCGTCTCGAGACGCGCGCCCCCGCGGCGGACGGCCCGCCGGAGGTGCGCTCGCTCGCCGCCGTCTTCAACGAGACGGTCGCAAAGCTCGAGCGGCTGCTCCGCTCCCAGGAGGAGTTCGTCGCCGACGCATCCCACGAGCTCCGGACGCCCCTCACGGCGCTGCGGCTGCGGCTCGAGAGCCTGCCGGCCGGCCCCGATCGCGACGCCGCCCTGCAGGAGAGCCGCCGCCTCTCGGAGCTCGTCGACGGCCTCCTCGCCCTGGCGCGCGCAGACTCCGGCACGGAGACGAGCGAGCGCGTCGACGCCACGGCGGTCGTCAGGGAGAGGCTCGACGCCTGGCTCCCCGTCGCCGCCGAGCAGGAGGTCGCGCTCGCCGCGGATCTCGACGGCCCGCTCGCCGCGCGGGCGGCGCCGGGAAGGCTGACGCAGGTGCTCGACAACCTCGTCGCGAACGCGCTCGAGGCGTCCGTCGCCGGCGCGACCGTCACGCTCGCCGCCCGCGCCGAACCGCCCTGGATCGAGCTCCACGTCGTCGATCGCGGCGCGGGCTTGAGCCCCGAGCAGCGCGCCCGCGCCTTCGACCGCTTCTGGCGCGCCGGCTCGGGCGAAGGAGGCTCGGGGCTTGGGCTGGCGATCGTCAAGCGCCTCGTCGCGGCCGACGACGGAGAGGTCGAGCTGCGCGACGCGCCCGGCGGCGGGGTCGACGCCGTCGTCCGGCTCCGTCCTGCCTGAACCTTTACCGAAGCTTGCCCGCGGCCTCGCCCGCCCTTGGCGAGCGCGGGCGTAGAACGGCGGCATGAACGCCAACAAGCACGCACTCGGACTCGCCGCGGTTCTCGCCGCCACCGTCCTCACCGGCGGCGCGGCGATCCTCGGCATCGCGCACCGGCCCGCGCCGGCGGCCGCGCCCGCCGCGGTCGTCCAGCAGGTGCAGCCGGCGGCGCCGACCTGGCACGACGGAGGTGACTGATCATGCAACGCGTCTGGGTAGTCGTCATGTCGGTCTGGGCGATGCTCGCGATCGTCGCGGTGCTCGCCTGGGCGTCCCGTCCCACGACCACCGCGACGTCGCAGCTCGCGCCGCAGCAGGTCGTGGTGAAGGGAGCGAACGGGAAGTCGCACGTCGTCGTCCTCAAGACCGCGACGCACGCGACCACCTCGACCTCGCACGCGGTGCACTGATGAGCACCCTCACCCGCATCAAGTGGCGCGCCGTCGGCACGACGTGCTCGGCGGCCGCCACGACCGGCGCCGGCGACGAGCTCCGCGCCCGCATCGCCCTCGCCGCCGCGCAGGAGGAGGTCGCAGCCTGCGAGCGCGAGCTCTCCCGCTTCGACCCCGCCTCGGACCTGTCGCGGCTCAACGCGCGCGCCGGCTCCTGGACTCCGGTCGGCCGGCGCCTGCTCGAGGCGCTGCGGCTCGCCCTCCGCGCCCGGGAGGACACCGGCGGACGCTTCGACCCGACGGTTCTGCCCGCGCTCGTCGCCGCCGGCTACGACAAGACGTTCGAACGGCTCGAGGAACGCCCGGCCCAGCGGGTGGACGGCTGGCGCGCGGGCGGGGAGGTCGAGCTCGACCGCCGGCGCGGGCGTGCCCGCCTCGCGCCGGGCACCGCCGTCGATCTCGGCGGCATCGGCAAGGGCTACGCCGCCGACCGCGCGCTCGACGCGATGCTCGCGCGGGTGCCGGCCTTGCCCGGGGGTCTCGTCGACCTCGGCGGAGACATCGCCGTGCGCGGCGAGACCCCGGAGGGAGGGCCCTGGCAGGTGGCCGTCAGCGATCCGCGCCGCCCCGGTGAGACGCTCACCCATCTCGCGCTCGCCGCGGGCGGCGTGGCAACGTCGGGACGCGACGCCCGCCGCTTCGGGCCGGGCGGATCGCTCCACCACCTCATCGACCCGGAGACGGGCGAGTCGGCCATCGCCGGGCCGCTCACGGTGACCGTCGTCGCGCCTGACGCGGCGGAGGCAGAGGCGCACTCGACGACGCTTGCGATCGCCGGCCTCGCGGAGGCCGAGGCGTACGTCGCCGCGAGACCGCAGCTCGCCGCGCTCTACGTCCCCCAGGCCGGGATGCCGGTCCCGCTCGGCCCGCTGCCTCGCGAGACGCCGCGGCTCGTGGTGTCGCTCGCATGACGACGAGCCTCCCGATCGCGTGGCTGATCGCGCGGGCGGCCGGCCTCACCGCCTTCGGCCTGCTGACGCTGTCCGTCTGGCTCGGCCTCGCGATGAGCACGCGCCTGCTGCCCGCGAAGCGGACGAAGACGCTGCTCGGGTTGCACCGGACGCTCGCCTGGACGGGCCTCTCGATGCTCGTCCTCCACGCGGGCGCGCTCCTCTTCGACCCGTTCCTCCACTTCAACGCCCTCTCCGTCCTCGTGCCCGGCGCGGCGGCCTGGCGGCCGGGCGCCGTCGCCCTCGGCATCGTGGCCGGCTGGCTCAGCCTCGCCCTCGCCGCCTCGTTCAAGGCGAAGAAGTGGATCGGCCAGAAGGGCTGGCGCCGCCTCCACTACGCGAGCTTCGCGGCCTTCTGGCTCGCGCTCGGCCACGCGCTGCTCACCGGCACCGACCTGCGCGGCTTCGGGGGAGCGGCGACCGCCGTCCTCGCCGCCGGCCCTGTGCTCTGCCTGACCTTCTACCGCCTGCTCGTCCCGCGCGCCGCACCGGCGCGCCCGGCGCCGGCGCCGGCGCTTTCTCCGGCCTGACCGAGCTGGAGCTCAGCCGCGCGCAGATCCTCGCCTGCCGCGGCCGAGCGCGGGGTCGCCGTCCGCTGGACGACGGAGTAGGGTCGCCGCGTGAGCCTCGTCCTCTACTGGCGGCCGGGCACCGCCTCGATGGCGCCGCACGCCGCGCTCGCCGAGATCGGCGTCGACTACCGGCTGATTGAGATCGGACGGGAAGAGGCGCAGAGTGACGCGGCGTACCGCGCCCTCAACCCGCTCGGCGTCGTGCCGACGCTGCTCGACGAGGAGTCCGGTCTCGTCCTCACCGAGTCGGCCGCAATCGTTCTCCACCTCGGCGACCGCTACCCGGATTCGCGGCTCGCGCCGGCCGACCGCGCCGACTACTACCGCTGGCTCGTCTTCCTCACGAACACCGTCCAGACGGCGATGCTGCGCTGGTTCTACCCGGAGCGATACGGGAGCGGCGACGCGGTGACCGAGGCGGCGGTCCGTGACGCGGGCGAGGCGTTCGACGTGCTCGAGCGAGCCCTCGCCGGCCGGGAATGGATCGCCGCCGAGCACCGCACCGGTGCCGACCTCTTCCTCTTCATGCTCACCCGCTGGTCGCGCCGGCTCGAGCGGCCGGCGTGGGAGCGGCCGAGCCTCCGCGAGCACTTCCTCCGCACGCTCGCCCTGCCCGGCGTGCGCCGGATGATCGAGGAGCAGGGCCTCGACCTGCCGGACTGGGCCGAGTGAGTGAGGCAATCCGCGCGCAGGAGAGCCGCGTAATGGAAGGTGTCCAACTCGAGGAGCTCTGAATGAAGAACACGCAACGCAGATTCGGGGGCAAGGCGGGCATCGCTCTCGTCGCGGTCGTCCTCGCGGCGACCGCGCTCGCGGGCGGAGCGCTCGCGGCGATGGCCGCGCACAAGGCGACGAAGACGGTGACCGTCAAGGTCACGGAGAAGAACTACCGGATCGTCCTCGCGAAGCACTCCTTCGCGAAGGGCAAGGTCACCTTCGTCGTCAAGAACGCGAGCAACACGGCGCACGAGTTCAAGATCACAGGCCCCGGGCTCTCGAAGTCGATCCCCGGGCTGATCGCGCCCGGCAAGACGAAGCAGCTCACCGTCACGCTCAAGAAGGGCACGTACAGCCTCATCTGTCCGCTCCATGTCGCGCTCGGGATGAAGACGTCGATCAAGGTCGGCGGCGGCACGGCAGGCAGCACGGGCGGGACCGGCGGCACGACGACGACCGGCGGCAGCAGCTGGGGCTAGCTCCTAGGAGGAGCCGCTGCTCGTGATCGCCAGCCAGAGGCCGTAGCCGGCCAGCGCCGCCGCCACGACGGCGACGGACACCGCCGCGGGGAGCCGCCGCCGCTCTCCGCGGCGGAACAGCGGGTAGACGGCGAAGACGAGGATCTGCGACGCGAACAGCGCGACGAGCGACGGCCGCGAGAGGTCGTTGTAGAAGCGTTCCGGATCGACGAGGCTGATCGCGTCGAGGACGACGAACGGGACGGAGATGGCGGCGAGCGTCGGGCGGACCGGCGTGCCGATCAGCCAGTGGACGAGCCGCCCGAGCGCGAGCAGCTCGAGGACGATCAGCCCCGCCACGCTCGCCGCCGCCCCGAGCGTCACCGCGACGGTGAGCGGGCGCCCGAGCTGCGCGGCTCCTCCCGTCGCGAGCGGGACGGCGGCGAACAGGACGAACGCGGCGACGATCCCGTAACCCCGGGCGAGCCCCCGCCGGACCGTCCTCTGCGCGCCGGCGACCTCCGCGCCGAAGAAGAGCGGCAGGCTCGCGCACACGAAGAGCAGCGCGATCCCGCCCGCGCCGCGCCCGAGATCCGCCGCGCCGACATGGGCGGTGAACGTCGAGCTCGAGGCGCCGCCGTGCGCGAAGTAGACCCCGCCGAGCACCGAGACGAGCGCGAGCTGGACGACGGCGACGACTCCGAGCACGCCGAGGCTCGTCGCGAGAGGCAGCAGCGCGAAGAGGGAGATCGCCACCGGGAGGACGAGCTCGAGCGAGCTGCGGTACGCGACGAGACCGGGGAAGGCGGGCGCGAGCACGTCGTAGACGATCTGGGTCACCGTGTAGGGCAGGTAGAGGAAGTAGGCGACGATCCAGATCGCAGCCTGGATCCGCGCGGCCGTCCTGCCCGCCGCCGCCTCGACGAATGCCGCGAGGCCGCCCGCCGAGGCGATCCGCTCCGAGAAGCCGAGCCAGACGGCGAGCGGGGCGAGAAAGACGACGATCGCGAGCAGCGTCGTCAGCCCGGAGGCGTGCACGGCGCTGCCGGCGGTGTCGGCGAGGAGCAGCGCGACGAGCGCGAGCGGCCCGCCGATCGAGGCGACCACCGCGCCGAGGAACACGGAGCTCCGCACTCCGCTGCCGGAAGACGCCGTGCTCACCAAATCTTCACTACGCCCGCCTCGACGGCCCGGATTGCGTTTGCGCCTGAGTGGAAAACAGACAGGAGTTGAGCACCGATTCCACGACAATCGAGCGCGAGGAGACCGAGCCCGCCGCGAGCGGGAACGTCGTTCTCGAGGTCGAGAACCTTCGCACCGAGTTCCACCTCCGCTCCGGCAACGTCCGCGCCGTCGACGGCGTCACCTTCACGGTGCAGGCCGGCGAGTGCGTCGGCCTCGTCGGCGAGTCCGGCTGCGGCAAGTCGACGACCGGCCTCTCGATCATGAAGCTGCTGCCGACGGTCGGTCACGTCGTCGGCGGCTCGATTCGCCTGCTCGGCAAGGATCTCGGCCCGCTGAGCGAGCGCGAGATGCGGCATGTCCGCGGCAACGACGCCGCGATGATCTTCCAGGATCCGATGACGTCCCTCAATCCGACCTGGACGATCGGACGGCAGATCGCCGAGGCGTACCGGCTCCACAACGACTGCTCGCAGAAGGAAGCGCTCGCCCGCGCCCGCGAGGTGCTCGAGCTCGTCGGCCTGCCGCGCCCGGCCGAGCGCCTGCGCGCGTATCCGCACCAGCTCTCCGGCGGCCTGCGCCAGCGCGTGATGATCGCGATGGCGCTCGTCAACTCGCCGAGGCTCCTGATCGCCGACGAGCCGACGACGGCGCTCGACGTGACGATCCAGGCGCAGATCCTCGACCTGATCGACAACCTGCGCCGCGACCTGCAGATGGCGGTGATCCTGATCACCCACGACCTCGGCGTGATCGCGGCGCGCGCGAACCGCGTCATGGTCATGTACGCCGGGAAGATCGCCGAGGGCGCCGGCACGGAGGAGCTGTTCGGCTCGATGCGCCACCCGTACACCGAGGCGCTCTTCCGCTCGATCCCGCGCTTCGACCAGGACCGGACGCGCGCGCTCTTCTCGATCCCCGGCGTCCCGCCCGACCTCATGGATCCGCCGCCCGGCTGCCGCTTCGCGCCGCGCTGCCGCAACGCGCAGACGCGCTGCGTCGAGGAGGAGCCGCTGCTCGCGCCGGAGACGGGCGACGGGTCGCGGCCGGGGGCCGGCACCGAGCACACGGAGACGCCGGGCACCAGTCAGGCGCTCCGGCCCGGCGAGCACGTCTTCGCCTGCTTCTTCCCGGTCGACGTCTCGTCCTCGAGCGAGCCGACGGCCGAGGAGGTCGAGGCGGCCGCGACGCCTGGAGCGGTCGACCTGCTCGACCGCCCGCCCGCGGAGGAGCTCGACACGGGCGTCCCGATCTCCGTCACCGAGGTGGCGCCCGCGAGCGTCGAGGCGGTGACCGGACGCGATGTCCTGCTCCGGCTCGACAACATCGTCAAGGAGTTCCCGGTCACGGCCGGCGCCGTTCTGCAGCGCAAGATCGGGACGGTCAAGGCGGTCTCAGGGGTCTCGTTCGACGTCCATCGGGGCGAGACGTTCGGGCTCGTCGGCGAGTCCGGCTGCGGCAAGACGACGATCGGCTGGCTCGTCACCGCGCTCCACCGGCCGACCTCCGGCGAGATCCTGTTCGACGGCCGCGACATCTCGACGCTGCGCTGGCGCGCGCTGCGCCGGGCCCGTCGCGACCTTCAGCTCATGTTCCAGGATCCGTACGCGTCTCTCGACCCGCGCATGCGCGTCGGGCCGACGATCCGCGAGCCGCTCAACATCCAGAGCGTCGGGTCGCGGCGCGAGCGGAACAAGCGCGTCGCCGAGCTGCTCTCCGAGGTCGGCCTGTCCGCGAAGGCCGCCGGCCTGTACCCGCACGAGTTCTCCGGCGGCCAGCGGCAGCGGATCGGGCTGGCGCGCGCGCTCGCGCTCAACCCGAAGCTCATCGTCGCGGACGAGCCGGTCTCGGCGCTCGACGTCTCGATCCAGGCGCAGATCCTCAACCTCATGCGCAGCCTCCAGCAGACGCACGAGCTGACGTACATCGTCATCTCGCACGATCTCGCCGTCGTGCGCTATCTCGCGGACACGATCGGCGTCATGTATCTCGGCAAGCTCGTCGAGATCGGCCCGGCTGCGCGCGTCTACGAACGGCCGGCGCACCCGTACACGCGCGGCCTCATCGACGCCGTGCCGATCCCTGATCCCGTTCTCGAGAAGCAGCGCGAGACGGTCGCGGTGCGCGGCGAGCTGCCGTCGGCGATCGACCCGCCGTCGGGCTGCCGCTTCCGGACGCGCTGCCCGCTCGCGCAGGACGTCTGCGCCGAGGTCGAGCCGCCCCTCCGCTCCTTCGGTGGCGGCCAACGCGCGGCCTGCCACTTCCCGCTCGAGGAGCCGGAGGAGACGACCGAGGCTGCGATTGCTTCGCAAGCGCAGCCTGGCTGAACGGAGCGCGAGTCCGAAGGACTCGCGCGCGGAAGAGCTAGCGAACGGTGAGCTTCAGGTAGTTGTCGTCGACCGCCTGGCCGACCATCATCACGACGTACTTGCCGGGCGCGAGGACGAGCGACTTGCCGACCTTGACGTACCGCATGGTCGTCCGTGACGCGATCTTCAGCGTCGCCTCGTCGCGATTCTCGACCCGGACGGGGCCGGCGACGGCCGCCGTCCTCGTGAACTTGCCCTGGATCTGGAACCAGTGGCAGCCGGGGTCGTGCATCGCGACGACGAGCGTCGACTTCGCCGCGGCGTGGTGATGGGTCGCGGCGAGCGCCTGGCCGGCGCCCACGACGAGCGCGAGAGCAGCGACGAGAGAGATGGCGAAGGTCTTCATGGCGACTCCTTGTTTTCGCGGTTCCACCGTTTCGCGCATGCTCGACGCCGGAGGGCGTCACGTAATCGGTAGGCGCTTCGGAACCGAGCTACGGGTAAATCCGCAGGTCTAACCCCTCGGCCACGGGCCGGAGCGCGCCGGAACCGCGCTTCTGGCCCGCGGAGCTCCGTCTCTAACGCCTTTGAAGTCGTACTTCAAAAGCGTCCCTCAGAGCATCGCCGACGAAGTTGAAGGCGACGACGACGAGGACGATCGCGAGCCCGGTCGGGTAGATCTCCCACCAGTCGCCGGCGTCCGCGTAGTTGACGCCGAGCGAGATCATCGAGCCCCAGTCGGTCTGCGGCGACGGGACGCCGAGCCCGATGAAGCCGAGCGCGGCGAGCAGGAGGATGGCGTCCGCGATCTGGAAGGTCGCGTTGACGATGATCGTCCCGATCGTGTTCGGGATGATGTGGCGGAGCACGATCCGGCCGCCACCGCCGCCCATCACGCGTACCGCTTGGACGAACTCGCGCACGCGCAAGGACAGCGTCTCGCCGCGCACAAGTCGGGCGGGCACGAGCCAGGCCGTGAACCCGATCACGAGGATGAGGATCTCGACCGACGGGTGGAAGATCACCGCGAGGACGATGAGCAGGTAGAGGAGCGGCACGGAGAGGAGCACGTCCACGAACCGCATGAGCAGTGCGTCGACGACGCCGCCGAAGAACCCGGAGACGGCGCCGACGAGGACGCCGAGGAGCGTCGCGATGCCGGCTGCGGCGAAGCCGACCTCGAGCGAGATCTGGCCGCCGTACATGATCCGGCCGAGCATGTCGAAGCCGTTGGAGTCGGTTCCGAGCGGGTAGGCCCCGCCGGGCGGGGCGTTCGCCGGCGCCGTGAGGAGCGCCTTCTGCGTGTCGGTTTGGTTCGTGTGGTAGAAGACCGGCCCCAGGAAGCAGAAGAGGACGATCAGGACGATGAGGACGGCGCCGAACACGGCGAGCCGGTTCTCCGCGAAGACCCGCAGGATCTGGATCGTCAATCCGCCGCCCGTCTGCTGCTGGGCTTCGCCTCCCGAGGGCGCCGGTGCGCCGGGCTCGACGGCCGAGTTCGCGCTCATGTCGGCTCCTGCTCAGGCATAGCGCACCCGCGGGTCGACGACGGCGTAGAGGAGGTCGGCGACGAGGTTGCCCACAACGGTGGCGATCGCCGCGATGAACGTCGTGCCGATCAGGAGCGGCACGTCGTTCTGCGTCGCGGCGTTCGTCGTCAGCAGCCCCATGCCGGGGTAGTTGAAGACCGTCTCGGTGATGATCGCGCCGCCGACGATCGCGGGCAGCGTCAGGCCGAGGAGCGTGATGATCGGGATGAGCGCGTTCCGCAGCGCGTGCCGGAAGAGCACCCGCGACGCGGAGGCGCCTTTCGCGCGGGCCGTGCGGACGTAGTCCTCCGTCAGCGCCTCCATCATCGAGGAGCGCATGTAGCGGCTGAAGCCGGCGATCGTGATCGCCGACAGGCTGAAGACGGGCAGGATCCAGCCGCGCGGGTCGGCGAGGATCCCCCAGGTCGAGTTCGACTGCGGCGCCTCGAACTCGAACACGTGCAGGTCGATCGCGAACCAGAGGATCAGGAGCTCGCCGAGCAGGAACGCCGGCATCGCGTAGCCGACGAAGGAGACGGCGGTGAGCGTGTAGTCCTCGATCTTGTTGCGCCGCACCACCTGGAGGATCCCGAGTGGGATCGCCACGAGCAGCGCGAACACCGTCGACAGCCCGATCAGGACGAGCGTCTTCGGGATCCGTTCGTCGATCAGTGACCGGACCGACTGGTTGTACTTGTACGAGTAGCCGAGGTAGCCGTGCCGGACGATGTTCCAGGCGTAGATCCAGAACTGGTGGTAGATCGGCAGGTCGTAGTGGTTCTCGTGGTTGAACTGCGCGATCTGCTGCGCGTTCGCCTTCGGCCCGAGCGCCGCCCGCGCGGCCGCGTTGGCCGGATAGAGGTGGCTGAGCAGGAACGTCAGCAGGACGACACCGAAGACGACGAGGATCGCCTGGCCGACTCGGCGTATGAGATAGCCCGTCACTGCTCCGTCCCTGCTCTGCCTCCTCCGTCGCCTACTACTTCGTGAAGTACCAGTTCTCCGGGTTGATGTTCGTCAGCGCGTTCAACGGCGTGACGCCCTGGAGCTTCTTGTTGATCTCGGTCGCGCCGAGCTCGATCGGCTGCCAGATCACCGGGATCTCCTTCGCGCCGTACACCTCGTACTGGCTGAGGCTCGCGTTGCCGACCGTCGTGCCCTTGATCAGGCTGTCCATCTTCGGGTCGGAGTAGCTGCCCGAGTTCGAGGACGCACCGGTCTGGAAGAGGTCCTCGCCCGACGGGTAGTAGTCGGGGGCGAAGATCCAGCCGCCGCCCCAGTTCGCGAACTCCCAGCTGCACGCCTTGCAGGGAACCGCGTTGCTGAGGACCGTGTCGAAGGTTCCGGTCGTCGTGGTGATGTGGATGCCGACCTGGGCCCACGAGGACTTCTCCGCCTGCATGAGCTGGTCCTCGGTCGGGCTGCCGCTGACGTACTGGAGGTTGAAGCTGAGCGGCGTTCCCGCCGGCACGCCGCACTTCGCGGCGTTCGAGCAGGTGTCCGTGCCGCCCGGCTTGATCGTCCAGCCGTTCGACTGCAGGAGCTGCTTGGCCTTCGCGACGTTGTACGTGTACGGATTGCCGAGGCTCTCCTCTGCGCTCGCGAAGTTGTTCGTCGGGCAGACCGGCACAGGCCCGTACGTCGGGACGCCGTAGCCCTTGAACACGTGCTGGATGAGCGCCGGCTGGTCGACGAGCGTCTGGAATGCCTGCCGGAAGTAGAGCTGCTTGAAGATCTTCCCGGCCTGGCCGCCGTCACCGTTCGAGTTGAAGTTGAGCGGGAAGTAGTTCGCCTGCCACGTGCCGCCGGTGACGAGGTTGAAGTTCGACGAGAGACGCACGTTGTTCGCTCCGGGCTTGAGCCCGCACGTGCCGCTCGTCGTCGCATTCGAGGTGATCTCCGAGGCCGGCAGCCCGCCGACGTCGAGCTTGCCCGCCGCCAGCGCGTTGAACTCGGCCGAGTCCGACGTGAACGGCAGCTCGACGAACTTCGCGAGCTTCGGCTTCACCGGGCCGGAGTACTTGGGGTTCGGGACCATGGTCAGGCGGCCGCTCGTGTCGAACTGGGAGAGGCGCCACGGCCCGTCGACGACCTGCCAGAGCGGGTTCGTCGCGTAGGACGAGAGCTTCTTGGCCTGGCCGGTGAGATACGTGTACACGGCTGCGCACGACTGCGCGGCGGCCGAGACGGGCGTCACGGTGGAGCCGCTCGTCTTCACGGTGACCGACTGGTAGTCGGCCTTGCCGCACGCCTGCGGGGACTGGCCGGCAGAGGTCACGTCCCACGCCATCGGCATCGGCGTGATCTGCGAGAGCTCGTTGTACGTGTACCAGTTCGAGTTCGCGTTCGTGTTGAGCTTGATCGTGATGGTGTTGCCGCTCGTCGTGATCGTCGAGATGTCGTCCGGGATCGTCCCGGCGGCGTAGCCCGCCCAGTTGAGCTTCTCGACCTTGAGCATGTTCATCCAGAAGATGACGTCCTGGGCGGTGACCGTCTCACCGTTCGACCACTTGTACGGCTTCATCGTGATCGTGATCGTCTTGCCGCCGTTGGAGTACTTCGGCGGGTTGGCGAGCGACAGCGAGTAGTTGATGTCCGGCGTCGCTCCCTTCCCGAACCAGTAGAGCGGCCGGTACATGAGGTTCATGAATCCCTGGAAGTTCGTCGTGCTGAAGTCCTGCAGCGAGGCGAAGGGGAAGATCCAGTTGACGGTCGCCTGCGTTCCTTCAGAGATGTATGCGGTGCCGCCCTTGACCGCGGTGCCGCTGCTCGTCGTGTTCCCGTTGGGTCCGCCCGAACCCGAGCCGCCGCACGCTGCCAGGGCGAGGACGACGATCGCGAGCGCGCCGAGGGCCGCAAGTCCCCGAGCGCTCCGCTTTCCTGATCCAACGGACATCTGCAATTCCTCCTCTTTCTCGTTGCCAGCGCTGTCGCCGCGTTGCCGCAGCGGACACCCGGCCATTACCCGGAACGGTGCTCTCTAGTCCTGGCCGAACCGCCGTTTACAAAACGGATAAATCCGGGCCCGGTGGAGGAAGAGGGCTAGCTGCGCTCGAGGAAGCTCGCGAGTGCCGGCACGACGGCGCCGGCGCCGAGACCGTGGAGCTCGCGGACGACGGCGGCCTGCGTGTCGGGCGCGATGGCGACGACGTAGCCGAAGCCGGCGGCGCGGGCGGCCTCCACGCCGGCGCGGCCCGCGACGAACGCGGCGGCGTGCTCCGGCTCGACGTCGAGGCTCCGGCACGCCTCGCGGAGGCGGTCGGCGTCGAACGTCTCGCCGTCGACGATCGCGTCGACGAGGCTGGCGAGGCCGCCGCGCTCGAGCATCTCGTGCGTGTGGGCGCTCGCGGAGACGACGGCCGCGGCGATTCCCGCGTCGTGGGCGAGGGAGAGGTAGTGGCGGCAGCCCTCGAAGGCGCGAACGCCGTGGTGGGAGAGGAGCAGGTCGAACTGCTCGCGCTTGCGGTTGGCGACGCCGTGGACGGTCTCGCTGCCCGGCGGATCGCCGGGCGAGCCTTCCGGGAGGCGGATGCCGCGGCTGGCGAGGAAGCTGCGGACGCCGTCGAGCCGCGTCCGTCCCTCGACGTAGGCGGGGTAGTCGAGGTGGGGGTCGAATGGCGCGGTCAGGCGGCGGTACGTCGCCTCGATCCGCGGCCCGAGCAGCTCGTCGAAGGCGCGCCGCCAGGCCTCCATGTGGAGGTTCGTGCTCGCGACGAGCACGCCGTCGAGCTCGAAGACGCACGCCTCGATCGTCGGCGGGAGGCCGAGCGCGCGGCGGGTCAGCCCGCGCGGGAGGAACGGCTGCGCTAGCTCCGGCGGCAGACCCTCGTCGAGTGCGTAGCTGCGGAGGGAGTCGGCCGCGTGCGCGTACTCCTCCCTGAGATGGCGTTTCTCGGATGCGAGCTCCGTCGGGCCGAGCTCGTCCTCGTTCGCCTCGAGCGCCTCGCGCGCGGTCGACAGTGCGGCGCGCCACTCGGCGCGGAGTGAGTCGAGCTCGTCGGTGTGCGTCTCCTCGGCCACGCTTCAAGCCTGGCCCCGGCGCGGGTCGGGCGCATCCGGTCCGACCCCGACATTCCCTACAGAAATGCCGAAACCCGCAAACCGCTTGCGCAGTCCACGGGCTTCGACATGGCCACTCTCTCATGTGTCGGTCGGGTTGTCAAGTGGGAACCGTCTCGTGTTATAGTGAACCGAATGGTTCAGGATAAGCGAAACGTCGATCGCGCCTTCTCCGCCCTCGCCGACCCCACCCGCCGCGCCGTCCTCGAGCGGCTCGGCTCGGGCGCGGCATCGGTGAGCGAGCTCGCCGAGCCGTTCGGGATGTCGCTGACCGGGATGACGAAGCACATCCGGCTGCTCGAGGAGGCGGAGCTCGTGACGACGGAGAAGATCGGCCGGGTACGGCGCTGCACGCTCGCGCCGTACGCCTTCGAAGGGATCAGCCTGTGGCTGCAGCGGCTCGACCGCTTCGCCCAGGTCGTCGAGCGAACGAAAGGAACCTGATGGCACGGAAGTTCACAGCCGAGGAGAAAGCCGCGGCGAAGGAAGCACTGAAGGACGCAGAAGGCGAGGAGGCAGTACAGGCCGCGTTCAAGAAGATGGCGCCGGACGACCGCGCAATCGGTGAGCGGATCCACGCGATCGTCAAGAAGACGGCGCCGGAGCTGAGACCCCGGACGTGGTACGGCATGCCGGCCTACGCGAACAAGGACGACAAGGTCATCTGCTTCTTCAAGAACGCGGGCAAGTTCAAGGCCCGCTACTCGGAGTTCGGCTTCAACGGCGCGGCGAACCTCGACGACGGCTCCATGTGGCCGGTCGTCTACGCGCTCACGAAGCTGACGAAGGCCGACGAGGCGCGGATCGCCAGGCTCGTCGAGCAGGCGGTGAGCTGATGCACGAGACCGTCGTCACTCAGCCGAGCGAGCTCGAGATCCGCGTCGAGCGGGTCTTCGACGCGCCACGCGAGCACGTCTTCTCCGTCTGGACGAACCCGGAGCTGATCCCCGAGTGGTGGGGAGACGGCACCGTCGTCGAGGAGATGGACGTGCGCCCCGGCGGCCGCTGGCGCTTCAACACCGGCTTCGGCGTCGTCGAGGGCGAGTTCCGCGAGGTCGAGCCGCCGGCGCGTCTCGTCCAGACGTTCCAGAACCACCTCCAGACGCTCGAGTTCGAGGAGCTCGGCGGGCGGACGAAGCTCACGCAGACGATGCGCTTCGAGACGACCGAGCAGCGGGACACGACGATGAGCTACGGCGTCGAGGAGGGTGCGAAGGGCGGCTTCGCGCGGGTCGACGCGGTGCTCGCGAGGCTCTCCGGCTAGCCGCTCAGCGAGGAGAGCCGCTGCCGCGCGATCGCCTCGAGCCTCGGCAGCGGCTCGCAGATCTGGCAGCGGTAGATCCGCGCGGTGCCGTCGCGGCTGCCGGTGAGGATCCAGTAGCCGCGCGGGCTGAAGCTCACGCTCGTGAGCGGGGCCAGAGGCGGGCGGGCGAGGCCGCCGAGGTAGAACATGAACTGTCCGGTCGCCGCGTTCCAGAGGCCGGCCTTGAACTGGCTCGCGGTCACGATCCAATGGCCGTCGGGGCTGTAGTTGCCGGCGTAGACCGGGAAGAAGTGGCCGATCAGCTGGTGGATGCGGCGGCCGCTGCGGGCGCTCCAGACGAGGCCGCGGTGGTCGATGCTGACGGTGACGAGGTCGAGGCCGTTCGGCGCGTAGGCGACGTCGGTGATCGCGGAGGTGTGCCCGACGAGCGTGTGGAGGAGCTTCCCGGTCGTCGCGTCCCAGAGCTGTGCGACCTTGCCCTCCGCGGTCGCGACGCCGAGGCCGCCGGGGGAGATCGTCGCGTGCTGCGCGGCCGTGCGGATCGTGCTCACGAGCGCTCCCTGGAACGTGTAGGCGCGGAGCTGCTTCGCCGTGCGGACGAGGATCCGGTCGCCGCCCGTCGCCAGCCCGAGCACGGGCGCGCCCGTGCGGGCGAGCAGCGCCTTGACGCCGAGGTACTCGACATCGCCGTCGGCGCGCCCGATGAGGACGGACCCATTCGGGTGCGGGACGGCGACCGCCGTGACGTGCTCGCCGCGGATCTTCCCGAGGCGGCCGTTCTCGTCGAAGAGCAGGTCGCCGCCGCTGTCCACGAGCGCGAGCGTCGTCCCGCTCGCGGCCGCCGAGACGATCGGCGTCGACATCCGCAGCGTCCGGAGCCGGCGGCCGGACGTCGTGAGGATCCGCGCGGTGTGCCCGGAGACGCTGACGGGGTCGCCGCCGAGCCAGAGCGACTGCACGGGCGACTTCTCCCGGTCGATCACCGTCAGCGTGCCGGCGGGCAGCGCCTCCCAGATGCGCACCGTCCCGTCGAGCGAGCCGGTCACGAGCGTCCGCCCGTGCGGATCGAAGCCGACGCTCGTCACCGCGTTGCCGTGTCCGGGCAGCGCTGCGAGCAGGCGGCCGTCCTGGCTGTAGTAGAGACGCGCGGAGTGGTCGACCGAGCCGATGACGACCTCGCTGCCGTCCGGGTTGAAGGCCGCCGCGTCGACGCCGCCGGCCGAGCCGACGAGGAGGACCTGCCGCTGGCCGCTCGCGACGTCCCAGACGTAGCCGGCGCCGTCGGAGCTCGCCGTGACGAGCGACTTGCCGTCGGCCGAGAAGCTCTCGTCGAGGACGTAGCCGTGGTGGACGAGGACATGGAGGAGCTTGCCGGTGCGCGCGTTCCAGAGGCGCGCGGTGAGGTCGTAGCTGCCGCTCGCGAGCAGCCGGCCGTTCGGGCTGAAGGCGAACGACTTGATCTCTCCTTCGGGAAGGCGCCGGATCCGCTTGCCGGTGCGCGCGTCGACGAGCTCGGCGGTCGTTCCCTTGCCGTGCCGGAACGAGACCGCGAACACGCGGCCGTTCGGGTCGAGCGCGGCGGCGACGACGCCGCCGGGGAACGTGAGCGTCCTCGTCCCGCCGCCGATCCGGATGAGCCGGACGTGCCGGCCGCTCGCCGCGAGGAGGGTCGTCTTCGCGAACGCGAGGGCGACGACCGGCGAGCCGGTCTGGACGGTGCGGACGGGGAGGCTCCGCGTCGGCGTCCAGATCGAGACGGCGCCGGCCTTCGTCCCGCTCGCGAACAGCGTTCCGTCCGGGCTCCAGACGGCCGTCGTCAGTCCCGGCTGGTCCGGCTCTTTCGTCACGCGTCGTCCGTCGCCGTCGTAGAGGCCGAGCTTGCCGTCGCTGCTGCCGAGCAGCAGGAGCTCGTGCTGGGGGTCGAAGGTGTCCGCGACGATCGCGCCGCCGAGCCGGACGATCCGCGTCTCGCGCATCGCCAGGAGGCTCGCGCGGAGGACGCTCGCCGTCTGCGAGCCCGGCGCGAGCGAGGCGGCGCGCAGTGCCTGCTCGACGCTGACCTGCGGGTTGCTCGGGATCTCCGCGAGCGCCCGGGCGGCGAGCTCGCGGCCGCGGGCCCGCCCGGCCTGCGTCCGTGCGTCGCTGCGCTGCACGAGCGCGTAGACGGCGAGCGCGGCGACGACGGCGAGCGCGGCGAGCGTCGCGGCGATGACCGTCCGCAGGCGGCGGCGCTGGTTGCGCGCTCGCTCCCGCTCGCGCCGCAGCTGGTGGTCGTGTTGCCAGGCGAGGATCGGAGGCCCGAGGACGTCGTGGAAGATCTCGTAGCGCGTCGGCGCGCCGGGCGTCCCGTTGACGCCGCGGACGATCCGCTCGCGGCCCAGCCGCTCGAGCAGCCGGCGCAGCTGCGCGTCCTCGACATCCGCGTACTCCGCCAGGTCGCGCGCCTCGTGGGAGAGCTTCCGCCCCGACGGGGTGACGAGTTGCCGCACGACCCGCTCGGCGGCGTCCTGCTCCTCGACCGGCAGCCGGTCGAGCGCGCCCTGGACGTGGTCGCGGACGACGGCCCGCGCGCCGCCGATCTCGCGGAACGTCGCGAGCCGCAGCTCACGCGACCCGGCCAGCTGCTCGCGCGCCCA
>Ga0070741_10005345_pt1 | contig 28642 bp, 23 predicted proteins | sample Coa_R1_4_FD_66440 | JGI IMG/M metagenome (GOLD analysis project Ga0070741, IMG submission 66440) | Surface soil microbial communities from Centralia Pennsylvania, which are recovering from an underground coalmine fire - Coalmine... | ecosystem: Environmental > Terrestrial > Soil > Unclassified ... | reverse complement strand
ACCTTGGCGAAGTTGCCGCTGGAGAAAATCTCGTCGGCGGTGAGGAAATCCTGATACTTGAGCGTCGTCTCGATCACGGTGACGCCATCGGCCCGCAGCAGGCTGATCACCCGTTGCCGCGTAATGCCGTTGAGGAATGTGCCGTTCGGCGCCGGCGTATAGACCGCGCCGTCCTTGGCCATGAATACGTTTGAATTGCCGAACTCGGCGACGTTGCCGAGCGCATCGAGCAAGAGGCAGTTGTTGAAGCCGCGCGCTTGCGCCTCGCTGAGGGCGCGCGAGTTGTTCGGATAAAGGCAACCCGCCTTGCAATCCACCGGAGCGCTTTCCATGGTCGGGCGGCGGAACGGCGACAACGTGATTGCCGAGCCGGTGATCGCCGGCATTGGCGCAACGTAGATGCACAGGCACCAGTTGGTCGTTTCCGGATCGAACAGAACGCCGCCGCCGGCGCCGGTCTGGGCCCAGTACATCGGCCGGATATAAAGCTCCGCCTTGCCGTCGAACCGGGCGACGCCTTCGCGCGCCAGCGCGAGCCAGGTTTCGACGTCGACCACCGGCTCGAGCTTGAAGTTGATCGCGGAGCGATTGACCCGTTCGCAATGCCGATCGAGATCGGGCGCTACGCCTTCGAAAGCGCGCGCACCGTCAAACACCGTGGAGGCCAGCCACGCCCCGTGCGTGCGAGGGCCCATGATCGGCACATTGCCGCTGTGCCAATCGCCCTCGAAGAAGGTTAAGGTCTCGGAAAACTCGACCGGTTTCACAGTCGGAACTGATATTGCCATTTTTGTTCTCGCAGCCGGCAGTGCGGTGGACAATAACACCCATATTGTCCGAATTTCCTAAGGATTTCCTTTTCCATGCGAGCGGCGCGATGCGCTGGGCATGCCGAACACGCCAACCACTGGGGCATGCGCCTGGGAACGCATGAAACATGGTTACGAAGGCGTGACGAATTTGCCCCAAGCTTTCATCAATTCGCGCGCTTTCGTTAGGGTTATTTCCTCAATCTTGGCGTGAATTATTGAAGGCTTGACGGTCGGCGGCCTACAAATTGGCCTTGCGAAAAAAGCACGTTGAAGTGCATTGCGCGACAAGAGCGCGGAGGTGACCGATGCGCAGCGAAACGATTGCCATTCACGCCGGTTACGAACCTGATTCCGCCACCAAGTCGGTCGCCGTTCCGATCTACCAAACCGCATCCTACGCGTTCGACAGCGCCGACCATGGCGCCGCGCTCTTCAATCTCGAGGCCGAAGGTTTCCGTTACAGCCGCATCGCCAATCCGACCACGGCCGTGCTCGAAAAGCGCATTGCCGAGCTTGAAGGCGGCGTCGCCGCGCTGGCCGTCGCGACGGGTCAGGCCGCCCTGCACTTCTCGATCGTCAACCTCGCTGACGTCGGCGGCAACATCGTTTCGGTGCCGCAGCTCTACGGCACCACGCATACGCTGCTCGGCCACATCCTGCCGCGCCAGGGTATCACCACCCGCTTTGCCCAAAGCGACAAGGCCGACGCCATCGAGAAGCTGATCGACGAAAACACCAAGGCGGTGTTCGCCGAGACGATCGGCAATCCCGCCGGCAATGTCTGCGATATCGAAGCGCTGGCCAGGGTCGCACATCGCCATGGCGTTCCGCTGGTGGTCGACAACACGGTTGCGACGCCGATCCTGCTGAAGCCATTCGACTACGGCGCTGACATCGCCATTCACTCGCTGACAAAATTCCTTGGCGGCCATGGCACCACGCTCGGCGGCGCGATCGTCGACTCCGGCCGCTTCCGCTGGGCCGATCACGCCGACCGTTTCCCGGCCTACAACCAGCCGGACGCGTCCTATCACGGCCTGGTCTATGCCGAACGCTTCGGCGAGAAGGCCTATATCGAGCGCGCGCGCAGCATCTATCAGCGCACCATGGGCTCGGTGCTGTCGCCATTCAACGCGTTCCTGCTTTTGCAGGGCATCGAGACCGTGGCGCTCCGCGTCGAGCGGCATGTCGAAAATGCCCGCAAGGTCGCCGAATTCCTGCGCGACGATCCGCGCGTCGATTGGGTCAACTACGCCGGCTTCGCCGACAGCTCGTATTACCCGCTGGTCGCAAAATATCTCAACGGCAGAGCTTCCTCGCTGTTCACCTTCGGCATCAAGGGCGGCATGGAAGCCGGCAAGGTTTTCTACGACTCGCTGAAGCTGATCACCCGGCTCGTCAATATCGGCGATGCCAAATCGCTCGCCTGTCATCCTGCGTCGACCACCCATCGCCAGATGACGGCAGAGCAGCAGCGCATGGCCGGCATCCTGCCCGAGACGATCCGCCTTTCGATCGGCATCGAGCACGTTGCCGACATCATCGAGGACATCGACCAGGCGCTGGCGAAGGCGAGTTCACGCCACAACCAGCTCGAGGCGGCAGAATAAACTGAGCGCGACATGACCGTCCTGTTGGAGAAGCGACGACTGATCGTCAGTCCGGGTCTCGTACCGGCGCAACAGCGTCGAGAGGACAAGTTCGGCCATCCAAAGGACGTCGACGTCGACCTCACAATCGGGCTCATCAACAATATGCCGGACGCCGCGCTTAAGGCGACCGAACGTCAGTTCATGCGCCTCTTAAGGCAGGCCGCTGGCGACATCAGGATCGATTTCCACTGCTTCTCCTTGGCGTCCGTCAGCCGCTCGCAGTCGGCGACGGCGCGCGTCGAGGGGCAATATACCGATATCGCCGATCTCGGCCGACTGCCGATCGATGGTCTGATCGTCACCGGCGCGGAGCCTCACGCCGCAAGCCTGAATGACGAAGCCTATTGGCGCGATCTCACCGGCATCATCGACTGGGCAAAGGACAACACGCGATCGACGATCTGGTCGTGCCTTGCCGCTCATGCCGCAGTGCTGTACCTGGATGGCGTTGAGCGCCACCGGCTGGAGACAAAATGCTCCGGCGTCTACGACTGCATCAACATCTCCTCGCATTGGCTGATGAAAGGCCTTCCCTCACCGTTCAAGATCGCGCATTCGCGCCTCAACGAATTGCGCGCCGACGAACTGACTGAAAAAGGCTACCATTTGCTGTCCCAATCGGTGAAGGGCGGCGTCGACTGCTTTGCCAAGGATTTCGGAAGCCAGTTCATCTTCTTCCAGGGACACCCGGAATATGAAGCGCTGTCGCTGGAGCGCGAATATCTTCGCGACATATCGCGCTTCCTCGGCGGCGAGCGCGATCGGTATCCAGGCATTCCCGTCGGCTATTTCGACGCCGAGACAGAACAGAGGTTACTTGCCTTCGCCGAGCGCGCGCAAACCGAGCGACGCCCAGCTTTGAGCACCGAATTGCCCGAGCGCAACTTGCGGCAGGATATCGCAACCGGCGCGGCCGCCACCGTGATGTTCCGCAACTGGCTCGCTTTCCTTTTCGAGCGCGCAACCGTCCCCTCACCGGCAATCAGCACTTGACCGGGCGATAGCGATGGCCGCGCAAACCAACTGGCGGGATTTGAAAGCGCGCGTCGACAATCGCCTGTCGCGATATTTCTGCGCGACGCCATTCAAGCTCGACAACAGGCAGCCGATTGTCAGCTTCACCTTCGATGACTTCCCGGAGAGTGCGGCCTCGGTCGGCGCGCCCATTCTCGACCAATATGGTGCGAAAGCGACGTTCTATGTTTCGGGCGGCGAGATCGACAAATGGTCGGGCCGCTGGCAAGGCGCTCGCGCCGACACCGTCGTCGAGATGCACCGCCGTGGCCATGAGATCGCCTGCCATACATTTTCGCATGTGCGCACGACCGACCTCGATTCGGCGCGCCTTGCGGACGAGATCGAGAAAAACCGCCGCTACCTGCTAGGCCTCGATCCTTCAATACGGATCGAAAATTTCGCCTATCCGTACGGGCTGGGATCGGTGTGGCGCAAAACGCAACTCGCGAAGACTTTCCAATCGTCACGCAGCATCATTCCAGGCGTCAACCACGGCACGGTCGACCTGCATTACTTGCGCTCGACGCCGCTGGTCAATCTCCACATCGATCGTGATGGCGTCGACCGCGCCTTCGACGAACTGGTCGCTACCTGCGGTTGGCTCATCTTCTACGGCCATGATGTGGCAGCCGAGCCCAGCCCTTTCGGCTGCACCCCGGATTTGCTGCGCCACGCGCTCGATGCCGCAGCAAGACGCAACGTCGCCGTCATGACCGTCGCTGGCGCGCTGCGCGCGGCAGGCCTGTAGTTATCGGTCTCCGTGGCGGCTTCGCTATCAGCGAAAGTTGCCCTTGGTTTCCGGAATCAGAAACGCGCCGATCAGGTAGATGATAAAGATCACAACGGCAAATACCGAAAGCGACATCGGGATTTGCGCAGGACCTCCGGCGGCCAGCGAAACAAAGGTCGGCATCATTCCGCCCAGCGCAAAGCCGATATTCCACGACAGGCCGGTGCCGCTGGCACGGATTTCGGTCGGGAACCGCTCATTGAGAAAGATCAGGATCGGCGCGTAGCCGGCGTTGCCGAGGAACGCGATCACCATCGCATAGAACGTGATCATGCTGGTGTCTTTCGTCGCCGCCAGACCGAGATAACAGATCGGCAACAACACGATCATGCAGGTTCCAGCAAGGAGAAACGTCTTCCTGCGGCCGATCACGTCGCTCAGTGCGCCAACCACAATCGCCGAGATCAGCGCCATGATGCTCGCGCCGATCAAAATCAGCGAGGAGATATTGTTGGGGACGTTGTTCACCACCTTCAGGAACGACGGCAGATAGCCGGACGTCAGGTAATAGCCGGCCCCGCCGCCGAACGTGATCAACAAGTTGAGCAGCAACACGTTGCGCCAGTCGCTCGAAAACAGCGCCTTGACCGGCGCAACGGGCTTGGCGGCCACGCCGGCAGCCTTCAGTTTCTGCCGCTCCTTGAAAAATGGCGACTCTTCGAGGCTGGAGAAAATAAACCAGCCGAGCAGCGAAGAGAGCAGGCCGGAGAAGAACATGCATCGCCATCCCCACACCGCGAACGCCTCGCCCGGGAAAATCGACGACGTGATCAGGAAGATGAACGAGGCGAGCAGCGCTCCGATCCCGGCCCCGCCGCCGCCGATCAGGCCGGACATGGCGCCACGCCGCTCCGGCGACACCGACTCGGTGCCGATGGTGTGGGTCGAGGATACGACGCCGCCGACAAAGACGCCCTGAACGAGGCGCAGGATCAGAAACAGGATCGGCGCCACGGCGCCGGCCTGGGCGATCGTCGGCAACACGCCGAACGCCGCGGTCGCGATGCCGACGCCGATGATGGCGACAAACATCGCGTTCTTGCGGCCATGCACGTCCGCGTAATGTCCGAAGATCGCCGAGCCGACTGGACGCATCAACAAGGTCACGGCGAACGACGCGTAAACCGCGGCCAGCGACAAGGTCGGGGCACTCGCTGGGAAGAACAGCGCGCCGACCACGGGGGCGACATAGAGCAGGATGAAGAGATCGAACAAATCAAGCGACCAGCCGAGAACCGACGCAATGATGGCATTTCGCATTTGCCGCGTTCCCACCGGCTGCGACACTTCAATAGTTCCCGACTCGGCAATCGACATTGTCCCTCCAATTTTTTCTCTGAGAAATTATTTTGACACTCAGCTCCCGATGAATTTCGGCGGCCGCTTCGCGTTGAAAGCCTCGACGCCTTCCTTGAAGTCATCCGATTGACGAAGGCGGCTGTAGCAATGGCCTTCGAGTTCGATCGCGATCGACAGCGTCGAATCCTCGGTATCGTTGAGCAGCTTCTTGGCCGTCCGCTGCGCCATCGGCGAGAACATGCGCAACTCGTCGACCAGCCTGTCGGTGACCTTTTCAAGCTCGGCATCCGGCACGCATTCGTTGACGATGCCCCAGTCGAAGGCCTGCTTCGCCGTGATGCGCTTGGAGCGCATCACGATGTCCTTGGTGCGGGTGATGCCGATCATCTTCTGCAGGCGCGCTGACCCTCCCGAGCCCGGAATCTGCCCGAGCTTTTGCTCCGGCAAAGCGTAAAGCGTCGTCTCCGACGCCAGGCGGAAATCGCACGCAAGCGACAATTCGAAGCCGACGCCGAAACAGTAGCCGCGGTTGGCAACGATCACCGGCTTCGAGCACCTCGCAGGCGAGGCAATGTTCCAGGCGAGCTTGGAGACCTTCTCGGGCGTTGCTTCCATGAAGCCGCCGATATTGCCGCCTGAGGAAAAATGCTCACCGACCGAGCGCACGACAATAATGCGCACGCGCGCATCCTCATCGAGCGTCTCAAACGCCAGGCGGAGTTGGTCGCGTTCCGGCATCGAGACCACATTCAGCGGCGGCCGGTTGAGGATGATATCGGCGCGCTCATGCGCCTCATCGATGTCGACCTGAAAGCCGTCGAGTTTGCCGAGCCTTGGGTCTGCAAAGGTGTAAGCGGAAGCCATGGTGATTCCTTTCTTTTGGATCAGGCCGCGCTAGACGGCGGCGCGTGTTCGACCTGGTAGTCGCCGGCGACCAGGAGGCGGCGCAGCAATTTTCCAACCGGGGATTTCGGCAGGGCATCGACAAAGACAAAACGCCGGGGACGCTTGAAGTCGGCAAGACCGGACGTGCGGCAGAACTGATCAAGCTCGGCCTCGCTGACTTGCGCCTTGCGTTTGACAAACGCCGTGACGACCTTGCCCCACTTCTCGTCGGGCAGACCGACGACGGCGACTTCGAGCACAGAACCGTGCAGCGAAAGGCAGCTTTCAATCTCGACCGGCGAAACGTTTTCACCGCCGGTGATGATCATGTCGTCGACGCGGCCGGTCACGAAGAGATCGCCGTCGCGATCGACGAAGCCGGTGTCCCCGGTGAAATACCATCCCTCGCGCAACGCCTTTGCATCGGCCTCAGGCCGCCGCCAGTAGCCGTCGAAGGATTCATCGCCGGCCAGAAGTGCGATGATCTCACCTTCCTCTTCCGGTACGGCGAGGTCAGTTACCGAGGTCGCGTTGAGTTTCACGACGCGGATTTGCTGATTGATCCCGGCCTTGCCGGCGGAGCCCGGCTTGGCGGGCGCGTTCTGGTCGATGGTGAAGGTGTAGATTTCCGAGCTGCCATAGTGATTGACGAACAGATCAGGCTTGAACGCGTCATCGAGCTGTTTCAACAGGCCATCCGTCATCGACGCCCCGGCAAAGCCGAGCTTGCGTACGCTCGACACGTCAGTCGAGGCAAACTCACGGGCGTAAACCAGATCGTGATACAGCGTCGGCACCAGGTAGAGATTGGTGACCTTTTCCGCCTCGATCAGCGCCAGCGCCTTTTTCGTGTCATAGCGAGGCAGACAAACGAAGGTACCGCCGATCAGCGACATCGCGATCAGCGAGCGCACGCCCATGGTGTGATAGAGCGGCATGACGCCGAGCGTGCATTCGCCGCGCCGGTAAAGATTCTGCGCGACGTGGGCGATGCCCGACGCGCGCTCAGCCCGGTGCCGCCGCGGCACGCCCTTCGGCCGAGACGTCGTGCCGGACGTATAAAGCATGACCGACCAGTCTTCGGCGCCTGCGCGCGGGGTCGCATCCGGCGCCGGTTCAGCGACGATACGGGAAAACGCGACCGCGCCGGCATCGTCACAGCCGACGGCGATGCGCGCCAGATTTGGTGCACGCTTCGATCTGGCGGCGGCTTGCGCCGAAACATCCTGAAAGACGACGGCGCGCGCTTCGGAATTTTCGATGCAAAAATCGAGTTCGTCATCTTTCGCGCGCCAATTGACCGGCGTGATCACGAGCCCTGCGATTTGGCAGGCCCAATGCAGGGTCGCAGCCGCTTCACAGTTCTGGAGCACGGTGACGATGTGATCGCCGCCCTTCAGGCCGATGCGATCAAGTGACGCGACAACAGACGAGACGCGCCGGTACCACTGCGCGTAAGTCAGACGGACATCATCGTGGACGACAGCCAACGTATCGGGGTCGCGCGCGACGCTGGCGACAAAGCTCGTTCCCAGATCAAGCATCGGATTTCTCCTTCGCTGGCTTGCCTGCGATTTCCGCCGCAGCTTCCATCGCCGCGCGCACGATCGGCGCGTAGCCGGTGCAGCGGCACAGATGTCCGGTGAGGAGATCGCGGACCTCCTGCTCGTTCGGCTCCGGGTTTTCGCGCAGGAAATGGTCGAGCGACATCAAGATGCCGGCCGTGCAAAATCCGCATTGCAGGGCGTGATTGCGCTTGAATGCGGCCTGCAAGATGCCGAGGCGGTTCGCGGCGGGCGCAAGCCCTTCGACCGTCCGCACCGCGCAACCATCCGTCTGCACCGCGAGCGTCAGGCAGGCGCGCGCCAGTTTGCCGTCGATCTCGACGGTGCAGGCGCCGCAAACACCATGCTCACAGCCTACATGCGTGCCGGTCGCGCCGATCTGGTGCCGTAGGAAATCAGTGAGGAGCATCCGCGGCTCTGCCTCGCCGCTGCACGGTTTGCCGTTGAGGGTGAACTGAACGTTGTGACGATGACCGGCGGGCAAGCGGCTCATGACAGCACCTCCCGGACCAGGTCGGCGCCGATCATGCGAACGAGATCGCGTCGATATCGCGCCGAGGCGTGAACATCGTCGCGGGCGTCGAGCTCATAGGCGAATACGTTCAAGGCATCTTCGAGCGCGCTCGATTCGAGCCTTGGAAACTCCCGCGCCACCGGCATGTCGGCGACGCCGCCGACCGCGAGGCGAACGCCTTTGTCAGTTGCGACCGCGGCGCAGGCAACGATGGCGAAGTCGCCATGTCGCCGCGCCACTTCGCGAAAGGCGCAAGCGTGCCGGCTGGCCGGAAACGACACCGCCTCAATCAACTCATCGTCGGCACGAGTGGTGACCATCATGCCCGCGAAGAAATCGCTGGCCGGAACGCGACGTTGTCTTTTCCGACTGCGCAGATGGACCTCGCCGCCAAGCGCGCAAAACACCAGCGGCAGTTCGGCGCTCGGATCGGCATGCGCGATCGATCCGCACACGGTGCCGCGGCTGCGGGTCTGGACATGGCCGGTCCACGGCAGAGCCTGGGCTGCGAGCGGCAAGACTTTGCCAAGTTCAGGCCATGCCAGCAGCGCGGCCTGGCGAACGCCGGCACCGACGACGATATTGCCGCCCTTGCGCTCGATGCGCGCAAGCTCCGGAAGGCGCATGATGTCGATCAGCGTCTTGGGCCTGGCAAGGCGCATGTTGAGCATCGGCATCAGTGACTGTCCGCCCGCGATGACGCGCGCGTCGCCGCCTTCGCGGGCAAGCCCATCGAGCACTTCGTCGAGATGTTCGGCGCGGACATAGTCGAACGCGGCGGGCTTCATGATTGCCCTCCGAACCATTGTCGGAGCCGCGCGAGCAACGCGGGTGTCTCGGACGCGGCGGAGCCACCGCCGGCCTTGCGCGCCAGTGCCGCAAAGAACTGCCCGATTATGACCTTTGCCGCCCCATCCAGCAGCCGACCACCGATGCTCGCAACCTTGCCGCCGATACCGGCTTCGTAAGTGTAGTGGATCGCCGTTCCGCCATCCGGTGTAGGACGAAGCGTGATGCACCCCTCGCCATTGCCAAAGCCGAGCCCGCCTTCCGCGCTGCCAGCAAGAGTTACGGCTTTGGGCGGATCGAAATCGGAGAGCTTCACCTCGGCCCGATAACGCCCTTTCACCGGTCCAATGCCGAGCGTCACATCGGCGCGGAAATGCGTGTCCGAGATCTTCTCGACGCCGTGGCAGCCCGGAATGACCGCGGCGAGCGTGTTGGGATCGAGCAGCATGTCCCAGACCTGCTGCGCGCTGGCCTTGACGACCGCTTCGCCCTCGCCGCGCAGCTTGCGGTCGCCGCCGCGCCGTTCCATCGCTTGCGCCTGACTTGGCGGCCGCGCAGGTTCGGCGCCGCGAACGATCTCGGCCAATTTCGCGGGCACCAGCGGCAGCACGAGATCCTTGGCGCCGATCGCATCGGCGACCGCATTGGCGATGCAAACCGGCGTCGACATGCAATTGCCTTCGCCGACGCCTTTCGATCCGAGCGGCGTAAACGGCGACGGCGTTTCCATGTGAATAATGATCGGCGTCGGGACTTCCGCCGTGGTCGGCAACAGATAGTCGGCGAGCGTTCCCGTTAAGAAACTTCCATCCTCGGCATAGGCATATTCTTCGTAGAGCGCGGCGCCGAGCGCCTGCGCAAAGCCACCGCGCACCTGTCCATCGACCATGGCAGGGTGCAGGATGGTCCCGCAGTCGTGCATGGTGACGTAGCGATCGATCCGCGTTTGCAGCGTGGTGCGATCGACCTCGACGCCGCAGAAGTCGAAAATAAAGCCGTGGCAGAGCGAGGAATTGATCTGATCGTCTTCGTCGGGCGCGGTCAATTCCGGCGGCGTCCAGAACACGGTCTCACGGATGGTGTGACCGATGCCGTCGGGCAGCGCCGCAGGCGACCAGTGGCTCAGCGCGGCAATGCGCGAGAACGAGATCTTGTTGTCGGGATTGCGTTTCGATCCGACGTGGCCGTCGACAAACGCGATATCGTCGTCTTCAGTGTTCAACTGGCTTGCCGCGATGCGACGCAATCGCCCGGCGATACGGTCAGCGGCAAGCTTGGCAGTGCCCGCCACCGCGGGCGCAAATCGGCTGGCATAGTTGCCCGAGGCGATCGACCACGCGTCTTTCGCGGTGTCGATCTCGGTGTTGACCCTGATATCGGCCGGCTTCAGCCCGAACGCGTCAGCGACCACCTGCGACAGCACCGTGCGATGGCCCTGTCCTTGCGGCACAGACGCAACGTGAACTGTCACGCTGCCGACCGGATCGATCGCAACCGTTGCGGTCGCCTGCGCGCCGTTCTTCGGACCCGCCTTGCGCCGCTCGGCCGGCGTCAGCACCGTCGTGATGTAGCCCATGTTGGAGACGCTGGGTTCGACAACGGCGGCATAGCCGATGCCGTACAGGCGCCCCGCGGCGCGCGCCGCATCGCGCAGCGCTTTCAATTCCGCAAGCCCGCCCTCCTGCGCACCCCGTCGGATTGCCTCCTGGTAATTGCCGGAATCGAGCAAGGCGCCGCTCGCGGTCTTGTAGGGAAACGCGTCCGCAGGGACCAAATTGCGGGTGATCACGTCGAGCGGATCGAGATTGAGTTCGATCGCAATCCGCTGAACCAGACGCTCCAGCGCAAAATAGACCTGCGGTCCGCCAAAGCCGCGATTTAATCCCGTCGGCGTCTTGTTGGTGACGACGACGCGGTTGCGAACGTTCAGATGGCGGATATCGTAGGCGCCGGTGAGGTTGCCGTGCATGCGGTAGAGCGTTGCGGGCTCTGGCGCCCGCAAATGCGCGCCGCAGTCTTCGACCTGATCCCAGTCGAGCGCGAGGATGCGGCCATCGTCGGCGACGGCGGCGGCCAGCGAAACCGCGCGATTGGTCGCGGAGACGGAGGCGGTCAGATGTTCGAGCCGATCCTCGATCCATTTCACTGGCCGCCCCGTCGCGCGCGCAGCCGCCGCGATCAGGACGATGTAGGGAAAGACGCCTTGCTTGACACCAAAGCTGCCGCCGGAATCCGGCGGCGTGCGCAAGCGCAGCCGATTGCCCGGAATTTTCAACGCGCGCGACAGCACCGCGTGAATGCTGAAAGGCCCCTGGAAATTGGCCAGCACGTCGTAGGCGTCGTCGCCCGCGTTGTAGTCGGCAACCACGCCATAGGTTTCGATCGGCGTGCAGGAATTTCTGGGATAGCTGACGTCGATGCTGATCCGATGCGGCGCCGATGCGAATGCGGCTTCGGGATCGCCATAACGGAACGAGCGATCACTGGCGACATTGCCGCCGAAGCCATCGTGAAGCACCGGCGCCTCGGGGCTCAGCGCCGCGCGCGGATCGACCACGGCTGGCCGCACTGCATAGCGCACGTCGATAAGATCGACCGCGTCTTCGGCAAGGTAGCGATCGGACGCGACGACGATCGCCACCACTTCGCCGACATAGCGCACGCGGCCAACCGCCATCGGCCAGCATTCCACCGGTGCCTTCACGCCGACCACGAGGCTTGAGGTCAGCGCCTTGATGTCTTCGCCATGAAGAACCGCGACGACGCCACGCGAGCGCATCGCCTGCGATACATCAATGGAGATGATATCGGCATGGGCGTGCGGCGAGCGCAAGAAAGCGGCGTGCAGAGTGCCGGGATGGACGCCGATATCGTCCATGAAGCGGCCGCGCCCGGTCAGAAGCGCGGAATCCTCGACGCGCGCAATCGACTGGCCGACCCAGGGCGAGCCGGACGAGGGGCGGGTTGTGACTGGGCCGGTGGCTTCCGCCATCCCTGAACGTTTCTCCCACGCAAATAGATTGCGTCAGGAACAGCTATTCAGCGGCTTCTGGTGCTCGCAATATCGGGCGATCCCGAAACTTACCATCCCGTCTCATTTCGAGCGGCGTGTGCGGCGCAGCATCAGCTAGTGGTCCGATTCTAACATTCGCATCCCTTCTCAGCGGGCCCGTTAGCGAATGTTAGAATCGAAGGACCACTAGCAAACCTAAAAATCCCAGTTGAGTTTAGGATTTGGCATTCGCTCGTCGGAACCGCGGCTAGGCTGGAGCGAATGCCAAATCCACTCAACTGGCGAGACGTGAGACGTTGCGGAACTCGCGCGGCGAGACGCCCGCGTGGTTACGGAAAAAGCGGGTGAAATGTGCGGGCTCGGCAAAGCCGAGCTGATGGCCGATTTCGGCGACGCTCGAAGACTGATGCAGCACAGCGTCGACCGCCTTTTCCATCCGCACGACGTTCAGATAGACCTTCGGCGGCACGCCAACCGACGCCTCGAACAGGCGAAAGAAATGCGCGCGAGAAAGCCCGGCTTCTCTGGCGAAAGACTCAAGCGCCGCGCCGCGTCCGGTCTCCGACCGCATGGAAGCTGCCGCCTTGCGGATGCGCCAGTCGCTACCGCGCGCGCCCATCTCCCGGATCGATGCCGGAAAACTTCGCCAGGCCGTGAAACGCTCGATCACCGCGATCATCAGATCTGATAGCAACGCCTCATGTTCGGCTCGCGCCTCGGGCCGCGTCATCATGTCGGCGGCGAGATTCATGGCGAGATCGCGAATATGCGGGGACACCTCGCCCGAGGGATGGCCGAAGAAGCCGGGCGCGCCGCTGGCAGCCCAGCCCGGCCGAAACGCCGTCAGCCATTCCGGCTCGATATAGAGCGCCAAGATGACGGTGCGCGGCCGCTCCGGATAATGGACATAGGAATGCGGCTGCCAGCCATTCACCAGCACGGCGGCGGTGTCGGTCAACGGGTAAACCTTATCGCCGACGACGAACTGGGTGTCTGCCCCCTCGACTTTGAGCAGCACATGGCAATGCGGATGGGCGTGCCGCACCAGCGACCCGTCCATATCAAGAAGCGCAACCCGCCCGAAGGCTCCGTGCGCGATCCGCAGCGCCGTCGACATCGAAGTTGTTCCTGACGACGCACCCCGTGCGCCGTTACGATCGCTTTATATGATGACCGTTGGTCCTTGCCGTCAACCTGCGACAATCCGCGCAAAGGCGGCCTTTGGATCGCTTTCGAGCGCCTTGCCGAGGTCGACTTTCTCGATGCCCTTGACCTGAATGCGCTTGAACTCCATCGCATCGGTCGACAGCGGCTTGGTTGCATCAAGGCCCATCTTGGCGCTGACGCCGTTGTCCGAGGACGGGTCGAGCTTCGAGCCTTGCGCGCCCGAGACAATGACGAGATCGCGGTCGGCCTGGAAACGCGTCGCGACCGCCCACTCGATCTCACGCTCGTCGTCGATATTCACGTCCATATCGACCACGACGACCTGCTTGATGTCATAGTGGCCGCCGAACGCGCCCATGATGACGTTCTTCGGCTCGCCCTGGCTTTTCTTGTCGATCTTGACGGCGAGGTGATAGCGGCAGGTGCCGCCGCGCGTGAGACGTACGTCCTGCACCGACGGGAAACTGCGTTGCAAATGCTCCAGCAACGTCGCCTCGCGCGGAATGCCGCCGAGCAGAAGATGCTCGACGCCGCCACCGGTAATGGTGTGAAAGATCGGATTCTTGCGATGGGTAATTGCATCGACCTGGATCACCTCGCGATCGGCGCGCGGCCCGTAATATTGCGGGAATTCGCCGAACGGGCCTTCGGGCTCGCGCACTTTCGGCAGGATGCGGCCTTCGATCACGATCTCCGCATGCGCTGGTACCCGCACGCGATTGGTGCGGCACTTGACCATTTCGATCGGACGGCCAAGCAGCGCGCCGGCGATTTCCATTTCGTCGCTGTCGAGGGCGGCGATGGCTTGCGAAGCTAGAATGCAGGCCGGGTGCACACCGATCACGAGCGCGATCTCCAGCGCCTCGCCGGCTTCCTCGGCCATCCGGAAATAATGCAGGGTGTGGCGCGGCAGCAGTAGCACGCCGATACGGTCCGGCCCGCTGACCTGGCAGCGGTGGATCGAGACATTCTGGATGCCGGTCTTCGGATTGCGCGCGATCAGCAGCGCCGCCGTGATGTAGGGTCCGCTGTCGTGCTCGTTATGCTTCGGGATCGGCAGCTGTTTGAGGAGGTCGACCTTCTCGTGAACGACCTCCTGCGCCGGCGCGGTGGCGACCTCAACCCATGGCAGCGGATGACGCACCGCGTTCTGAAACGTCGGCAGCAGTTTCTCAGGCGAAACCCCAAGCGCATCCGCAATCCCGCTGCGGTCGGCGAAGAGATTAGCGACCACAGGGATCTTGTGCTGGCCGGGCTCCGGAAACAGCACCGCACGCTCGTTTTCAAGTTTCTTGGCAATCGCCGCCAATTCGTCGATCAGCGAGACGCCTTTATGCGCAACCGCCAGGCGGTCGGCAGCGGCGAGCTGGCCCAGCCACCCACGCAAATCCGGGTGCGCCGCTTCGCCCGAGTTGGAACGCCGTGCTTCCATCGCCTGCTCCCTCGCCTCGCTGCCCGGAACGATCGCCCATGGTTAAGGCCGATGGGCGTCCCTCGTTCCTTTATGTCCGCTTCGTCGCCGATTTCAATCCAGCTATTGCATGGCAGCACTCTACGAAAGACCTGAGCGACCGTGATCAACTTAACGCCGCAAGCAGTCTATGCTAATGTGGCCGAAGCTGGTTTTTGACTTGACCTTAAATCCGTTCTGATTGCGATGAGCTCACATCCAAGGCGATTGATCGTTGGCATCACCGGCGCTTCCGGAGCGATCTACGGCGTGCGGCTGCTGAAGTTGTTGCAAGGCAGCGGCATCGAAACCCATCTGGTGATGAGCCGGTCGGCGAAGATCACGCTCACCCAGGAGTTGGACATCGGCGTCGCCGAGGTTTCGGCGCTGGCGAGCGTCGTTCACGCGAGCGACAATATCGGCGCCTCGATCGCGAGCGGGTCGTTCCGGACGATAGGCATGGTGATTGCGCCCTGCTCGACGCGAAGTCTTGCCGAGATCGCGTCGGGGGTGACATCTTCGCTGGTCACCCGCGCCGCCGATGTCGTGCTCAAGGAACGACAACGCCTCGTTCTGATCGTTCGCGAGGCGCCGCTTCACCTTGGCCATCTGCGCGCAATGGCGGCGGCGACCGAAATCGGCGCGATCGTCTATCCTCCGGTCCCGGCCTTTTATGCGCGCCCCGCAAGCCTCGAACAGATGGTCGACCACACGCTCGGGCGGGTGCTTGACCTCTTCGATATCGAGAACACGGCCGTCAGCCGCTGGGGCGGATTGAACTCGATCAAGAATGACGAGTAATGCGGCAATCACGGCCCGAGCTTGAAGCGGAGAGCTGGGCTTTCGCCCTCGCCATCTACGCAAGGCCCGGCGTGGCTGAGGCCTGCCTCGCCTTGCAGTACGAGCTGGGCGTCGACGTGATGCTTCTGTTGATCGCGACCTTTGCCGCGGTCAAACATCGCATCTTGTTGACGCCTGACGAGATCGCGGCCATGGATGAGGCCTGCCGCCCCTGGCGCGACCGGGTCGTGCGAGCGCTGCGAGCCATTCGTACCGAATTGAAGACGGGGCCAGATCCAGCGCCCAGCGACGCGACCGAGCAATTCCGCTCGAAGATCAAGACACTCGAACTCGAAGCCGAAAAGCTTGAAAACAGGCTGTTGGCCGAATGCCTGCCGCTGCGGCCGGGGCAAGCGAAAGCCAGGCCTGAACAGCTTAGGGCCGTCCTGAACGACGTCGTCATGCGCTTTGCCGATCAGCGAGGAACCAAAGCGACTGCCGGCCTTTCTTCATCGATCGACGTGATTGTCGGAGCTGCCATGCAGGATGCATGAGGATTGGCGCTTGATCTTGCGACGCGCCTCAGCAAACTGCCGCAGCATCGAAAGCGCCTGCGCTGAACGCCGCGCGTGGATTTTATTGGACGGGATAACGAAATGTCGGAGACGATGAGGGCACTGCTGTTGCGTCAGCATGGTGGATTGGAAAACCTGGAGCTGGTGACCGATCACCCCAAGCCGAAGGCGAAGCCGGGAAGCGTCGTGATCCGCGTGCGGGCATCGTCGTTCAACTATCATGACGTGTTCACGGTGAAGGGCATGCCCGGCATCAAGGTGCCGCTACCGGTCGTGATCGGCCTCGATATGGCCGGCGAAATCACCGAGATCGGCGAAGGCGTCTCGGGGTGGAAGGTCGGCAGCCGCGTGCTCGTCAATCCGCTCAACAAGAAAAAAGGCCTGATGGGCGAAATGCTCGACGGCGGCATGGCCGAATATTGCCTCGTCGAGGCCGACCAGCTGATCGCGATGCCGGATGGCGTCGCCTTCGAGGAAGCTGCCTCGTTGCCCGTCGCCTACGGCACCGCGCATCGCATGCTGATCACCCACAACACGATCAAGAAGGGCGACCGCGTCCTGGTGCTGGGGGCGAGCGGCGGCGTCGGCACCGGCTGCGTCATCCTGGGCAAGCTGCTCGGCGCCGAAGTCATTGCCTGCGCGAGCAGTGCCGAGAAGCTTGAAAAGCTCAAGGCGATGGGCGCGGATGAGGCGATCAACTACAAGGAAGTCGATTTTTCGAAATGGGCCATCGAGAAATACGGCAAGCCGCAACGCCGCACCTACGAAGGCGGCGTCGATGTCGTGATCAATTTCACCGGCGGCGACACTTGGGTGCCGTCGCTGCGCTGCCTCAAGCGCGGCGGCAGCCTTCTGGTCTGCGGCGCGACTGCAGGGCATGATCCGAAGGAAGACCTGCGCTACATCTGGAGTTTTGAACTGAAAGTGATCGGCTCCAACAGTTTCTACGAGGACAATCTGACCGATCTGATGAAGATGATCGCCGAAAAGAAGATCGCGCCTGTGATCGATGCCGTGCTGCCGCTTGAAAAGGCGGCGGAAGGCCTGCGTCTGATCAGGGACCGCGAGGTCATCGGCAAGGTCGTGGTGACGCCTTGAGACCTGCGGTGATCGAGGACAAAGGAAAATACGATGAGTGAGGTTCCCAGCGTCGAAGACGTCCAGAAGCTGATATCCCGCGGGCCGTACCATCAGTGGCTCGGCCTGAAAGTCATGGCGGTCGATGAAGGCATGATCGAACTGACCGCGACCTGGCGCGAGGAGTGGGTCGTCAATCCCGATCGCGGCTACACCCATGGCGGCATTCTGGCGGCGCTGGTCGACTTGACTGCCGACTGGGCGATGGTCTCCAAGACCGGCCGCGGCGTTCCAACGGTGGACCTGCGCGTCGACTATCATCGCGCCGCCATGCCGGGAATGTTGACCGTCCGCGGCGAGATCGTGCATTTCGGCAAGCAGTTTTCGGTGGCGGAAGCCAAGGTCTTCGACAAGGACGGCCGAATGCTGGCGAGCGGCCGCGGGACCTATTTGACCGCGCCGCCGGCCTGACGGAAATGCCGTAGTGCCTGCGAACCCTTCGTTCTCCAATCTCGGGGCCCTGACGTCATCGGACGGCGATCCCGACAAAATCGCCATCATCGATATCGGCACCGGCGACGAACGCCGCTTCAGCTACCGCGATTTCGAAGACGAGGCCAATGCGGTTGCGCGTGCGCTGACCGCCCGCGGCCTTAACCGCGGCGATCGGGTCGCGATCCTCTCGGCCAATCGCTTTGAATATCTCACGACCGTCCACGGCATCATGCGCGCGGGCTTTGTCGCGGTGCCGGTCAATTTCAAATTTCCGCCAGCCGCCATCGACTACATCGTCCACGACTCCGGCGCCAAACTCGTGTTTTGCGACGCTGCGCGCCTGAACAGCGCGCCAAAGGATCTACCGCGAATCTGCTTCGAAAGCGGCGGCGATGGTGCGGACGACTTCGCAAGCTTTCTCAAGGTCGGGCCGTTGACGCCCGTCAGGCCGGCCGACCATGAGCCCGCGATGTTTCTCTATACGTCGGGCTCGACGGGACGTCCCAAAGGCGTCGTGCTCTCGCACCAAAGCCATATCTGGGTCGTCGAGCAGCGCATGTCCGCGCAGGACGTGACCCGTCACCGCATCCTGGTCGCCGCGCCGCTCTATCACATGAACGCGCTGGCGCTGAGCCAGCTGGCCTATGCGGCCCGTGCCACGATGATCTTGCTGCCGCAATTCACGACGCAACTCTATCTGAAGGCCATTGAAGACTATCGATGCACCTGGCTGACTGCCGTTCCGCCGATGGTCGCGATGATGATGAATGACAAAGAGAGGTTCGCAGCGACCGACCTTTCCAGCGTCGAACTATTGCGGATGGGATCGGCGCCCGTCAGCCAAAGCCTGATGAATGCAATCCATGCCGCTTTTCCGGAAACGGCGGTAACCAACGCCTATGGGACCACCGAAGGTGGTCCGGTCGTATTCGGGCCGCATCCAAAAGGATTGCGGCAGCCGGACATGTCGGTCGGCTATCCGCATCCCAAAGTGCAGGTGCGCCTGATCGGCGAGAACGGCAAGCCTTCGGACACCGGCGTGCTGGAGATGAAGAGCCCGGCGATCATGAACGGCTATCACAATCGCCCGGATGTTCCTTCGCCAATCACCTCAGATGGCTTCTATGTCACGGGCGACGTGTTTCGCCGCGACGAAAACGGCTTCCACTTTTTCGTCGGCCGGACCGACGACATGTTCGTCAGCGGCGGAGAGAATATCTTTCCGGGCGAGGTCGAAAAGATGCTGGAGAGCCACCCCGACGTGATCCAGGCCTGCGTCGTGCCGGTCGATGACGACATCAAAGGCACCAAGCCGGTGGCGTTTGTCATCAAGCGCGCGGGCAGCAATCTGGACGAAGCGCAGCTGAAGGCCTTCGCGCTGGCCAATGCGCCGGCCTACCAGCATCCGCGTTCAATCTGGTTTGTCGAAAGCCTTCCGCTTGCTTCGACCAACAAGCTCGACCGCAAGACATTGCGCGATATGGCGGCCAAGAGATTGAGGCGAGGAGCGGCCTCGACTTAACGATTTCAGTGAAATTCAAGCAGCGTGTTGAGGAAGGGCACCGACACGCGCAAGGAACCCCGCCCGGCCTCCACACGCAGGTCCGGAGCGGTCGAAGCCAGATCGCGGACGCGCTGAGGCTTTGGCGCGTCGAACACGATCGCCCCGAAGAAGCTCTGCCGGCCGTCATCCGCAACGCTGAGGTCGTCATAGCGTTCGCGATAGCGCGCCGGCGACATCAGCGTGATGCGAAAACCGCCGGATAGTGCAATTGTCCCGTCGTCCCCCTGGACTTCGACAGAAGCCTGCGCGGCCTTGGCATAGCGCGGCCCATCGACCTCGATGTTCGACGTCACCACCACCAGTTCGCGCAAACCCCGCACGCCATTCGGATGCGACATCCACGGACGATGCCAGACCAGTTCGGGCGTGTAGTGCTGGCAATAATAAACCCGCCCGGCCTCGAACAATCCGGGCGCGGTGCGAACCGTGCGGAAGCGCGCCAGATGTTCGACGCCGTCAATGACGACCGGCCGGGAAAAACTCTGCGGTTCGAGCGGCGCAAGGCCAGCCTCGCGCAGCATACGCTGGGTCGCATCGGCATCGCTGGCTTTGAAGACCAATCCGTTGAGACCGCGCGGGCTTTCGAGCAGGTCCTTGCGAACCTTATCCGTGCCGGATGGCAGACCGAGCAGTTCCACATAATCATGTTCGAACATCACGAGATGATTGATCGAACCGAGCGAATGATAGCCGCGCGGCGTCAGCGTGAAGCCGAGTTGCGACATTAGCGAAGCGGCGCGGTCCATATCGAACAGGGTATTGATCACGACGTGGTCGAGCACAAAGCTCATGTCAGCTGCCCCTCAATAAGCCTGGGCGTGCCGGCGCTTCGGATATGCGGCACGGCGTCGACGAGCGCACGGGTATATTCGCTTTCGGGATGATCGAACAGCGCCCGGCTCTCGCCCGCCTCGACGATGCCGCCATTGCGCAGGACAATGGTCCGGTCGCACATCATGCGCACCACGTTGAGATCGTGGCTGACAAAAAGCAAGGCGAGATGATCCTCCCGCCTTAAGCGATCCAACAATTGCAGCACGACGGCCTGAACCGAAACGTCGAGCGCCGCCGTCGGTTCATCCAGCACCAGCAACCGTGGCCGGCAGGCGATGGCGCGAGCGATGCCGACGCGGGCTTTCTGGCCGCCCGAAAGTTGGTGCGGGAAGCGCGACAGCAACTCGACTGGTAACCCGACGCGCATCGCGCATTCCTCCACCCGTTGCCGCAGCGCATCGCCCGGGCGCATGCCGGAGAGCCGCGAGAGCGGATGGGCGACGCAGTCGAACGCGGTAAAGCGCGGATTGAGGCTTTCGTTGGGGTCCTGAAAGACGATCTGGATATCTTTCCGGTGCGGCGAACGATGAAATTCCCGCGCGGGCACTTGCCCGATCGATTCGCCGTCGAACAGGATCTCGCCCTCGCTGGCATCGATCAGCCGGCAGATCATGCGCGAGGTCGTGGTCTTTCCCGATCCGGATTCTCCGACCAATCCGACGCTCTCGCCGGCTTTCATGGTCATGGAGAAATTCGCGACCGCCGGCGGTCCCTGATCATAACGTTTGGCGAGGGTTCTCACGTCAAGCAACGGCGGCGTGCCGGGAGGCGGCTCGGGCCGCGGCCTGGAGGCGGCCAGAGCCGCGAGGTATTGGCCACGCTCCTCCTCCGTCACCAGATCCTCGATCCGCGACGACGCCGTCGGCGATGCGGCCACCAGCCGTTTGGTGTAGGCGTGCTGAGGGCGGTGAAACAACGTCTCGGGCGGCGCTTCCTCCACGAGACGCCCTTTCTCCATCACCACGACGCGGGCGCAATATTGCGCGGCCAATCCCAGATCGTGCGTGATCAGGATCGTCGCCATGCCGCGCTCGGCAGCAATCTTGGCCAGGAGATCCATCACCACCTTCTGTGTCGTGACATCGAGGCCGGTGGTCGGCTCGTCGGCGATCAACAGCATCGGATTGCAGGAGATCGCGATCGCGATCATCACGCGCTGGCACATGCCGCCGGACAGTTCATGTGGATAGGCCGACATCCGCTTTTCGGGATCGCGGATTTGCACGGCGCGAAGCAGCTTGAGCGCTTCGTCGGCCGCGGCTTGCTTCGACATTCGCTTATGGCTGAGAATAGCGTCGGCAATCTGGAGACCGACGCTGCGGATCGGGTTGAGCGCGGCGCGCGGATTCTGGAAGATCATCGACATTGCCGCGCCATGCAATGCGCGAAAATCGCTGTCCGGGATTCTGGTGATGTCCTGTCCGCGATAAAGCACCCGCCCTTTCGTCACCCGGCCGGCGGGATCGAGCAGCCGCGTCGTCGCAAAGCCGGTGACGGATTTTCCGGAGCCGCTTTCGCCGACAAGGCCGAGCATCTCGCCCGGCTCGAGCGAAAGCGTGATCCCGCGCACCGCTTCGACGAGGCCCTGCCTTGTCGAAAACGTGACGTGAAGATCTTCAATGCGAAGCAGCGGCTCGGTCATGTCCGCATTCGAGGATCGAGGATGTCCCGCAGCCCATCGCCAAGCAGGTTGAAGCACAACACCGCCAGCATCAAGGCGAGCCCGGGAAAGGCGACCAGCCACCATTTTCCGGTCGAGATGAAGCGCGCGCCTTCCGCGACCATGATGCCCCATTCCGGCGTTGGCGGCCGCACGCCAAGGCCGATGAAGGAAAGCCCTGCGGCATTGAGGATGGCCCAGCCGAGATTGAGTGACATCTGCACCGCCATCGCCGGCAGGACATTCGGCAACAAAAAGCGCAGCACCACCGACGCATGGCTTTCGCCGCTGACGCGCGCGGCCTCGACCCATCCGACGTTGCGGCGAACATTGACCTCGGCGCGGGCAAAGCGGATGTAGAACGGCAGATTGATGATGGCAGTCGCAATGACGATATTCTCGACGCGGTTGCCGAGCGCGGCGACCATCGCCATCGCCAGCACGAACAGCGGGAAAGCCATCATCACGTCGACGAAGCGGCCGACCGAACGATCGAGACGACCGCCCGCATAGCCGCAGAACGCGCCGATGATCGCGCCGAGCACGAAGGAAATGCCGACGGCCGCGACGGCGATGACGAGATCAAGCCGGGTCGCGACGAGGAGCCGGCTGAACGTATCGCGGCCGAGCTGGTCGGTGCCGGCCAGATGCGCGGCACTTGGCGGCAGCAGCGCCTCCGACACCTTGGACGCAATCGGGTCGTAGGGAACGATCGAGGGGCCGAAGATCGCAACCAGCACCAACATCAAGACGCCGGATGCCGCAACCGCCGTCAGCGGGTTGCCGCGCAGGATCCAGACCGTATGACGCAGCGTCGCGCTTGCCATCAGATTGGAGCCCTCTTCATATCGATACTCTCGGATCGGCGATGCCATAGAGGACATCGACGAGCAGATTCACGACAACAAAGATGCTTGCCATCAGCAGCACAAAACCTTGCACCGGCGCATAGTCAGACGACAGCAGTGCGTCGAGCGCATAGGACGCGACGCCGGGCCACGAGTAGACTTTCTCGACCAGCACGTTGGCGCCCAGCATGGTCGAAAACACGATGCCGGCGATGGTGATCACGGGAAGAATCGCGTTACGCAGCGCATAGGTGACGACGATGCGCCACCACGACAACCCGACCGAGCGCGCGGTACGCACGAAATCGCTGCCGAGCGAGACCAGCATCGAAGCCCGGGTGATTCGCGCCAGTGGCGCGATCACAAACAGCGCCATGGTCACCGCAGGCAGGATCAGCTGACGAAATGCGACCCACCAGCCGTCGAGGTCACCAGCCAGCAGAAAGTCGATGGTGAGAAATCCCGTGCGTGACGGCGGCAGCGATGTAAAGACGTCGATGCGGCCGGTCGGATCGGGTGCAAGCCCGAGCAGATAATAGAAGACGTAGATCAAAAGCAGCCCTGACACGAAAGTCGGGACGCAAACGCCTAACGCGCAAAACAGCCGCACGCCATGATCGATGATCGATCCCGGCCGCAAGGCCGCGATGACGCCAAGCGGCACCGCCGAGACCAGCGCAATCAGGAGCGCCGTCAATGTCAACTCAAGCGAGGCCGGCAAACGCTCGCGCAAATCGGTCGTCACCGATTGCCCGGTCATCAGCGACTTGCCGAGATTCCCCCGCCCGACGTCATAGAGATAGTGCACCAACTGCTCAGGGATCGGCTTGTCGAGACCCATTTGCTTGCGGATGACTTCGATTTCTTCCTTGCCGGCATTGGGACCGGAAGCAAAGAACACTGCGGGATCGCCGGGCAAAACCCGCATCAGGAGAAACGTGAAAACCAGCACGCCGAAGAGCGCAGGCAGCGACGACGCGAAACGTCGCGCTGCCCGCATCATCGTTGCGCCGAAGCTTTTCATCGCAAACAAGAACTACTTGCGGCTGAGGTCGCGATAATCGACCTGACGATGGAATTGATAGGTGTAGCCGTCGAGCGATTTCGCCATCACCGCGTCCTGGCTCGGCTGCCAGAGCATGATCTGCGGCAAGATCGCGTCGTGGATCGCATTCAGCTTCAGGCTCTCTTCGTCATATTTCGCCTTGTCCGGCTCGAAGCGGGCCTGTTGCGCCAGCGCGGTCAGTTCGGGATTGTCGATGCTGGCGTAGTTCCAGCGCTGGTTGCCGGTGTAGAAATTGCGATAGAAATAGTCGGTCGACGGCAGCCAGGCGACGATGCCTTCGGTGAAGAAGGGCAGCTTCTTCTCGTTGATCTGGGTCGACATCTGCGCATCCGGCAATTTCTGGATTTCGACCTTGATGCCGATCTTGCCGAGCGACTCCTTGACCAGCGCGGCCATCGGCTCGGCCGTCGAGGCCTGACCAACGTTGAAACTGAACGTCGTCGAAAAGCCGTCCGGCATGCCGGCGGCCTTCAGATATTCCCGGGCCTTGTCGAGATCGAGCTTGATGCGTTGCGGGAACGGGTAAGCGCTGGTGGTGGGCTTGCCGTCCTTCCATTCGGCGTTGAACAGCGGCGTGCCGCGGCCAAACAGGGCCGCCTTGAACATGTCGTCATAGGGCAGCGCAAAGGCGACCGCGCGGCGCACGTTGATATTGTCGAACGGCGGAATGGTATTGTTCATCGAGATGAAGGTGACGGAGTTATATTGCGGCGTCGATATCACCTTGAGCGTGCCCTTGGCCTCGAGCGCCTGCACGTCGTTGGCCTGTAGATCCACCGTGATGTCGGCATCGCCGCGCTCGACCAGATTGGCGCGCGTCGCCGGCTCCGGCACGGTCTGCACGATCACCCGCTTGAAGAACGCGGCCTTCTCCGCCGTGCCGCGATTCCAGGCCTCATTGCGCTTCATGATCACCTGCTCGCCCGGCTTGAAGCTTTCAATGATATAGGCGCCGCTGCCGGCCGCGTGCTCCTTGAGCCAGCCGATCGCCCAGGGATCGTCCGATGTCGCATTGGCCTTCGCGAGCTTGGAATTGATAATGATGGGATAGATGGTCGCAAGATTGGGCAACGCCAGCTTGTCGGGCTTCGGCAGCGTGACCTCGATCGTCAGGGGATCGATCACCTTGAACTGGTCGGCGGTGGTCATCGATCCCGTCAACAGTTGCGCCTTGCCGAGCACGGGCGCGGTCACAACGCGATCGAGCGACCATTTGACGTCGTCCGCGGTCACCGGCGTGCCGTCCTGGAACTTCGCGTCCTTGCGCAGATGAAAAGTGAGCTTCAGCCCGTCGGGGCTGACATCGTAGGACTCGGCGAGTTCGCCAGTGATCTTGTCGAGATCGAATACCCATTTGCCGTTGAGCTGCTTGCGGCCGAACGACACCAGCCGGTCGTAGGTGGAGAGGCTCACCGCGAACGCTTCACGGGTCGAACCCGGCACGTTCGGATCGAGCGTGTTGACCGAAGCTCCCGTGACGTAGCGCAACGTCTCGGCCCGGGACTGCGCCCCGACGGGCTCCGGTCGGAGCGAAAGCGCGAGCGCCGCAAACCCAACCAACACAAGACTGCAAATCCGACCGCGCATGGTCTTAATCCCCCAATTCAACCCGGAACTCGCCTAAAACGCAGAGCTCGTTTTCTCATTGTGCCTTTAAGCAATTTGCACGCCAAGCTGCATTTTGCCACGTCAAAGGAGCCATTGAAATTTTCATGCCGATTGAGCCGGTTGCCCGCGTCCGGGTTCTCCAGCCTCGTTTTGCCGAGGGATCACGGCCTGCGGCACGTTATAGGCCCTGAACGACTCCCAGTGCCGCGCAAGATCGGCGCGAAACAGGCCTCGGGTCAAACCATGGACCAGTTTGGGAATCGCAGTCGTCATCGCATTGATCGACGAGCCCGACGGGCCGAAGCTCATGGTCGAGGCGAATGCAAACAGGTGAACGTTGGAAATCCACGGCGTCACACCTGAAACGCGCTCGGTCAGCGCATAGTCGTCGGCGAGATACGGATAGCGGCCGAGCCGCGGGCTCTGTTCGATTTGCGGCGGCTGGTAACGATCGGCCCAGGTGGCGATGTTGCCGGCGAAACGCTTCAATTCGCGCCGTTCGGCGAAATCGATCTCGGTTCCCGCGCCGCTAATGACAAAATCTGCTCGCAACGTGCCGCGCGGCGTGCGCAATTCGACCTGCTCGCCCGTCTCGTGCGCCGCCTCGACCGGCGCGCCCTCATGCAAATGGAAATTGGCAAAGCGCGCGCAGCGATCGTAGGTCGCTTGCGGAAATCCCTCGCGCAATTCGAGGATGGCGCGCATGAAACGCCAGCGCCAGGTATCATCGAGATCGCAGAAGTGCCGCAGGAAACCGCGAAATGTCAGCCATCGATAAGGCTGGATCACCTGGATTTCGGCGCGGCGGCATAGGAGATGGACTTCCGCGGCGCCGGCTTCCAGCGCCATCGCGGCATTGTCGAACGCGGTCGCGCCGGCCCCGATCACGGCCACGGTCTTGCCGGTGAGTGCTGCGAAGTCGATGTCGTCCGAACACCGCGCAAGCCGCGCCGGCGGCAGATGCTGCAGCGGCGCAGGTATCGTCCAGTTGCCCATCGCTTCCTGGCCCGTCGCCAGCACGATCTTGCGCGCATAGAGCGTTTCGGTTGTCCCATCTTGCGCTATCGTTGCCGCGAGTAATTCATTTGCCGCAGACGCAATCTCCAAAAGCTCGCAACCGTTGCGCACGGTTAGGCCAACCGCACGTTTGAACCAGATCAGATATTCGGCCCAGAGCTCGCGCGGGATCAGGTCAAGCTTCTGCCAAGCCGCCTTGCCGAACCGCGCTTCGTGCCATGACTGATAGGTAAGGCTTGGAGCATCGAGGTCGGGGCCGGTAAAGTCCTTCGGGCTGCGCAGCGTATGCATGCGCGCGTAGGAGAGCCAGGGACCCTCCTTGCCTTCCTCGGCCTTGTCGATGATCAGGATATTGGTGACCTGCGAGCGATTGAGACCAAAGGCCGTCGCCAGACCCGATTGTCCGGCGCCGACAATGAGAACATCCAGCGCGGGTTTCCCGTCCGGGTCCATCTTCGCTTCGAGCCAGGGCGCAGACGGATGCGACGTTTTGGCGAGGTCCTCGCGCACCTGCGCTTCCAACGCGATGAGATCGCTGCTCATGCGGGGAAACTTTCGCATCGTTCAGGCGGCAAGCCAGCCTCCGTCGACGGACAGAACGGTACCGGTCGTAAACGAGGACGCGTCGCTCGCGAGGTAAAGCGCGGCCTCCGCAACCTCCTCAGGCCTTCCGAAACGCTTCATCGCATGACGATGGCGCGAGGCTTCGCGCACACCTTCCGAATCCGCATGACGGGCAAAACTCCGTTTCAGCATTGGCGTCTCGATCGCGCCCGGGGCAATCGCATTGACGCGGATGCCATCCGGCGCAAAATCCAACGCCATGGTTCGGGTCAGGCTGATGATCGCGCCCTTCGCAGCGATGTAGGCGCTGTTGCCCTTACCACCGGCGATCGCCAGTTGCGAGGCGACGGTGACGATAGCGCCCTTGTTCTGCCGTTGCATCTGCGGGATCGCCACACGCGCCCAAAGCCAGGTGCCGCCGACATGGGTGCGAAACACCGCATCCCAATCGGCGGGATCGGTCGTGACCACCGTGCCGCCACAGGACCAGCCGGCCGCGGTCAAGAGCACGTCGAGCCGGCCGTGCCGCGATATGGTGGCTTCGACGACCGCCTTGGCGAAATCGCCATCGCCGACATCGCCTTGATGCGTTGAGGCCTGCCCATTGGCGCTACGTATTGCGGCGAGCGTTTCCTGCATGCCGGCTTCATCGCGATCGACCAGCGCAACAAAGGCGCCTTCGCGGGCAAACGCCACGGCGCTGGCCCGCCCGATGCCGGAACCGGCGCCGGTGACAACAGCGATTTCGTCCGTCAGACGCATGTCACAATCCCTCCCCGTGGCGCATCCACCAGTCGTTCAGGTCGGCGGCGGAATCGGCGCAGTCAAAGCGCGCCCGCCAGCCGAACTCCTCTGCCATGCGCGCGACCGAGAGCGGCGCGCGATCGGCATCGGTGTGCAGATCAACGTTTGGATTTTCGCCGGGGCCGGCAAGTCGGCAGACGAAACCCGGATTGAGATCGGCCAGATGCTGTCCCCATTGCAGCGCCGTCCACTCGCGACCCGTCGAGATATTGTAGAGGCCATGCTTCGGTTTTGCGGCCTCGACCAACACGACCACAGCATCGGCAACGTCAGGCGCGTAGATCCAGTCGCGGACTCCCGGACGAGCAACCACCGCCTCTTTTTTCCGATGCAGTGCGTCGACGATCTGCATCTGCGGGCTCAGCGTATCGCGCACGCCGGTAGCGCGTTCCCAAGGCCCGAACACAGCGCTCAGCCGTACGCTGATGAAGTCCGCTTGCCAGAGCGCTGCCAGACGCGCCGCCACCTTCTCCGACGCGTGCTTGGTGATGGCGTAAAGCGAGACCGGCTCGCATGGGAGCTCTTCGTCCAGCAAGGCGTGACGAAAGGCGGCCGCGCCGAGCGCCGATCCGGATGAGAGGTTGATGACTCGCCGCACACCGTGACGGTGCGCTGCCATCAGAATTGGCACCTGCGCCATCAGATTGACTTGCAGGATCGATTGCGGGTCGGCGGCCTCTCGCGCGGGGCCTGCGGTGATTGTTGCTCCGAGAATGATGGCATCGAAGCCGCGCGCGACGACAGTCTCGACAGCGAGCGCATCAGTGACATCGCTTTCGATCACATCCGGCGCGCGG
>Ga0070741_10005344_pt1 | contig 28644 bp, 27 predicted proteins | sample Coa_R1_4_FD_66440 | JGI IMG/M metagenome (GOLD analysis project Ga0070741, IMG submission 66440) | Surface soil microbial communities from Centralia Pennsylvania, which are recovering from an underground coalmine fire - Coalmine... | ecosystem: Environmental > Terrestrial > Soil > Unclassified ... | reverse complement strand
TCTGCGGTTTCCATCGCGGCGACCGCGGCTGAAACCGAGACGCCGCCTGCGGTGCGCGATCTGCGCCGCCGCGCCTGTCTGACGCAGATGGAATTCGCAAGCCGCCTCGGCGTTCCGGTCGAGACCATCCGCAACTGGGAGCAGGGCAAGCGGATGCCGCGCGGTCCGGCGCGGGCCCTTTTGGCCGTCATTGCGCATGCGCCCGAGACGGTGTTTTCGGCGCTCGCCAAATCCTGATCGCGCTCACGCGGCGGCTAGGTCTGGTTTTCCATCGCTCGCCACGCATTTGAGGCAAATTGCCTGCGCCAGGTGACGATCACCACGGCTGCGGTGGTCGCGAACAGCACCCAGGGACTGATGAACCAGCCGAGATAGCCGAGCGCGAAAAAGAACCCACGCTGTCCGCGGTTGAAGTGCCGGCCAGCGCTTTCAAACAATCGCGTGGTCCTGACGACGTGCGCCTCGGCTTCCGCGGTATCGCGCTGCGATGCCGGCGGCATCGAGCCGAGCAGGATGGCGACATAGTTGAACAGCCGGTAGGCCCAGGCGAACTTGAAGAATGCGTAGATGAAAATCAGGATCAGCCCGAAGCATTTGAGTTCCCACAGCGCTGGCGACGGGCTCATGTCGATCGGAAGCGCCTTCAGCACGCCCAGTGCTTCGCTCGTCGAGCGCAACAGCGCCATCGCGCCGCCGACCGCAATCAGGCTGGAAGAGGCAAAAAAGGCCGTGCCGTTTTGCAAGGACGCCATGATCTGCATGTCGACCATGCGGGCCTCCCGCTCGAGCACGCGGCGAATCCAGACCTCGCGATAGATATGCATGCGGGCGGAAAGGCTGTCGCGTCCATAGGCGCTATGCTCAAGCGTGAACGAGTAAACCGACCATTCCAGAACGAAAAAGCCGACCGCAAGAATATCGACCAGATAAGCGCGCATGCTTAAAGCCCCGTGACCAGGAATGCTGCCATGTTGGCTTGATGGCGGCAACGGGCGCTTGATACATTGCAGCAACAGGTGGGAGCAAATTCGCAATGTCGTTGAAGCTCGTGATCGGTAACAAGAACTATTCGTCGTGGTCGATGCGGCCATGGCTCGCGCTGCGCGCGAGCCAGATTCCGTTCGAGGAGATTTTCGTTCCGCTCTATACGGGCGTGGCCGACAAGCAGCGGATTCTTGACGTCTCCCGCGCCGGCAAGGTGCCGATCCTGATCGATGGTGGCGTGACCATCTGGGATTCGCTGGCGATCATCGAATACATTGCCGAGCGTTTTCCGGAAAAGCGCCTGTGGCCCGAGCATCCGGCCCAGCGCGCGCATGCACGCTCGGTCTCGGCGGAGATGCATTCGGGATTTGCCGCGCTTCGCAACGAATGCGGCATGAACCTGCATCGGCCGGTTCGCGCGATCGAACTGTCGGACGATGCGCGCGCCAATATCGCGCGTGTCCAGGAAATCTGGACCGACTGCCGCGAACGCTATCGGCAGTCCGGACCGTTTCTGTTTGGCGCCTTCGGCGCGGCCGATGCGATGTTCGCGCCGGTGGTGCATCGCTTCCGCACCTATGCGGTTGCGGTGACGAGGGAGACGCAAGCCTACATGGACACGATGATGGCGCTGCCGGCGTTTGCGGAGTGGACCGAGGCTGGGCTTGCCGAGACGCTCGTCATCGAGAAATTCGAGACGGCCTGATTCGTCCGATCGAACCGGCGGGATCCGGAGAATGCTTCGGTTCCCGGTGAGGTTTTCTGGTCTCTGACGTACTTTTTCACGTTCACTTGTGCACCGTCACGAAACCGATCGTGCCTGCGCGCGTTATCGGTCGATAATCTTGTTGGGGATGTGTGATGGTGGGAAAAGGGTATTTGTCGCGTCAGGCGATCGCACTGTTGAGTTTCGCCCGCGCAACAGGGAACCCCGAATTGGCAGCAGCCCTGGTGGAAAAAGCAGCCAACCTTAAATCGCAGGCCGACGAAATCATGCCCGGCGACGTCAGTCCAAAAGCGCCTGATGTCGAGGCCGTTCCAACCTCCAGCAGGGGCTGACACCCAATCGGCCTTCCTCCCGTGTAATGGATTTGTGACGGCCGCTTCACGCGAGCCGTGCAGCTCAAATCGGCTACGGTTCGCCGAATTCGACGCTTGACCGGAACCTGGTAAAGCGTTCTGAATCTGGGAACCAGTTTCGCCACCTAACCCAAAGGGGTTCGATCATGGGCATTCTCGATTCATTGGAAAACTCGCCGGCTTTCAAAGGCGCGCTCGGCCAGTTAGGGGCTGCGGTGTTGCCTGCCGTATTGAGCGAAGTGATGGGCAGCGGCGGGCAGGGCGGCCTCAACGCGATCGTCGCCAAACTGCAGGAGGCTGGTTTGGGCGACCAGGTGAAGTCGTGGCTTGGCAATGGACAGAACCTGCCAATCACGGCGGAGCAATTGCAGCAGGTGCTGGGCAGCGACACGGTTCGCCAGCTCGCCGCCAAGTACAACATTCCGGTCGACCAGATCACCCAGATTCTGGCGCAGCAGCTGCCCAAGGCCGTCGATCACGCGAGCCCAGACGGCAAACTGCCGCACACGGCCTGATCTCGCCCGAGCCGCCGGGAGTACAACGCCCGGCGGTATTATTTGCTTGCCTGAACCTAGGGTTCTAGGGACGGCCGCACGGGTTCCCGGAACCGCCTTTCGGGGCGGTCAATTGGTCCCTGATCGGCCATTTATCTAACTGAAAATCTTGCAAATTATCGCGTTTGCCATGTGTGGATTGCGCTGGCCAAAAAGTTTGGCCGCGTGCTATACAGCCGCTGTTTGTTTCAGTCAGCCGACGCAGGTGGGACCCTAGGCGGCGCTGACGTTTTGCGTGATGGAGATGGGCGTTGACGCATAAATATAAGGTTGGAGAGACCGTCTATTTTACCGCCAGCAATGTTGCACGTCCGGCGGCGAGCGGCACCTACGAAGTGATCCGCCTGCTTCCGACCGATGGTGACGACTGCCAATACCGTATCAAGAGCTCTACCGAGGCGTTCGAGCGCGTGGCCAAGGAAAGCCAGCTCGCGCTTTCTTGACGTTGTGCGCCATGGATGAAGCGAGTTTCGCTTTATCCGCCGTCAAAAGGTCCGGTTCGCGGAAATAGGTTGTTGGCCAAGCTGGTGTGGCGGTCTGATTTCCGCATCGTGGCTGCATGACGTCAGGCGGATTTCCGAACCAAGCGACGCAAGACTTCGTCTTGCCGATTTCTTTGGATTCGCAAGCTCGCAAGGGCCGAGTGCGCCTTTGCTGTGCTAAAGGACGTCGCGCATGAACTGGGCCTGGGCCAACTCGCTCGATCAGATGTGGCGTTCGCCGGCATTTCCGATGTGGCTGACATTGGCCGCAGCGGCATTTTTCGCTGTCATTGTGGTGATCACGCTGTTGCGGGCAGAGAAGTCAGTGGCGAATGGCGCGCTGACGGTCATTACACTGTTGGCTGTCGGGATTGCGCTCGCCGCAACCATGCGCAGCTTCGGCACGCCGAGTTCCGGCGCAACTGACGACAACCACTCTTCCTCAGTTGCGAGCGTGGCGACGGCCAGTCTCCCGGCGCTCGCCTGCGTCGACGACCTCGCCGGAGAGGCCGTTCTCTCTGCCTGCGAAAAGGCCGTGTTCGGCTCGCCGGAGTCGACCGCCGCAGCGCTCGCTTATGCCGCCCGCCAGATCACGCGCCTGACCAGCTTCGGCGACGTGACGACAGACAGCCGCAACACGACGCCAGAGATCGAAGCGTTACGCCGGGCGGTCGAGCACGATCGCTACGGGCTGATGGCCCAAGTGCTGGTCGTTCGCGACCATTGCACGCCGTCCGATTGCGCCGTGTTCAAATCGCTGACCGACCGCAGCCGCATCACCTCGAATATCGAGGAGCGGACCTATGACGGTCTGGTCGGGCGCTATTCGCTTGCGTGGAATGCGACGCCGGCGCCGGTTGTGGCCGCGGTCCCGCCCGTTGCTGCGCTCATCCCGGGCGTGCCGACCGGCAGGCCGACCAATGCCGAATTTCCGAGCGCCGCCTCGACGCCGCCCGTGAGCATCATGACGGCCGAGCCCACGACCACAAGTTCGCACGCGGCTGCGGCCCCGGCAGCCACGCCCAGCCCGTCGCCGCGACCGTCGGCTTCGGCATCGCCGGCGGTAGCTGCGGCCAAGAAACAGGCAGCGCCGAAGCCCGCACGGACACCGGCGCCGGCCACATCGCTGGCGCCGCAAGCGGCGCCGCCTGCTGCTTCCCCCAATTGAACTTCGCGAGACAAGTTTTTGGTGGAGTTCTGAACTTGTGACTTGCTTGACCCAGCCGGGGGCGGGCAGTTAGCGAAGGTGAAAACCATACCACTCTTGTTCGCGATATCGTCGGGATGCCGCTTCATCTGATCAAGCTTTGTGTTGGCTGCGACTCCGTGAAGGACCTCAAAGAGTGGGTCGCCGAGCGGATGAAAGCTGCCAGGAAGAAGGGCCTCCCGGCTCACCATACCCACGTCACGCGGATGACGCCCAAGCGAATCGAAGAGATCCTTGCCGGAGGCTCGCTCTATTGGGTCATTCGGGGCGAAATCGCCGCCCGCGAAAAGCTGATCGCCATCGAACCCTTTCGCGACAAGGACGGCATCGGCCGGTGCCGCCTCGTGATGCAGCCGAAGGTGATCCCGGTTTCGCCGCGTCCGATGCGGCCCTTCCAGGGATGGCGATATTTCGACGCCGACGCTGCCCCGCCCGATTTCAGCAGGTCCGCAGCATTGGGCGTTGCCGCCATGCCGGAGCCGATGCGCCGCGAATTGCGCGATCTCGGGCTTCTGTAGGTTCCCTGACGCGCCGTTAGACGGCGATGTTGTCGATGAGCCGGGTGGTTCCGATTTTGGCGGCAACCAGAATCCGCAGCGGCCCATCCCGGAGCGACGTGATCGGGGCAAGCGTTTCGGCGTGCCGGATCTCGAAATAGTCGACTGAAAACCCGGCAGCCGAGATCGTTTCGACGGCGCTGCCCACCGCGGCATGAACATCTTCGCCAGCACGAAGGCGGCGCGCCGCCTCCTTCATGGTCCGGAACAGAATCGGCGCGGCGTGGCGCTGTTCCGGCGTCAGGTAGACGTTGCGCGACGACATCGCGAGCCCATCGCGTTCGCGCACGGTTTTGGAACCGATCACCTTGACGCCAAGGTCGAGGTCGGCGGCCATCCGCGTCACCACGCGCAATTGTTGAAAATCCTTTTCGCCGAAGACAGCGATGTCGGGTCGGACTTGCGTGAACAACTTGCCGACCACGGTTGCAACGCCACCGAAAAAGTGCGGCCGGAAGCGGTCCTCAAGACCAACCGTTGCCGGCCCGTCCGTAATAATACGGCTCGCAAAGCCGTCCGGATACATGGTCCCGACGTCGGGATTCCAGACGAGGTCGACGCCTTCGGCGGTCAGCCTGGCGAGATCGGATTTCCAGGTGCGCGGGTAGGATCCGAAATCCTCCGATGGCGCGAACTGAGTGGGGTTGACGAAGATCGACACCACCACTTTGCGGGCGCGCCGCTTCGCCAGCTGCACCAGCGACACATGGCCGTCATGGAGTGCTCCCATGGTCGGGACCAGCGCAATCGAGGCTTTTCTCGCACGAAGGCCTTCGAGCGCGCGGCGCAGCGCAGGGATTGTGCGGGCGATCGTGGGGCGTGACGGCATCGGGTCTCGATCTTCGGGGCGGGGAGGAGTGGCGGGCGTCGGCTGTTGCGGCCCGGCGACGGGACGCGGTCCGACTCTACCAAGCTCTGCGGCCGGTCGCCAAGCACGGCGACAGCCGGCCGCAAGTTTCGGCAACCGGCGCGCTTCATGCGAGTTGTACATGCGGACGAAGCGCGCGATTCATCATACCCGCAGGCTCGCTGGCGATTTGCGATGACGTTTGCGCATTTTACTTGACCACGCACGCGCGGAATTTGAAGATGACGAAAGGGGGTCGAAGGCATGTTGCTGCAGACTAGTCAGGGTCAGTCAGGCTCGGCTCATGTCGTTGTGCTGGGCAACGAGAAAGGCGGCTCGGGTAAGTCCACTACCGCCCTGCATATTGCCGTCGCGCTGCTCAAGGCCGGCCAGCGCGTCGCGACCATCGACCTCGATTGCCGCCAGCAAAGCTTCACCCGCTACATCAACAACCGCCGCGCCTGGGCGAATCGGACCGGGCTCGACCTCGAGCTTCCGGTGCACCGCTGCATCAAGCTCGGCCAGACCATGCAGATCGCCGAAAACGAGATCACGGAATTCGAACAATTCGAAGAATCAGTGCGGGCGGTCGAGCACAGTTTCGATTTCATCGTGATCGATACGCCGGGTTCCGACAGTTATCTCATGCGGCTGGCGCATTCGATGGCCGACACCCTCGTCACGCCCATCAACGACAGCTTCCTTGACTTCGACGTCTTGGGAACCGTCGACCCCGAAACCTATTCGGTCACCGGCGAAAGTCATTACGCCGAGATGGTCCGCGACACGCGGCGCAAACGCCGGCAGGTCGACGGGGTCTCGACCGACTGGATTGTCGTCCGCAACCGCCTGTCGATGCTGGGATCGCGCAACAAGCAGCTCGTCGCCGACGGGCTGAAAGAGTTGTCGCTGCGATTGGGTTTCCGCTCGGTCGACGGCTTCGCGGAGCGCGTCGTGTATCGCGAGTTTTTTCCGCGTGGCCTGACGGCGCTCGACGATCTGGACGAGGAAACGCTCGGTACGCGCCCGAATCTTGGACATGTCACCGCGCGCGAGGAAGTCACCAGCCTGCTGCGGCAGCTCAAATTGCCGCTGGATGACCGTGGCCGCCGCCGCGCCGCCAACCGGGCCGAATGGTTCAGCCAGGTCGACAAGCCGCTCGAACTTCACGACATCATCGGCGCCTGACTGGGCACGCAAAAATACCGGCGGGTGCGTTCGCGGTACGGCCTGGATTTACCTTCGAATTTCGAAGGATTGCGCTCACCGCCCGTTTACCAGGGCCTTGTTTTACCGACGCTTTACCGAGGGTGTGAACCCCTTCTTGGTGCAAAGGAATCCATCTCTGCGTGCGGTCTGGCGGGTCACTTCCAAACGTCTCAATGCCTACGGAATGGTGCGTCGCACAACGATCAGGCGGCGGAGAGCCAATATTTGGCCTTTCTGTCACCGCAGCGTGATTTATATTAAGGCTCTGTGAAGATGCGTCCGGACCCGAGATTCAGGCGCGATTGAAGCGGTCCCGCAGAGGACGAACATGAAACGTGGAATTGCCGTTCTGCTTTCGCTGACCGCAGTGGTTGCGGTCGCCTATCTCACCATCAGCAAGTGGGCGATCCGCCACGAGACGCTGATGTTTTATGATGCCTCGCGCGGCGAGCGACCGGTTGCAGTCGATCTCGCTGTTCGCCGCGATCGTGAAATGCAGGCAGAGGCCGGGCTGATCAAGTTGCCGGTGGCCATCCTCAATCACGGCAACACCGTCAAGTTCACCGAATACTCCTTCCTGACAAATCTCTTTGCCGCCCGCGGATACATGGTGGCAAGCATCCAGCACGATCTCGCAACCGATGCGCCGCTGGTGACCAAGGTCGGCGAACTCTATGTCGGCCGTCTGCCGCAGTATCATCGCGGGGTCGCCAACATCCGCTTTGCGATCGACGAACTGAAGAAGATTCACCCGAACGCCGACTACGATCACCTCACCATGATCGGTCACTCGAACGGCGGCGATATCTCGATGTATTTCGCCAAGCTCTATCCCGACCAGATCAGGAAGGTCGTGACGCTCGACAATCTGCGCGTGCCGTTTATGACCGATGGCAAATTCAAGATCATCTCATTCCGCTCGAAGGACCCGGTCTTCAAGCCCGATCCGGGCGTCGTTCCGAGCGAAGACATCTGCGAGAAGGCGGGGATCACCGTGGTGCGCACCTCGTTCCAGCACAACGACATGCGCGATACCGGTTCCGACGAAGCCAAGGCGAAGATCCAGGAAACGCTGGACAAGATGCTGGACGACGATAGCGACAGCGACCTTCGGCCGATTCAGACCAGCGTGCAGCCAGTGATGACCGAGGCGGGACCCGTCACGCCCTTCAAGCCTGTCGCCAACAACTGACCGGCTGTCGTTTTGGGTCGGGCCCGGCTTGCGCCGGGTTTGCCTTTATACAGGGCTTGCCCAGGGCCAAGTCTGGCACTGCTGCATTGACCGGCTGAGGGGAGCAACCCACATTGGACCTGCAGGAGCAGGCGATGTCCGGCGATCCCAGCAACTCAAAATCAGGCAAGGGCGTGACGCGAGGCGGCGAGGGCAACCCGCTGCCGGAGCGGCAGCCGTCGACCTCCGAGGACATCGCCGCCTTTGTCGCCAAGGCGAAGGCGATGTCGCCCTATGCGGCAGGCAGCAAGGGCCGGCTGATCTTCGCGCTCGACGCCACCATGAGCCGCCAACCGACATGGGACATGGCATGCGCGCTGCAAGCCGACATGTTTCGTGAAGCGGCCTCGCTCGGTAGCCTCGATATCCGTCTGGTCTATTACCGCGGCTTCAACGAATGCCGTGCCTCTACCTGGATTTCCGACAGCGCCACGTTGGCGAGGTTGATGGGCAAAATCGATTGCCGCGGCGGCAACACCCAGATCGGCAAAGTGCTGTCCGAAGCGCGGCGCGAGGCCGCGTCGTCCGGCGTGCGAGCGATCGTGTTTGTCGGCGACGCCATGGAGGAAGACGTCGAGGAGCTCTGCGTGAAAGCCGGTGAGCTCGGTTTGCTCAAGGTGCCGGTGTTCATGTTTCAGGAGGGCCGTGATGGCGCGGTCGAAAAGGCGTTTCGCGAAATCGCGCGGCTGACGGGAGGAGCGTGGTCGCGGTTCGATCCCGGCGCGGCCGCGCAGTTGCGGGAGCTGTTGCGTGCAGCAGCGGCCTATGCCGCGGGAGGACGCGAGGCCCTGCTGAGGCTTTCACGAAACGACCGTGGCGCGGCCAATCTGCTCGGCCAGATGAAGTGACGGCGCTACGCCGCCGTTGCGGTCTTGGCCAGGTCTTCCAGAAGTGCCGCGAGCTTCGCGGCCACGGCTCCAACCCCGCTCGCGCCATGCCGTGCCGCAATCCACGCCGGATCATTCCACGATAGCCAGGTATCGCCCGAGGCGTCCTGCCAGACCAGCGCCTTCAGCGGCAGGTCGATCCCGATCGTTTGTGCTGCTTGCATCAGGGGCGTGCCGCCTTTGGCATTTCCGAAGATCAGAACTTCGGTCGGACGCAATTGAAGACCGGCGGCGGATGCGCCCGCGGCGTGGTCGATCCGGGCGAAGACGGTCAAGCCTTTCGCTTTCACTGCGGCTTCCAGCCGAGTCATCGTTTCGTCGGGTGCATGGCTGCTTTTGATGGTCGTCAAACCCTGCACCACCATGTTGCACTCCACCGGAATTCCACGACCTCGAACGATAGAGATAGCGTCAGCTTGGCGCAGCGCGAAAGCACTTTTTGACAATCGGTCAGCGACGAGGGGCCGCTATGTCTTTTTCGTGTGCCCAAACTATATTGCGGCCATGCCCACACTGGTCGCAGGCCTCGTCGCCATTATCACTCTCTATTTGCTGCTGCAGATGTTTCGCGCAGCCAATCCGGCCGTGCTGGCGCGTGCCATCAAGATCGGCGGCGGTGTCGTGATGCTTGCCGTTGCCGCATTCAGCTTGTTCAGGGGCAACCCCGAGGTCGCTATTCCGCTTGGCATCTTTGGCGCCGGGCTATTGGGATGGGCGCCGCTCGGCAACCAGCCTTTCGGCGCGATAGGCAGGCTCTTTGGCGGTCTCGGCGGGCGGCACTCGGGCGGCAAGGCCTCGCGCGTACGCTCCCGTTTTTTCGAGATGACCCTGGATCACGATAGCGGCGCGCTGACGGGGACGATCGTTTCCGGTCCCAATGCCGGCCGCTCACTGGAGGATTTCGATCTTCCGGCGTTGCTTTCGATGTTCGGCGCTTTGGACGCCGAAAGCGTGCCGTTACTTGAAAGCTATCTGGACCGCCGGTTTCCCGCTTGGCGTCAGAACGCGCAAGGAGATGCGGCAGGGCGGCAACGCGGTGCGGCGGCGAGCAGCAAAATGTCGGACGAGGAGGCTTATCAGATCCTTGGCCTGAAGGCGGGCGCGGGGCGCGACGAGATCGGCCGTGCCCACCGCATGCTCATGAAGAAACTGCATCCCGACCAAGGGGGGTCGACGTACCTCGCGGCCCGGGTAAACGAGGCCAAAGAGGTTCTGCTTCGCACGCATCGCAACTAACTCCGGTACGCCATCAAACGCTGAAGGCTCTTGAGCCGCAGCCTTCCACCCGCGTGACGCCGCCATCGCCCGCCGTTGTCCGGCGTGGCTGATCTTGCTTAAGGTCTAACCGCAAAAGCTTGACGAGAAGTTTGCAAACGAAACGGGCGGCCCCGTTAAGTGGCCGCCCGTTTTGCCTAAAGCTTTAAGGAAGTTAGTTGCGTACCGTCATGCAGGAAATGTCGCTGCGCTTGAGCGTTTTGCAGACGGCTTCAGCCTGATCGCGGTCGAGGCCGGCAAAACGGGCACGGAATAGCTTGCGGTCCCCCTTGGCCACGACCGGCTCGGTGAAAGGCTCGGCCTTGTTGAGCAGGCCATGGGCCTGATTGCGCGCGGCCTCGATCCGTTGCTGCGCTTCGCTTTCGCTTTCGAGCGCACCGACCTGGACGATCCATCCGGTGTGGACGATTTCGGGCTTGGCGGGAGCCGGGGTCGGCTGCGGCGGGGAGGGATCGGCATAGGCCATCGCCTGCGACGGCGAAGCCCCGATGCTGGAAGCGGGCAGCACGCCGAGGATGCCGTTGCCGGTGCCATGGCCGGGCGGCTGCGGCGGCATGTCGGTGCGGGCGACGTCGGGCCTCGCGGCGTTATCGGCCTTCGCAACGACCGCGCTGGAGGTTTCCGCAACGTCGGGACGAGCGGGAATCGCGCTGGTGACGGGCGGGGCCGCCGGGGTCGATGAGGCGGAGGCCAACTTGACCTGTCCGGCCTTGATCTGGACCGTCTTCACCTTGACCGGCTTCATGGGCTCGGTGTTGCCGGGAATGGCCGCGATGGCCTGGGCCTGGAGCACGCCGTTCGTCAGCGGCGCTGGTTCGATCTTGGCCTGTTCGGTCTTGCCATCAGACTTGGCTGATGACGCATCGGCTCTTGCCTGCGACATCAGCGATGCGGCTGCCGCCGGTCGCGGGGCTGCCGGCGCCATCGAAGGTGGAACTGACGACGCGGCGGAGGGAGCCGGCGGCGTCGCCGCATCCTCGGTGCTGGCAACCGCCACGCTGCTATCGGACGTGTTGTGGTCGGTGATCGCAGCGACCGTGCGGTGGGTCGAGGCCTTCTCGAGATTTTCGGCGAGAAGGTTGCGCATGATCGCATCGCGCGAGCCGGCGCTGTGGCCGCCCATCACCACGCCGACCAGGTGGCGGTTGCCCCTGCGCATCGAAGTCACAAGATTGAAGCCGGACGAGCGCGTATAGCCGGTCTTGATACCGTCCACGCCTTCGACCGAACCCAACAGGTGGTTGTGGTTCGCGATCGAATGGCCACGGAAGGTAAAAGATGCGGTCGAGAAATAGCGGTAGTAGCGCGGAAACCGATCCTGGATCGCGCGGCCCAGCGTCGCCTGATCGCGCGCCGTCGTCACCTGTTCGTCATCGGGCAGACCGGACGCGTTGCGATAGACCGTCTTGCTCATGCCGAGCATGTGCGCCTTGCGGGTCATCATCCTGGCGAAATCGTCTTCTTCGCCACCGAGCGCTTCCGCGATCACGACGGCGGCGTCATTGGCCGACCGCGTCACCAGTCCCTTGATTGCGTCTTCGACGCGGATGGTCTGGCCAGGCATCAGTCCGAGCTTGGTCGGGTCCTGTTCGGAGGCGTGCCGCGACACGGGCATTTCGGTGTCGAGCTTGATCTTGCCGGCGTCGAGGCGCTCGAACAGCAGATAAAGCGTCATGATTTTGGTCAATGATGCCGGGTGGCGGCTCGCGTCGGGATTGCTTGACGAAAGCGTCGCGCCCGAATTGGCGTCGACGATGATCTCGGAGAACTGCGGGCTGTAGCTGTCTTCCGACGATTCCGCGTGGTGATGACGGACATAGTGATGGGAGGAGTGACGGTAACGGCGTGCCTCGGCGAGGTCGGTGGTAAAAGTGACGGCGGCTGTGACCGCAACAAACCCGAAAATGCAGGCGCGCAGGCGGCGCGAGGTCACCAAGCTGGTCCGATGCATGAACTTTCCCGTCCCATTGTTCTGTCTTGATCACCGCTTCGTGAGGCCAAATTATGCCCAACGGAGCAGCGGGTTTCCCTGTTCAGAAACCGACAGCGAGGCTCATTCCGCCGCGTCGGCCGACAGTCCGCCATTCTAGCTAAGACGCTGTTCACAAACAGATTTCCGAGCCCGTCCGCAGCCGGACAGACCTGAGGAATCAGGGTAGGGGCGTGGAGTTTCCAAATGATTAAGAAAGGCTTGCGGAAAACTGCGGGATTCGAGTTTTTCCAGTGTAGCTGCCTGCGCGCTTTGTGCAATGCACAAAGTTCTTGCGGCTGGTAGCTGCGTCAGGGCTGTGGCGAGGGGCTGGCTTTACCGTCCGCCGCAGACAACGCCGACAGTTTCCGAATGCTGGCTCGAGGCGGAACGAGCTCACTGGTTGAAGGCGTTCTGTGACAGCCAGATACGGCCGAGCGCCGCATCGAAAAATAGTTCAGCTGCCAAAAACTGCGACGTCTTCAATTCGGCCAGCTTTGTCAAAGTAAGCTGAATTGACTAAGCTTTGGGAACGCTGACTGGGGAATCGGGTTCGCAGCACACCCGGCGATTGCGGCTGGCACAGCGATCCTGACCGGGATCTCGACCTGCGCCGTCGTGAATATTTTCCGAGCTTGCGGTTGGGCAAGGCTGGACACATATTCTTCTGCGCGCCGCAGGCCGAAAAACGGGCCGAGCTGGCACGGGGCATACGGTCAGGAGGTATCTGGTAGTTGGCCGAAGGTTCGTGTCGCTTGAGAACCTCGTTTGGTCGTTATGCGGCTTCCGTAAGAGGACTTCAAACACCCTGCCATGTTACGCTTGATTACCAGCCCTGAACCGTCGTCAATCGCCTCCTTCTCGCCTCGCATGGCCGGCGACGAAAACCGCCCCGGTGGAACCGGCGGCCCGGCCACTTCCGTCATCACCAAGGTCAAGCCGAAAACCAAGCGGCCCAATCTCTATCGCGTCCTGATCCTGAACGATGACTACACGCCGATGGAATTTGTCGTTCACGTGCTGGAGAAATTTTTCCAGAAGGACGTCGAGGCCGCGACCAAGATCATGTTGCACGTCCATCATCACGGCATCGGCGAGTGCGGTGTTTTTACCTACGAAATCGCTGAAACGAAAGTAACGCAGGTGATGGATTTCGCGCGCAAGCATCAGCACCCTCTGCAATGCGTGATGGAAAAGAAATAACGTCGCCGCCCGAATGTCGGAATCGGTCCCTAGCCGAATTGGTAGTTGACGTATTCCCGCGGTTTGTGCCCGAAAACAGGAACGGGTCTTGCATTGGCTGGATCGTTAACCCGAAAAACCACGGGTAAATCCGTATCTTCACTTCAGCGTGCAGGGAGAACGATAGCGAACCGGTCTTTCGCCATGATCGGGAGCAACTATATATGGCAAAGGTTGTTGTTGCCTCACCGGCCAACGACGATCATGATGGCCGGGGGCCGTAGAGGACGCGAATGCCGACTTTTTCCCAAAGCCTAGAACAATCCCTGCATCGTGCGCTGGCGATAGCTAACGAGCGTCATCATCAATATGCGACGCTCGAACATCTGTTGCTGTCGTTGATCGATGACTCAGATGCCGCGGCTGTCATGCGCGCGTGCAGCGTCGATCTCGACAAGCTGCGCTCCAGCCTCGTCAACTATCTCGAAACCGAATTCGAAAATCTGGTGACTGACGGCGCCGACGACGCCAAGCCGACCGCCGGCTTCCAGCGCGTGATCCAGCGTGCGGTTATTCATGTGCAGTCGTCAGGCCGCGAGGAAGTCACCGGCGCCAACGTGCTGATCGCGATCTTTGCCGAGCGCGAAAGCCACGCCGCCTACTTCCTGCAAGAGCAGGACATGACGCGTTACGACGCGGTCAACTACATCAGCCACGGCATTGCCAAGCGGCCGGGCGTCTCCGAAGCGCGACCGGTTCGCGGCGTCGACGAGGAGACCGAGACCAAGGGCAACGAGGACGCCAAGAAGAAGGGCGAAGCGCTCGAGACCTATTGCGTCAACCTCAACAAGAAGGCACGTGACGGCAAGATCGATCCGGTGATCGGGCGCAATTCCGAAATCAACCGCGCGATCCAGGTGCTGTGCCGCCGGCAGAAGAACAATCCGCTGTTTGTGGGCGAAGCCGGCGTCGGCAAGACCGCGATTGCGGAAGGGCTCGCCAAGCGCATCGTCGACAGCGAAGTTCCGGAAGTGCTGTCAGCGGCGACGGTGTTTTCGCTCGATATGGGCACGCTGCTCGCCGGCACGCGCTATCGCGGCGACTTTGAGGAACGCCTGAAGCAGGTGCTGAAGGAACTCGAAGCGCATCCGAACGCGATCCTGTTCATCGACGAAATCCACACTGTGATCGGCGCCGGCGCCACCTCGGGCGGCGCGATGGACGCGTCCAACCTGCTGAAGCCGGCGCTCGCTTCCGGCACCATCCGTTGCATGGGTTCGACGACCTACAAAGAATATCGTCAGCACTTCGAGAAGGACCGCGCACTGGTGCGGCGCTTCCAGAAGATCGACATCAACGAGCCGACGGTGGAAGACGCGATTGCGATCCTCAAGGGCCTGAAGCCTTATTTCGAGGACTATCACCGCCTGAAATACACCAACGAGGCCATCGAGGCCGCGGTGCAGCTGTCGTCGCGCTATATTCACGACCGCAAGCTGCCGGACAAGGCGATCGACGTGATCGACGAATCCGGCGCGGCGCAGATGCTGGTTGCCGAGAACAAGCGCAAGAAGACGATCGGCATCAAGGAAATCGAGACAACGATTGCCACGATGGCGCGGATTCCGCCCAAGAGTGTTTCGAAGGACGACGCCGAAGTGCTGCGGCACCTCGAGCAGACCTTGAAGCGGGTGGTGTTCGGTCAGGACCGGGCGATTGAGTCGCTGTCCGCTTCGATCAAGCTTGCGCGCGCAGGCCTGCGCGAACCGGAGAAGCCGATCGGCTGCTACCTGTTCTCGGGTCCGACCGGCGTCGGCAAAACCGAGGTCGCCAAGCAACTGGCCGCAAGCCTCGGCGTCGAGCTTCTGCGCTTCGACATGTCCGAATACATGGAGCGGCACACAGTGTCGCGCCTGATCGGCGCGCCTCCCGGCTATGTCGGCTTCGACCAGGGCGGCCTGCTCACCGATGGCGTGGACCAGCATCCGCATTGCGTGGTGCTGCTCGACGAGATCGAGAAGGCGCATCCCGATCTCTACAACGTGCTGCTTCAGATCATGGATCACGGACGGCTGACCGATCATAACGGCAAGCAGGTCAATTTCCGCAACGTGATCCTGATCATGACCACCAATGCCGGGGCGTCGGATCTGGCGCGTCAGGCGTTCGGCTTCACGCGCTCCAAGCGGGAAGGCGACGATCACGAGGCGATCAACCGGCAGTTTGCACCGGAGTTCCGCAACCGTCTCGATGCCATCATCTCGTTCGCGCATCTCAATGCCGATGTGATCGGCATGGTGGTCGAAAAGTTCGTGCTTCAGCTCGAGGCGCAACTCGCCGACCGCGACGTCACGATCGAGCTTTCGGAGCCCGCCAAGGCCTGGCTGATCCAGCATGGCTATGACGAGCAAATGGGTGCGCGGCCGATGGCGCGCGTGATCCAGGAGCACATCAAGAAGCCGCTCGCCGACGAGGTTCTGTTCGGCAAGCTCAAGGGCGGCGGCCACGTGCGCGTCGTGCTGGTCAAGGACGAGGCGACGTCGCTGGACAAGATCGGCTTCGATTTTGTCGATGGCCCGGTTACGCCGAAGCCGGAGAAGCTGCCCGGCGCGCGCAAGCGCACGCCGCCGCGCAAGCCGAAGCCGAGCGGTCCCGGTCCCAATGGCGGTGGCGGGTCGAAAGGCCCGGCCTCGCGAGGCCCGTTGGTCAAGGCCTGAGGCAGGCAAAATCAGGATTGAGAAAGGCCGGCGCATCGCGCCGGCCTTTTTGTTAGAACAAGGCCAGCCAAGAGGGCGGCGCCGGGAGGCCGATATGATCATCGAAAACCAGGCCATGGTGACGGACGCGGTCGAAGAGGCCTTCTCGCGAGTCGAGGATCCGCGCTTGCGGGAAATACTGCTGGCGTTGGTCAAGCACCTGCACGGCTTTGTGCGCGAGGTGCGCCTCACCGAACGCGAGTTCGGCGAAGCGGTCCGGCTCATCGCGGCGATGGGACAGAAGACGACCGCCTCGCATAACGAGGTGATGCTGATGGCCGGTTCGCTCGGCGTGTCGCCTTTGGTCTGTCTGCTCAATAACGGCAATCAGGGCGCGAGCGAGACCCAGGCCAATATGCTCGGACCATTCTGGCGCGACGATCAGCCGATGTGCGCGAGCGGGAGTTCGCTGCTGCGTTCGCCGACGCCAGGCGAGGAGTTATTCGTTTCGGTCTCGCTCGAAGATACGAATGGCGATCCCGTCGCGGGTGCCGAGGTCGACGTCTGGCATTCCTCGCCGGAAGGCCTTTATGAAAACCAGGATGCCAAGCAGGCCGAGATGAATTTGCGCGGACGCTTTGTCTCTGACGAAAATGGACGATTCAACTTCCGCAGCGTGAAGCCAGCCGGTTATCCGATACCTATCGATGGCCCGGTCGGCGACTTGGTGCGCGCCACCCGCCGCCACAACTTCCGCCCCGCGCATCTGCACTTCATGGTGTTCAAAACCGGCCTCAAGACGCTGATCACGCAGGTCTACTCACCTGACGATCCGAACATTGATTCCGACGTGCAGTTCGGCGTCACGCGGGCGCTGATTGGCAACTATGTCCGCCATGATACGCCGTCGGCCGAACACGGCTTTAAGGCGCCGTGGTATTCGCTCGATCAGCGCTTTGTGCTGGAAGCGGGGGAGGCGCGGCGGCCGATCGCTCCGATCCGTGGCAAGGTACCGGCAGCTTGACTTATGTTTCGCAACATGACGCCAGCGCTTTTCGATTCTGAAAAATATTTCTGACCGTGTCGCAACAATCGACTCGGCAAATCGCGTTGTGAGTCAAACACAACCGGTACCGAAATGATTTCGCAATGTGTCGGTCAATTGCTGGACATGTAAATTTCATGCAGCAGACATCCATGACGACTAAGCGTTCCGCCGTCGAGCGCGAAGGCAGGCTTTTGCGTCCGTGAATTTGAGTCTTTCGCGCTTCGATTTTCATGAAATGAAGAATGGAGGCCGCCTTGATTCGTCATGGAGCTGTAACTCTTTTTGCCGTTTTGCTCAGCGGCGCTGGTGCAAATGCCGCGGACCAGACCCAGATCGGTGCTGGTATCGCGCGGGCGCAGCAGATTGGATCGACATCGGCGCTCGTCGAATCCGCCGTTGATCTGTTGGCGCGCAACGCGCAGCAGATACAGGATCACGAGCTTCGCGATGTGACGCTGGATTCCTTCCTCAATCCGAATACCTGCATTCGTCACCGGGCCAACGTAAACGATGCAACCAAGGCCCAGATCATCAACACGCTGGAAGCGCAGGGGCTGGTCAACCCGGCCGACGCGGCCGCCATCACCGGTGGCGTGAAGGCTGGCGTGTTCCCTCCCGTGATTCACGACGGTTCGGCGTGCCCCACGCTGCCGATGACGTTCAGAGCCACGCCCGGCAGCAATTTCGGCGGTCACCACTCCTATCCCGGTGGTCTCGCCGTGCATGAATCCTTCAACGACCAGAGCTCGATCAATTTTGCCGATACCTATCGTGGCGAATATGGCATCGCCGGCGCGCACAACCTGCCGATCGTCACCGGCATCAGCCGCCATGGCGACGTCGACATCAACCAGGACGTTGTTCTCGCCGCGCCGATCTGGCACGACTGGGGCAAGATGATGGTGTTCCAGTGGAACGCCGACGGCACCGAATTCACCGAACTGAATTTCGGCGGCTCGGGTACCAACGATAACTTCGGTGCGCCCGGTGATTCCCGCACCGGCGGTCACCACATCATCAGCATCGCGGAAACCATGGCTCGCGGTCTTCCGCCGCTGTTCGTGATCACACAGGCCTCGGCCCATTCGGCGCCGACGCTCGGCAACGAATTCAAGGTCGTCAACTGGCTACGGGCGGCTGCGATCCTGGCGCAGATCGATCCCGTCGCGAAAGGTTACCTGGTGATGGACAATGGCCAGCTGCGCTTGCCGCCGCTGGCCCAGCTTGGCTCCGGCACCGATCTGGCCAGGGCCGGACAGGGCAATGTGCTGGTCGAATATCAGATCCACAACCTCTCGGACGCTGACTTCGTCAACTCCATCCCTGCCGTCACCACGGTCCAGGTGCTGTTGGCGCAAGTCGCCCCGCAGTTCGGCTACGACGCAAGCGATGTCTCGCGGTTCAACAACTTCTTCCGCAACGTCGTGCTGTCCAACCTCAGCCCGGAGCGGCTGATGATGATCTACGACAAGCAGGGCATCGAAGAGTTCGTCGAAGAGATCCGCAAGCTCAAGCGGCTGCATCTGATTTGATCGAGTAACGCTTGAAACCTTCGAGTGCGGCCTTTGGCCCGCGCCCGAAGGTTTTATTTCTGGCAGGGGTTACCGGATCAGGCCGGCGAGCCTCGGCAGCGTCAGGCTGATCTCGGGAATGCAGATGATCAGAAGCAGGCCCGCAAATAGCGCGAGCATGTAAGGCAAATAGGTGCGGAAATGATCGCCCACGTTCAGTCTGGCAAAGCGTAGCGCCATCAGGAGGCCGACGCCCATCGGCGGCAGGAAAAGGCCGATCCCGACAGCCGCAGTTTGAACGATATTGAAGTGGATGGGGTCGATGCCCATCGATTCCGAGATCGGAAACACCACGGGAATCAGCACGACGGCGGCGGGAAGGCCCTCCAGCACCATGCCGAACAGGCAGCTCACGATCGCGGTGACCGTGAGAAACAGCCACGGATGTCCCCTCAGCGGCGATAATAGCTCGCCGAGAAGCTGCGGTACTCCGCTGACGCCCATCAGATATTGATAGACGGAAGCGACCGCGAGCAGGAACACCACCGCCGCGGTGAGGATGGCGCTGTCATAGGCGATGCTGCCCATCTCGCGCCAGGACACGTTGCGGTAATAGAGTTTGGCGGCGAGAAAGGCGTAGCCGGCGACCACCGCGCCGGCCTCGGTCGCGGTGATGATGCCGAGGATGAAGCCCGCGAGAATAACGAACGGGACAACCATCGGCACCGCGGCATGCAATGCGGCTTCGCCGATGCGTTTCAAGCTCGGCCTGGTGTCGACCGGCCAGTTTTTCTGCCGCGCGCGAACGTAAACCACCGCCATCAGGCAGAGCATGATGACCATGGCCGGAATGAATCCGGCGACGAACAGCGCAACCGCCGAGGTGTTGGTGACTTGCGCGATGACGATCATGAAGATCGCGGGCGGCACCAGCATGCCCATCGCGGTGCCCGCCGCGATCAGAGAGGCGGAATCGCGGCGGTCGTAGCCGGCCTTGCTCAAGGGCGGCATCAGCGCCGAACCCAGCGCTGAAACTTCCGCCATTTTCGATCCGCAGATGTCGGAGAAGAAATAGGCGACCACGATCACCGACATGCCAAGCCCGCCCTTGACCCAGCCGATCAGCGCGCGGGCGAGCTCAACCAGTGCATGGCTCATGCCGCAGCGTTCCATCAAATTGCCGGCGAAGACGAAGGCAGGGATGGCGAGCAGCACCCAGCTCTGCGAGCCCGACACCAGCGCGGAGGAAAGTTGCTGCATCGGATAACCGCCGATCCACAGGCCGGCGATACCGGCAACCGCGAGCGCAAAGACGATCGGCATCGAGAGCAGGATCAGTACAAGAAAGATGGCGGCGACTTCAGCAAGCAGCATGCGCGCGTCCTAATGCTGTGATTGCTGCTCGGGTTGCGGCGACCATATCGCCGCAACGCCATACACCGCGATCAAAAGGCCGCCGACCACGGCTGACGCGTAAAGCCAGGCGAGGCTGATGCCGAGGCCGGGCGTCGTCAGGGCGCGGTTGAGCAGGCATAGCTTCCAGCCATACCAGGCGACCAGAAGACCGACGCAAACAATCAGCGCGTGATTGAAACGGCGAATCCAGAGCTGCGTCGTTTCCGGCAGATGATGCACGAACACCGACAGCGCGAAATGCGAGCGCGACTGGATGCCGATCGCAGTCCCAATCAGCGTCAGCCAGGCGAGCGACAGTTCGCCGACTTCCTCGACCCAGGTAAATGGCACCGGATCGACGTCGAGCCAGTCGGTGATGGCGCCGACGAAATAGCGCAGGATGACGCCGAGCAGGAGGTTGATGATCGCAAGCACGATCAGCGCCGTGACCGCGAATTTCGGGGCGGTTTTGAGGATACGCAGCATGCGCTTCGACTGGTCCGACGCAGCTTTAAGCCTTGAAACCCTCGATCTCGTCCCACAGGGCGCCGTACTGCGCCTTGTAAGCCGGCCAGATTTTTTGCTGCGCTACCTTACGGAATTCGTCGGTTTTGGCTTCGACCACGGTCATTCCGACCGGTTCGAGCAGTGCCTTGGCCTCCGCGAAATGATCGACCGACTCGGTCTGCTGGCGAATCTTTTCCTGCGCGGCGCGCGACAGTTCGAGGACGAGCTTCTGCTGATCAGCCGTCAGACCGTTCCAGATATCGAGATTCATCACGGCATTGGTCGGGCCGTAGTTATGATAGGTGAGGGAGGCGTACTTCGAGACCTCGTAGATTTTCAGGGCCTTCATGTTGACGATCGGCAAATCGCCGCCGTCGATCACGCCCTGTTTTGCCGCGGTGACGACCTCGCCATAGGCCATCGGCACGGCATTGCCGCCAAGGCCATTGATGGTATCGCCGAAGATCTTCGATTGCTGCACGCGGATCTTCATGCCGCGCAGGTCTTTCGGCTCGACGATCGGCTTCTTCGACGTCCAGAAATGCCGGAAACCGTAATCGAAATAGCAGAGCACCTTGAGCTTGTAATTGTCCTCGATCTGCTTGCTCAGCTTGTCGCCGATAGCGCCGTTGAACATGCCGTAGGCGCTCGCGTAGTCCTTCACGAGATAAGGCACCAGGAACGCGCCCATCTCGGGAAACAGCGTCGCCGCGGCGCCTGCCGGGCTGCCCATCGCGATGCTGCCGGACTTGACCGCGTTCATGATCTCGAGCTCTTGCGGGATCAGCGTCTTGCCGAAGAACTGCATTTCGAGCGCGCCATTCGAGCGGGCGGTGAGTTCTTTTGCCATCCAGTCGAACGCGACCGCAGCCGATTCCGGCACGGCGTTGATATGCGCAAACACCAGCTTTTTCGGCTGGGCCTGAGCGAAGACCGGCGCACGGCCGGTGGCGAGGATGCCTGCCAGACCTCCGCCGGCACGTAGAAGCGTGCGGCGATTGACGATGAGGCGGCTCTCGGACGTGGCGGGCATCGGTTTCCTCCGGCTGTTTTTATCTGTCTTTTCTTGGCGTTATGGCCCAGCCGACCGCTGGCCTGCCGAGCGGCGCTAAGCTGACAGAAGTGGGCATCCGTTGAAAGAGCGATATTCGTCGCAACCTTAAAGCCCGCGAGGAATATCGACCATGCGCCGACCGTCCTAGGGCGCGGCCTTGTGGTGCCGTCTTGGCGTTGAGGTGCCGGGCCTCCCACGGCAGGATGATCTTTCTGAAGATCACCGGATCGGGCCACGTTGTGCCGTTACGGCCCATATGCCCGCCGGCCGGGTTGATCCAGGCCTCGCGCGGTGTGCTGCCGCTGTTGATGAGCAATTCGAGGTCGTCGATCGGCACCTGGGTATCGCGCGTGCCGCCGACGACCAGAATGGGCGCCGTCGGCTTGCCGAGCAGGCCCTGCGCTTGCAGCGACATTTTTGGCAGGAAGGCAATCAGCTCGTCGGGTGATTTCATGCCGTAGACGAACAGGCTCGCCGGAACGTAATCGAACAAGTATTCGCGCGTGTACATCCGGCTGCGAAAAAATTCCGGCTGGAACGTGCGATGGATCGGCGGCGACTGCGCCACCGCGCCAGAAAGACGCGGGGCTTCGGTGTGTGCCAGCTTTGCGGCCCAGTAGGCGCCAAAGCTCTGGCCGTGGACGAGGATGCGGTCCTTGTCGATCTCCGGCCTGGTCGCGAGATAATCCAGAACGCGCGAATAGATCTGGTCAGCGTTCTCGTCCGCCTTGTGTGGCGCCTGCCCGGTGCCGGGACTATCGACGGCGAAGAAGCCGATCCCCTCAGGGATCGCCGCCGCATAGGTCTCGGTGACGGTTTCCTTGCGGCTGTCGAGGCCGGATATCGCCAGCACCAGCGGCGCCGGGCGAGGGGTATTGGCGGGCAGCCGCAAGTAGCCGACGATCTCCTTGCCCTCATAAGGGATGCGCACGACTTCGAGCGGCGGATCGAAATAACGGGCGTGCTGCAAATAGGCGTCGACCGCCTTCTGATAGGCGGCCTGCTTGCCGGGTGACGTCGGCGACGGCCACTGGCCGAAGTAATAAAGCCGCCAGGCGCGCACAAAGTTGGCGTCGGCCACCTTGGGATCGGAGGCTGCTTTTGCCTTGGCCATGTAGCTGTCGGCAACCGCACTCCAGCCGGCCGCCCATTCATCGGGATCGCGGGTCTTGATGCGGGAGAGCGCGTCGCTGGCGTCAGCGGGCTGGATGCCGAGCGCGGGATAGGCGCCGGTCTGGGCGCGGGCGAGCGTCTCGCTCTTGATTTCGTCGATGGTGCGGTCGGAGGTTTGTGCGGAGGCGGCTTGGCCGACGAGCCCGATGAGGGCGGCGGCGAAAGGTGCGAACAGGATGCGCATGTTTTTATTATTCCTCCCGGTAGCACCGCGATTATGGGCGGGCGAGGGAGGGCGCACAAGGGAGGGTTAGCTGACCGGGGGTCAGCCTTCGCCGATCAATTCCTTGATCCGTTTCTGCAGCAGGCGCTTTTTCTTCTCGCTCTTGCGCAGGCGTTCGGCGAGGTCGGAGCCGGGTAGTTCGTAGGAGTGCTCCTGGTTGAACGCGACGCCGACAAAATTGTCGCGCAACCAGATGACCCGGGCCATGAACGAGCGTCCCTTGCGCGCAATGGTCAGCCGCAGCGAATCCTTGGGCAGACGTATGTCGTTGCTGAATTCGAGATGGGCGCCGTCTTTCGAAATATCGCGCACCACGCAATCCCTCGACGCGCCACTTTCGGCGATTTCGGCGGTGCCGCCGTAAATCACTTTGTCGCGTGGGGTCTGGCGTCGTTCCGGCATCGAAAAGCTCCTAAAAAACAGGCAGACTTTTACGCGGCTTTGCCGGTAGCGGAAGGCCATCGTGGCCAAAAAGCCGCGTTAACGTAAATCGATTTTAGGAGGATCGGCCGGAATACCGAGAATCTTACGGTTAAGCGGCCGTGTCGCGGAGGGTCCGTGCGATTTCCTTCTGGGCGTCGAATTCGCGCCGGCGCCGGGCGAGTTCCTCGGCGCTTAACGCTGCGACGTTATTGTAGTCGCGCTTCCAGGAGGCATCCGCGCTCCACCGCAGCGGCGATTGCACCGTCGTTTGCCCTGACGGTGCGGTCTCGAGGACGCGCAGCGCCAGCTCGAGCGTGAACGCCTGCGACGCCACGTCATGCGGCTTGCCGGCGGAGTTGCCGAGCGGGAAATCCGAGAACAGGAAGCGGGGCACTGCGGCGTGCTCGACGATATCCTTGGCGCAGCCCATGACGACGGTCGGGATGCCGTTGGCCTCGAGATGCCGGGCAACGAGGCTGATGGTCTGGTGGCAGACCGGGCAGTTCGGTACCAGTACCGCGGCGTCGATGCCATCGGCCTGGCAGCGGGCGAGAATTTGGGGCGCATCGGTCTCGATCGTCACGCGATGGCTGCGGTTGGTCGGCGCGCCGAAAAAGCGCGGGGCAACTTCCCCGATCCGCTTTTCTTTCGCGAGCCGCTTTAGTTGCGGCAGCGGGAACCAGGTGCCGCTGTCCTCAGCCGAGGTGTGCACGCGGTCGTAGGCGATGTGGGAAATTCGCAAATCGTGCGTCTTGGAAGTGTCGCCGTCATAGACGGTATAGAATTTGGCGCCGCCGTTGTATTTCGCGCCGGGTCCCTGATCGCCCTTGGCGGGATCGAATGGCGCTGCAGTCGTGATGATGGTGACGCGCGATTGCGCCAGCGGCTTGCGCAGGGGTTGGAACGGCGCATCGACGTAATGCGCCCAGCGATAGGGCGTGGTGTAGCCGATCGCGGCGTAATATTCGCGCGTGCGCGCCATATAGGGGATCGGTGCGTCGTCGTCGGGCGCAAAGCCAGTCCGGTCGTCAGAAGGTGCCGCCATATCGGAAAAGCCTCACCAGCGAGCTATCATTGGAGCGATAGCTAAACTGCGGGAGGAAGGTGTCAAGCACGTTGCAGCAGGGGCAGAACTGCAATGCAAACCGCGCTACGCGTCAGTGCGCCAGCTTGCTTTGCCGCCACTCGCGCGGCGAGGCGCCGTAGTGCTCGCGGAAGACCCGCCCAAAATGCGAGAGGTCGTTGAAGCCCCAGGCAAAGGCGATTTCGCCGACCTGGCGGTGCGCCAGCATCGGCGAGGCGAGGTCGCGTGCGCACTGCGAGAGCCGCTGCTTCAGCACATGGCGCTGGAATGACGTATCGTCATCGGAGAGCAGATCGTTGACATAGCGAGCCGAGATGCCGAGCGCTGCGGCGGTCTCGGCCAGCGAGAGGTCGGGATCGGAAAGATGCGCGCGGATATGGGCCTTGAGCCGGTACTGTAGCGCCGCGCGGTGAGTCGAGGCCGCAGGCTGCGCCGGGAGCCGCTCGGCGAGCGCCATGGCAACCAGATCCACCGCCTGATCGGACAAGCGCGTCGCCTGGTCGGGCGCGATGCGGTCGGCGCTCTGGCAGAGCTGATAGACAAAATCGTGCGCGAGCTTTGCGAGGGGACGATCGCAGCCGAAGCTGATCGCGGTCAACGCTTCGGTGCCGGCGATGCAGCGGCTCAGCATATCCCGCGGCACCTGCAGGATCGTCTGCGTGAACGCATCATTGAAGCGCAGCTCATAGGGACGGGTGGTGTCGTAGATCGCAAATTCGCCGGGATGGATCACCGTCTCGCGGCCGTCCTGCATCACACCGCCGATCCCGTGCTTGCCGAGCGCGATCAGGACATATTCCTCATGCGCGCGGTTGATGCGCGAGGGCGTGCGCTGGACGCGCTGCTGATGCGAGGAGACCTCGGTGCAGGCGGCGCGGCCGAGCGGGGTGCGCATGACCGCGCCATGAAAGTCACTGCCGAGCGACGAGGTGCAGTCGAGCCCGACATACACATCGCAAACGATGTCCTGCCAGAGAGCAAGCCGCCGATACCCTGGCGCGGTATCGGTGGTGAAATGGATCGGCATCGCGCCTGTCTCCGTTCACGTCGGCTGAAGGCCAATATTCAAACGTCTCGTTGACCGCGCCCGCTGCCCCGGACTGCTCCTCGGCAGTCGAATTCTTGTTCCTTGGCGGACGAGCGCGTTGCCTGTGCCTGGCGCAAACAGATTGCAACGGATTGCCGGTTCCGATCAACGGGAAACCGCCCGTCGGAGGGCCGGCTGCTAGCGATGGAGACAGCGATGGGCATTTCGCATTCCAAATACAAGGTGGCCGTGGTGCAGGCGGCTCCGGCCTTTCTCGATCTCGATGGCTCAATCAAGAAGTGCATTGCTCTGATCGAGGAGGCGGCCGAGAAGGGCGCCAAGCTGATCGCGTTTCCGGAAGTCTTCATCCCTGGCTACCCCTGGTACATCTGGCTGGATTCGCCCGCCTGGGCCATCGGCCGCGGCTTCGTGCAGCGCTATTTTGACAATTCGCTCGCCTATGACAGCCCGCAGGCCGAGAAGCTGCGCGCCGCGGTCAAGAAGGCGAAACTCACGGCCGTGATCGGCCTGTCCGAGCGCGACGGCGGCAGCCTCTACATCGCGCAATGGCTGATCGGACCTGACGGTGAGACCATCGCCAAGCGACGCAAGCTGCGTCCGACGCATGCCGAGCGCACGGTCTATGGCGAGGGCGACGGCAGCGATCTTGCCGTGCACGAACGAGCGGATGTCGGCCGGCTCGGCGCCCTGTGCTGCTGGGAGCACCTGCAGCCCCTGTCGAAATACGCGATGTACGCGCAGAACGAGCAAGTCCACGTCGCCTCGTGGCCGAGCTTCTCGCTTTATGATCCCTTCGCTCCGGCGCTCGGCGCCGAGGTGAACAATGCCGCCTCGCGTGTCTATGCGGTGGAAGGCTCATGCTTCGTGCTGGCGCCCTGCGCCACCGTCTCGCAAGCCATGATCGACGAACTCTGCGATCGTCCGGACAAGCATGCCCTGCTGCATGCCGGTGGCGGATTTGCTGCGATCTACGGGCCCGACGGCAGTTCGCTCGCCGAGAAACTCGCACCGGATGCCGAGGGCCTTCTGATGGCCGAGATCGACCTTGGCGCCATCGGGGTTGCCAAGAATGCCGCCGATCCCGCCGGACATTATTCGCGGCCTGACGTCACGCGGCTGCTTCTCAACAAGAAGCCGTTCAAACGGGTCGAGCCGTTCGCGCTACCGCTCGATAGCGTCGCGCCGGAAGAGGTTGAGGTAGCGCCTGCGAGATCCAACGAGGCAGCTTGAGGAGCGACGCCATGGAATCCGCGATTCCCCCACATCTGAAGACCGACCGCTCACGCCATCGCCGCGTACCCGACGATTACAGCCCGCCATATCCGTCGTTTGTGGCGCGCCACAAGCCGACTGTCACCCGGGTCGTGATGGCTTATTTCGGCCTGCAATACCGCGGCGAGCCGCCCGCGGCCGTGGCAAGCGCGCTCGGCGAGATCGCCCGGCGTTTCACGGGCGCGAACGGCCCCTCGCATTGGGACCGCGCGCAGTATGTCGACCAGGCCGGCTTCTCGAACGTCGTCTCGGTCGCCTACTGGGACGATGTCGCGAAGTTCGATGCCTGGTTTGGGCCCGCGCGCGAAGCTTGGACGGGCGATGGCGCCACAGGAATTGGCCGTTATATCGAAGTGCTGCGGCCGAGCGTCGCGCGCTACGAAACGCTGTTCTCCTCGCTCGGACGCGCCGAAGGCGTTGCGGTCATTGCTGATGGCATGAGCGGCGCGGTGCAGGAGCACGCTTACTGGGGTGGCATGCGTGATCGCATCGCGCTATCGCAGACCGACGAGATGGCGCCCGGCGGCAAGCCTGCGCTTGTTCGCGATGGCGGGCGGCTGCGCGTCAATGCGCATGCCAATCTGTGCCTGATCCGCTCCGGCCAGGACTGGAGCGATACGGACGCCGCCGAGCGCAAACTCTATCTCGAAGAGGTCGAACCGGTGCTGCGCGAAGGCATGGAGTTCCTCCGCGATGAGGGCCTTGGCATTGGCTGCTACGCCAACCGCTATATGCGCGTGCTTGGTGCCGACGGGACGCCGACGGAAAAATCCTACGGGCAGAGCTGGTGGAAAAGCCTCGCCGCGCTCGAACGCTGGGCGGAATCCCATCCGACCCATGTGAAGATTTTTGGCGCGGCGATGAAATATCTCTCGACGCTGGGGCCGGCGGCGAAGCTCAGGCTTTATCACGAGGTGACGGTGGCGGCCGCGGACGAGCAGTTCTTTGAATACCGCGACTGCCATCCCGCGACCGGCATGCTTGCGGGCGTCGAGGCGGTAGCGGCGGTGTAGTCGCCCTCGCAGCGTCATCGTCGGTTTCGCAAGGTGTGGTAGGCTCGCCGTCGGCTCAAACCGGCGCCTGGGAACCAGCATGGCCTTGCGAACTTGTGTCGGGATGCGTGTCGCGTCCTACCTTGTTGCGCTCTTGCTGCCGCTCTCAGGCGCGGCAGCAATGCTTCTCTGGAGCGCAGGCGATACGCTCGCGCAGGAGACCAAGCCCGCGAACGACGACCGTTACGGCATCGCGGTTCCCAGCGTCGAAGAACTCGCGATCCCACCCGAAAAGCCGACCGATCCCAATACGCGGGAGGCCATGTGCCTGATGATCGAGGCGGCGGCGAGGGCCAACAACCTGCCGCTCGAGTTCTTTGCCCGCGTCATCTGGCAGGAAAGCCGCTTCCAGGCTGGCGCCATCGGGCCGATGACGCGCCGTGGCGAGCGCGCACAAGGCATCGCGCAGTTCATGCCGGGGACGGCCAGCGAGCGCCGTTTGCTCGATCCCTTCGATCCCGTTCAGGCGTTGCCGAAGTCCGCCGAGTTCCTGAGCGAGCTGCGCAGTCAATTTGGCAATCTTGGGCTTGCGGCGGCCGCCTATAATGCCGGGCCGCGGCGGGTGCAGGAATGGCTCGCAGGCTCAGGATCAATGCCGCAGGAGACCCGGCACTACGTTGCGGTCATTACCGGCGCTACGGTCGAGGAATGGCAGGCGGCCGGCCGCGGCGGCCAGGTATCAGACCGCGCGGCC
>Ga0070741_10005343_pt1 | contig 28644 bp, 26 predicted proteins | sample Coa_R1_4_FD_66440 | JGI IMG/M metagenome (GOLD analysis project Ga0070741, IMG submission 66440) | Surface soil microbial communities from Centralia Pennsylvania, which are recovering from an underground coalmine fire - Coalmine... | ecosystem: Environmental > Terrestrial > Soil > Unclassified ... | reverse complement strand
AGCGCCTTCCGGCCTGACGTGTTTCGGGAATCGTGAAATACTCGCGCAGGCATGGGACCGACATGGCGAGCCTGCGCCGTGTTCGTTGCGGCGTTACTCATCGCGGCTTGCGGCTCTTCAGCGCCACCTACAGGCACCACGTCCCCTGCGGCCTCCTCGCCGCCGCCTGGCGTTTTCGTGTCCGCTCGCTACAAGTACACGATCAAGCTGCCGGACGGCTGGGTCGGTACACAATCGGACGTTGAGTGGGCGGGCACGACATGGCTGGCTGTCGACAATCCCGCGGTCGACGTGTTCGGGCCGGCCGGCGGCGACGGTGCCGCTTACGGCGCCGCGGCGCCCACGACTGAGTCGCTCGATGCCTGGGCCGCCGACGGCACGGCCTCGAACCTCGACGAGCACAAAGCCTTCTGCCCGGCCAAGCCGCAGACCGTCGTCGAGCCCGTCGTGATCGGTGGCCAGCCGGGCACCCTCCAGAGCATGAATTGCGGCATCCTCATCATGACCGCGTTCGCCGTCGTCCACGGCACGGGCTATGAGTTCGGATTCCGCGACCCGGCGGTTCAGGCAGCGACGGACCCTACCGATAAGGCCACGTTCACGACCATGCTCGCGTCAGTCGTCTACCACTGATCGCGGTGGAGGCGCGGCTGCCCTAAGCTGCGAGGCTGCAGCCCGGATCGGGCGGTAGCTTAGCTCGGTAAAGCGCCTGGTTTGGGACCAGGAGACCGCGAGTTCGAATCTCGCCCGCCCGACCAACGCATTTTGAGACCCTGAAAACGGCTGATTTCGATCTCATTTCAACCGTTTGGGAAGGTGTTGGGCGCGGGGTTGGAACAGCTGTGGAAAACCCCTGGAACCTGCCGAGTTAAGAGAGTTGGGGCATTGCCTACCAGTCTCATGGTGGGGAAATATGCACAGGGTGAACCAGGCAGTCAGCGTCCTTCCCGGCAGTCTTACGAGCCCAATGCGGCGGCAGCCGCCGATCCTCGCCGCCTACGAGCACTTCCGCCTGGATCGCCAGGGGATGCTGGTTTCGCCGAGGACGCTGGAGTACTACGACGGCATGGTCCTGCCGTTCCTGAAGTGGGCGGAGGCCGACGGGGTGCAGAAGTTCGAGGCGTTGGAGGTGTCTCGGCTGCGCGTCTACCGCGCCCAGCTGGCGACGCGGCCAGGGCGGCATGGCCAGGGCCTGCAGCCGAAGACGATCCTGGAGTCGCACCGGGCGATTCTTTGCTTCCTGCGCTGGGCGAGGCGCGAGGGCTACCACGTCGACGGTCGCATCCTCGAGCTGACAGCGCCTCGGGTGCCCGACAAGGAGCCGACGGTCTATCACATCGCCCAGGTGCGAAAGGTGCTCGGCGCCTGCAACCCCGCGGTGCCGACCGAAGACCTGGTGGTCCGGATCCTGGTCGGCTCAGGTCTGCGGCGCGCCGAGATCTGCGGGCTGGCAGTCCTCGGTCCTGATGGTCTCTCCGATGTTATGACGGACTCCCTAGGGCGGGGGCGAGTGGAGCTGCGGGTGCGGTGGGACGCCGGCGCCAAGGGCCGGAAGTCGCGCCGGGTGCCGATCACACCCAAGCTCGCGGCGGCGATCAAGCGCTACGAGGCGCGCCACCGGCCAGAGACGGATCTATCGCAGCTGCTCATCAATGGGCACGGTGCGCCGTATCAGGGGCCAGGGATCAAGTCGATGATGGACCGGCTCACGGCGCGCGCAGGTTTTCGGGTGCATGCCCATGCGTTTCGCCACACGTTCGCGACGGTCGCAGCAAAGCTGGGCTGGAACTTCGAGCACCTACGTGCGGCGATGGGCCACTCGGACTACGGCATGCTCCAACGTTATGTCCGCTTAGCCACAGAGCGCGACCTTGGCCAGCGAAGCGATTGGCTGGAACTGATCGCAAGTAACCCAGCGATGGAATGGTCCTGACAGCACAAGATGCTGGCGGGCATCGTCATGGTGCTTCCCGCCATGGTGTCCCACGCAGCGGCTCAGATGGGAAACTTGAAACCGGTGGCAGGCCTCAAGCGGGCTTAGAGTGACCAGCGCAATGTTCTGTCCCCTATGCGGTAGTGCGATGAACGAGAGCGGGCCAACGCCTCGGTGCGATGCCGGGGACATGGAGTTATCGGTGGATATGACCAGGCGAATTCGCCATTGGGTCGACCACCCTGACCAACGCGAAGCAAACCTGCGCCCACCCCTTTCAACAGGATGGGGCGGGACGTGGTACTGCCCTGCCTGTGGAACACCGGCCGCCGAAGCCGCTGGTCACGTCCGCTGCACCTCATGCCAGGGACCCCTCGATGGGTTCCTCTATTCGCTCATCGAGCTGCATCCCCACCGACGTACACCGCATAACTGATGAATTTGAGAGCTTAGGGCCGGGCAGCTTCCGGCATTAACTGCACCGGAGGCTCCGGACGATTTGTGACGTTTTGAAACGCCGGCAAAACGTCCGAAGACGCCGTTGAAACGTCCCGCTTTGGCTGTTGTGCTTGACAGCGATGAGTTGGGGGGCGCTTCCGAAGGTGAGTCGACAGGGACGGCTTGGGGACGTTTGGGACGTTTGCAAACGTCCTAGAACGCGGTTGGAACGTCCCCTTCTCCCTGGTTTGCTTCGCGAAATGAGACGCAGAGTCGCTAACCGTTTGGTACGGCGGGGACGTTTGGGACGTCTGAAGCCGTCCCAAGTCGTCCCAAGACGTGGTTTAGAAGTCCCCTGGGTCGCTGATGTCATTGAGCGCGCGATGTCACCTAGGTTCGCGGCAGACGCTGGGATTGGCGCCGACGCTTCGCCGGCGTTGCCGACGGGCGGCGAGGCCTTGCCCCACACGCTGCTCGAGCAATTGGCGACGGACGGCCCACAGCGCGTGCGCGCACCCGGGCGCGCGACGCGCAGCGCGAACGGGTCTGCATGGTGCCAAGTTGAACCGACGTGCGAGTCGTCGGCAAGGCAATCGCCTCACGCTCGGCAGCGGCGGCCGGAGAGCCGGCAGCAGTTCGTGGCTGGCGGTCCGCGTCCCCTAACAGAGGACCGCCAAAAAACAGAGACGAGGCTCTGACGAGCTCAATCAGGATCCTTGCCGCGGGCATCGACTCGCTCTATGTCTCCTTCAAGGGCGAGACGGACCCGGCACGGCTTGACGGCATTGAGTTTCAGAAAGCCAGAGCGCAGGAGACCGGCCAGCCGCAACTATTTCTGCTGGGGGCCGACCGCAAGGCGTTGGTGCAGCCATCAGGCTGGGGCAGCTACCGATATTGGCTCCGCTGCGGTGGCTTCGACGTCTTCGTCGGGCGCGGCCGGGGCATGCCGGCGGTCTACGCGCGGATCGCGAGCGAGTTCATTCACGAAGTTGGCCCTCTCAAGGCGCTTGCCGACCTCAAGTCATGCGTCGGTGCGCTGTTAGACCAGGTCGACGAGACGATCTGCTCGCGAGTAGACATCTACGCCGACTTCCAAGGATGGGTGCCGGTGTCAGAGGATTACAACCGTTTCGTCACTCGCAGTCGTCGCAACACCAGCCACATCGCAGTCCATCACGACGGTCGGCGTTTCACGGGGTTCACTTTCGGGCGCGACGCGATGGTCGCAAGGCTCTATGACAAGAGCCTGGAGATCGCGCACTCAGGTAAGCGTTGGATGCACGAGGTTTGGGGCGATGGACTCGATGTTTCCGCACCTGTGTGGAGGCTGGAGTTCCAGCTGCGCCGAGAAATCCTGGCCGAGTGCTCGCTGACCTCGCCTCAAGACGTTCTGGACCTACGGCCGAGCCTCTGGACATACGCAATGCAGTGGCTGTCGCTGCGAGAGCCAACACCAGGCGCCACCAGGACACGATGGCCAGTGGCCAGCGTGTGGTCGGACCTGGAGCGATCGCAGGCTGGAGTCACATACAGCCCATTGGTGCGTAAGCGCATTCGGGAACATGACGAGTCGGTGCTCGTCCGTGGGCTTGCGGGCTACGCGAGCTCCCTCGCTGCCGTCACTGGCGTCAGCGACCTGGACCTGGCGATGCTGGTCTCGCGCCGCCGCGTCGGCGAATACATGGACTCCACCGGTAGAGACTTTCGCGACCTGGTCCTCGCGAAGCGGGCGCGCAAGCTTTGATCCGACGGCCGGCCTTGGAGTGGTCTGCGGATGCCGGCGCCATTGATCGAGCCAGAATCCTGAGTGGCTGGACGCGCCGGGATCTGGCAAAACACGCGCACGTCGACGAGGGAACCCTCTGCGACCTATTTGCAGGGCGCCGCCAGCCGACCTTCGGTACGCTTCGAGCGCTATGTCAGGCACTCGGGCTGTCACTGGCAGACGTTGTCGTTTTTGGATCTAGTCAGACGATTGGCCGTTGAGAAACCGCGGAAACTGCGACAAGATGCGATTAACGATGGATGACGTTCTTATTCATCTGGTGATGTCGGAGCCGAGGGACCAGGCCGAAATCGATCGGCTATTCCAGCTCGACGAAGCACTTGATGACTCCTTCCCCGATGACTACGATGGCAACGAAATCGGTTTGGGAGAGTTCGTTATTCATCTCCGCCATAAGGATGGCGAGCGCCTCCTCAATACAATCCGGCCTCGACTCCCGAAGGATCTGGTACGGCCTGGCTCCTACGTCGTCATCCGGCGGACCGCGAGAGATGAGGTCACCGAAAGGGTCGTCCCGCTGGCGGGCCAGCCAAAGCTCGCAGAAGCGCTTGAACCAGTCAGAAGAGCAATTAGTTTCGGCGGCATTTTCGACGAGACGGTTGTGAACAAGGCTCTATGCGACTACCTCCACCGTCTTTGGCCGAGGGTAGCGAAGCTTCCACCTTGCGCGGACGAGGCGGCAGAGGTTGCCATCCTCTGGTGGATCGCTGGAGATATTTCGTCCGCACCGATTGAGACCATACGCACGCGACTCCAAAGCAGAAGCAAAAGGACACTGACCGTAAAAGTACCGATACCTCAACAGGAGCGGACCGCTCAGGAAGTCGACGGCGTGGTACGCGATAGCCTTGCGACGGCACTCGATCAATGTGACCGACTGATCAAGCGGCGTCGCTTGGACTGGGATCTACAACCCGCTCGGGACGCGATTGCCAGGCTGATGGAGCCCGCTTAGAGCGGTCGAGGTCAGATTGATGGCATTCGCCAAGGCCCACTGCCCCTCCGACAGTGGGCGAGACCGTCTGGCGGCCCTGACAGCGAACAGCGGCTGCGCCTTATTGATACAAATCGGGTATTTCGCTCAGCGGCCACAAACGATGAAAGGGTGACTCGGCAGCCACAAGGGGAGCAACGTAGTCGGGGAGTAGCTCGATCGGGTCAAGGCCGCCAACCCCGAGGCCAAGTACGTGGAGCTCGAGGTGTCGAATGGAAAGGATTACTTGGTATCCGTCCTGGGTGTGGGCCCTGGCGATCGCACCACCGCGGTCGAAGTATCGGAAACGAAAGACACGCGACATGTGCCCGATCCCGCGATATGGGATTACGCGCATGGCTGCCCAAATATGCACACCCACCGGTGGACGATCAACATTCGTTCGGAGCTCGTGGTACTGGCCGGCTGGAATGTGGCGGCGCCGACCGGGGTGGGCGAGATCGACCGTCATCGCGGTCTTGATAGCCCAGAAGGCCAAGAGCCGCAACTCGTATTGAGTTACGGGGCCGCGCAGGCCGCTAATCCAAGCCCTGAGTTTTGCCTTGGCCCTTTTCTCGAACGGTCCGAGCCAGGCAGTGTTGCAGTCTGCGCATAGGGTCATAGTCTTTAGCCGGTAGTCGTATCCGAGCTTCCAGTTCTGTCGCAGCTGCTGGGCGCTGCCCCACGTCTTCGCCATGCCCTTGCGTGTGCCGGCGGGCCATAGGTAGTTCATCAACCACGTCGGCAATGCATCCTCGCGCGTGAGCTTGCCCTGAAAGCCACAGAAGGCGCAAACCGCCACTAACTGACGATCGTAAGGCTGCGCGCTGGTTGCCGAATTGAGCGATGCGAGTTAAGAGACTTGCATCGATTTGCGAGCGTCGCGTTAAGATCGAGTCGATTACGGTAGGCCTTAGCCTCCGGTTTGGGACCAGGAGACCGCGAGTTCGAATCTCGCCCGCCCGACCAAATTGTTGACGTGGACAGTTCGCTCGAGCCAACTCTGCGGCCGTTGTGGCGTGACGCGGCGCATCGCCAGAATGCGCTGATGGGTCGGGACGATCGCGATCGTCTGAGGAATGAGTTCGGGAGCGCGCTGGCCGCGCGCACTGGTCCGGCGTACTGGCGGCGAGTGGCGCACCTTCAAGAGCAGAGCACCCGGGAAGTCTTCGACTTCGCTGCAGGACTGCTCAGGTCGAGACAAGCCAAACGAAGGCAGCTGGGAGCCGACGTCCTTGGACAATTGGGTTACAGGCAGTCCGTACCTCCGTTCAAGCGTCAATCCGCGTCTGTGTTGCGGGCAGCTCTAGAGCTCGAACGAAATCCGTCGGTGCTTGCAGCCTTGATCACAGCGCTCTCGCGGCTGACGGTGCGGCGGGCGATCTCGTCGCTGGTCTCTCTCGCGACCCATGAATCGCAGGAGGTCAGGTTGGCCCTGGCCGCAGAGCTGCCGTGGTGCACGTGGGACGCGGGCGAAGAGAGACCCGATCGAAGGGTGACAGCCACACTGATCCGGTTATCACAAGACCGGGCGGCCGTGGTTCGCGATTGGGCCTGTTTCAGTCTGGCGGGCAGCGTTGCGGACACTCCCGAAATACGAGCCGCTCTCTGGGCTCGCGTCCGTGACCGGCACTTCGATACTCGAGTCGAGGCTCTGAGAGGTTTGGCGCGCAGGCGAGACGGTGGCGTGCGTCAACCGTTGCGCGCCACGATTCTGGCCATTGGATCCGATCGGCTCGGCACCTGGGTGATGGACGATCTGCTCGACTACGCGAAGACGTCTCGTGACCGCGCGTTGGTCAAAGCGCTCCAGGGTTAAGAGACTTGCGTCGTTGCGGAAGTGCCGCGCCAACCCAAATGCCGGCGCGGTAACGAACTTTGTCGCGGTGTCGTTCTCCTGACATGATGGGCCGGGGCCTTCTCGCAGCAGCGCTTGTTCTCTGCTCCTGCGGATCGCTGGCCGGTTCGCCGGTCGGATCGAACCTCCCAACGGCGTCAGCGGCAAGGACGGCATCCGCGCCAAGGGAGGGCAGCCCGCTCCCCGTCTTGTCGCCCACACCTGCAGCGCTCGCTGCGTTCCCGGGCTGCCGCCTCCCGTATGTCAAAGGCCAGGCCGGCGGGGAAGGGAACCTCGCGGGCGGGTTCGTGGCAGGACCGCAGGGCGTGTGGACCGCCGATCCCGCCGGCGGCATCACGAAGAGCGGCAACCTCTACGTCACAGCCGTTGCGCCAACTTTGAGGGGATCGGCCTTCAGCAGCTGGGATGTGGCGAGCTACGACCTCGCGCTGAAGCGGTGGTTGCCAGTGCGCCGGTCGCAGGTCCGGCCTGACGGGCTGTCCTATGCGTACGCCGAACCGTTCCCGGCGAAGGCTTCGGATCCCCTCGAGAACTCGACGCGAATCCACGTCGTTTCGCCTCAGAGCGGCTCCGATCGCGTCATCTACTCGGGCGACCCTCGATCGGTGGTGGACTACGAGTCCGACGCGATCTACATCACGTCGGCCCACTACTACTACGGCGAAGGTTATGGCGTGAGTTTGTGGCGCCTCGACCCAGCGACCGGAGCCGCGACGGAGATGAAGAATGGCATCCCGTTCGAGATTCTGGACCACGGCGTCGGATGGACCGACAACGGCACGATCATGACGAAGAGTCTGATTCGCTTCGATCTGGCTTCGGGTAGCCAGCAGCAGTGGGGTGTGAGTGCTGATGACGGATGGACGGCACTTGTAGGACTCGACGGCAAGGGAAATCCACTTGTCGATGTCCATCTGTTGGGCACACCTGGCACTGCGACTCTATTTGTCTACACGGCGCCGCAGTCGCGACGGCCGATCGCATCCGTAGATGTTGAAGCCCTCGGCGTCACGGATCGCCACGGAACGTGGCTCGCCGCTGCCGACGGGATCTACCTTCTCGACGCGAACGACAATCTGTTGAAGGTGTCCAATGAGACGGGCGGCACCGTCGCCGGCGGTTGCAACTGAGCGGGCTCAGAGACTTGTGCGACTGGCCCCGCCGAAGGGCCTACGTATCGCGGGTCGCGCGACTCGGGTGAACTGTCGAGCGTTGCGCAAGGCTGACAGCGGAGGTGAATTGCTGTGGCACTCGCTCGAGAAACGTCCGCTCCTGAGTTGTCCGAGACGCGACAGGCGACCGTAGGGCTGGCCGCTCTATGGGCCGGCTTCGTCGTTCTCGCCCTATTGGCGCTTCAGTTCGGCAACCCGATCCTTTATGGGATCGGCGTTCCGCTTGTCGGTCTCGCGCTGGCGGTGGTGTGCGCGCGAATCGGTCTCTTCAAGGCTGTGGCCATTCGGTGGTTGTCATGGAACATCGACAAGGCCGACCTTGCTGTGGTCGCGGCGCTTTACATCGCCGTCGTCGGTCTGTTCAAGCTCGCGTTCGCCGGCTTCGGAACAACCAACACGTTGCCGTTCTTCCTCGCCTTCGCGGCCGCCCTGTTGCTTGGAAGCGTCGGGCCGATCGTGTACTTCGTTTGGATCCGGCATCGGTCCCTCGCGGCCCTGGGAATTGGCCGCCACAACCTTCGTTCGACCATCCTGCTCGCGCTCATCTTCGGGATCGCGCAGTTCGCGGTGACGTTGTGGACGGTGAAGTTGCCAGAACCTGTCAACTGGGTTCCATTGCTCGCGATGGCGCTCACGGTGGGCGTCTTCGAGACCGTGTTCTTCCGGGGCTTCATGCAGGGAACCCTGGAGCCGATCTTCGGCGCAGCGCCGGCGGTTGCACTCGCAGCCGGGCTCTATGCGCTCTATCACTTTGGTTACGGCATGGGGCCGTCCGACATGCTGTTTCTGTTCGGTCTCGGCGTCGTCTACACCGTCGCATACCGGATCACCACCAACGGTCTGGCGATCTGGCCGTTGCTCACGCCGCTCGGTTCCTTCTTCGTGCAGGTTAGGAGTGGCGACCTCGCCGGCCAGTTGCCGTGGATTTCCATCCTCGGCTTCGCCGACATCGCGGCAGTCGTGGCCGTGGTCGTGATCCTCGCGGTTCGTTACCAGCGCAGACACGCTCCAATCGCGCGACTGACGGCAGCGTCGGCGGCGGGTTAGTGAATTTGGCGGGCATGTCCCACGCGGGGCATGCCTGCCGTCGCAATGGGTCGGCCGCCTCTTCGTGACGGCGGCTAAGCTGCTGCATCGATGGTCGGCGCCGTCGGTAAGCACGTGTGGGCCTTCTCTTCCGGACTGCGTCCGCAGCCGCTCGTCGAGCTCGAGCACTGGGGCGGCAAGGAGCTCGTGCGCGGGAAGCGAGTGCTCGACGTCGGTTGTGGCGACGGCCGGTTCGCCAACGGCATCGCACCCTACCCCGCGAGCGTCGACGGCGTCGACCCGGATCCCGGCGCGATCGCGGCCGCGAGAAAAAACGCACGCTCGCTGGGCCTGGACAACGCGCGCTTCAAGGCCGGCGCTGCTCAGCGGTTGCCGTATCAAGACTCGACATTCGACGTGGTCCTGCTCACATGGGCCCTTTGATGAATCGCAAGAAAGGGCATGGTCCATGCCCTCGGCGAGATCCACAGGGTCCTCGCGCCCGGCGGAACGCTGGTCGACGCGCGGCCTGACTCGCGGCTGCCTGCATACGCCGAGCACCGGCGAGGGCGCGGCTACGAGACCTTCGGCGTCGTCAACACCGTGAAGGTCGAGATGGTGAGTGACGCGGCGGCGGATGCGGCGATGCAGCAAGTGGTGCGCGACGGACTGTTCAGGAGCAGGCGCAAAGGCCGCTTCTGGCACCGGGTTCCTTTCGAGAACCTCGCAGATCTCAGACGCTACCTGTGGGAGCACCAGCGTTTCGTGCCGCGGGCCAGGTGGTCGGTCGACCAAGCCACGCTCCGGCGCCACGCCAACGACGCGTTCGCTATCCGGCGGCCAGTGCAGTACAACGTTCTCGAGGCCCAGCGCCCGCGCTGAGACCAGTGGCCCTGCCGGCGCGGGGCTCCCGGCACTCGAATCGACAGTAGCGTGCGCCCACTCTGGGATCACAAATCCCAAGGAGGCGCGTCATGGGCATCTGGGCCTGGATCATCCTGTTCGCCTGGTCCGCGTTTCTCGGCACCGCGGGCCAGTTCGCATTCTTCCGAACCGACCGCGGACCGAGCGACTACGACTGGGTCTACATCGCCGGCGGAGCACTGCTCGGCGGGTTCACCGCTCAAGTCTGGTACCCGATCGCGGGCTTTCCGGTCGTCGACGGCCTGAACCTCGTGCAGGCGGCCGTGGGCGGCCTCGTCGGCGGCGCTGTGATCGAGCTCGTATATCGCTTCCTGCTTCGGAGGCGCGTCGTGGCCTGACGCGCGCCGGGTATCGAGCCTCCAGGGTCGGTTTCTCCTCTAGGAGGTTTGTAAGAAACCATGGAAGACAGGCGAGTTAACGACACGTCTGCGCAACGGCCGCCGGATGCGCCGATGCGCCGCACGAACGACACGTCGGCATCGGTCGGGCGAACCGACCAGCCGATGAGCCGTACCGACGAGTTCCGGTGGCTCGACCCGGGCTCCACGTCCGACTTCGAGCGCCGCTGGCACGCTGTCCAGGCGGAGTTCGTCGAAGACCCGCGGAAGGCCGTGGCCGAGGCCGGTGGCCTCATCGCCGACCTGATGGACCACATCGGCAAGAACCTGCGCGGCCGCCGCGGCGAGCTCGACCGCAACTCGGGCGAGACCGACACCGAGGTCATGCGCCAGGAGATGCGCCGCTACAAGGAGCTGGTCAACAACATGCTCGGCAGGCGCGAGACGCAGAGCTCGACGATGCCGGCTCGGACCGAACCGACGCCGCGCATGTCGCAGGAGCAGCCGAGGCCGGAAGCACCCCGGAAGAACGACTGACATAGGGCCTGCTCTAGTCTTCTCGGAGACTTGAGCCAGGCCATAGCGAGAGCGACCGAGTTCGACCTGCAGCTGCCGTCCGGCCGGTTGCATGCCCAGCGCTTCGGCTCGGGCAACGCGCCGCTCGTGATCTGCCCGCCGGGCCTGTCGGCCAACATGAAGGCGTACGACTTCATCGGCGAGCGGATCGCCGGCGACAGCCTGCAGGTCGTCGCCCTGGACCTCCGCGGTCGAGGCAAGACTGAGGTGACCCCTGCCGGCACGTACGGCTGGGCCGCCCACGCGCGCGATCTCTTCGCGGCGGCCGACGCGCTCGGGGCCGACCGCTTCAGCATCATCGGCCACTCGATGGGCGGGCTCGTGGCGATGGCCGCGGCCGAGCAGGACGCCAGGCGCCTCGAGCGCGTCGTCCTCATCGACATCGCCGGCGCGCCCGATCCGAGCAGCCTGATCGCCATCCAGAGCTCGGTCGCCCGGCTGGGCACGGTCTACCCGAGCACCGAGTTCTACATCGAGGCGGCCAAGAACCTAGGTCTCATCGAGCCGTGGACCGCCTACTGGGACCGGTACTTCCAGTACGAGTTGGAGCCGGTGGAGGGCGGCGTCCGGGCGCGCTCGGACAAGGACGCGGTGCTCGAGGATTCGGCCTACGGCGCGTCTCACGATCCGTATGCCCTGTGGCCGGCGCTGACGATGCCCGTGCTCCTGGTCTACGCGACCCGCGAGATCCTTCCGGGCCTGGGCCGCATAGTCAACTCGGCCGATCGCGAGCGGTTCGCGCGCGACCTTCCGGCCGCGAAGGTCGTGGACGTGGACGCCAACCACTACACGGTCGCGACGGTCGATGCGACGGTGCGCGCCATCCGGGAGTTCTTCGGCCTGGACTGACGGCGGCCCGAACTGCCCGCCCGCGTCCTAACATGCAGGCTCGGGTGGAACTGAAAGGGGCATGAACGCCGCCGACGTCGTATTCGGGGTCTGTCTGCTCGTGGGTGGCGGGTTGCTTCTCCTCACCCTCATCGTGGACGACATCTTCGGCGGGCTCTTGTCCGCGATCCATCTCGGCTTCGACATCGCGGGCGTCTCGCCGACGCCCCTGCTTCTGGGATTCGTCTCGATGTTCGGCGTCGGCGGGCTTTTCGGCCTCCACAGCCTCGGGCTGGGGCCGGGCCCGGCGTCCGGCACCGGCGTGGTGGCGGGGCTGTTGGGCTCGGCGGTGGTCTTCGGCGCGTTCAAGGCGCTCCGGCAGGCCGAGTCGTCGGAGGCGTTCAGCCTGCAGGACATGGTCGGCACGACCGGCCGGGTCTCCGTCGCCATCCCGGCCAATCGCTTCGGCAGCGTGCTGATCAGCTTCGCGGGCGGATCGCACAACATGACCGCCACCGCCGACACCGAGATCCCAGCCGGAAAGCAGGTCAAGGTCGTCGCGGTGGCCGGTACCAACCTCGTCGTGGCGCCCGCAGCACCGGCGCCCACCAATGAAGGAGCCAAGTCCGATGCCTGATTTCGTCACCTCCAGCCCGTTCCTGGTCGTGGCCGGCGTGGTGATCATCATCTTGATCCTCGCGTTCGTGGCCAGCCGCTACAAGGTGGCCGGCGCGAACGAGGCGATCATCGTCGCGGGCTCCCGAGGCGCGAAGGTCCACGACGAGCGCGGCCAGCAGATCTCTTCGCCGGGCGACAAGGGAGTCAAGGTCGTGGTCGGTGGCGGCACCATCGTCATGCCGCTGGTCAACCGCGTCGGTCGGTTGAAGCTCACCGCGCGCCAGATCAACGTCCAGCTCAGCGACGCCGTCACGAGCCAGGGCATCAAGGTCCAGGTGCAGGGCGTCGCGACCTTCAAGATCGGCCGCGACGTCGAGTCGTTGCGCAACGCCGCAGAGCGGTTCCTCGACGCGAAGCCCGAGCAGGTCGATTCCATCGTGAAGAACGTGCTCGAGGGCTCGTTGCGCTCGATCGTCGGCACGCTGACCATCGAGGAGCTGATTCGCGACCGCCAGAAGCTGCTGCAGCAGGTGCAGGACGCCGCCAAGGGCGACCTCGCGACCAGCGGTCTGCAGATCGACGCCTTCACCATCCAGAGCTTCTCGGACGAGTCGAACTACATCGAGCTCCTGGGCCAGCAGAGCGTCTCGACAGTCACCCGCGACGCCCGCATGGCCAAGGCGACCACCGACCAGGAGGCCGCCGTCCGAGAGGCGGAGGCGCAGCAGATCAAGATCAACGCTGCCCGAGACGTCTCGCTGCGGGAGGCGGAGACCAAGACGCAGGTCGCCGCGGCCCAGGCCCGCGCCGACCAGGCCGGCCCTCTGGCCCAGGCGGAGGCGCAGCAGGAGGTCGTGCGCAAGCAGACCGAGCTCGCGCAGCTGGAGGCCGACCGGAAGGAGAAGGAGCTGCTCTCCTCGACCGTCAAGCCGGCCGCGGCCGACGCCCAGGCCGTCATCGCACGCGCCGAAGGCGAGAAGCGGGCGCGGATCGCGTCGGCAGAGGCCGATGCCGAGACGACGCGACTCGAGGGTGGCGCCGAGGCTCAGATCGTCCTCACGAAGGGCGAGGCCGAGGCGAAGGCGCTCGCCATGCGGGCCGACGCGTACAAGCAGTTCAACGAGGCGGCCATCATCCAGACCGTCCTGGCCGCCCTTCCCGAGATCGTTCGAGCGGCGGCGGAGCCGATGAGCCACATCGACTCGCTGACCGTTATGAGCGCCGACGGAGCGTCGGACATCGTGCGCAACGCGACCCGGGCGATGGTCGAGTCGACGACCGCGATCAAGGGCCTCACCGGGCTCGACGTGCCGGCGCTCGTGAGCAACGCGATCGGCCGCGGCGTCAAGCCGCCCGACAACGGGACCCAGGAGACATCGTCTGACCGGATCGCCGAGATCGCCCGCGAGGGGCTCACGACGATGCCGAAGCACACCGAGGAGGCGAAGGCCGAGGTCAAGGCCGACGTGGCGGACGTCACGTCAACCGCGAGGGCTGCGGTCGACGACGTCAAGCAGACGGCCGCGGCGGCGAAGGCGGCCACGGCGAGCGCCAAGCAGGCGGCCAACGCAGTCGCGGCATCGGCGCAGAAGGCGGCGGTGGCTGTCGAGGCGGCCGTCCACCCGAGCGCGGGGACCGTCGCGCAGTGGAAGACATGGACCGCGGAGCAGCTGCTGCGCGTGCCTGACATCCGGCTCTACGGGCCGATGAAGCTGAACGACCTGGCGACGCGCGGCCCGGCGGCGGCGCGGCAGGTGTGGCAGACGGCCAGGGAGGCCCTCGCCCAGGACTACGGAAACACGACGATCGACGACCTGCTGGCCGAGTGGCAGGGCACCACCTCCAACTGAAAAGCGGAAGCCCCGCTCGCGCAGGGCTTCCAAGGCTGGGGTGGGGGCGTGGAGTCTAAATGGGGGCCGAGTCTATCGGCAGTTCATATGGTAGCACGCCGACCGCTCATCCACAAGATATAGACAACTGGGGACAAGTGGCGTGAGCTTGCCGGTCAAACAGGACATGGAGCCGATGCTGGCGGCGCCTTCGGAGGGCATGCCGACGGGCGACTCCTGGGAGTACGAGCCGAAGTGGGACGGCTTCCGCACCCTCGTCTTCCGCGACGGCGACAAGGTCGAGCTGATCAGCCGCGGCGCGCGGCCCATGACCCGGTACTTCCCCGAGGTGCTGCCGGCCTTCCGGACGCTCCGGGAGGAGCGGGTGGTGCTCGACGGCGAGCTGATCGTCGTGGCGGGCAAGCAGGGCCTGGACTTCGGGGCGCTGCAGCAGCGTATCCATCCCGCGGACTCCCGCGTCCAGATGCTCAGCAAGCAGACGCCGGCGTGGTACGTGGCGTTCGATGTCCTGGCGGTCGGCGACGAGGACCTGCGCAAGCAGCCGCTCGGTGAGCGGCGGAAGCGCCTCGAGGCGCTCCTGAAAGGCGTCAAGTCGCCCATCTTCTTAACGCCGTACACCCGTGACGCCGCGACCGCCAGGCAGTGGTTCGAGCTGTTCGAGGGCGCCGGCCTCGACGGGCTCATCGCCAAGTCGTGGAAGGGCGAGTACGTGCCCGGCAAGCGGCTGTGGGTGAAGGTGAAGCACCAGCGGACCGCGGACTGCGTCGTCATCGGCTGGCGCAAGAGCAGCGACGGCTCGACGCTGGGCGCGCTACTCCTGGGCCTGTACGGCGACGGCGGCACGCTGCACTACGTCGGGCACACGTCGTCCTTCAGCGCGGCCGAGCGACGCGAGCTGATCGCGAAGCTGGCGCCGCTCGAGACGAAGATCCCGGAGGAGGAGTGGAAGGCGAACCCGGGGCGCATGCCCGGCGGGCTGAGCCGCTGGTCCCGCGGCAAGGACACCGAGTGGGTGGCGGTGCGGCCGGAGCTCGTCTGCGAGGTGACCTACGACAAGCTCGAGGCCGGCGAGAGATTCAGGCACGCGACCGGCTTCGTCCGGTGGCGGACGGACAAGCGCCCGAAGGACTGCACCTTCGAGCAGATCGAGTCAGTTGCCGAGTTCGACGTGCGGGGGATCTTCCGGAGCAAGTAGCAGCGGCCGCGCGCCCGGGCCGCCGGGGCCGTAGTAGCGAATCGCGGCGCGCCCGAGCCCGGTGACGGTCAGCCAGTCGAAACCGGCACCGGCGGCGACGCCGACGGCGAGCGGGATTATGCGGGCGGCAACGCGGGCGCCGGCGGAGGCGGCGATGCGGGACAGGATGCGCGTCACCAGTCGCCCGCCGCCGTGGGCGACGATCATGCCGGGCATCCTGCGGAAGGCGGCCACGGCGATCCGCTCGCCGCCCGCGACAAGGATGTCCTCGCGCAGCTTCACGGCGCCGCTCGCCAGGCCGACCACGACGAGCGCCTCGAGGACCCGCTCGTCCGAGCCGCCCAGCTCGTGCCCGTAGATGATCGCGATGGAAAGGACCAGCTCGACCTCCTGCTCAAGCGCGTAGAGCGCCTGGCTCGTGACGGTGCCGACCGCGAGGACGGTTCCGAGGCCGGGCGCGATCGCGGCGGCGCCGCTCAGCGCGCCGGTGGCCGCAACCCTGCGCCGCGTGGAACGGATGAGCTCGGCCGCAAGTTGATCACTGTTGAGGTGGGGATTCGCGTTCCGCAGCGCGTCGACGTGCGCTCGGATCGCGGGCTCGCGCGAGCCGACCACGGCCGCGAGGCGGTGCAGGGCGGCCTGCGCCTGGGGTGGCAGGCTTCGCAGGTCCATGAGATGAGGTTAGCCCGCCCGGCGGCCCATCTCGTAGTTGCGACTCAGTCGCAATAGCGGTTAGGCTCGAAGTGATGGGGCAGAGGCTGGCCGCGGTCTTCGACGAGGGCCAGCGAAGGCGCCTGGCCGGGTTTGCGGGCGCCGTCGCGTTCCTGCACGTGGCGGGCTGGGGGCTGCTGCTCACGTATGGCGTCGGTCACCCGGCGTTCCTCGGCCTCGGCGGCCTCGCGTACACGTTCGGCCTTCGCCACGCTTTCGACGCCGACCACATCGCGGCCATCGACAACACGACCCGCAAGCTCCTCCAGCGCCGGCAGAAGCCGGTCGGGGTTGGGTTCTTCTTCTCGCTCGGTCACTCGACCGTCGTGTTCCTGATCGCGGTCGCGCTTGGGCTGGCGATCAAGACGCTGCTGCAGGGAGTCGTCGGTGCGGACGGCGCGCTGCGCAACGTCGGAGGGACCGTGGGGACGCTCGTCTCGGGCGGGTTCCTCGTCCTGATCGGCGTTCTGAACCTGTTCATCCTCATCGACATCGTCCGCGTGTACCGGCGGATGCGGCGCGGCGAGTTCGATCGCGCCGGGCTCGAGGACGAGCTGACCGGCGGCGGGTTGATGACGCGGATCTTCGGCCGGTTGTTCCGGCTGATCGAGCACAGCTGGCAGATGTATCCCGTCGGCTTCCTGTTCGGGCTCGGCTTCGACACCGCGTCGGAGGTCGCACTGCTCGCGATCTCGGCGGGCGCGGCTGCGCAGGGCCTGCCCTTCACCGCGGTGGTGTCCCTGCCGCTGATCTTCGCGGCGGGCATGTCGCTGATGGACACCGCGGACGGCGCGTTCATGTCGAACGCTTACTCGTGGGCGTTCGCGAGCCCGATGCGCAAGGTGTTCTACAACCTCACGATCACGGCGCTGTCGGTGTTCGTCGCGCTCTTCGTCGGCGTGGTCGAGCTGGCGCAGATCCTCGTCCAGATCCTCGGGCTGCACGGGCCCGTGTTCGACGCGATCGCGAACTTCGACTTCATCGGGAAGGCGGGGTACGTGATCGTCGCGGCGTTCATCCTCGCGTGGGTTGGCGCGTTCGTGATCTACAAGGTCCGCCGCATCGACGAACGCTGGGCCGCCCTAGTGGACGACGTGGCTTAGGCTGGATTGAAGTAGTTACGTCCCCTCCCGACCTCCCCACTTCGTGGGGAGGGGAGGTTTAGCCCGGCCCTCCCGACCTCCCCACTGCGTGGGGAGGAGACGCGGGTTACAGGCCGTAAACCCTTTCGGCGGTTTGGGCGAACACGTCGTCGTCGTCGCCTACCACCTCGCGCACCAGGTCCACCACCTGCTCGTACTGGGCCGCGAGAAGGCACACCGGCCAGTCCGACCCGAACATGCAGCGCTCGCGCCCGAACCAGTCGACGACGAGCTCGAGGTACGGCGCGATCTGCTCGACCGACCACGACCTCCAATCGGCCTCCGTCACCAGCCCCGACAGCTTGCACGCCACGTTTGGCAGCTCGGCCAGCCGCGACATCGCGTCCTTCCAGGGCCGGTCCGGCGCGTCGCCGATGCGCGGTTTCGCGCAGTGGTCGAGCACGAACTGCACCTCGGGGTTGCGCCGCGCGGTCTCAGTCGCGGACGGCAGCTCGCGCGTGCGCACGAGGAGATCGAACGCAAGGCCCGCATGACCGACGGCCGCGATCCCCCGCTGCACCTCCGGCTGCAGCAGCCAGTCCGGGTCTGCCTCGTCCTCGACCTGGTGGCGAATGCTGACCAGGCGGTCGCCCGCAGGACCGGTCTGGAGCTGCGCGATCGTCCGCGCCGCGTTCCGGTCGATCAGGTCGACCCAGCCCACGACGCCCACGATGAAATCGTGCTTCGAGGCAAGGGTGAGGAACTCACCGGTCTCGCGCACGCTCGCGACCGTCTGCACGAGCACCGTCCGGTTGATCGCTGCGCGCTCGATCAGCGGCTCGAGGTCCGCGGGCGTGTAGGGCCGGCGGATCGCATCGAGGTGGTACGTCATCCACGGATAGGTCCTCCGCGACGGATCCCAGAAATGCTGATGCGAGTCGACGCGATTCGCGCTCAGGGCGTCGGCGCCTCGTCCGCGATCAGGCGCTCGCGCTTCAGGTCCGCCCACAGCTCGCGCGGGATCTCGGTCTCGAACATGCGGACCGTATCTTCCACCTGCGCCGCCGAGCGGCAACCGACGAGCACGCTGTGCACGGCGGGATGGGCCAGCGGGAACTGGAGCGCGGCCGCACGCAGCGGCACGCCGTGGCGCTCGCACACCGCGCTGATCCGTCGTGCCCGCTCGATGAGCGCCTCCGGCGCGTCGCGGTAGTTGTACGTCGCGCCCGGCTTCGGGTCCGCCAGGATCCCGCTGTTGAACACGCCTCCCGCGATGATCGCGATGCCGCGTTCCTCGCAGAGCGGCAGCAGCTCCTTGAGCCCCACCTGGTCGAGCAGCGTGTAGCGACCGGCGAGCAGGAAGCAGTCGAACTCGCCGCGACGTGCGAACTCGGCCAGCATCTCCGCCTGGTTCATGCCGGCGCCGACGGCTTTGATATCGCCCCGCCGCCGCAGCTCGTCCAGCGCGCGATACGCGCCTGACAGCGCCTCGTCGAAGTGGTCGTCCGGGTCGTGGATGTGCAGGATGTCGATGCGCTCGATCCCCAGGCGCTTCCGGCTTTCCTCCACCGACCTCATCACGCCGTCGTACGAAAAGTCGAACACGGGGTTGAGCGGCGGCGTGCCGAAGAACACTCCGCCGCGCTCGGGCGGCGCGTCGCGACGGAGAAGCCGTCCGACCTTCGTCGCGAGCGTGTAATCAGCGCGTGGCTTCGCGCCCAGCGCCGCCCCGGTTCGAATCTCACCGAGGCTGTAGCCGTACACGGGTGCGGTGTCGAAGAAGCGGACGCCGTGGTTCCAGGCGGCCTCGAAGGTCGCAGCGGCGTCGGCCCGCGTCACCGGGCGAAACAGGCCCGCAAGCCCCGCGGTCCCGAGCCCCAGCCGCGTGACCGTGACGTCGGTCCGCCCCAGCCGGACGCGGTCGGAAGCCCTCACCAGGAGAGGTCGAAGATCAGTGGAAGCCGGTCGCTCGCGCCGCCGGTGTAGTCGTGCGCGACGGCCATCATGGGCGCCATCTCCGCCTGCCAGCGGATGTTGACCGGGTCCTTCGCAAGCTCCGCGATCGCGCGGTCGTAGTCGTCGCACTCGATGCAGTGAAAGAGGTCAAGGCCGTCGCGAAAGATGACGTACTCGGTGATGCCGGCGCGCCGGATGGCCGCCAGCACCTCGGGCCACACCGCGCGGTGGTAGCCGTCGTACCGGGCCTCGGCCCCCGGCTTCAGCCTGGTGCGGATTCCGACCTTCATGGCGTTGGAGCATATGCTGCGCGGGGCGACGTGATCGATTTCTATCCCTATCGGGACCGGTTCGCGAAGTACCACAAGCTCCCCGCCGCCGGGCGGGACCGCGAGAGCATCCTCGCCGAGCTCGCGACGATGGCGCATGACGAGGACCGCATCGCCGACCGCGGCCGCGTCTCCGGCTCGATCTACCACGGCGACCACGACCACTACGCGTTCCTGACGGAAGCGTTCCGGCTGTTCGCGCACGCAAACGTGCTGCAGCGCGACATGTATCCGAGCGCGACGAAGCTCGAGGCCGAGATCGTCGCCATGACGGCTGGGATGCTGCACGGCGAGGCCGCGCCGGCGGTGTGCGGCGTGGTGACGTTTGGCGGCACCGAGAGCCTGATCAACCCGCTGCTCGCGTACCGAGACCGCGCGCGCGCCGAGCGGGGAATCATCGAACCCGAGGTCATCGTTCCGATCACGGCGCACCCCGCCCTGGACAAGGGCGCGCACCTGCTCGGGATCAGGCTGGTGAAGGCGCCCCTCGGCGCGGACTGGCGCGTCGACACTGGCTGGGTCGGCGAGCATGTCAACGCGAACACCATCGCGCTGGTCGGTTCGGCCGCCAACTACGCGCATGGCCTGATCGACCCGATCGCCGAACTCTCGGACCTCGCCCTCGAGCACGACATCGGCCTGCACGTCGACGGCTGCCTCGGCGGCTTCATCCTGCCCTGGGGCGAGCGCCTCGGCTACGACATCCCGCCGTTCGACTTTCGGCTGCCCGGCGTGACGTCCATCTCGGCCGACACGCACAAGTACGGCTACGCCCTCAAGGGCACGTCGGTGCTGCTGTACCGGACGCCGGAGCTCCGCCGCCACCAGTACTTCACCCAGCCCGACTGGCCGGGAGGGATCTACTTCTCGCCGGGCCTGTCCGGCAGCCGCTCCGGTGGCATCGTCGCGGCCACGTGGGCCGCGATGGTCAGCCTGGGCGAAAGCGGATACCTCGACGTCGCGCGGCGGATCTTCACCACGGCGCGAAAGATTCGCGACGGCGTCGCTTCGTTTCCCGAGCTCGAAGTGATCGGCGACCCCACCTTCCTGGTCGCCTTCCGCGCCCGCGACCTCGACATCTTTCACGTCAACGACCGGCTTGCCGAGCTGGGCTGGCGCCTGAACTCGCTGCAGCTGCCGCCGGCGCTGCATTTCTGCGTGACCAGGCCCAACACCGCCGACGGCGTCGCGGAGCAGTTCATCGCCGATCTCGGTCAGGCCGTCGAGTACGCGAAGCACCCGCCCGACGAATCGGCGCGAAGCGGCGCCCTGTACGGCCTCGGCGGATCACCGACTGGCAACGAGGCGCTCGAGACGCTGTTCGGCGCCGCTCTCGATGCGATGTACGAAGTCGCGCCCGATTAGCTTGGGCTGGTGACCGAGCCCTGGATCCTCGCCGTCGACCTGGGCACGGGCGGCCCGAAGACGGGCGCCGTGTCGCTCAGCGGCGAGGTGCTCGGCCAATCCGTCCGCTCGGTCCGGACGCGTTATCTGCCGGGCGGTGGGGCCGTCCAGGACCCGGCCGACTGGTGGCGAGCCATCACGGCGGACGTCCGGAAGCTGATCGCGACCAAGCTCGTCGCCCCGCGCGACCTGGTGGGCGTCGGCATCACCGGGCAGTGGGGCTCGACCGTACCCGTCGACTCGGATGGGCGGCCGGCCGGACCATGCCTTCTGTGGGCGGACACCCGGGGTGGGCGCCTGGCCCGGCGCACGGTCGGCGGGCTGGTGCCGGTGATGGGCTACTCGCCGGCGAACATGGTGCGCTGGGTCCAGATCACCGGCGGCGCGCCGTCGCCGAATGGCGCCGATCCGCTCGGTCACGAGCACTACCTGCGCAAGCACGAGCCAGAGGTCTACGCGCAGGCCACGACTCTGATGGAGCCCCTGGACTATCTCGGCCTGCGATTCACCGGCCGGAAAGCCGCCACGCCCGCGTCGATGATCCTCTCCTGGCTCACCGATAACCGGCCGGCGGCACCGCTGGGTTACGTGCCGGACCTCGTCCGCCGCGCTCGCCGAGACGCCAAGCGGCTGCCCGAGCTCATCCCGACCGGGAGCGTGCTTGGGATGATCCAGCCGGCGGTAGCGGACGAGCTCGGCGTGCCGGCGGTCCCGGTCGTCGCGGGTGTGCCGGATCTCCACACCGCGTACATCGGCTCGGGCGCAGTCGAGCCGTTTCACGGTCACGTGACGATCAGCACGACGGCGTGGATCGCGTGCGAGGTCCCGTTCAAGAAGACCGACGTCCTGCACCAGATCGCGTCCGTCCCGGGCCTGCGTCCCAACACGTACCTCGTGGCGAACAACCACGAGACCGCCGGCATCTGCCTCCAGTGGCTGCGCGATTCGTTCTTTGCGAGCGATGCGCTGCAGCCGCCCCCTTATGACGAGCTCGTCCGGATGGCGGCCGCCGCGCCCATCGGCGCGCAGGGCGTCATCTTCATGCCGTGGCTCAAGGGCGAGCGCACGCCGGTCGACGACCGCACGCTCCGCGCGGGCTTTCTCAACCTCTCGCTGACGACCGACCGGCCCGCGCTCGTCCGCGCGGTTCTCGAGGGCGTCGCGTTCAACGCGCGCTGGTTGCTCGACGCGGTCGAGGGCTTCACCGGCAAACGGATGCGCGCCCTTCGCATCCTTGGCGGCGGCGCGGTCTCGGACCTTTGGTGCCAGATCCACGCCGACATACTCGAGCGGCCGATCGAGCGCGTCTCCGAGCCGGCTTTCGCAAACCTCCGCGGCGCGGGCCTGTTCGCCGCGATGGCGCTCGATCGGTTGACGCTCGATGATGTTCGCGACGTGGTCAAGGTCGAGCGGGTTTTCGAGCCGTCGAGCGCGGCCCGCACCATCTACCGGCCGATGTATTCGGAATACCGGCGGCTCTACGGCCGGCTGCATTCGGTGTACGCGCGCTTGAACCGCGGCCGCGAATGAGCGCCGAACCCGTCGCTGTGGCGGCTGTGCCGGCGAGCCGGTGGGCGATCCTCGCCGCGTACTCGCTGCTCGCGGCCTCCACCCAGCTGCTCTGGTTGAGCTTCGCGGCGGTTGACACGCAGGCGGCCGCGGCGCTGCACGTGGACGTCGGGACCGTCGGCGACCTCGCGGCCGCGTTCCCGTTGGTCTACATCGTGCTCGCGCTGCCCACGGGACGCTGGCTGGACAGCCGCTTCTCGCAGGCCCTGTCCGCGGGCGCGGTGCTGACCGGTGCCGGGGCGCTCGTGAGGCTCATCGCGCCGGCGTCGTTCGCCGTGCAGCTTGCGGGCATGCTCGTGATTGCGGCGGGCCAGCCGCTCGTGCTGAACGCGATCACCAAGATCGCCGCCCATCACTTCCCACCGTCCGAGCGCGCGACCGCGATCTCGATCGGCACCGCCGCGCTCTTCGTGGGGATCCTGGCTGCGGTCCTGACGGCCGGTCCGCTCATGTCGGCGGGCGGGCTGCCGCTCCTGCTCATCGCCCAGGCGGTCCCGGCGGTGATCGCCGCCGCCTGCGTGATCGCTGCGGTCCGCGTGCGCCCGGCGTTCGCGGACGACGCCTCCGTGCGTGTGAGCCTGCGTTGGCTTGCCGGCGATCGGTTCATGTGGGCGCTCGCGTTCCTGGTCTTCCTCGGGATGGGCACCTACAACGCGATCGCGACGTGGCTTCAGCCGATCCTCGACCACTTCGACCAGGGATCGGCCGCCGGCGGGCTCGTCGCGCTGCTGACGTTCGGTGGCGTGCTCGGAGCCGCGGTCCTTCCGTCGGCCGTGGCCCGGCGTGATCGGCGCAGGGCGATGCTGGTCGGGGCGCTCATCGTGTCCGTGGTCGCGTTCTCGGCGATGGCCGCCTACCACGAGGTCGTCTGGCTTGGCGCGTGGCTGTTCGTCGACGGGATCTTTCTTCTCGCCTGCCTGCCCGTCGTCCTGGACTGGTCCGAGGTGCACGCCGGGCCCGAACGTCAGGGCGGTGCGGTCGGGTTCCTGATGATGGCGGGCAACCTCGGCGGCCTGCTGCTGGTGCTGGCGGTCCAGCCGGCCATCGGCAACGCCTACGTGGCGCTGGCGATCCTCGCGGTCGCGGCGCTGATCGGCGTCCCGGTGGCGATGCGGCTCCCGGCGCGGACGCGCTCGTGAGCCTGCACTGGACTCCGGCCGCCCGGCCGGCGCGCGATGCGATCGAGGGCGAGCTCGTGCGCCTCGAGCCCGTCGATGTCGAGCGACACGAGAAAGACCTGTATGCCGCGCAGGCGGGCGCGCCGGAGATCTGGGAGTACCTGCCCGATGGGCCGTTCGCCGGCGCGGCGGATTTCCACCGGTGGCTCGTCGGTCGGGCCGCGAGCGACGACCCGCTGTTCTACTCGATCGTCGATCGCGCGTCTGCTCGCGCTCTCGGCATGGCGAGCTATCTCCGCATCACGCCGGATCATGGCGTGATCGAGGTCGGATACATCTGGTACTCGCCGGCGCTGCAGCGCACCAGGATGGCGACCGAGGCGATGTACGTGATGGCGCGCCAAGTTTTCGACGACCTTGGCTACCGGCGCTACGAGTGGAAGTGCAACGCCCTGAACGAGCCGTCGCGGCGCGCGGCCCTGCGCCTCGGGTTCACGTTCGAGGGCGTGTTCCGGCAGCACATGGTGGTGAAGGATCGGAACCGAGACACGGCGTGGTACTCGATGCTCGACTCGGAGTGGCCGGCGGCAAAGGCGGCGTTCGAGGCGTGGCTGCGGCCGGAGAACTTCGACGCCGGCGGGCGCCAGCTACGTGCGCTGGCGGAGCTCCGCGTGGTCGCGGGCGAGCGTCGACTCGTCTAGAGAGAGCGGCTTCGCGCCAAGCCGATCGGCGGCAAGCACGTCTTCGATGAGAGCCTTCGAGCCGCCGACGTAGGTCCACGGCAGGTCGATCTCCGTCGCCACGCACCACGCTTGATCGTCCGGCCACCACAGGTTCGGCCCCTCGAGCCATCCCGGAACCACCTCCGGACGCCCGCGATAGAGCAGGAACTCGCGGCTGTCGTGCTTGATGAGCGGGTCCTTGAGGTGTCGCCGCGGCGCCTGGCGGAGTGCGGGTCGGTCCACTGGAGGCGGGTCACCCGGGCCGGTCCAGAACGCAGACACACTCGCGATCCCTGCATCGGCGTACAGGCCGCCATATCCGTTCCAGACCGCAAGCCACAGCGTTTCCGGGGCGGCTGTGTGCCGGAGGAGCACCTCGATCAGCGCGGTGCAGAAGTCGGCGTCGAGCTTCCCATACCGCTCGTTGTCGATGCGCGCGTAAGCCTCGAAGCCCGTCGGGATGACCGAACCCGCGACGAACTCAATGAATGGCCGAAGGCGCGGCCGCATCCACGCCGCGGGCGTGACGTCGTTCCACGGCTCGATGTCGACTTCCTCGAACACTTCAGGCCACTCTCAGTCTGACCAGCACCGACGACGCGGCGATCGTGACGACGACCGCGGCGATCACGGCGGCCTGGACGGTGGGGGAGATGAGGCCCGCGCCCAGGGCCAGGGCCGCGAGGACGTAGCTGAACTCGCCGACCTGCCCGAGGCCGATCGCGAGCTGCAGCGGCCGCCCCGGCACCTTCCCGAACCGCGCCTCGAGCCAAGCGGGTAGCACCTTGGCGCCGACCACGAGGCCGATGAACATCAGCGCGAGGGGCAGCGCGTCGCCAAGTGTGCGTGGGTCGACGAGCGTGCCCAGCGAGACGAAGAACATCACGGCGAAGACGTCACGGAACGGGAGGATCCGCTCGCGCGCCTCGCCTGAGATCTCGCTCTCCGTGATCGCGAGGCCCGCGACGAAGGCGGCAAGGGCCAGCGGGATGCCGAAGAACTGCGACCCGACGCCGGCGACGAGAAGCCCGCTGCCGACCGACAGCAGCAGAAAGAGGTCGTGCTCCGTCTTCAGCCGGCGCAGGGCCCACGGCAGGACGAACGCGGCGACGGCCGCCAGGATGATGAACGCCGCGAGGTCGATTGCGGCGGTGCCGAGGGAGCGGCCGCCGATGCCCAGGATCACCAGGAGGATGAGCGCGGCGGTGACGCCGAGGAGGTCCTGGATGACGCTCCAGCTGACGAGCATCTGATCGGTCTTCGCGTCGGTCGTGCGCCGGCGGCTGCGCGTGATGTTGACCACGACCACGCTCGACGACATCGCGATCGAAAGGCCGATGACCGCCGCGGCCGCGGGCTGCAGGCCGACCGCCAGACAGGCCGCCGCCGACGCCGCCCAGGTGGTCGCGACCTGCAGCGGGACGAGGAAGAGCAGGCGCCGCCCCTCGCGCGCGAGGTGGACTGGGTTGATCTCGATGCCGACCTCGAAAAGAAGAAGTACCACGCCGACGTCGGCGAGGAGCGCGAGCTGCTCGCGGTTTGCGACGTAGCCCGGCGTGAACGGCGAGACGGCGACCCCGACCGCGAGGTAGCCGAGGACCGCGGGGAGGCCGATCGCCCGCGCCGCCTTCCCCGCGATGGCCGCGAGGAGCAGCAGCAGGCCGAGCTCGAAGATCGCCTGAGCGGTGTGCTCCACGCCCGAAGGCTAGAGCGCGAGTGCCGGCCCTCGCACAATCCACGGGGCTCATCCCGTGTGCGGGAGCCGGCACTCGATTGAGGTCAGGTCAGCTGCAGCCGGTCGTCGCTCCGCAGTTCAGGCACTTGTAGCAGGAGCCCGACCGGACGGTGATCGCGCCGCAGTCCGGGCACGCCGGTGCGTCGGTGTTGATGAACGCGATCTTCTGTACTCCACCGTTCCCGCCGTTCCCGTTCACCTTCGGGGCAGGCGCCGCGATGATCTTCAGCGCCCCAGGACCGGTCGCCGGGTCGGCCTTCGTCGGGGGCTCGGCCGCGGGCGGCTCCTCGCGCTTGATGACGCCCGCCTCCTCCGCATCCTCGAGGGGCAGGAAGTGGCTGGCCATCCACCGGAAGATGTAGTCGACGATCGACTTCGCGATCGGGATCTCCTGGTTCTTGGTGAACCCGGACGGCTCGAAGCGCATGTGCGTGAACTTGTCGACCATGAACTTCAGCGGTACGCCGAACTGCAGCGCGTAGCTGGTCTGGGTCGCGAACGCGTCCATCAGGCCCGAGATCGTCGAGCCCTCCTTGGCCATGGTCACGAACAGCTCGCCCGGCTGGCCGTCCTCGTAGAGGCCGACCGTCAGGTAGCCCTCGTGGCCCTGGATGTCGAACTTGTGGGTGATCGACTTCCGCTCGTCCGGCAGCTTGTGCCGCATCGGGCGGTACTCGATGGTCGTCGAGACCTCGTCCTTCTTCTTGTCCAGCGAGGTCGACAGCGGCTGCGAGCGCTTGCAGCCGTCGCGGTAGATCGCGATGCACTTGAGGCCGAGCTTCCAGGACTCGAGGTACGTCTGCTCGATGTCCTCGACGGTCGCCTCCGTCGGCAGGTTCACCGTCTTCGACATCGAGCCCGAGATGAACGGCTGGACCGCCGCCATCATCCGGACGTGCCCCATCGGCGCGATCGAGCGCGAGCCCTTGACGGGCTTGAACGCGCAGTCGAAGACCTTGAGGTCGTCATCCTTCAGCGCCGGGGCGCCTTCGATCGTGTCGTTCTCGTCGATGTACTCGACGATCTCCTTGACCGCCTGGCTGTCGTATCCGAGCTTGCGCAGCGCCTGCGGCACCGTGCCGTTGACGATCTTCAGCAGGCCGCCGCCGACGAGCTTCTTGTACTTGACCAGCGCGAGGTCCGGCTCGATGCCGGTGGTGTCGCAGTCCATCATCAGGCCGATCGTCCCGGTCGGCGCCAGCACCGTCGCCTGCGCGTTGCGGTAGCCGTGCAGCCGGCCGAGGTTCACCGCCTCGTCCCACGTCTCGCGCGCGGCCATGACGACGTTATGCGACTCGGGCGAGGTCGTGAGGTTGTACGCCGCCTGGCGGTGCTTCTCCATCACGCGGAGCATCGGCTGGCGGTTCTTCTCGAACTCGCTGAAGGGACCCTTCACCTCCGCCATGCGCGCCGATTGCGCGAACGCGCGGCCGGTCATGATCGCGGTGATCGCGCCGGCGAAACGGCCGCCCTCGGCAGAGTCGTAGGCGAGCCCCATCGACATCAGCAGGGCGCCGAGGTTGGCGTAGCCGAGACCCAGCGGCCGCAGCGCCTCCGAGTTCTTGGCGATCGCCGGAGTGGGGTAGGAGGCGTTCGAGACGAGGATCTCCTGCCCGGTGAAGCACACGTCCACCGCGCGGCGGAAGCGGTCCACGTCGAAGACGCCGCCCTCGACCTGGAACTTCATCAGGTTCAGCGAGAGCAGGTTGCAGGCGGTGTCGTCCAGGAAGACGAACTCAGAGCACGGGTTGGTGGCGTTGATGCGGCCGGTGTTCGGCACGACATTCCAGTCCTGGATCGTGGTGTCGAACTGCAGGCCGGGATCGCCGCAGATCCACGCGGCCTCCGCGATCTCACGCCACAGCGTGCGCGCCTTGTAGGTGTCGACCACCCGGCCGCCCACGATCGCGTGGGTCTGCCAGTCGCCGTCCTCTTCGACCGCCTTCATGAACTCGTCGCTCAGGCGCACCGAGTGGTTGGCGTTCTGGAACTGGACCGAGTCGTAGGCGCCGCCGGCCACGTTGAAGCCGGCGTTGTAGCCGGCGTCGATGAGGGCCCACGCCTTCTTCTCCTCATCGGCCTTGCACTTGATGAAGTCGACGATGTCCGGGTGGTCGGCGTTGAGGATCACCATCTTCGCGGCGCGCCGTGTCGTCCCGCCGGATTTGATCGAGCCCGCGAACGAGTCGTAACCGCGCATGAAGGAGACCGGGCCGGAGGCGGTGCCTCCGCCTGAAAGCTGCTCGCGCGACGAGCGCAGCACCGAAAGGTTGGTGCCGGTGCCGCTGCCGAACTTGAAGAGCATGCCTTCGGTCTTGACGAGCTCGAGGATCGACTCCATCGAGTCCTCGACCGAGTTGATGAAGCAGGCGGAACCCTGCTGCGAGCGCCCCGGGACGCCGATGTTGAACCACACCGGGCTGTTGAACGACGCGTGCTGCGTGACGAGCAGGAAGCGCAGCTCCTCGGCCCAGTTGTCGGCGTCCTCGTCGGTCGCGAAGTA
>Ga0070741_10005342_pt1 | contig 28646 bp, 26 predicted proteins | sample Coa_R1_4_FD_66440 | JGI IMG/M metagenome (GOLD analysis project Ga0070741, IMG submission 66440) | Surface soil microbial communities from Centralia Pennsylvania, which are recovering from an underground coalmine fire - Coalmine... | ecosystem: Environmental > Terrestrial > Soil > Unclassified ... | reverse complement strand
GTGGAGCAACACTGAGAATTCCGCCTCGAGGTCCGACGGACAGCGATAAGGGCTCGATATAGCCGCCCAGGCAGGGCGTTGCGAGTGCGGGTGTAAAGTGTGGCAGGAGGCACGACGTGCACAAGCTACCTGAAATTAGGATTGCGCTTGGAGCATGTCTTTTCGTGGTGCTTGCGGTGGGCACGACGGCGTTCGCTCGCGCTGCGGCGGAGCCGAACGCTGGTCCGCAGGCAGCGGTCACTGAGGACGCGGTGAATCCGTCAGCACCATCCTCTGCGCAGACCATACCTCCTGACCATGACTTCGCACGCCAGGCATGGGCCTCTCGCCGGCTTACAGAGCGACCGTTTTCCGCCCACGTGGGCGGTGGGTACGGCATCGTCACCGGCCCGGCCACCGATTACATTCATGGCGGCGCGAGCGCTGCGGCGGGCATCGCTTGGCAGCCCAACTCCGCCTTTCCGCTGGCTTTGCGTCTGGATGGCACCTACAACTGGTTTACGCCGGGCCGGCGACTGCTCGGACTCAACGGGGTAGGCTACAACCGCGGCGAGCGCGACGTGTACGGAGCGGATCTCGATGTTCAGTTCGGCCTCGCCGCCACTGCGATTCAGAGGGTTTACGTGCTGGGAGGGCCCGGACGCTACCGCGTCGGGACCCGACTGCAAAAGCTGTCCGCCGCCCCCCCAGTGTGCACCAAGCGTTTCTGCGGAACCTTCCCCACCCTCCTTGCCGCCGAGAGCGACATCACTTCGTGGGACCCGTCCTGGAACGTAGGGGTCGGCTGGGAGATGGCCCTGGATGCGCACACGGCCCTGTTCCTAGAGGCTCGTTATCAGCGCATCTTCACCCGCGGCAGCACTACGCAGTTCGTGCCCATTCGAGTAGGTTTGAGCTTCTGAAGGCGATCTAAGTCCATGCCCGATGATCCGATCGCTCGGACTCCCATCGTAGAGCCCGCGAGCGGCTGCGGCTCGTGGACCCGCGGGACGGCCGATAGGGTGAGCTGCTGGCCCGATCCAACTTAGTACGATAGCTGCCTTGGCGTTGTGCGGGGGGGTGCTTGCGCCGAAGCGCCTTGCTACTGCGACAACCCGCGCTGAGCGCTGCAGATCTTCTGTTCGCAACCCTGGCGGCGATGCGCGGACACGGTGTCTGGGTTATCCTTCCTGTGAGCCTCATCCGAGGCCAACATTGCACGCGTGGCCGAGCGCACGGGCGTGAGCCGAATGAGGCCCTATCTGTCGGCAAACCGATCAGGTTGGCGGATCCTGCGCTCGGGTCCGCCACTCGCGCGGGGCACTCTTTTCTGGTTGCTGCAGGCGGCGGGTTGGCTGCTGTTCGGCCTGATGATGCTCGGGTACGAGCTCATCTGGCAGAGCTTTCTGCCGGCCATCGTCGATGATCTGGTCCTGATCAGCACCGGTCTTGCCCTGACCACGGGGTTCCGCTGGCTGTATCGGAGCCGGCGGCAGCAGCGTGCCTCACCGGCTGCGCTCCTGGTCACGGCCGCCGTCCTGTGTGTGCTGGGCTCGCCGGTGTGGTATCTGGCCCAGACGCTGCTCGTGCAGCCCTTGTTGCCCGAGTCCATGCCCCGCCCGCAATGGCTCCTGTCGGGCCTGTTCCTGTACTACGTTTTCATCCTGGCGACCTGGAATCTGCTTTACTTCGGCGCGCACGGCTGGATGAGCCTGCAAATCGAGCGCCGCCGGGCAGAACGCGCCGAAGCGATGGCGCAATCCGCCAGACTGCGGGCGCTGCAGTCACAACTCGAGCCGCATTTCCTGTTCAATACTCTGAACGGTATTTCCTCCCTGGTCGCCGCCAGGCAGCACGAGGGCGCCGCCACGATGATCGCGCTGTTGAGTGACTTCCTGCGTGTCACGCTCAAGACCGGAGGCACGCCGCAGATCACGCTGCGAGAGGAGATCGGTTTCGTCAACCAGTATCTGGACATCCAGAAGCTGCGCTTCGGCGAGCGACTCACCTTCACCGTCGACGTGGACCCGCAGGCCCTCGGCTCCATGGTCCCCACCCTGCTGCTGCAACCCCTGGTCGAGAACGCCCTCAAGCATGGCATCCTGCCGCGGGCAGCCGGCGGCCGCATCGCCATCACGGTGCAGACACAGGGCGAAAGGCTATTGCTGCGGATCGAGGACGACGGTCCTGGCCTGCCGCGCTCGCCCACTCTCAGTCCGGGTGTAGGGCTGTCCAACACCGCGACGCGGCTCACGGAGCTTTACGGAAAACAGGGAAGCCTGTTCGTGGGCCGCAGTGCGCTCGGGGGTGTTGCGGTGGACATTGCAATTCCGTTGAGGTTCCACTCGATGCTGGCGGAGGAACCGGCGCCCCTGATGAGCCAAGCATGAGTATCCGGACGCTGCTCGTCGATGATGAGGATCTCGCTCGCAAAGGCTTGCGCGCGCGCCTCGAGCGCGCCGAAGACATCGATGTCATCGGCGAATGCACCAACGGCCGGGAGGCGATCGAGGCCATCGGCCGGCTTTCGCCGGATCTCGTGTTCCTCGACGTTCAGATGCCCGAGGCTTCCGGATTCGATGTCCTGAAGGCGCTCGACAAGGAATCGGCTCCCTATGTCATCTTTGTCACCGCATACGATCATTACGCGGTGCATGCCTTCGAGGTGCGAGCACTGGACTACCTGCTGAAGCCCGTGGACGAGCAGCGTCTTGGGGCTGCGCTCTCTCAGGCACGCAGTGCCCTCAGCAGCAGGAGGGACGAGACCTTCGGGCGTCATGTTGCCGAAGCCCTCGCCAACTGGCGCCCGCTCGCCGCCGGTAGCGCGCCCGCTTGGGGCGCGGACCGGGTTGCCATTCCCGCCGGGGACCGCCTGGTGGTGGTTCGCATCGCGGAGATCAACTGGGTGACGGCAGCCGGAAACTATGTCTCCCTGCACACCGACAAGAAGGCCTGGCTGTTGCGAGAGACCATCGCCACGATGGACCAGCGCCTGGCGCGGCACGGTTTCGCTCGCATCCATCGCTCGACCATCGTCAATCTCGATCGCGTGCTCGAGGTCCGCTCATACGGCGGCGGGGATTTCACGGTGGTGCTGCGCGAAGGCACGGAGTTGAAGCTCAGTCGCAACTACCGCGCTTCGCTCTGGAAGACACTCGGCAGGGATGCCGACCATGAGAACTGAATGCGGAGGCTCGGGCCCTCAATCTGCCGGTAGCTTTTCGCCGGCGAACACGAGGCCGGGATCGTTCGTGTCCTGCTGCCCGTAAGTCCGGAATTTCTCCACCACCCGCGCCATCTCCCCGCTGTCGAGCAGCTGGACCTGACCCATCGACAGGGCAAGCCGGTACTGTGCGGCGAGGCTCTCCAGCTCAGCGGCCAGATCGAGCGCGGCAGCCAGATCGGCGCCCAGCGCAAGCAGTCCGTGGTTGCCGAGTAGACAGGCTCTGCGGCCCTCGAGAGCCGTGAGCGCGGCATCAGACAGCTCCTGTGAGCCAAAGGTACGATAGGGCGCACAGCGAATGTCCTCTCCCCCGCCTGCGGCCACCATGTAGTGAAAGGCGGGGATACCCCGGCCGGTGCAGGCTAGTGCAGTTGCGTTGAGCGAGTGCGTGTGAACGATCGCGTTGGTATCGGGCCGGGTACGAAAGATGTCGCGGTGAAAGCGCCATTCGCTCGAGGGCCGGCGGCGTCCGAACCAGCGGCCTTCGAGATCCATCACGACCATGTCGGCCGGCTCGAGAAGCTCGTACGCCATGCCTGTCGGGGTCACGATGAAGTGTGAGGCATCGCGGCGTACGCTGATGTTGCCCGACTTTCCGGGAGTGAGACCCCGGCGCGCCAGCGCCCGGCTGGCTGCCACGAGCTGCTCGCGAAGAGCGGCCTCACGAGGACGTGCGCTTGAGCCGGTCACGATGCAGCCTGGAAATCCGGATACAGACTGCGCAAGCCCTCGCGTGTGGCCCGACACACCCCTCGCTCGGTGATGAGCCCGGTCACGAGTCGGGAGGGCGTCACGTCGAAGGCCAGATTGAGCGCGCGACTTGCGGCCGGGGCGATTCTGACCCGCTGCATTTGACCGGACGAGGCCTGGCCCACTACATGAGTCAGCTCATCTGGCGAGCGCTCCTCGATGGGGACTTCGCTGCCGTGCTCGATGCTCCAGTCGATCGTGCTCACAGGTAATGCCGCGTAGAACGGTACGCTGTTATCCCGGGCGGCGAGTGCTTTGAGATAAGTGCCGACCTTGTTGCACACATCTCCACCGGCCGTCGTCCGGTCACTGCCGACGATCACCAGGTCCACCTCGCCCCGCTGCATCAGAAGGCCGCCCAGATTGTCGGCAATCACTGTGTGGGGAACGCCGTGACCGCCCAGCTCGAATGCCGTGAGCGCTGCGCCCTGATTGCGCGGTCGCGTTTCATCTACCCAGACGTGCACGGCGATGCCGGCATCGTGCGCCAGGTAGATCGGCGCGAGCGCGGTGCCCCAATCGACGCATGCCAGCCATCCCGCATTGCAATGAGTCAGGATGTTCAGCGGACGGCGAGGCTCGCGAGCCGCCGCACGAATCAGCTCCAGACCATGCAGGCCGATGGCGTGGCACTGCTGGATGTCAGCCTCACAAATGGATGCCGCCTCCCGGTACGCAGCCTCCGCTCTCCCCTCCTGAGCGATCCCGGCGATCGCCGCACGCATGCGCGATAGAGCCCAGGCAAGGTTGGCTGCGGTCGGACGAGTCGCCAGCAGCGCTCGCTGCGCCTGCATGATGGCCCGCTCGGAGGGATCGGCGCGCATGGCCAATGCAAACCCATACGCAGCCGTGGCTCCGATCAGCGGGGCGCCGCGAACGACCATGCTGCGGATGGCCGTCGCGGCCTCCTCGAGAGTGGTCAGATCGACGGTAGCAAGCTCGAAGGGCAGCCGTGACTGATCGATCACCCTCACGGCCCCGGCGGCGGTCGGCCAGATCGTACGGTAGTGGGTGCCCGCGATCTTCATAGCCTCATCATCGCATGCGTCCATCGGGAGCGCTTGCCCGGGCATCCGCCACTGCGGGGCGGGATCGCGCACCGTAGAATGGCGCGCCGTCCTCAGCAGCGAGCTGCCTACCATGACCCGAGAGCCAGGACTGAACACCCGATGCGTTCACAGCGCGCGTGCGCCCGACCCCGCCACCGGAGCGCTCGCCCAGCCCATCTACCTCTCCACGACCTTCGAGCGGGATGCGGATGGCTCGTACTCACGGGGGTACCGATATAGCCGTGAAGGCACTCCGAACCGTGTCGCGCTCGAGTCCTGCGTAGCTTCGCTCGAAGGGGGAATCGGTGCGCTCGCATTTTCCTCCGGCCTGGCAGTCAACATGGCGCTGCTCGAGATGCTGAGTGCCGGCGACCAGCTCGTGGCGCCGCTGGAAGCCTATTACGGCACCCTCAAGCAGTTTCGTGAGCACGCCGCGCGGCGCGGGATTCTCGTGGAGCTGGCCGACTTCAGCAGTCCGGCCAGCGTGCAGGCGGCCATCACCTCGCGCACGCGCATGCTCTGGCTCGAAACCCCCGCGAATCCCCTGCTCAGCATCACCGACCTGGCCGGCATGAGCGCCCTCGGACACGAGGCAGGCGCCCTCGTAGTTTGCGACAACACCTTCGCCACGCCGGTCTGTCAGCGGCCTTTCGACTTCGGAGTCGATGTCGTCGTGCACAGCGGTACCAAGTATTTCGGCGGCCACAGCGATGTGCTCAGCGGACTGCTCGTGGTGCGGCAGAATGCGGAGCTGCTCGAGCGGCTGCAGAACTGGCAGAAGCTCGCCGGATCGCAGCTGGCGCCGTTCGACTGCTGGCTGCTGCGCCGGAGCATCGCAACGCTGGCGCTGCGAGTGCGTACACAGAGCGGCAACGCCCAGCGGATCGCCGAATTCCTGCACGCTCGCAAGGGTGTGGAGCACGTTTACTACCCCGGGCTGGCAGATCACCCCGGTCACGAGATCGCGGCCGCTCAGATGGGTGGCGGATACGGAGCGGTCTTGTCGGTCTGTATCTGCGGTGGCAGCGCTGCCGCAATGGAGACTGCGCGGCGGCTGCGACTGTTCACGCGGGCAACGAGTCTTGGCGGAGTCGAAAGCCTGGTCGAGCACCGCGCCTCGATCGAGGGACCGGGCTCGACGACGCCGCAGAACCTGCTGCGCCTGTCGATCGGCATCGAAGATGCAGAGGATCTCACGGCCGATCTGGCGCAGGCGATCGGGTGAATCGCTACGCGCTGGCGGCGGCCCTGGCGATGGTGGCCTTTGCCTCCAACTCGATCCTGTGCCGCATGGCGCTGCGGGGCACCGCGATCGACCCGGCATCCTTCACCAGCGTGCGCCTGGTCACAGGGGCAGTGACCATGTGGGCGCTTGTGCGGGTAACTCGGGGTGGGCTTGCTCGCGCAGGGGATTGGGGGTCGGCATTGGCCCTGCTGGTGTACGCCGTCACCTTCTCGTTCTCGTATGTAGGGCTCACCGCCGGCACCGGTGCGCTGCTGCTGTTCGGAGCCGTGCAGCTCATCATGATTGCCGCGGGCCTGATTGCAGGCGAGCGCATCAGCGCACGCCTCGCGCTCGGCTGGGCGCTGGCGGCCGCAGGGGTGGCGATTCTAATCCTTCCAGGGGTATCCGCACCGCCTGCGCTCGATGCCGCTCTGATGATCTGTGCCGGAATTGCCTGGGGTGTCTACTCCCTGCGCGGCCGTCGCTCCAGCAATGCGCTGCGCGATACCGCCGGCAATTTTGTTCGCGCAGCTCCCGGAGCGCTGCTCGTGAGCGCGTTCTGGTGGGCTCATCGATCCTCGGATACCGAAGGCATCCTCCTTGCGGTTCTCTCGGGCGCGATCGCCTCGGGACTTGGCTACGCCATCTGGTACACGGCCCTGCCGCGGCTCAGCGCCATCGCCGCCGGCAATGCCCAGCTGAGTGTGCCGGTCATTGCCGCCTTCGGCGGTGTCCTGCTGTTTGGAGAGGCGATCACGCTGCGACTATCGATCGCGTCGGTTCTCGTGCTGGGCGGTATCGCCCTCGCTTTGCGCAAAGGATCGCGATCGGTGCCCGCCGCGGATTAGTGGCCCTGGTGTGCTTCCTGCGTCACGAGCCAGCGAGCCACTTCCACCATCTCCTTCATGCCCCCGGCAGACTGCACCGTGATGCGGAACTTGCCATTGACGATCAGGGTCGGCGTGCTGTCCACCTGGTAGGCCCTCATGAGCCCATCATCCACCCGCATCTTCGTCTCGACGGTAAATGACTTCGCCGTATCCACGAACTTGGCGACCGGTACACCCGTGAGGCGATTGTAGACGCGCGCTGCATCCTCGATCGTTGGAAGCGGATTGCGCAACTGGTGGGTCTGCGGATCGGCGACCGCGAGCTCACCGGTCTTCCAGACCGCATCGAAGATGGCCTCATGGGTCTTGTCGAGGATACCAAGCGCCTGTGCCGTGCACGCCGCCCTCTGAAACATCGGCCAGTCCTCGGACGGGTTGAACGAGGCGGGCAGGTAGTCCAGCTCGGCGTTGGATGGCAAGGAATGCTTCAGCTGCTGAACCAGCGGATTGAACTGCGCGCAGAACGGACACGCGTACGAGAATGCCTCGGTGACTTCGATCTTGCCGGGCGCGACATTGGTGTGCTGCGCCGGCTCGATGCGGAAATAGTTCTCACCTTCCTTCCAGGTCTGCGCGTGCAGCGCCGGCGCCAGAAACAACATCAGCAGGGCGGCGAGGAGCGTGCCCTCGCGGCCGGTGCGGGCAGCGCATCGGGTGCGCCGAAGTCTCAGTGACATGAAGCATCTCCTGTCTGAACATCGAACACCCGGCATTCGACCAGGCGCTCATCACCATATGGGGCCATCTCGCCGGCTTGGCGCCCCGGGGCTGGCAGCAAGCGCGCCGCGAGCGGCTTTCCTAAACGCACGGCGAGCATCGCCACATCGCCAATCAAGCGCCCGAGAGATTCAACGCGGACATTCCCCGGAAGCGGTATGACGTCGAGCCCCGTCCCACACACCGCCGAGTACGACAGCTGCAAACGCCGCCCGGACCAGACCTGCCGATTCCACCCCGAAGGCGAGAGAATCGGCTCCGACATGATACGCGACCGGAAAGAATGGAGTGCCCGGCGGAACGCAGGCGGCAGCGGCGAACCGGAAATTGGCATCGCCCGCCGGCTGGACCTGCGCCAGCGTGACAATGACATGCGCCGCGGTGGTCACGGCCGCGCGATGGACAGCGCCATCGACCGATCCAACCGGGATGCTGAAACTGGTCGCCCGGGTTGCCTCAGCCAGCTTTCCGGTCAAAGCGATCAGCTGCGCGGCGGAGCATCCGGCGGCACGATTGGCCCGATGCTCAGCACCATGCCAGCATCGACAATCATCGCATCGATGTCGCGCAGTGCTCCCAGCCCCGCATGCCGGCTCTGCAGGTGCAGCTGCGCGGCCCATGGATTCGTGGCCACGCGCAGCTCCTGAACCTCGTATCCGGCCTCCTCTGCCTGCTCGCGAGCGCGCAACAGGCGTGCGACCGCCTTGCGGATCGAGGACAGATCGGCGGGCCCGGACAGCTCGATGCCCGCGACGATCGCGCGAATGCGCACGCTTTGCACTTTCGCGTTCCTTACTGGCTTTCCAGCGCAACGCTGCGGGGCGCCGCCAGACCGCCAAATCGGCCGTCGATTCGCTCCAGCAGATGATGCGCGGCGGAGGACTTACCTTGCGCAAGCAGGCTTTCCGCCTTACCGAGGCTCGCATCCATCTCGCTTTCCACGTGCGCGCGGCACTGAGCCAACCGGCCGGCATCGACGGAGGCGTCCTCGAGCAGCAGGTCCAGAGCATGACCGAAGGCGGCAGCCGGCGCAGGCTTATGCTCGCTCCAGGGCTCGTTCGCAGCCACCACGTTGAATACGCACCACCGTTGCAGCGACTGCCGGCTGCGGGTGTCCTCATTGAGGTGCAGGGAGTCGAGCTCGCCGGTCACATACACCACACGCATCGATGCCTGGAAACGGTGGAACAGATCAGCCGGCGGCAGCGGCACGTGCTCATCCCCGATCGGGTCGCTGCCCGCGTTGAGCAGCACGCCATGAAAAAGGTCCGGGTACCCGAGCGCCAGCCGCAAGGCCACCTTCGAGCCACCGGAGAAACCTCCGATGAAGATGTGGCGTGGATCGATCGGATAGCGATCCGCAAGATTTTTCGCCGCCAGCAGCGCGAGCGGCTCGCGGCGATCGAAGACGTTCGCATCGTTGCCGGAGTTGGCCGCGCTGACGAAGATCATTCCATGACTGTCGAGTACCGATGTCCAATACGCAGGGACCTCGTCAGTTGACCAGGGGGGCACGAAGACCAGCAGCGAATAGCCCTGCGGCGGCGCGCTCGCAGGCACGTACACGGCGAATCTCTCGTTGGCGAGCTCGATTGCCTGCTCGCGGAGCGTCTTACCCAGTCGGGTCGCGGCCCGGTCGATGCGCAGCGCATTCAGCGGGCTGAAGAGCCGCCGCACCAGCTCCTCGCTGCGGGAATAGTCGGAATACTCGGTAAAGATCACGTCCCGCTGCAAGCCGGTTACAGCGAGCGGCGCGTCAGCGCCCGCTGCAGAGACCGCGAGTAGCGTGGCGGAAAGCAGCGCAGAGCGCGCCATCGGGCGCCCCGGTAGGCGTGCCATCAATCGCACGGACCAGTAATGCTTGAGCAGCTCAGATGAACGATGATAGACGAACCGCCCGCGCAGGCGCAGCCCATCTGGGCGGTGCGGCCGCGACATGGCATGATCCATGAGCCGCGCTGTGGCTGCCGCCGCGCTGCGATTGACTGCACGGGGAATCCCCATTACTTTACGGTGCAAAGCTGGATGTCGGATGTGACGGACCTCTACAGAGCATTAGCGCAGATCGATGCGATCCGCGGACAGGTTGCTCGTGGAACGGAGTTCCGCGGGTATGGTCCCGCTACGCTCGCGATGACCGGGCTCATGGCCTTCGTCGCCGCGACAGTGCAAGCGCACGTGCTGCGCAGTCCGCGGCACGACATCAGCACGTATCTCACGATCTGGATTTTGACAGCTGCCGTGGCGTTGACGTGCATCAGTCTGGAAACGATCACGCGCGCGCGCCGCGTCCACTCAGGGCTCGCGCGCGAGATGATCCATTCGGCCGTCGAGCACTTTCTGCCGGCCATTCTGAGCGGCTTCCTGTTGACCGTCGTGCTGGTCCGCAGCGCGCCGCAGAGCGAGTGGATGCTGCCGGGCCTGTGGCAGGTCGTCTTCAGTCTCGGTGTGTTCTCCTCCTGCCGCTTCCTGCCCCGCCAGATGTTCGCGGTCGGAGTGTGGTATCTGGCCGCTGGGCTGGTGTACCTGGCGCTCGGCCCGAGCGAGTGGTCGCTGTCGCCCTGGTCGATGGGCATCCCTTTCGGGGTCGGGCAGATCCTGGTCGCCGCCGTGTTGCAATTCGGCTATCGGCAAGCGGATGGCTAATTCGATCGACAAGCAGGATCCGCGTCGTTTTGCGTACGACGGGCTCGATCGCATCATCCACGAGCGAGCTCGCTTGAGCGTACTGACATCGCTCGTCACGCATTCGAAAGGCCTGCCGTTCGCCGAGCTGAAGCAACTCTGCGCGCTCACCGACGGTAACCTCAGCCGCCACCTGCAGGTGCTGCAGACCGCAGAGTTGGTCGAGACCTGCAAAGGCTTCGAGCACAACCGGCCCCAGACGCTGTGCCGGATCACCCCTCAGGGACGCAAACGATATCTCGAGTATCTGCTCGTGCTCGAGCAGGTCATACGGGATGCGGCGGACGCGGTGGGTGATCCTGTCCCGGACAACGCTGAACGCGGACTCATCCGCAGCTGATTGTCCTGATCATGCCTGCTCTTTTCCCGAATACTTTCATCCGCTAGCTTTGCGATGCCAAGTCCACGACAACACCAAGTTACCACCGAAACCGGTCCTGCGACGGCCTTGGGCTCCTTACGGATGCAGGGCTCAGCGGGATGGATGTGCGCGCTGCTGCTCGTGCTGGCAGCGAGTCTCGGCCCCGACCGCGCGATTGCGGGCATAGACCATCTCGTTCCTCTCGATGACTCGGGCATCTGGGCGCGGACGAACCAGCAGATCCTCGAGAACGGCGTGATCGGCCTGGAGGTGGCCGGCGCGTTGTGGCTCGGCAATGACAACGACGTGGGACACGCCTTCTGGCAGTCGATCGACTCATCAGTCATTTCCGGTGTTGCGGCATTCGGGCTCAAGCGCGCCTTCAGCCGCGCGCGCCCCGATCAGGGTGGAAACCCGAATCTGTGGTTTCGCGGCGGATGTTGCGAGAGCTTTCCGAGCGGCGAGGTCACCCTGCAGGCAAGCTTCGTGACGCCTTTTATCGCAGATTTCGCACGTCGCGATCCCTGGATCTGGGCGCTGGAGATACTGCCGGCATACGATGCCGTCGCGCGCGTGAAGGTCCGCGAGCACTGGCAAACCGACGTCATCGCCGGCTGGGCACTCGGCTCTGCGGTCGGTTACTGGACGACAACCCGCCGCGTGCCGATCTCCGTTCAGATCCTGCCGCGAGGTCTATCGGTCGGGTTCTCCAAGCGCTTCTGAGCGCGTACGCTAGGCAGCGCGACCGCCGCGCTATGATTGCGGCGCGCCGCCTCGCCCGGCGCGCTTGCGAATGGAGATCTGCATGGCCGCCCCGACTTTACCCTCTGTTCTGATCCCGATCGCGGTTGCCCTCCTGATCGCATGGCGCTTCTACTCGCGCGTGCGGCGCACGATCGGGCGTCAGCGATTCTCGGCGGTTCGTCCCTGGATCACGGTGACCCTGTTTCCGCTGCTGATCGTTCTGCTGCTCCTCGGCAATCGCGCTCATACCCTTCCCACACTCGCGCTGCCAGCGCTGCTGGGCGGCGCAGTGCTGGGGGTGGCTCTGGGTGTTTATGGGCTGCGGCTCACGCGCTTCGAGCAGACCCCTGAGGGACTGTTCTATACCCCCAGCGCCCATCTCGGCATCATCCTGTCGGTGATCCTGCTGCTGCGAATCGGCTATCGGATGGCACAGGGTTATCTGGCATTCGGCAGCTCGGCGCCGCCACCGGGCAACGCGCAGAGTCCGCTGACTCTGCTGATCTTCGGTGCGTTCGCCGGCTACTACGTCACCTATGCCATCGGCCTGCTGCTTTGGCACCGACGGGTTCGCGAAGGCGGCCTCACGTCCGCGGACAACACCACGGGCTCCTGAGCCCGAAGTCTTCCATCTTTACGGCAAAAAGGGTCTCGTAACGTGTACGCACGCATACTCGGCATTGCTCTCGCACTGTTCGCCAATGTCTGCCTCGCGAAGGACTTCGTGATTCACGCTGGGACGCTGATCGATGGGCTCTCCGACACGCCGCGCCATCAGGTCTCCATCCTGGTCCGCGACGATCGCATCGTCTCGGTCCAGTCCGGATTTGAAACGCCCAGTGGCGCACAGGTGATCGATCTCGCGAATGCCACAGTTCTGCCCGGATTCATCGACTGTCACGTGCATATCTCCTCGCTGCTGCCCAGCCACACGAACAGTACCGAGTACTGGCTGACCCATTCGGACATCGATCGAGCCTTCGATGCCGCCGTGTTCGTGCGCGAGATGTTGCAACAGGGATTCACGAGTGCGCGCGACGTGGGTGGCGGGGACGAGACAGTGGCGGTGCGCGACGCCATCAACGAGGGCAAGATTCCGGGCCCGAGACTGCTGGTCTCGCTCGAGCCGCTGGGCCCTACCGGCGGTCATGGAGATTCACGCAGCGGGCTGGATCCGCGTCTGAATCGCTCCGACTGGGACAATGGCATCGTCGACACACCCGAGCAGGCTCGCATTCGTGTGCGTGAGCACCGGCGACGCGGGGCCGACCTGATCAAGCTCATGCCTTCCGGAGGCATCGCCTCGACCGGCGATGATCCGCACCAGCAGCTGATGACCAACGAGGAGATGCGCGTCGCAGTCGAAACAGCGCACGCACTGGGCATGAAGGTCGCCGCCCACATCTATCCGGCCGGCGCAATCGAGAATGCCGTGCGCGCCGGCGTGGACTCGGTCGAGCACGGCTCGTTTGCGACCGCCCAGAGCTTCGCACTGATGAAGGCGCACGGCACCTATCTGGTGCCCACCCTCACCGTCTACGAGATCTATTACGCCGCGGCCCGTGATCATCCTGAGCTGCTGACCCCGGGCACCGCTCCCAAGGAGCTGGCGAACGATCTCCTGCCCAAGCGCAATCTGCCGCTCGCCATCAAGTCGGGCGTGCGCATCGCCTACGGCACCGACATCGGTCAGGGCAACCATGCCATGGAGTTCGAGCTGTTGATCGCGAACGGCATGAAGCCCATGGATGCGTTGAATGCAGCGACGCGCAACGCAGCCGATCTGCTGGGCGTCTCCGCCCGGGTCGGGTCGGTGCAGGCGGGCCGGTTAGCGGACATGGTGGCCGTGGCGGATGATCCGCTATCGAAGCCCGATACGCTGCAGCACGTGCAGTTCGTCATGAAGGGCGGAATCGTGTACCGCCAGAACGGCCAGCCTACCGCGCAGCCGCAGTAAATCAGCGCACGCAGAGGGTGTCAGTCAGCGCGGCCAGGCACCAGCGGGGCAGGCGATCAGCGCGAGGCGCGCATCAGCGCACGTAGCACACACCCCGGCCGCTTCACTGCGAGGGCGCTGATGTGCCCTTCTGCGTGGCGTCCACGGGGCGCGCCGGCGCGGCCGCCTCGTGTAACTGTGGCGCAGCCGCCTCGTGTAACTGTGGCGCCGCATTCTCGTGAGACTGTGTGAGTGCAGCACTGGGTTGCGGTGAGGTCACCGACGGCGGCGCTGCGCCCGTGGACTGAGGTGGCTGCGGCCCCGCAGGGGCCTCACCGCCGGTGTTATTTGCCGGGCTGGCCGGAGAATCAGGCTGCGCGGCGGCATGACGCGAAGCGGCCCGCTCCGCTTCTTCCGGCGTCGGCGGCAACACTTGCGCGCTCAGAACGGCACGGCTGATCACTGAAGGGTCATCACGAAGCTTCACATACAGCAGCCCGTTCGTCGGGTGCGGCACGGGCAACGCATAACCGGGAAAGCCATCCGGCACCTGCACCGGGTGCGCGAATTGCGGATCGCTGGAGACGGAGTCGACGAGGAACAGGCTCGAACCCGACAGCTTGCAGGCCAGATCAGGCGTGGAGGGACACTTGAGATCACGCAGCAGCGGCAAGCGCACCAGAGTTACCAGCGGCTGCCAGTCGCCCGTCACGCCGCCGGTGATCCGGCGGAACTGCAGCGGACCGAAGGTGGAGGGTCCGAACGCCTTGGTCGGATCGAGCGTAGCGACCGCCACTTTCGCATCCTCGAGCGTCAGGCCACCGTTACTCAGGCTCAGAGTCGCCGAGGACGACTCATCAGAAGTGGCCACTTCGATCTTGTCATCGCGCGCAAACGCCTGAGGTGCCTGTGCGCGCAGCGAAAACGTGAGTCGCGCATCCTGGGGAAGCTCGTCGAGATTGGCGAGTTGGATGTTGCTGTCGGCGGCAGAAGCGGATGCCTGCACGCTCTTGCCGATGAGCGCCACGCGCGGGCGCGGCGCATCTACAGAGGTGTTCAGATCGATGGCCCGGCCATCGTTCAAAGTCACCTTGGCCGTGACCGCATCGCCCTGCTTCAGCGCGTTTGCCGGTTGCGTGTCCCGGGTGATCATCGCGAGCTCATCGTGACCCTGAACCGTGGTCAGCTTGCCGGGTACGAACTCGACTCCACCAATGACCAGGCCGGCGACCTCATCGAGCCTGCTGCCCGAGAGCAGGCCCTGGTTGTCTCCAGCATGAATCGCAAAGCGATCCAGATGAGCCGCCTCGGCGAAGGCGCGCAGATGCACACTCCCTGCGGTGCCGGATCCAAACTGGCTGACCAGCAGGGTCATCGCACCAGGCTTTGCGCTCTGCAGCGGCAGGGTGACTTCCATTTCGTCCGGCTGCACCGTGCTCCACTGCGTGCGCAGCTCCTGGCCATCCGCACTCTTCAGTTTCACGGTATCCACGCAGCTGACACTGGTGGCCCGCAACCGCACGGTCTTGTCGCGGCCCACGATCAGCGGTCCGGAATCGGCACCCGTCAGCTCCCACTCCTGCTCGCGGCTGTTGACGAGCTCGAAGCGCGGGCCTTCGTATTTCTCGAAGCCCCAGAATCCGTGCAGCGAGCCTTGGGTCCGGTCTCCAAGCCCCGCGGTCGCCAGAGCGGAAGTATCCACCACGACCCCGCCCTGCTGCGGATCGACATGCGCAGGCAGCGTGACCGTCTTGCCGTCCTTTCCCGAGACGATGAGCGACAGATCACGCGCATAGGAAGTCGAGAACACCAGCGGCGCGCCTTCAACGGGCAGCGTCAGCGCAGCTTTACGGGCGCAAAAGGATTTCTTGGGGTCGACCGCGTGTAATGGGGGAAGCTGTGCCTGCTCCACGGCGGGCAGCGCGACCACCAGCACCGACTTGGGATTCTGGAACGAGGGCGGTGTGTTCAGCACCAGCGCCAGCTGGTCCCCCTGCGGCAGGGTCAGCGCCGGAATGTACTGGTACTGTGCGGTGCGGAAGGAGTCCATGATGCGGGCGATGTCCAGCACGGAAGCGATGTAGGGGCTGTAATAGCCGTAGCTGAGCTGCGGCGTGAAGCTCGCTTCCATGGCGAGGTCGCTCGCCGGCCCGTTGGTGAGCGCCTCGACGATCGAGGTGCTGTGGCCGTCGTTGAGCACCAGCGAATTCTGGCCTTCCATCAGACAGGGCGCCTGCAATGCGACGGTGCGCTCGAGGCACTTGTCATCGACCTTGATGGCCAGGCTGCGTGCCAGCAGCGGGGCCACTTCCTTCAGGTGCGTCGGGTCCTTCTCGGCGAGCGCGCGCACCGAGGCCAGATACTTCTCCAGCCGGGCGCGATCAAGCGAAGCCTGATTCAGATCCTGGGACGTGCGCACGAAAGCACCCGGGCGACCCCGCACGGCGCCCACCAGCGTTCTGAAATCGCCTCCAGTCTCGGGAGCGAGGAAGACCAGGACCTGCTCAGCGCCCTGCGGCACCGTGATGTTCAGCCCGTCCTGCACACACTTCGGCGTCCACGTCTCGCAGCGGTAGAACCAGGCCGGCGGCGGCGGATTCGTCGCACCGCGAAGAAACACCGCCACCATCAGGTAGTGCGCATCCTGCGTGGGCGGCAGATCCGCGTGGATCAGGAGGTGGTCGCCGGTGGACAGGTTCGGCACCTCTGAAGCCGGCAGCGTCTGCGCACCGCGCGTCACTTTCACATCGAGGTTAGGTCCCGCCAGATCGAACGGGGCGGGGTCAGCGTGCGCTGCGACACCAAACGCGAGCGCAAGCACGGCGGCAAGAGCGGATCGAGAGCGCGTTTTCATGTTCGCATTCTAGCGACTTCACCCCGGGTGATCGCCGCGATACGCGTCGCAGGTTGACGACGCCCGCCCATTTCTTGCTGAGTCCCTCGACCTGTCACCGGGAGCGCCAGCATGTGGCCGATGCGAGCAGTCGCGGCCGCGGCACTGGGCCTGATGGCGTTGCAGACCGCCGTCGCGGATGAGGACTGGCCGAGCTACAACAAAACTCCCACCGGCGAGGCATGACCGCCCCCATCTGGCCGACAACTGCCACGACTGCCAAGGTCATTGTGCCGGGTCTGCGCTGAGATCGGACTTCATGGTCAACGGCAACGGCCCCAGGGCTCGCGTGAAGTGTGCCACCGGCTCGTACGTCTTCAGCACCACATATGACTCGGCCAGCTCCGAGATCGCCACGGCATAGTGAGCCAACCCCGAGGCGTCGTGGGTCGGAAGCTCCACCGCGGAAACCGTCAGCATGTTGCCCAGGGCGGGCAGATAGGGCCGGTAGTCCGGCGTGCATTGCAGGACTTCGGGGTTGTGGCGGCCATCCGGGGCGTAGAGCGTCGCGCTGTAACAGACCGGCGCGCGCCCGAGCTGTTTGCAGACGATCACGATCTCGTTGGCTTCCGCCTTCGAGCGGCACAGGCCCGCCTCCGGCGCGCGCAGCTCCCCATCCACCGCACTGATCCGATGTTGGCCGGTCATCGCGACGAGCGTCAGCCAATCATCCACATTAAGACTCACTGCCTGCGTGCCGGCGCGCTCGTACAGCTCGCGCGGGATCTCCACTGACTGCTGCGCCAGACCCGCAGCCTTGGCTTCGCTCTCATCCGGCACGAGTGCGACAGACGCGCGCGAACCCGTCCCGCGGTACAGCACACGGCCTTGCTCATCGCGGATCGAGAACTGCGTACGATCGGCGAACAGCAGCTCATCCGCGGCCAAGCCTTTCAGGCTCAGCCCCATATGCAGTTTGACTGCTGCATTCCCCGGCTGAGCGATATGTTTCAGGTTTCCAACGACCGCGCCGGCGTTTCCTTCGATCAGGGCCTGGGTCGCGCGGTGGGCCAGATCAGGGCTCCGTGGCGGCCGATTGGCGCCCTTGCCGCGTTCGGCTTCCACCCTCGCCACAGCGAGCTGCAGGGCAATGCGCACGGGTGCGCCAGTGCCCGTCAGCCACGATTGCGCGGCAAAGGCCAGCCCCCAGGGCAGTTGCAGGAATACCAGTGTCAGAAGCCCTGCCAGGGCAACCGCCCGCGATACCTCGGTCCGACGTCGAAAGTATTGCAGGACGAGAATGAAGATCGCCCCCGCAAACACCCCGACATGCTGTAGCAGATGTTGTATCCATACGATGGCCGTATCACAGGTCGGACACGCTTCTGCGCCAAAAACCACCGCGCTGAGTCCCAGGGCGGCGGCATACAGGACCACGAGGCTCGCACCCAGCACCAGCAGCTCGGTGATGTTGCGCCCGATCGAGGCCAACGCCATGACCGGCAGCAGCAGGCACGCAAAAACGAACAGCTCCTTGTAGAGCGCCATGCCGAATGAGGTCAGTGTGGGAAATCCCAGCGCGAGCGCATGGATGACATTCACCGCGAGCATCGGCAGGCACACGCCGATCAGGACGAACAGCACCTTCGCCAGCAGCAGATCCGAGCGCCGGATGGGCCGGATGAGCCAGTCCTGCTCGGCGCCGGGGATCGGATCCTCGTAGATCGCGGCGACCGCCACGGCCAGTATGCCCACGATCCAGGCGGCCGAGAGCAGGCCGACGAGCTCGCGGGCCACCTGATTCGCGCTGAAGAATCCTGCCTTGAAGGTGGCCCACTCGAAGCCGACCTGGATGGCGCTGACGAGCAGCACCAGCGGCCACAGCAGCGTCCAGTCCTTCCTGAGAATGTGGCGAATCATCCGCGAATCCGTCAGCTCTGGCCGCGCCGCGCAGCGCTCACCATCGCCACGAAGATGCTCCGCAGGGAAGGAGGTGGCCGACCTGGCTGCGGCGGGTCTGCAAGCACCTCGCGGGCGCGCTCACGCAGCGCATCGAGCGTGCCCTGGAACAACAGCCGCCCCTCATCGAGAAACGCCACATGCGTGGCCAGCCGCTCCACCTCATCGAGCTCGTGCGAGGAAATCAGGATCGAGGCCTCGCGTGGCTCGCGCAGGAAGACCCCGATCATCTCATCGCGCGTCAGCGCATCGAGCCCGCTGAAGGGCTCATCGAGGATCAAAAGCTGCGGCCGGAACGCAAGCGCACACGCCAGCGCCATCTTGAGGCGCATGCCGTGCGAGAGCGCCTGGATGCGCCGCTCGGCTGGCAGGCGCAACCGCTCGCGCAACTCCCGCTCGAGCCCCTGGTCCCAGCTGCGGTAGCAGGGCCGCAGGAACTCGAAGAACTCGCCCACCCGCAGCCGCGGTGGCAGAAGTTGATTCTCCGAAACATAACCGACGCGCGCCAGAACCTCCGGGCCGATCGAGCGCGAATCGACTCCGAGCACGGTGGCCCGCCCGTGGCTGGGTGTGAGAATGTTGAGCAGAATCCGGATCGCGGTCGTCTTGCCTGCGCCACTGGCACCTACCAACGCAAAGATGCTTCCCTGCGGCATGCTCAGATCGATACCGTGCAAGGCGCCGAAGCGGCCATAGCTCTTGGCCAGGTCGCAGGTCTCGATCACCGCGGACATCAGTGCGATCCCGGGCCCGCCACGCTCAGTGTGGCCCGCACGAAGTTGAAAGAGTCGTACTGCCCGAGGGCCGAGAAGATCGCCCACAGCGTGCGGCCATCAGCGCTGATCCACTTGGTCGGCAGCACGAGCCCGAGAAAGTCGCCACGGGACTCGGAGCCGAGATCGCCCCAGTGATCGTAGTAGCCGACCGTTGACCAGGGGCCCCAGGGCTCGGGTGCCTCGAACAAGCCCACCTGCCCCGCCGAGGCCGTCTCGAGTTGGCCTCCGGGGTTGTGCGCAACGGTGGCCAGGTAGCGCCCGAGCGGTGCGTCATAGATGACCGTCAGATCGGCGCCCTTCGGATCGGAGAAGATCGGCCTCGCATCGCTCTCCTTCGTGGACCATCGCCGCGGCCTGCCCCGCCAGCGGGTGCCCGTCAGATACTCGTAGGCACCCGAGCTCGTCGGATCCTCACGCAGCTTCGATGCCGGCACCCGCTTGAGAAAGACATCGGCGCTGTCGTGGGGTCGGCTGTAGTAAATGTACACGAACGAATCGGGCGCCCCGGCGTTGTTCTGCCCGAAGTTGAGGAAGGATCCCAGCTGCGGGCTGCTCCAGGGGGCGAGCTGCCAGCTCTTGCCGAGATCGCTGGACCACAGCAGCGTGCTCAACGGGCCTTCGCTGCCCTTGTGAACCGGATCTGCGCTATTGGCTGCGGTCCACAAATGCCCATAGGCGTAGAGCGTGCCGTCGACACTGATCATCGTCCACACCTTGCCCCCGACCGTTGCCTGATTCTCGGCATAGCGCGGGGCATCGCCCCACACGTTCTTGCCGCTGAAGCTTCCAGGGTCCTCCACGGTGGGCACGCCTTCGATGCGGGCAAATCCGAGGCTGACCCTGCCGATGTTGTCATTGTCCCCATCGAAGCCGCCGCCATCGCCCCACGCGCAATACAGGTTGGAGTCGGCCGCCCACGTGCAGGGCCACAGATCGCTGCCATGCGCGCGACGCTGGCTGCCCACGGTGGAGAAATCCCAGCTCACCCCGGTGATGTAACGGCTATGCGGATAGGGGGCACCGGGGAACTGCGGATTGCGCAGCAGGCTGCACCCGCTGAGTGCGGCCAGTGCCAGGGTCACCAGGATCGGTGCCGCCGCACGCGAGTTCGCGGCTGAGGCGGCTGACCTCATCCGCCGAGGGCCAGAAATAGTTGTACGGTGTCCAGATAGCGTTGCGCTTGCGCGCGCACCAGACCGAGCCGGGCATTCTGGTAGAGCCGCTCCGCATCGATCACCTGCAGCACTCCGACATTCCCCTCATTGTAACTGCGGCGCGTCAGATCCACGTTCTCGCGCGCCGCACTCTCGGCGTGTGCCTGGGCGTCGAGCTGTTCCGCATCGTGCTCCAGAGCCTGCAGCGAATCGGCGACCTGGCCAAAGGCGGTGAGGACGGTCTGCTGATAGTTGGCAGCGCTTGCCTTGAGCGCATCGAGCGCCGCACGCTTCTCGGCGCGCAGCGTGCCGCCATTGAACAGCGGCGCCATCAGCGAGCCTGCGACGCCATACACGCTGCTCGAGCCCTCGAAGAGATGTCCCAGCACCGTGGACTGCAGGCCCGTGGAAGCGGTGAGATCGATGTGCGGATAAAGGTTGGCCGTCGCCACCCCGACAGCGGCGCTGGCCGCATGCAATTGCGCCTCATCGGCAAGAATGTCCGGTCGGCGATGCGCGAGCTCCGAGGGCACGCTCACCGGCAGATGCTGCGGCAACGCAAGCTTCGACAACTCGACCCCCGCCGGCAAGACTTCCGCCGGCGCCTGTCCTAGCACGATCGCCAGAGCATGCTGCGCCACACTCAGCTCCTGCTTCAGCGGCGGCAGCAAGGTGCCATCGCTGGCGAGCTGACTCTCGGCGGTGACGGTATCCACGCGCGCGACGGACCCCGCCTCGTAAGCGGTCTGCACCAACTTCCGGTTCTCGCGATCCTCATCGAGAATGGCCTGCACGGTCGCGATCTCCTCCTGCAGCAGCGCAATCCGCAGCGTCTCCAGGACCGCATGACCCGTGACAGTAAGATAGGCCGCATTGAGCTGCTGCCTCTGGTACTCGGCAAGAGCATAGCGTTGCTCGACCGAGCGAGCGGTGCCCCCGAGATAATCGAATGAGTAGCTGATGGTGGGACCGATCGCGTAGTAGGTGAAGGGCGGCGGCTTGGCCAGGGAACCGAGGAACTCCGCGCCGTACTTCTGGGCGCCGGTGCCGACAGTCACTCCGAGCTGAGGGTAGCGATGCCCGGACTGCGCCGCCGCGAGCTCCTGGGCCTGCGCCAGGGTGGCAGCCGCCGCGGTCAGCGTCCGGTTGCCCGCAAGGGCGCGGCGAACGACCTCATCGAGCGCATCGGACTGGAACAGCTTCCACCAGTCCTGCTGCAGATCCTCACCGAGGGCGACCTCCTGTGCAGCCGGAGAAGCGCTCGCTGCCTCCGCCTGTGCCGGGCCAGCCGGCGCCACGTATCGGTCTGCCGCGGGCGGGATCGGCCGATGAAAATCGGGCCCCACCGTGCATCCCGCCAGCAGCGCGAAACCACACGCTAGGGCGAGAGCCGCGCTGCGACGGCGCCAATAATCTCCCCGGGGCAGCACCTGCGATCGCCGTTTCGCGAATGTACTCATTCCATCACCACGGGTTTCTCGCCCGCCGCCGGTTTCGCGCTGCGCATCAGGGCCACGAGCGGAATCGCAGCCACGGTCAGGATCAACATCAACTTGAAATCATTGTTGTAGGCGATCATCTGCGCCTGCGCGGTCACATCTGCATTCATGGCCACGAGGCCGTGGGTCGTCGTCAGGGCCGCAGGCGGCTGCAGATGCAGCAAGTCTCCGTAGGGGGTGATGTGCTCGGCCAGGCGCGAATGCATGATCTGCGTATTGCGGATCAGCAACGCCGTCACGGCCGAGATGCCAATACTGCTGCCGAGATTGCGGATGAGGCTGAAGAGCGCCGTGCCCTCATTGCGATAGACCGGCGAAAGCGTGGCGAAGGTCAGCGCCGCCAGGGGCACGTATACCATGCCTACGCCAAGACCCTGCAGCACCCCGGACCAGATCACCATCGAGCTGTCCATCTGCAGATAAAAGTCCGTCATCTGCCACAGCGAGATCGCCGTGATCCCGAATCCGGCTGCGATCACCAGACGCACGTCCACCCGCTTCATCAGCCGCCCGACGATGAACATGGCAGCGAGCGTGCCGAGGCCTCGCGGCGCGGTGACCAGACCGGTCAGCACAACCGGGTAGTTGAGCAGGTCCTGCAGGAACGAGGGCACCAGGGCGAGCGTCGCGAACAGCACCACACCGACGATGAAGATGAAGAGATTGCCGGTGAGGAAGTTGCGATCCTTGAACAGCGCAGGACTGACGAAGGGTGTCTCGGTGGTCGTGATCATGTGCACCACGAACAGGTAGAGCGATACGCCAGCCACCGCAGCGGCGATCCAGATGCTGCTGGAACTGAACCAGTCCTCGATCTGTCCGCGGTCGAGCATCAGCTGCAGCGCGCCGACTCCGAGACTGAGCGCCGTGAAGCCGAAGAAATCGAATCGCGAGCGGCGCACGGGTGTCTCGTGCATGAAGGAGAGAATCCCGAGCAGCGAGAGAATGCCGAACGGCACGTTGATGTAAAACACCCAGCGCCAGTTGTAGTTCTCGGTGAGCCAGCCGCCGAGCGCAGGGCCGACGATCGGACCGATGGTGACGCCCATTACCCAGATGGCCATGGCGCGGCTGTGCTCCTCGGGCGGGTTGATGTCGAGCAGCACGGCCTGGGACATCGGGATCAACGCGGCGCCACACAGACCCTGCAGCAGTCGTGCGATCACGATCTGCGCCAGCGACTGCGACCACGCGCACAGCACGGATGCGAGCGTAAAGCCCACCACCGAGAAGACGAAGATGCGCTTGCGCCCGATCTGCCCGGCGAGCCAGCCGCTCAGCGGGGTCATGATGGCGGCGGCGATGATGTAAGAGGTCAACACCCACGTCATCTGATCCTGCGTCGCCGACAGGGACCCCTGCATGCGCGGCAGAGCGACATTCGCAATCGTGTTGTCGAGCGCCTGCATGATGGACGCCAGCATCACGGAGACCATGATGAGGCCTCGATGCGGTGCGGCCGCTGGAGTGTCGCTGCTCATCCTAGAGGTGGCGGCGATGACCTGTGTCGACGCTCACCGAAGCGCTCAGTCCCGTATGCAGCGGGTAGCGCGCGTCGAGGCGGCGCAGCTCGATGCGCACCGGCAGTCTCTGCACCACCTTGACCCAGTTGCCCGTGGCATTCTCCGGCGGCAGCACGGAGAATTGCGAGCCGGTGCCCGGACTCACGCTTGCCACGGTGCCTTCGAAGGTTTTGCCCGGGTAGCTGTCCACCTTGATCGTTGCGGGCTGGCCGGCGCGCATGTACGTCAGCTGGTTCTCCTTGAAATTGGCCTCCACCCAGACATCCCGCGTCGAGACCAGCGCGAATACCGGAGCCGCCGCGGCAATGTAGGTCCCGACCTGCAGCTGCTCCACGCGCGTGACCACTCCATCGCTCGGGGCATGGATCACCGTGTAGGACAGATTGAGCTTCGCCCGATCGAGTGCCGCCTTGGCCTGCTGAACCATGGGATGCTCATCGGGGGCGATATCCGGATTGCCGTTGAGGCTCGCGAGCACGGCGCTGAGCTGCTGCTGCGCAGCGGCGAGCTGCGCGCGTGCGTTCTCCAGCGCATGCACCGCCCGATCCACCTGGAGCTGGGAGGAGATGCCGGAGGCCAGCAGCCGCTGCTGGCGCTGGGTCTCGTGCTGCTGGAAATCCAGCGTCTCGCGTGCCGAGACGAGCTCCGCCTGACGTTGCCGATAACTCGCCTTCAGCGACTCGACCTGGAGGCGCGCGGCCGAAAGCTGCGCGTCCGCTTCCTCCACGGCAATGCGAAACGGCGAGGGATCCAGCTTGAAGAGAACTTCGCCCTGGCGTACGGACTGATTGTCACGCACCTCCAGCTCGAGGACGCGTCCTGCCACGTTGGAGCTGATGGCAACACTCGCCGCCTGTACGTAGGCATCATCCGTACTCTGGTAGCGACCCGTGAAAAAATAGAACGCGAGCGCCACGAGAGCAGCCAGCAGTGGGCCACCGATCATGAGCGGCAGGCGCCACCGGCGGCGCCAGTCCCGGGGCCGCGCTTCGGCCGGTGCAGCCGACTCCGGCTGCCTGACTCTGGCTACATCGTTCATGGTTCAGCGTGTCCGGATTTTGCGAACCCGGCCCGCGTGGCCGGTCTTCAAGTCGGTTTGTCGGGCAGCGGCCGCCGCGGGGGCTGTTGCCGGCTGATCCTCCAGCGCGCAGACGTTGGCATGCATGCGCTCGAGCAGGCTGATGAGGAGCTCGCGCTCGGCCCGGCCGATGCCGGCGAACACCTCCGCCCGCGTCAGCTCGCTCAACTGCCAGATCTGCTCGAGCAGCGGCTTGGCGCGAGAGGTGAGATAGAGACTGCGCGCACGCCGATCGGCGGGGTCCGGCCGGCGCTCGAGCAGGCCCTCCGCCTCCATCCGATCGAGCAGACGCACCATCGTCATCGGCTCGATCTCGGTGAGCTCCGCCAGCCTTGCCTGGCTCACCCCCTCGTTGTTCTCCAGGCGCGCCAGCACCTTGCATTGCGGCAGCGTGAGGCTGAATTCCCGCGCACGCTGCTCGAAGCGCAGCACGTAACGCCGGCTCACATCCTTCAGCAGGAAGCCGAAGTTCCGCAGGCGCGTGTCCATTCGTATCGCCCCAATATAATAACTCCTGATATAATCTCATGTGATCGGCTCACGATCAAGCTACGCGGGTATACTGCGCACATGTCCCTGTTCGATCTCAGCGGGCGCGTCGCCGTGGTCACTGGATCCTCACGCGGCATCGGCCGAGCGGTGGCCGAGCGCCTCGCCGAGCAGGGTGCCAACGTGGTCGTGTCATCCCGCACCGCCGAGACCACGCAGGCGGTAGCCGATGGCATCAACTCCCGCCCGGGCGGGCGCGCAATCGCGGTACCGGCCAACATCTCCTCACATGAAGAGCTGACCCGGCTGATCGAACGCACCCGCGAGGCTTTCGGCCGGATCGACATTCTCGTCTGCAATGCCGCCACCAACATCCATTTCGGTCCGCTGGCGCGGATCACCGATGCGCAGTTCCGCAAGATTCTCGACAACAACATCCTGTCGAATCACTGGCTCATCCAGCTCGTGTCCCCGGAGATGATCTCGCGGCGCGACGGGGCGATCGTGATCGTCTCGTCGATCGGCGCCTTGCGCGGCAGCCCGCTGATCGGCGCCTACAACATCTCCAAGGCAGCCGACATGCAGCTCGCGCGCAATCTGGCCGTGGAGCTAGGCCCTCACAACGTGCGGGTCAACTGTGTGGCTCCCGGCATCATCAAGACCCACTTTGCGCGTGCCTTGTGGGAGAACCCGAAGATCGCCAAGGCTGCCGAGAGCTCGACGCCTCTCAAGCGGCTCGGTGAGCCGGATGATGTGGCGGGCGCGGTGGTCTTCCTGAGCTCCCCGGGTGCGAGCTACATCACCGGCCAGAGCATCATCATCGACGGCGGGACGATGGTCTCGAGTCCCTCACTGGGCGAGAGCTGAGCTCCAGGGGCGAGCGCCGGTGCAATCAGCCCGGGCCGATCGCTCGGAGGAAGCTCTCGAGCAGAATGTTGCGGCCACAAAGCACGACTGCCACTCGTCTGCCCCTGTAAGCCGCTGCCTGCTTGACGAGCCCCGCGAGCGCAACGCCGGCCGCGCCCTCGACGATCCAGTGCTCGGCCTGCGCCAGGCTGCGCATCGCCTTGCCGATCTCTTCCTCGGTGACCGTGACCGTCTCGTCGATGACCGCGCGACAGACCGGCAGCGTGACCGAGCCCGGCTCGACAGCCCCGGCCGTACCATCCGAGAGCGTCTCACGCTCCTCGACCTCGACTATCCTGCCGGCCTCCAGCGCTCGGAGCAGGCAGGGCGAGTTTTCCGGCCAGACGCCCACCACGCGGGCCTGCGGGCGCAGCTGCTTGAGCGCAGTCCCGACACCCCCGATCAATCCGCCGCCCCCGACCGAGATGAATACCGCGTCCAGCTCCGGCGCCTGCTCGATCAACTCGATGCCCAGCGTCCCTTGACCGGCGACCACGTCCAGGTCGTTATAGGGAGAGATGTAGATCCTGCCCTGCTCGGCGGCATCCCGACGCGCTCGCAGCTCCGCTTCGACCGGCGGCCCCTCGACCGTGATCAGCTGCGCGCCGAGCGCCCGGATGGCCTCGACCTTGGGGCGCGCAGCAGAGGCGGCGACGTAGACCTTCACGGCAATGCCCGCCTGGGCCCCCATCCGTGCCACCGCCTGGCCGTGATTGCCGCTCGAGGCCGCGATCACGCCGCAACGCCGCGCTGCTTGCGTGTGCAGATGGATCTTGTTGGTCGCGCCCCGGACCTTGAACGAGCCCGTGGGCTGCAGGTGCTCACACTTGAGCAGCACTTCGCAACCGAGCGCCGCAGAGAGCGGGCCGCTTCTTTGCAGGGGGGTGACAGGAACTGCGGGACGGATGGCCGCATGGGCCCTGACGATTTCCTGGAAAAGATCGCTCATCCGGGGCTCCTCCGCCGCGCTGCGCACATCGCGGGCAATCGGCAGCCGCGGCGCATTGATATGATTCGATTATAGGAGCACATCGCGCCGCTGAGGGCTCGAGGCCTACGGGCGGCCCCCGGGGGCCGCAGAGCGGTTCGCGCTTTGCTCACGGAAACAGGTGGTGGCACCTCGAAGCCGCAAATCCAGCTGGCAGCGAGGGGGTCACTGCGTGAACGGGCGGCCTTCGAGGCGCCTTGCAGAACGGTATCGCAGCTCACGCCGGCATGAGAAACGGTTTTTGCTTAGGTCCTGATAACCAAACGAGGTTGTGCCATGCCTGATCCAAAGTGTTCTCAGGGAGTGCGCCGCGGCGCTCTGCTGGCGGCGTGCGTGATCGTGGGAATAGCCATGATGCTGACCTCGCACGCAGCAGCCGCACAGGCGAAGGCCTGCCCCGACACGGCGGCCGGGTTGAAACTCGCGCCGGGCTTCTGTGCCACGATTTTCGCCGACAAGATCGGCCACGCGCGGCACCTCGCAGTCGCACCCGATGGCGTGCTGTATGTCAACACGTGGAGCGGGCGCTATTACGGCAACGACCGTCCGCCCGAAGGGGGTTTCCTGGTCGCGCTGCAGGACACGAAGCGGACCGGCCATGCCGATGTCAAGGAGCGCTTCGGTCCTACCACCAAGGGCGGTACCGGCATCGCAATCTACAAGGACCATCTCTACTACGAGGTCGCCGATCGTATCGAGCGGCTTGCGCTGCGCTCCGGCACGATCGCGCCGCAGGGCGAGCCCGAAGTGATCGTCTCGGGTCTGCCGCTCGGCGGGGATCATCCCATGCACCCGTTCGCCATCGATGCCGACGGAATGATGTACGTCGATGTGGCCTCGGCGAGCAACGCCTGCCAGGAAAAGAATCGCATACTGAAGTCGCCCGGCATCAACCCCTGCGTCGAGCTCGAGACCCGCGCGGGAATCTGGCGCTACGATGCCAACAAGACCGGTCAGAAGTACTCGCCATCCGATCGCTACGCCACAGGCATCCGCAATGCGGACGGCATCGCAGTGGATGGCAGCGGGCATGAGGTGTACTCGACCCAACATGGACGCGATCAGCTGTCACAGAACTGGCCGTCGCTCTACAAGCCGGTCGAGGGAGCGATCCTGCCTGCCGAGGAGTTGATGCACATCCAGCGCGGCGGCGACTACGGCTGGCCGGAGTGCTACTACGATGGCGTGCAGCGCAAGCTGGTGCTGGCGCCTGAGTACGGCGGGGATGGGGGTCGGAAGGTCGGGGTTTGCGCACAGAAGATTGCGCCCGTGGCTGCATTCCCAGCGCACTGGGCACCCGATGACCTGCTCATCTATTCCGCCCGGGAATTTCCCGCTCGGTACCACAACGGCGCCTTCATCGCCTTCCATGGATCCTGGAATCGCGCACCCTTTCCTCAGGGGGGCTACAACGTCGTCTTCCAACCGCTCGCCAACGGCAATGCGAGCGGCAAGTGCGAGATTTTCGCCGACGGATTCGCCGGCGAGACGAAGGATCCGGAAGGCGCGGCTCATCGTCCGACCGGACTGGCGGTCGGCCCGGACGGCGCGCTCTTCGTGTCAGATGATGCACACGGTCGGGTCTATCGCATTGCCTACACTGGATCCGGTGGCGATGCGGCGGGGACGCCCTGCCCCGAGGCGACCGATGCCGGCCCGATGAGCGCTGGGGGCGGAGTGCCGCCTGAAGGGACTTACCCGAATGCGGCTGCGGCGGCCAATCTGCCGGTACCCAAGGGCTCCACGCGCGCCTCGGTCGTGCTGGGCGCCCGTATCTTTGCGGGGCAGGAAGGCGGAGCGACGTGCACCAGTTGCCACGGCGCAGACGGTAAAGGCACGCCGCTCGGACCTGACCTGACCGACCAGAAATGGCTGTGGAGCG
>Ga0070741_10005341_pt1 | contig 28649 bp, 29 predicted proteins | sample Coa_R1_4_FD_66440 | JGI IMG/M metagenome (GOLD analysis project Ga0070741, IMG submission 66440) | Surface soil microbial communities from Centralia Pennsylvania, which are recovering from an underground coalmine fire - Coalmine... | ecosystem: Environmental > Terrestrial > Soil > Unclassified ... | reverse complement strand
TCTACGTCGAGCGCGGCGGCCGCTCGCTCGTCCCGCTCCGCGAGCCGGACGAGGGGTGGCTGCGGCCGGCGCTCGCCGCGCTCGTCGCGTTCGTCAAGCGGGGCGGAGCGAAGCGCCTCGCCGTCGAGCGCTTCGACGGCGAGCCCGTCACGGAGTCGGAGATCATGCCGCTCCTCGTCGAGGCCGGCTTCCTCGCGGGGCCGCGCCGCGCTGTCTTGCGCGCGTGAAGAGCTGCGCTCTCCACGCGAGTTGACGGAACTCCGCGAGCCGGAAAGCGCGGTTTCCGGCTCGCTCCGTGCCGAGTGCGCGTTTCCCGCCGCGGCGGACGCCGACGGCGCGCGCCGGGGACGGGGAAGCCTGCGGCTAAGTCGGCTTCGCTCGCCTTAGCCTCCGGCCGGTCTCAAGTGAGAGCAGCCGCTCGCGCAGAGGAGCAAGCTCTCGCGTCGCAGACAACAAGTGCCTACCGTGAAGTCGTGCAATCGGTTCGCGCTCGCCTCCGGCGCCTGTTTCGCGCGCTGCGGATCGCGGCCACCGACACGCGCATCCCGCGACCGCTCAGATGGGTCGTAGCCCTCGGTCTCCTGCCGATCCCCGGACCGTTCGACGAGATCGTCCTCGTCCTCGCAGCTGTCCCGCTCGCCTTGTTCTATCGCCGTCCGCTCGCGGACGCCTGGAAACGGGCCGGCGGCGCCGAGACGAGCCCGCGCTAGCTAGTCGCGCGACTGCGAGAGGTACGCCTCTTTCGGGGCGGCCTCGGGTGGCTCGTCGGCCCGGCGCATCTCGGCGAGCTCGACTGCTTCGCGCTCCCGCTCGTACTTCCGCTCGTGCCACCAGTTCCGGAGCCTCTCCCACATAGCTCTGGGATCGCCGCTCGACGTCGGCCGCAAACCGCCTTACGATCGTGAGGCGATGTGGATCGTGCGGGAGACGTTCCGGCTGCTTCGGATGGTCGTGGCGGCGACTGCGGTCGCCGCGGCGGTTGCCGGCCTCTGGGCGCTCCTGTCCACGGGCGATCTCGTCCACGATCTGCGGATCAGCTTCTTCCTGATCGGCGCCATCACACTCCTGCTCGCCGGTGCCGGCAACCAGAGCACCGCGGCGGCACGCCGGGTGAATTGGGGACTGATCACGCCCGGCCGCGGCGGGATCCTCTTTCGGGGCGTGCGGCCGAGGCCGGGCGAGCCGACCCTGACGGCCAGCGCCGTCTTCGTCGGGAGCGCGGCGGTGCTCTTCGTCCTCGGCGCGATCGTCTAGGCGAGCAGCTCGCGGACGAGCTCCGCGGCGGGGAGCTCACGCGCGCGGCGCGCCTCCGTGCCGCCGAGGTAGAGCGGCCCGGCCTGCGCCGACGCCTTCCGCCGCTCGGGGAACGGCAGCGGGGACGGATTCGCCATGAGCTCCTCGATCACCGGCGTCCGCGCGGCCCGCGCCGCGCGGCCCGTGTAGGCGTCCGTCACCACCGTCGCGTACGTCCGCAGAGCCTCGAGGTGCTCGCGTGGGACGCCGCACTCGGGCGTGAAGAGGAACGCCGTCCCGACCTGCACGCCGGCCGCGCCGAGCGCGAGGGCCGCGCGGACGTCCTCCCGCGTCACGATCCCCCCGGCCGCAACGACCGGGACGTCGCCGAGACACGCGGGCACGAGCTCCGCGAGCGGGACGAGCTCGTCGCCGAGGAACGAGCCGCGGTGCCCGCCCGCCTCGGCGCCCTGCGCGACGACCGCGTCGACGTCGAGGGCGCGCGCCTCCGCCGCCGTCGTCGCCGTCCCGAGCACGACGATCCCGCGCTCGCGGAACGGCGCCGGGTCGAGCGCTCCGAACGTGTAGGAGAAGACCGGCGGCCGCTCCTCGAGCACGACCTCGTACGACACGGCCGGGGAGAACGGCGGCACGAACAGATTGACCGCGAACGGCAGCTCCCCGAGCTCGGCGCGCACCGTGCGAATCGCCTCGCGAAGCGCATCCGGCGACAGCGTCGCGCCCGCGATCGAGCCGAGCCCGCCCGCGCGGGAGACGATGACGGCGAGCTCCGGCGGCGAGACGTTCGCCATCGGCGCCTGGACGAGACGGAACATCAGGCTGCGACGAGCTTGTACCCCGAGCCGCGCACGGTCACGAGCCGCTCCGGCTGGGTCGGGTCGCGCTCGATCTTCCGCCTCAGGTTCGAGATGTGCACCTCGCACGCGTGCTCGTCCCCGACGTACTCGCTCGACCAGAGGTGCTGCATGAGCTCGCGGCGGGAGACGACCGAGCCCGGCTGCTCGGCGAGGAGCGACAGCACCTTGAACTCCGAAAGCGTCAGGTGGACGCGCTTGCCGTCGACGAGCACCTCGTGGCGGCCGAGGTCGATCTTGAGCCCGCCCAGCTCGCGCACCGTCCCGTTTCCGCCGGCCCGGTCGAGCTCGCGGCGGCGGAGGATCGCGCGGACGCGGCTGAGCAGCTCCGCGCTCGAGAACGGCTTGGTCACGTAGTCGTCGGCGCCTAGCTCGAGGCCGAGGACGCGGTCGGCCTCCGCGTCGCGCGCCGTGAGCATGAGGATCGGGATGTCGCTCTCCGCCCGCAGCGCTCGGCAGACCTCGACGCCGGAGAGGCCCGGCAGCATCACGTCGAGGACGACGAGGGCGTAGCGCCCCGAGCGTCCCGCCTCGAGCGCGCCCGGCCCGTCCCGCTCCTCGTCCACTTCGAAGCCCTCGCGGCGGAGCGTGAACGCGACGACGTCGCGCACGCCCGCGTCGTCGTCGACGAGGAGGATCCGCTCGCTCACTTTCCGCTCCGGCGCCGCGCATGTCGGCGCCTCCGCTCATTGGTGAGCTCCGTCGAGCCTACGCTCATGCGGCGGGCACCTCCTCGCGCACGCGCGCTCGAGCGAGGACGATCCGGAAGACGGTGCCGTGGCCGGGCGACGACTCGAGCTCGATCCGACCGCCGAGCGTCCGCACCGTCTCGCGGACGATCGCGAGGCCGAGCCCGAAGCCGTCGGCATCCCGTTCGCCGCGGTAGAAGCGGTCGTAGACGTGCCGCTGCACCTCCGGGCTGATCCCCGGCCCGGAGTCCTCCACCTCGAGCGTCACGGCGTCGCCGCGGGCGTGGGCGCGGAGGACGACCGAGCCGCGCGCCGTGTGCTTCGCGGCGTTCTCGCCGAGGTTGCGGAGCGCCTGCTCGAGGAGGTCCGGGTTCGCCTGGACGGAGAGCCCGTCCGGCGCCTCGACGTCGATCGAGACGCCCTCGTGCGGCCGGAGCTCGGCGGCGACCTCGCGCAGCAGCGGCGCGACCTCGACCGCCTCCGCACGGGGCTGCTCCTGGCCGGAGTGGGCTCGGGCGAGCGTCAGCATCGCGCGGGCGAGCCGCGCGAGCCGGCCCGACTCCCGCTCGATGTGCGCGAGGAAGCGGTCGCGCTCGGCGGGATCCTCCTTCGCGCCCGCCTGCAGCACCTCGACCGCGCCGATGATCGTCGTCAGCGGCGTGCGGAGCTCGTGCGCCGCGTTCGAGACGAACTCCCGCTCCGCGAGCTCGCGCCGCTCCTGCTCGGTGAGGTCGTCGATCACGACGAGCGCCCAGTCCGTCTCCGGCGAGGCGGGAATCCCGACGAGCCCGAACGCATGGTTCTCGTCCGGCGTCACGTGGACCTGCGACGGCGTCGCGCGCTCGTCGAACAGCGTCTGGGCGAAGTCGCGCAGCCCGAAGCCGGGCCACGGCTCCGGGAGCGGATCCCCCTCCGCGAGCCGGCCGCCGAGCAGGCGCCGCGCCTCGGCGTTCGCGTAGTGGACGACGAGATCCTGGTCGATCGTCAGGACGCCCTCGTGGAGGCGCTCGAGCAGAAGCTGGAGGCGATCGCGCTCGGCCTCGAGCCGGCGGAAGGAGCGGCGCAGCTGCCGGCGCATCCGGTCAAAGCTCTGCGCGAGCGTCCCGAACTCGTCGCGGAAGCGGTAGCGGAGCGGCGTCTCGAAGTCTCCCTGCGCGATCGCCTCCGCGGCGATGCTCAGCCGGCGCAGGCGCAGGGCGATGAGCTGCGCGAGGAGGAGCCCGACGATGACGCCGATCACGCCGGCGATCACGCCGGCCCGCAGCGCCTCGCCGTTGACGGTGTCGATCGCCTCCGCGACGTCGGGCACGCGCGCGACCGCGACGAGCGCGGCGCCGTGGTACGGGATCGCGGCGACGAACAGTCCTCCGTCGGCCGTCCCCTCGCTGAACTGTTGGCCCCCGAGCGCAGCGACGACCGCGTTCCGCTCGAGCTGCGACTTCGCGGCGGCGGCGGAGTGGAAGACGTGGACGTCCCGCGGCAGGCTCGCCGGCGCACGCTGCGCGGCGAGGCGGGCGTCCTTGAGCGCGAGGTTCGCGCCGTGGCGGCGGAACGCGTTCTCGGACCGGTCGGAGAACTGGGAGACGACGATCGCCGTCGACGTCGCGGCGACGACCGCGAACGCGATCCCGAGCCACCAGCGAACGCCGATGAAAGGCCTGCTCACGTCCCAATCGTAGGCTTCCCCGCATGCCGGAAGGGGATTCGCTCCATCGGGCGGCCGCGCGGCTGCAGGTGCTCGTCGGCGAGCGCGTCGAGGTCGAGACGCCGCATCCGCGCGCCGCGGTCAAGGGACTCGCGCCGCGGCTCGACGGGAAACGGCTCGAACGGGTCGAGGCGTCCGGCAAGAACCTCCTGCTCACGTTCGAGGGAGGTCTCGTCCTCCGCAGCCACCTCCGGATGAACGGCCGCTGGCGCGTCGAGCCGCGCGGAACGCAGCGCGTGGGTAAGCCGTGGCTCGTCCTCCGCGGCGCCGAGCACGAGGCAGTCCTCTGGAACGGGCCAATTTTGGAGCTTGTGACAAGTTGTCACTTGGCATCGACGATTCCGGACATTGTCCGGGAAGTACCTGGGGTGGAGCGGTTCCGGAGCGGCGACCAGCGGCGCGCGGTCGGGGATGCGCTGCTCGACCAGCGGCTCGTCGCCGGGATCGGGAACATCTGGAAGGCGGAGTCGCTCTGGGAGGTGCGCATCTCGCCGTGGCGGCCGCTCTCGGACGTCTCCGACGACGAGCTGACCGCCGTGCTCGCGGCGGCGCACCGGCTGATGCGCGCGAGCGTCGAGGGGGCACGGCCGCAGCGGCGCGTCTATCGCCGCGCCGGCCGCGCCTGTCCGCGCTGCGGCGCCGTCATCGGCTCCGCGCCGCAGGGCGACAACGCTCGCACCGCGTACTGGTGCCCGCAGTGCCAGGTAGGAGGCAACCCGCCGCCGTCGTAGTGGTCCTGGCTGTGCGCGCGCCGCATCTCCACGACACGCTCCGCCGCTTCTGCCTCGGCGCCTTCGCCGTCTTCGTCGGCGAGCTCGACGGCGGCGGCGAGCTCCCGTTCTCGTTCGAGGAGCACACGTCGTACGGGAAGCCGGCGCTCTACGAGTACCGCCCGCTCGTGCGCGGCTTCGTCGAGTCGCGCGCCGACCGGCTCTTCGAGCGGCTCGACGTCGCCGACGCGATCGCGGATCTCCAGCGCGAGCCGGCGGCGCGGATCTTCGCCCACGCGCACGAGGGGAACGTCAAGGACGAGCGCCGCGCCCTGTACCGCAGCGTCCTCGTCCCGCTCCTCGTCAAGACGGCCGAGGGCTGCGGCGGCTTCGACTGGGACGACACCGCGTACACGCGCGCGTACGAGGAGCTCGAGGCGTCGCTGTTCGGCGACGGCCATTCGTACGGCGCCGTCGCGCCGCTCGTCGGCCTCAGCGTCGGGACGCAGATCGAGCTCGGCGACGGGATCCGCGTCCGTGTCGCCGCGACGGGCGAGCTCAGCGCTATGTGGCCCGAGGCGACCGGACTGCTGCCGCGCGATTTCGGCCGCGAGGTCGACCGGCTCGCCGTCCTCGAGCTCGAGCGCTCGCTGCCCGCCGGGACGTCGGAGGCGCCGGACGCGCCGGGCGAGCTCGCCGACGCCGTGACCGCGATCCGCCTCGCGACCGCCGCTCCGGTCGCCGCGGGGCCCGTGCTCTTCGAGCGGCTCGACTGGCGGCCGTTCGGGATCCGTCCCGTCCTGCCGATCGCGGCGACTGCGCCGCCCGGCGAGCCGACGCGGCTCGACCCGTTCCGCGCCTCCGTCGCGGCCGATCTCCGTGTCCGGCTCGGCGCCGCCGACGACGACGTCGGACTCGGCGAGGCGCTCGACCGCTGGGAGCTCGCGCTCTTCCAGTCGGAGCCCTTCCGCGGCGAGCAGCTCCGGCACGCGCTCGCGTCTGCGCTCGGGGAAGGAGACGGCTCCTGGGCCGCCGCGATGCGCGGCGCCGCCCTGCTCGGCGAGACTGCGGACGAGCGCGCCCGCCTCGTCGAGGGGCTGCGCGAGCCCGACTGCGAGATCGTCCGCCGGCTCCTCGTCGCGGTGCTGCTGAGCGACGACCGCGCCGCCCTCGTGCGCGAGCTCGACGAGACGCTGCTCGGCGCGCCCGCCGTCGCCCGCGATCTCCAACGCCGCGCGAGCTAGCCGCGACACTCACGTCACGCCTTCCCGCCTAGCCTCGGGACATGGACGAGGCGCGCGCGGTGCTGGCCCGGCTCGAGCGGATCGAGGCGCTCGAGCGCGAGAACGCGGACGCGCCGTCGCTCCTCGCCGAGCTGCGCGAGCTCGTCCGCGAGGCTTCGGAATGGGCGGACGCCGAAGGCGACCCGCGCGCCCGCGCGGCGGCCGAGGCGCTCCTAGTGGCCGGCCGCGGCGGGGCCGCTCGCGACGAAGTCCTTCTCGCGAATCAGTAGGAACGCGAGGATCGCGCCCGCGAAGAGGACGAACGCCGCGACGAAGAGGATCGAGTTCAGGCCGGCGATGAAGGACGCCCTTTCGACGGTTGCGAGGGGTCCCTGTCGAGACAACTGTCCGGAGGCAATCGCCTGCGTGATGGAGCTCAGCGGGTGACTGAAGTAGTTATCGCCGGACGGCAACGACGAAATGAAGTGCGAACTGATCTGGCTCTGGAAGATCGCGCCCAACGCCGCGATCCCCGTCGCGATCCCGATCTGGCGGAACGTGTTGTTGATCCCCGACGCCATGCCGGCGCGCCGCGGCTCGACGACGCTGACCGCCGTCGCGGCGAGCGGCGCGTTGACCATCCCGACCCCGATCCCGCCGACGACGAAGCCGGCGAGGAGCGTCGTCCACGTCGAGCTCAGCGCGATCCCGTGCATCAGGAGCAGCGCCAAGCCCGTCAAAGCGAGCCCGCCGCCGAGGAACAGCCGCACGGGGAAGCGCGCCGACAGGCGTCCCGCGACCGGCGCGACGACGAACGAGACGAGCGAGAGCGGCAGGAAGTAGACGCCGGTCCGCACGGCCGAGTTCCCGAGCACGTCCTCGAGGTAGAGCGCGAGGTAGAGGAACTGCGCGAACATCCCGCACGAGATCGAGAAGGCGGCGATCTGCGCGCCGGTGAACGTCGGGATGCGGAAGAGCGAGAAGTCGAACATCGGCGACTCCTGCCGCAGTTCGATCAGCGCGAAGGTCACGAGGAGGACGGCGGCGGCGGCGAACAGGCCGACGATCCGCCCGCTCGACCAGCCCCAGTCGGTGCCGCGGAACAGCCCGATCACGAGCGCGAACAACCCCGCCGTCAGGGTCAGGAGTCCCGGGATGTCGATCCCGCCGTGCTCCTCGTTGCGCGACTCGACGAGCTCGCGGATCCCGCCCGCGACGACCGCGACCCCGATCGGGACGTTGACGAAGAAGATCCAGCGCCAGCCGGCGTAGGTCGTCAGCGCGCCGCCGACGAGCGGCCCGATCGCCACCGCGATCCCGACCGTCGCGCCCCAGATCCCGAACGCCGTGCCGCGCTCGCGGCCGTGGAACTCCTGGGAGATGATCGCGAGCGAGACCGCGAACATCCCCGCGCCGCCGATCCCCTGCAGACCCCGCGCGAGGATCAGGAACAGCGGCGAGGTCGCCGCGCCGCACAGCGCGGAGGAGATCGTGAACAGCGCGATCGCCACGAGGAAGACGCGCTTGCGGCCCAGCAGATCCCCGAGCGAGCCGGCGTTGAGCATCGTCGCGGCGAGCGTCAGCGCGTACGCGTCGACGACCCATTGCAGGTCGGTGAACGACGTGTGGAGCTCGCGCTGGATGTTCGGCAGCGCGACGTTGACTACGGTGATGTCCAGGAGGAGCATGAACACCGCGACGCAGACGACGATCAGGACACGCCATTTCCTCTCCACGCGCCGTAACCTAGAGGAGAAGGAGTCGCCGACGACGATGCGAAAGGTCAGCCGGGATGGCGCTCACGCGGTTATTGCCCCGTCCGCTCGCGCGGACGGCGGATAACGGTCCGACGATGGCGAGAGTCATCGCATTCGCGAACCAGAAGGGCGGCGTCGCGAAGACGACGACGACGCTCAACCTCGGCGTCGCGTTCGCCGAGGCCGGCAAGCGCGTGCTCGCCGTCGACCTCGACCCGCAGGGCAACCTGACGATGTCGCAGGGCTGGAACCCGGACGAGATCGACCGCTCGATGTTCGACGTCCTCGTCCACAAGCTCCCGATCAGCGAGATCGTGCGGACGAACGAGATCGACGTCGCCGTCTCCTCGATCGACCTCGCGGGCGCCGAGCTCGCGCTCTCCGCGATGATCGGCCGCGAGCGCGCCCTCGAGAAGGCGCTCGCGCCGCTCCGCGAGACCTACGACTACGTCCTCATCGACACGCCCCCGTCGCTCGGGCTGCTGACGATCAACGCGCTCGTCGCGGCGGACGGGGTCATCGTCCCCGTCCAGTGCGAGTACCTGTCGCTGCGCGGCCTCGTCCAGCTCGAGAACACGCTCTCGATGATCCGGGAGAACCTCAACCCGCGCGTCGCGATCCAGGGCATCCTCCCGACGATGTTCGACAAGCGGCTCCTCCATTCGCGCGAGGCCGTCGAGATCCTGAAGGAGAACTTCGGCAACCTCGTCCTCGAGACGAAGATCCGCAAGACGGTCCGTTACGCGGAGGCGCCGGTGAAGGGGCAGTCGATCCTCAAGTACGACCCGAGCGGCGACGCCGCCGAGATGTACCGTGACCTCGCGAAGGAGGTGCTCGATGGCGCGTCGGCGCGCCAGCATGCGTGAGGGCCCGCTAGCGGAGCTGTTCCGCGCGACCGAGGCCGCCCAGAAGCAGGCCGAGGCGCGCGGCGAGACCGCGGAGGCGCCGGCCGAGGAGGCGGCGCACGAGACCGCTGCTCCCGGCGAGCCGCCGGAGCGGACGGTCGAGCACGTGCCGAGCTGGGAGGAGCAGGAGGCCGCGGTCGAGACGCCGCCGGCTCCGACGCCCGACCCGCTGCCCACGCCGCCGACTCCCGATCCCGAGCCGCCGACGCCGACGCCGGATCCCGATCCGCTGCCGCCGCCTCCGCCGCCGGAGATCCGGATGCCCGAGCCGCCGCCGGCCTCCCGCTTCGTCGAGCCGCTCCCGGAGTCGCCGCCGCGCCTCCATCGCGCAGCCGCCGACAGCGGCGCGTACCTCGCCGTGATCAAGGTCGTCGGCGTCGGCGGTGCAGGCATCAACGCCGTCAACCGGATGATCGACGCAGGCATCAGCCAGGTCGAGTTCGTCGCCGTCAACACCGACATGCAGGCGCTCCACGCGAGCGACGCGCCGGCGAAGATCCACATCGGGCAGGAGCTGACGCAAGGGCTCGGCTCCGGCGCCGACCCCGAGGTCGGCCGCCGCGCCGCGGAGGAGGACTACGACGAGCTGCGGCAGGAGCTGCGCGGCGCGGACATGGTCTTCGTCGCCGCCGGCGAGGGAGGCGGCACCGGCTCCGGCGCGGCTCCCGTCGTCGCGAAGATCTCTCGCGAGCTCGGCGCGCTGACCGTCGGCATCGTCACGACGCCGTTCAAGTTCGAGGGAACGAAGCGGCGCGCGCAGGCCGAGCAGGGGATCGCCGAGCTGCGCGCCGCCTGCGACACGACGATCGTCATCCCGAACGACCGGCTGCTCGAGGTGCTCGAGCGCTCGACGTCGATGCTCGACGCCTTCAAGGTCGCGGACGACGTCCTCCGCCAGGGCGTGCAGGGCATCACCGACCTGATCACGATGCCCGGCCTGATCAACCTCGACTTCGCCGACGTCCGGACGATCATGGCCAACTCGGACTCGGCCCTGATGGGCATCGGCTTCTCCTCCTCGAGCTCGGACGGGCGCGCGAAGGAGGCCGCCGAGCGGGCGCTGCGCTCGCCGCTCATCGACGCGGAGATCACCGGCGCGACCGGGATCCTCCTCTCGATCGCCGGCGGTGACGACCTCTCGCTCGTCGAGGTCAACGAGGCCGCGCAGACGATTCGCGAGGCGGCGACCGAGGACACGAACATCATCTTCGGCGCGACCGTCGACGACCGGCTGACCGGCCAGGTTTGGGTGACGGTCGTCGCGACGGGCTTCGGCGGCCGCGGCAGGCGGACGACGAAGAGCGAGGGCTCCGGCTGGTCGCTGCCGGGCACGCGGCGCAAGTCGGGCGGCGACGACGACCTCGACGTCCCGTCCTTCCTCCGCAGCTAGCCGCACCGTGGACACGTACCTCGCGATCGCGTCGAAGCGCGACGAGCGCGCGTACGCCGAGACGCCCATTCCGCCCGGCGTGCGCGACCGGATCCTCGACGCCGGCCGCCTCGCGGGCAGCTCGAGGAACACGCAGCGCTGGGAGTTCGTCCTCGTCGGCGGCGCCGCGCAGGGACGGCTCGCGGACGCGGTCTACGCGCCGGAGAACCTCCGCGGCGCGGTGCTCGTCGTCGCGATCGTCGGCGAGGCCGGCGGCTTCGACACGGGCCGCTGCGCGCAGAACATGATGCTCGCCGCCTGGGCGGAGGGCGTCGCCTCGTGCCCGAACGGCGTCCGGGATCCCGACGCGGCGGCCGCGATCTGCGGCGGCGACGTGCGCGCGATCCTCTCCTTCGGCTACCCCGCGCGCGAGCGCGACGTCGCCGGCCGGACCGCGGAGGAGTGGTCGGCGCGCGCGAACCGCAAGCCGCTCGACGAGTTCGTCCGCGTCGTCGACTAGCCGACGGAGAACGCGATCCGGACGGTCGCCGGGCCGGCCGTCCGCAGCTCGATCATCCCGCTCGGCGTCTCCGAGAGCTGCCCCGTCGACGCGTGCCACCAGCGAGACCAGTGGATCGCGATCCGGTACGCGCCCGCCTCCCGGACGCGGACTGCGAACGCCGCCTGCCGGATCGCGACGACCTGTGGGTGGCCCGGCCCCGTGACGATCGAGCGAGGATGCGGTACCGCGTAGATCGTGACGTGGGCGTCGACGAAGGCGCGGTAGAGGCCGTGGAAGAGCAGGCGCTGGACGAGGGTCGCCTCGCCGCGGGAGCTGTAGTCGGCCGGCGCATCCGTCGCGACGACGTAGGCGACGCCGAGCGAGCGCAGCCACTGGAGGTACTCCGCCGCCGTGAGCTGCCGGTAGAGGAGCGCGTTCGTCGGGAAGTCGTCCTGGCGGAACCAGCCGCGCACGATCGGGATCCCCGCCTCGGGGAGGTAGTAGGCGGGCCAGTGCTCCGTCGTGTCGACGGCTTCGACGCGGTAGCCCGGCTTCAGATGGGCGTGGAGATAGGCGAGTGTCGTCCGCCAGACCGCGGCGCTCTTCGTCACGTCGCTCTCGCCGCGGCTCCAGCCCTGGGCGAGCGGCGTCACGTTCCAGGCGAGCGCCGCGGCGGCGACGAGGGCGGCGACCGGCAGCGGCCGCCAGCGGCGCAGCGCGAGGACCAGGAGCGCCAGCGGGAAGGCGACGTAGCGGAGCCGCGCGATGTTCTCCCCGAGGCCCGCCGGCGCGACCCACACGAGCGCGATCGCACCGGCGTAGGCGATGAAGATCCAGCGCAGGAGCACGGCGCGCGGAACGCGCCACGTGCAGGCGATCCCGACGGCGCAGAAGCCGAGCGCGGCGCCGGCCTCCGCGGCGGGGAACGGGTAGTGGCCGGTGCCGGGGAAGAGCTGCAGCAGGGCGAGCTCGATCGCGACCGCCGCGGCGAGCGCGTAGCCGGGCACCGGCCGCCAGCGGTGCCGCGCGAGCGCTCCCGCCAGCACGACGACGAGGAAGACGAGCGCGACCGGGCTCGCGGCGAGCGTGAGGAGGACGAGAGCCGCGAACAGCCATTGCCGCCGCGCCTGGAGCAGCCGGAGCGCGAGCAGCGCAAGAGAGAGGCCGAGCGTGAACGGGAACGCGCCCGTGAGCACGAAGCCCGCCCAGACGACCGCGAAGGTGCGACTCGCCCAGCGCGTCTCCGCTCCCCAGCTCCGCTCGACGAGGCCGGCGAAGGCGAAGGCGCCGAGCGCGACGCTCAGCACCGCGAGGAGCCGGATCCCGAGCAGCGCGGCGAGCGGGTAGTAGAGGACGCTGTAGCCGACGAACGCGTAGCGGCCCGCGTACCAGTAGTTGTCCCAAAGCGTGAAGCCGTGCCGCCGGAAGAGCGACAGCTGGTACGCGTGCGCGGCGAAGTCGGTGCCGGGCGGGCCGAGCCAGACGAGGAGGGCGGCGACGAGCGCGGCGGCCGCGGCGGCGACGACCGCCTCACGATGGCGCGCCAGCATGCGCGCAAGCGTACGCTCGTGCGATGCGTGGCGCGATCGCGGCGGGCCATCCGCTCACCGCCGAGGCGGGAGCGGCCGTCCTGCGCGCCGGCGGCAACGCGGTCGACGCGTGCATCGCGGCCGCCGCCGTCTCGTGGGTCTGCGAGAGCCCGTTGACCGGCCCGGGCGGCGGCGGCTTCCTCCTCGTCCACGACGCGCGCGACGGGACGACACGGCTCCTCGACTTCTTCGTCGCCGTGCCGGCCCGGCCGGCTGAGGAGGCGGAGCTGCTCGAGCTCGCCGTGGACTTCGACGGCGACACGCAGCAGGTCTTCCGCACCGGCCCGGCCGCCGTCGCCGTCCCCGGCGTCGCGCGCGGCCTCTGGGAGGCGCATCGGCGCTTCGGCAGCCGCCCGTGGCCGGAGCTGCTCGCGCCGGCGGCGCGGCTCGCCCGCGACGGCGTCGTCCTCGACGGGCCGCGCGCCTATCTCCACCGCATCCTCGACCCGCTGCTCCGGCACTCGCCCGAGGGCGATGCGCTCTACGGGCCGGGTCGCGCGCTCGGCGAGGGGGAGCGGTTCGTCGCACCGGAGCTCGCGGAGACGCTCGACCGGCTCGCGGCGGACGGCCCCGACCTCCTCCACCGCGGCGAGCTCGCGGAGCGGATCGCGGCGCACGTCCCGCTGACGCTCGACGACCTCGCCGGCTACGCGGCGATCGAGCGGGAGCCGCTCGCCGTCCCGTATCGCGGCGGCGAGCTCCGGACGAACCCGCCGCCCTCGAGCGGCGGCCGCCTCATCGCGGTCGGGCTCGAGTCGCTCGGCGAAGCGGTGCCGGGTCCGCTCGCGATCGCGCGCGCGATGGCGGCGCAGGAGGAGGCGCGCAGCGCGAGCCCGCTCAAGGGAACGACCCACATCTCGGTGCTCGACGGCGACGGCGACGCGGCGTCCCTCTCGTGCTCGCTCGGCTCGGGCAGCGGCGTCGTCGTGCCCGGCACGGGCATCCACCTCAACAACATGCTCGGCGAGGCCGACCTCGCCGGCGCGGCGCGGCCGGGCGAGCGTCTCGCTTCGATGATGGCGCCGTCGCTCTACCTGCGGGACGGCAGGCCGCGGCTCGTCGTCGGCTCGGCCGGCAGTGCGCGCCTCCGAGGCGCCATCCTCCAGGTCGTGGCGAACGTCGCGGCACGCGGGCTCGGGGTGGAGGAGGCGGTGAACGCGCCGCGCGTCCATCTCGAGGACGGCGTCGCGCATTGCGAGGACGCCGCCGCGGCCGGCGAGCTCGAGTCGGCCGGCTATCCCGTCGTCCGCTGGCGGGAGCGGAACCTCTTCTTCGGCGGCGTCTCGGCGGTCGAGGTGCGCGACGACGACGGGACGCTCGCGGCCGCCGGCGACCCGCGCCGCGGCGGCGGCGCGGTGGTGGTGGTGGGGTGAGCTTCCGGATCCGGCAGGCCGACCCCGCCGACGCGGAGCAGCTCGCGCGGCTCGCCGACGCGGTGAGCTCCGAGCCGGGCGGCTGGCTGATCAGCGTCGCAGGGGAGTGGCGCAGCGCGGGCGACGAGCGCCGCTACCTCAAGGCGTTGCGCCGCTACCCGCACGCCGCCGTCCTCGTCGCCGAGCGGGACGACGGCGAGCTCGTCGGACGTCTCTCGGTCGGGCGCGATCCGCATCCTGCCAGCGCCCACGTCGCCGACGTCGGGCTCATGGTCGCGATCGACGCGCGCCGGCAGGGCGTGGGAAGGGCGCTCCTCGACGCCGCCGTCGACTGGGCGCGCACGGCCGGCGTCCGCAAGCTCGAGCTCCACGTCTTCCCGTGGAACGAGGCCGCGATCGCGCTCTACGACGACTTCGGCTTCGAGCGCGAAGGGTTCCGCAAGGCGCACTACCGCCGCGGCGACGGGGAGTACGTCGACGCGATCCTCATGGCCTACCGCGTCTCGTAGCGCGGCTTTACGGCGGTTTTACGCGCCCGGCGACCGAGGACACGCCGGTCGGGGTAGCGAAGCTCCAACGCATCCGGAGGGAGAGGACGAATGAAGAAGCTCCTGCTCGGCCTGCTCGCCGTTGCCGCGCTCGCGTGCGTGGCCGCGGCTTCCGCAGCGGCCTGCTACGGCCACCATCGAGACACCGCCCGCTTCAGGACGCCGGCGTTCGCCCGTTACGCCCGCGGCGGGGTGTTCGAGCGCCTCGCCGGAACGGGCGCCGGGTTCCACACCGACTCGGCGGACGCGAGCGGCTCGATCGCCGGGCATCCGCTCGACGGCGGCGGCTTCGCCGTCTCGCTCTCGCCCGACTGGTCGAAGGCGTTCGCGAACCGGCACGGCGGCTCGTGCGCGCCGACCGCCGGCACGCTGTCGCTCAGCGGCGCAGACTCGAGCAACGCGGTCGCGAGCTCGGTCCACGGGCTCACCTGCACCGTCGGCTCGAACTCGCGGGACGTCGCGGCCGTCTTCTTCGGGATGACGAGGGTCACGAACGCAAGCGGCACGCTCTCGAGCGTGAGCGGCTACGGCCGTGTCCTGCTCGTCGAGAAGACCGACGGGACGGTGACGGGGTTCGCGTTCGCCGGCTTCGGGCCCAGGGTCGAGAGGCGGCTCGCGGCGTTCGCGCGCGACGACGCGCAGCACTGCGGCGGCCGCTGAGGCCCGCGCCCAGCCGGTGAAGGACGGCGCCCTCCGGGGCGCCGTCCGCGTGACTACGGAAGAAGCCCCTCGCGGCCGATAGAACCGGTGTGCGCATGCGGCGCTCTCTGGTCTGGACTGCGGCTCTCCTCGTCCCGTTCCTCGCGATCGCGATCGCGCTGCCGCTGCTCGGCTCGTCGACGCGCCGCTTCAGCGCCGCCGACGTCCTCCTCGCCGTCGTCTTCGTCGTCCTCGCGCGGCTCGAGTACCCGGTCGGAGCGGGAGCCGCGGTGCCGGCGCAGCTCGCCTTCGTGCCGCTCCTCTTCGAGCTGCCGCTGCGCTACGTGCCGCTCACGGTCGGGCTCGGAGTCGCCGTCTCGAGCGGGGTGCTCGCGCTCGCGGGGAGGCGCCAAACACTGTGCCCGAACGCCCTCGGTGCGGCGTGGTTCACGCTGCCGCCCGTCCTGATCCTCCTCGCACACGGCGAGCGGCCCTTCAGCTGGCACGACTGGCCGGTCTACCTCGTCGCCTTCCTCGCCCAGAGCGTCGCGGACGCCGTCCCGGCGATCGTCTTCGAGCGCGTCGTCAACGGCGCGCCGCTGGCCGTGCTCGGCCGCGTCCTCGGCACCGTCTACGGCTTCGACCTCCTCTTCACGCCGATCGGGCTGCTCGCCGCCGCCCAGGGCACGTACGGATTCCTCACCGTCCTGCCGCTGACCGTCGTGCTCTACCTCCTCGCGCGGGAGCGGCGGAGCCGGCTCGACGCGGAGAGCGAGGCGGAGCGGCTCGGCGAGCTCGCGCACTTCGACGAGCTGACCCGGGCTGCGAACCGTCGCCGCTTCGACGAGCGGCTCGTCGTCGAGGAGTCGCGCGCGGCGCGCTCCGGCGACGACCTGAGCGTCTGCATCATCGACCTCGACCACTTCAAGAAGTACAACGACGCGCACGGCCACATCGCCGGCGACGACCTCCTGCGGCGCGTCGCGGCCGCCTGGGCCGCGGTGCTTCGCCCGGACTCGCTCCTCGCCCGGCTCGGCGGCGAGGAGTTCGGCCTCATCCTGCCGAGCGCCTCCTCGCCGGACGCCGAGATCGTCGCCGACCGCCTCCGCAGCGTCACTCCGCCGGAGATCACGTTCTCGGCGGGCATCGCGACGTGGGACGGGGAGGAGCCGATCGTCGCCGTCGTCGCGCGCGCCGACGTCGCGCTGTACAAGGCGAAGGCGACCGGCCGCGACCGGCACGTGCTCACCGCCTGACGCCCGGAAGATCCGCGCATTCCCGGGTGGACAGCCGCCCCCCGGCGCGAGACGATCGGCACGGATCCCCAGAGGAGGCACGAGATGAGACTCAGTCCGCGCAGTGCCGTAGCCGTCCTTGCCGTGGCCGTGGCGGTGCTCGCCGCCGGCTGCGGAGGCGGCGGGAAAGGCTCGACCCCGCCGACGACGGGCGCGACGAGCACACAGCAAGGCACGACCGGCGGCTCGGGAGCGAGCTTCGCGAGCGCGAAGAACTGCCGCCAGTTCGCCGGGCTCGCCGCGAAGATCGCGAGCGCTATCTCCGTGACGTCCGGGAATCCGGCGACGGCGCTCAAGACGGAGTCGCAGCAGCTGCAGGCGCTCGCGAGCGCGGCGCCGGCCGAGATCCGCGGCGACTTCCAGACGTTCGCGACCGCCTTCTCGAGCTACCTGCAGACGCTCGAGCGGGCCGGCTTCAAGCCGGGCTCGAGCTCGTCGTCGGCTCCGTCCGCCGCGCAGATCGCCGCGCTGACGCGGGCGGCGAAGGTCTTCAGCTCGGCGAAGCTGGCCGCGGCGGAGGCGCACCTGAGCAGCTGGGCGAGCAAGAACTGCAAGTGACATAGCGCCGTCAGGCGCAGCGGAGGCGGGCGGTTCGCCACGCTCGACGACGGCCGAGCCCTGCCCGCCGAAGCCGGGAGTACGATCGGTTTCCCGTGCCCGAAGCGCCCTTCGTCCACCTCCACGTCCACTCGGAGTACTCGATCCTCGACGGCGCCTGCCGGATCCCGGATCTCGCGAAGCGCGCCGCCGAGCTCGAGATGCCGGCCGTCTCGCTCACCGACCACGGCTCCCTCGCCGGCGCGATCGACCTCTACAAGGCGGCTCGCAAGGAGGGCGTGAAGCCGATCGTCGGCTGCGAGGTCTACGTCACCGACGACCGCCACGCGCAGCAGAAGGGACAGGCGCACTTGACGCTGCTCGCGGAGTCGAACGAGGGCTACGCGAACCTCGTCAAGCTCTCCTCGCTCGGCTACCTCGAGGGCTACTACTACAAGCCGCGCGTCGACTGGGAGCTCCTCCAGACGCACGCGCCCGGGCTGATCGCGCTCTCCGGCTGCCTCTCCGGCCGCGTCTGCAAGGCGCTCGAGGAGAACCGGCCCGCCGACGCGGAGAAGGAGCTCGACCGGCTGGAGCAGATCTTCGGCCGCGACCGCGTCTACGTCGAGCTCCAGAACGCGCATCTCGAGATCCAGCAGCGGCTCACTCCGGAGCTCGCGGCGCTCGCCGCGAAGCGCGGCCTGCCGACGGTCGCGACCGGCGACGTCCACTACCTCCGCGCCGAGGACGCACGCGCCCACGAGGCGCTCCTCTGCATCCAGTCCGGCGACTCGCTGAAGAACCCGAGCCACTGGAAGTTCGAGACCGACCACTTCTACTTCAAGACGCCGGAGGAGATGGCCGGCGACTTCCCCGGCCATGCGGACGCGCTCCGCCGCACGCTCGAGGTCGCCGAGCGCTGCAACGTCGAGATCGAGCTCGACCGGATCCTCCTGCCGAAGTTCGATACGCCGAACGGCCGCGACGCGTTCGAGTACCTCGTCGAGCTCGTCGACACCGGCGCGCAGAAGCGCTACGGGACGGTCACGCCGGAGATGCGCGAGCGCCTCCAGTTCGAGCTCAAGACGATCAAGGAGATGGGCTTCTCCGACTACTTCCTGATCGTCGCCGACTTCGTCGGCTTCGCGAAGCGCAACGGGATCAGCGTCGGCCCGGGCCGCGGCTCGGCCGCCGGCAGCATGGTCGCGTACTGCCTCGAGATCACCGACCTCGACCCGCTCCCGTACAACCTCCTCTTCGAGCGGTTCCTCAACCCGGGCCGCAAGACGATGCCGGACATGGACATCGACTTCGCCGTCGAGGGCCGCGAGCGCGTCATCAACTACGTGCGCGAGAAGTACGGCCGAGACCGCGTCGCCCAGATCATCACGTTCGGGACGATGGCCGCCCGCGCCGCCGTCCGCGACGCCGGCCGCGTCCTCGACCATCCGTACGGCGTCGTCGACCGGATCGCGAAGCTCATCCCCGAAGGGCCGGGCCAGACGCTCGACGAGTGCCTCAAGCCCGGCGGCGAGCTCCGCGTCGCCTACGACTCCGACCCGGCGGCGAAGGAGATCGTCGACCTCGCGAAGCCGTTGGAGGGACTGACGCGCCAGGACGGCATCCACGCGGCCGCCGTCGTGATCGGCGCCGAGCCGCTCACCGAGGTCGTCCCCGTGCAGCGGAAGGGCAGCGACCAGGAGATCGTCACCCAGTTCTCCGGCACGGTGATCGAGTCGATCGGCCTCCTCAAGATCGACTTCCTCGGCCTCCGCAACCTCGACGTGATCGACAAGGCCGTCGAGCTCGTCCCGGGCCTCGACATCACGACGATCCCGCTCGAGGACGCGAAGACGTACGCGATGCTCGCGCGCGGCGAGTCGACCGGCGTCTTCCAGTTCGAGTCGCCGGGGATGCGGGACGCGCTCCGCCAGGTGAAGCCGACCGTGTTCGAGGACCTCATCGCACTCGGCGCGCTCTACCGGCCGGGCCCGATGGCGTACATCCCCGTCTACGCGAAGCGGAAGAACGGCCAGGAGGCGGTCGCGTACATCGACCCGCGCCTCGAGGCGATCACCCGCTCGACGTACGGCATCTGCATCTACCAGGAGCAGTACCTCGAGATCGCGAAGCAGATCGCCGGCTTCACGCCCGCGGAGGCCGACGATCTCCGCAAGGCGATCGGCAAGAAGATCCACTCGCTCATGGCCTCCCTCAAGAGCAAGTTCCTCGAGGGATGCGCGGCCACTGGGACGACGCCGTCCGTCGCGAACCAGCTCTGGCAGGACATGGAGCAGTCACAGGACTACTCCTTCAACAAGGCGCACGCCGCCTGCTACGCGCTGACCTCGTACCGCACCGCCTGGCTGCGCGCGAACCATCCGCGCGAGTACATGGCGGCGCTCATCTCCTCCGTCATGAACTCGAAGGACCGAGTGCCGTACTACGTCGCCGCGTGCCAGGAGATGGAGATCGAGGTGCTGCCGCCGGACGTCAACGAGTCGCAGGTCGACTTCGCGGTCGTCGAGGGGAAGATCCGCTTCGGGCTCAACGCGGTGAAGAACGTCGGCGAGGCGACATGCCGCGCGATCGTCGCGGCGCGGGAGGCGGACGGCCCGTTCACGTCCGTCGGCGATCTCGTGACGCGCGTCGACGCGCAGCTCCTCAACCGGCGCGTGGTCGAGGCGCTCGCGAAATGCGGCGCGCTCGACAAGATCGCGCCGTCGCGCCTCGGCGTCCTCGACGAGCGGACGCTCGACCAGATCCTCGCCTACGGCCAGCGCCACCAGGCCGACCGGCTGCTCGGCCAGGCCTCGATCTTCGACCTCGGCGGCGACGAGAACTCGGCCGCCGACCACGAGCCGCGCATCCCCGTGATCGAGGCGGACAAGTCCGAGCTCCTCCGGATGGAGAAGGAGAGCCTCGGCCTCTACGTCTCCGAGCATCCGCTCAGCGCGATCCGCGACCAGCTGCGCCGCCGGACCGACTGCACGCTCGCCGAGCTCGAGCGCCGCCGCGAAGGGGAGATCGTCCTCGCCGGCGGCATCGTCGCCTCGCAGCGGACGACGACGACGAAGAAGGGCGAGCCGATGGCGTTCGTCCAGCTCGAGGACGTCACCGGCTCCGTCGAGGTCGTCGTCTTCAACTCGACGTACGCGCACGCGCGCGAGCTGCTCGTCTCCGACGCGATCCTCATCGTCAAGGGGCGCGTCGACCACAAGCAGCAGGGCGAGACGAAGCTCGTCGCGCTCGAGGTGACCCCGTTCGAGGCGGTGCCCGAGCGGCGCGAGGTGCGGCTCAAGGTGGACGCGCGGAGCGCGCCCGCGGGCGTGATCCGCGAGCTCGCCGGCGTCGTGCGGGAGTTCCCGGGCGAGGCGCCGGTCTACGTCGACCTCGTCACCTCGGTCGGCCAGAAGCTCCTCGAGCTCGGCCCGGAGTACCGCGTCGACCCGAAGCCGGACTTCTTCGCTTCGGTGAAGACGCTGCTCGGCGAAGCGGCGCTCCAGTAGGGCGGGCAGAATGCGCGAGGCGTGACCGGGCTCATCGCGTATATCCCGTCGCCCTCGAGCGGCACGTTCAACCTCGGGCCGCTGACGCTCCACATGTACGGCGTCATGCTGCTGCTCGGCATCGCCGGCTGCATCTGGCTCACCGGCCGGCGCTGGATCGCGTGGGGAGGGGACTGGGATCTCGTCTTCCGCATGGCCCTGTGGGGCGTCGTCGCCGGCATCGTCGGAGCCCGCGCCTACCACGACCTGACGAGCTGGAACCAGGATCCGGCCATCCACCAGCACTGGTGGGGCTTCGCCGCCGTCTGGGACGGCGGCCTCGGGATCTGGGGCGCGATCCCGCTCGGCTGCCTCGCGGGAGCGTGGGTCGTGCGCCGCTCCGGCAACAGCGTCCGGCTGATGATGGACGCCGTCGCGCCGGGCCTCCTCCTCGCGCAGGCCATCGGCCGCTGGGGCAACTACTGGAACCAGGAGCTCTACGGCCGTCCGACCAAGCTGCCCTGGGGGCTGAAGATCGATCCGGCGCACCAGACCGGGATCCCTCTCCGCTACCAGGGCTACGCCGCCTACCAGCCGACGTTCCTCTACGAGTTCGTCTGGGATCTGATCGGTGTCGGTGTCCTCCTCTGGATCGACCGGAGGTTCACGCTGCGCCGGCCCGCGCTGTTCGCGCTCTACGTCGCCTGGTACACGACGTTCCGCACCTTCGAGGAAGTCCTGCGGATCGACCCGTCCAACTACTTCCTCCACATGCGGATCAACTTCTGGGTCTCGCTCGCCGTCTGGATCCTCTCCGTCGGCTTCTTCGTCTGGTGGCAGTTCGTCCGCGACCCGACGAAGGCCCCACCGCCGGCGAAGGCGCGGAAGATCCCGACGGGGCCGAAGATGGCCGTGCCCAAGAACCGCGCGCGGTAACACTCCCTCCGAGTTTCCGTGACACTCTCATTCCGTGCCTTCGGCATGCCGAAGGCACGGCGGGTTGGAGTGCGGATCGCGCGGGCGGTTCGGGCGTCGGCCCGAAGCGCGTCCGGTAGTGCCACTACGCTCGCGGAGTGATCGTGCGGGAGCTCGAGCTCGACCTCGACGCCTTCGAAGGGCCGTTCGACCTGCTGCTCGCGCTCGTCCTCAAGGAGGAGCTCGACCTGCGGGACGTCGACCTCGCGGCGATCGTCGTCGCCTTCCTCGAGCGGCTCGCCGAGCGGGAGGAGCTCGACCTCGAGGCGTGCGGAGAGTTCCTCGTCCTCATCGCGGCGCTGCTCGAGCTGAAAGCGCGCGCGCTCTTCCCCGACGAGACGGCGGAGCTCGCCGAGCTCGATCCGGAGGAGGCCGCGGAGGAGCTCGCCCGACGGCTCGCGGAGTACCGGCGCGCGAAGGAGGCGGCGGCGTGGCTGCGCGAGCGGCTCGTCTCGGAGGGCGACCGCTTCTTCCGGCTCGGCCCGGCGCCGCTCGCGCCGAAGGTCGAGACGCCGCTCGCGCCGCAGGACCCCGCCACGCTCGCCGCGGCGCTACGCGTGCTCGCCCAGGAGCCGCCACAAGTCTCGCTCTCGCACATGGCGCTCCACTTCCCGCCGGTCTCCCAATTCCTCGAGCGCTTCCGCGCCGTCCTCCGCCGGCGCTCGCGCTTCGACTTCGACAGCGAGGTGCAGGAGCTGACGCGCCTCGAGCAGGCGTCCGCCTTCCTCGCGCTACTCGAGCTGCGCCGCGCGGGGGAGCTGTCGATCGAGCAGGCCGCGCCGTTCGCCCCGATCCGAGTAAGCCGCTCGGAGGAAAAGCCCCTCAGAGACGAAAGGACCGAGGAATGGAAGCTTCGCTCCGCCTAGTCGCCCCCGACCCTCTCGACGAGCTCGCGAGAACGGTCGAGGCGCTGCTCGTCGTCGCCTCCGCGCCGCTCTCGCTCGACGAGCTCGCCGCGGCCGCGGACGACCATCCGGAACGGATCGAGGAGGCGCTGCGCCTCGTCGGCGAGCGCTTCGCCGAGGGGCAGAGCGGCATCGTGCTCGAGCACGTCGCCGGTGGCTGGGCGTTCCGCGCCTCGCGCGAGGAGGCGGACGCGTGCGCGCGCCTGTTCGAGCGGCCGGCGCAGCGGAACCTCTCCCAGGCCGCGCTCGAGACGCTCGCGATCGTCGCGTACCTCGGCCCGTGCTCGCGGCCCGACATCGCGCGGATCCGCGGAGTCGCCGCCGACTCCGCCGTCGCCAACCTCGTCGAGCGTGGTCTGATCGCCGAAGCCGGCCGCGAGACCGGCGGCGCGATCCGGTACAGGACGACACCGCTGTTTGAGCGGATCTTCGGGCTCGAGAGCCTCTCCCAGCTGCCGCGCCTCGACGACGTCGGCGCCGACGCAGCCGAGATCCGCGACCGTCTCCACACCGTCGCCGAGAAGCGCACCGCCTAGTTCGGACCTGTCTAGGTGTCAGACACCTGGACATGTCCCGAGCGGACGCCGGGCACGCGCCCAAGCCGAAACGCTCCACCGGACATGTCCTCACCCGCCACGTCCCGTCGTCAGACGACTGGACGTGGCTAGACGAGACGTGTCGCGACGAGGACGAGCCACGCGAGCATCGCCAGGTAGAACGCGCGCTCGGCGAGGCCGAACGCGAGCTCCCGCAGCAGGATCCCGGCGACGAGCGCGGCGAGCATCGCCCAGCCGAGCGGCGGGGTCCCGTGCAGCGACGCGGGCAGCCGGATCGCGGCGGACGTCGCCGAGCCGAACGCGACGATCGCGAGCAGCGCGTGCCCGCCGCGGCGCGTGTCCATCGGGAACTGCGTGATCGCCAGCCGCGCGCCGCCGAAGACGACGAGCAGGACGACGACGTGCCGCGGGTGCCGCAGCGCGACCGCGAGGAGGATCCCCGCGATCCCTGCGCACGCCGCCTGCGCTTCGTACCAGCGGTGATACGCCCCGACGCCGTAGCGGCTCACCGCGTGGCGAACCGGCGAGTAGCCGGTCGGCGCGAGGTGGAGGTAGACGAGGCAGCCGACGCAGAGCCCGGTGAAGACGAGCGACGCCGCAGCGAAGGCAGGCGTCACAGCTTCTTGATGATCTCCTCCGCCTCCTCGCGCGTGAAGGCGCGGAGGGTCTCCGTCTGCTCGGCGCCGTGCCGGTTGAGCTGCGTGACGATCTCGAGGGCCGTCTCGTCGTCGGGAGCCTCGAAGACTTCGACGACGTCGTAGCGGCCGAGCGTGACCCAGACGCCGACGAGCTTGCCGCCGGCCTCCTCGATCTCCCGCTCGCCGTCCTCGATCCGGTCGCGCCAGGCGGGGAGGCCCATCCGGCCTTGCGACGTCCAGCGCATGAGCGAGACGTAGTGCGGCATGGCGTGATCCTGCCAGGAAAGCCCGCAGCCGCGATCCGCGAGCGGCCGGATGCCGCCCGTGCCCAGTCCGGCAACGCTCCTGCCATGAGCTACGCGATCTCCGCCGTCACGCCGCTCACGCTGCAGACCGCGCTCGCGCGGGTACGCGACGGCCTCGCCGCCGAGGGCTTCGAGGTCGTGGGCGAGATCGACGTTCAGGCGATGCTGCGCGAGCAGCTCGGCACCGAGATCCAGCCGGAGATCGTCCTCGAGGCGCGCAGCGGCGGCGTCCCGTGCACCGTCGCCGTACGGGTGGACGACGGCGAGACGGTCGCCGAGGCGATCGGAGCCGTCGACCCGGCGTTGCGGGACCGGCTGGCGCGCGTCGTCGCGGCCGCCGCCGACTGACCGGATTACGCTCCCGGCGTGCGCCTCAACGCCTTCCTCGCGCGCGCAGGCGTCGCGTCGCGCCGGCGCGCCGACGAGCTGATCAAGGCCGGACGCGTCACCGTCAACGGCGAGCCCGGCGAGCTGAACACGGTCGTCGGCGCCCACGACCGCGTCGAGGTCGACGGGGCGGAGGTCGCGCGCCAGCCGCTCGCCTACGTCCTCCTCCACAAGCCGGGCGGCGTCGTCACGACCGCCCGCGACCCGCAGGGACGGCCGACCGTCGTCGAGCTCGTCCCGCACGAGCCGCGCGTCGTCCCCGTCGGCCGGCTCGACGCCGACACGACCGGTGCGCTGCTCCTCACGAACGACGGGCAGCTCGCGCACCGGCTCGCCCATCCGCGCTACGGCGTCGAGAAGACGTACGTCGCCGACGTCGAGGGAGACCCGGACGAGAGCGCCCTGGCGGCGCTCCGCGACGGGCTCGAGCTCGAGGACGGCCCGACCGCGCCCGCGCGCGCCAGCCGCCTCGGGGCCGGCCGCGTCGAGCTCGTCCTCCACGAGGGACGCAAGCACCAGGTGAAGCGGATGCTCGCCGCGGTCGGGCATCCCGTCACCCGGCTGCACCGCAGCGCCTACGCCGGCCTGACCCTGGACGGGCTCGCGCCTGGCGCCTACCGCGAGCTCACAGCCCGCGAGGTCGAGCAGCTCCGAACAAGCGTCCTGCCTCCGGCTTGACGAAGCCCATCCGGTCGTACATCGCCTCGAGCGTCGGCTCGCTCGCGCGGCGCGCCTTCTCCGCCCCGATGCCGAGCAGCCGCTGCAGCTCCCGCTCGTCCGCGCGCAGCGCCTCGAAGCGCTCCCGGATCGGGGTGAGGAGCTCGACGACCGACTCGCCGACGGCCTCCTTGAACTCGCCGTAGCCGGCGCCGGCGAACCGCTGCTCGAGCGCCTCGATCGGCTCTCCCGTCGCGACGTTCATGATCTCGAGGAGGTTGGAGACGCCCGGCTTCTCCTCCGGGTCGTACCGCACCTCGCGCCCCGAGTCCGTGACCGCCGACTTGAACTTCTTCCGGATCGCGTCCGGAGAGTCGACGATGTAGACCGCGCCGGCGTCGGTCGAGAGCGTCGTCGACATCTTGCTCGTCGGATCCTGCAGGTCCATGATCCGGCCACCGACCTCTGGGAACTTCCCGTCGGGCACGCGGAACGTCTCGCCGTAGCGGAAGTTGAAGCGCTCGGCGATGTCGCGCGCGAGCTCGAGGTGTTGGCGCTGGTCGTCGCCGATCGGGACGAGGCCGGTCTGGTAGAGGAGGATGTCGCCCGCCATGAGGACGGGGTACGTGAAGAGGCCCGCGGAGACGAACTCGTGCCGGTCGCTCTTCTCCTTGAACTGCGTCATGCGGCCCAACTGGCCGTAGCTGGCGACAGCCGACAGCAGCCAGGCCGCCTCGGCATGCGCGGTGACGTGGCTCTGGCAGAAGACCGTCGAGCGCTCCGCATCGAGCCCGGTCGCGAAGAGCATCGCCGCGAGGTCGAGCGTCGACTCGCGCAGCTCGTTCGGATCGTGCTCGACCGTGATCGAGTGCAGGTCGACGATGCAGAAGAACGCGTCGTGCGTCTCCTGCGTCGCCGCGTACTGGCGGAAACCGCCGCTGTAGTTGCCCAGCGTCTTGCGGCCCGTGGGCTGGATTCCGGAGAAGACGCGGGGTTTCCTGTCGGTCATCGTGAACTCCTGACGATACGAAAAGACCTCCCGGCGGGAGGTCTCGGAGAGCGGGCACGGCTGGACGGCCGGGCTACCGCTCGGACTGCCACCACCAGCTGCCGGTGATCTGTTGCATTGACGGCGAGGATAGCGGGGTACGCTTCCCAGCGCCAATGGCTGTCGTAGGAGCACCCGAGCTGCTGATCGTGATGGGCGGAACCGCGACGTCCGAGCAGGTGGACGAGGTCGTCGCCCGGCTCGAGGAGGCCGGCTGCTCGGCGTTCGTCACCCCCGGCCGGGAGGCGACCGTGATCGGCGCGATCGGCGAGCGGGAGCTGCTCGCGACGCTGCCGCTCGAGGGCTTCGCCGGCGTCGAGCAGGTCCTGCCGATCCTCAAGCCGTACAAGCTCGTCTCCCGCGAGCTCTCCCCGGACCCGACGGTGATCGAGGTGCGCGGCCGCCGGATCGGCGACGGCTACTTCGGCTTCATCGCAGGCCCGTGCACGGTGGAGACGCGCGAGCAGACGCTCGAGACGGCGCGCGCGGTCGCCGCCGAGGGCGTGACGATGCTCCGCGGCGGCGCCTTCAAGCCGCGCACGTCTCCCTACGCCTTCCAGGGTCTCGGCGAGGAGGCGCTCGAGATCCTCAAGGAGGCCCGCGACGAGACCGGCCTGCCGCTCGTCACCGAGCTCATGGATCCGCGCGACGTCGAGGCGGTCGTCGATGCGGTCGACGTCGTCCAGATCGGCGCGCGCAACATGTCGAACTTCACGCTCCTCTCCGAGGTCGGCCGGGCGCCGAAGCCCGTGCTGCTGAAGCGCGGCCCTTCGTCGACGGTCGAGGACCTCCTCATGGCGGCCGAGTACATCGTCAAGGAGGGGAACTCCGAGGTGATCCTCTGCGAGCGCGGCATCAAGACGTTCGAGACGGCGACACGGTTCACGCTCGACATCGGCGCGATCCCCGTGCTCAAGCAGGAGACGCACCTGCCCGTGATCGTCGACCCGTCCCATCCGGCGGGCCGCCGTGAGCTCGTCCTGCCGCTCGCGCGCGCCGCGGTCGCGGCCGGCGCCGACGGGATCATCGTCGAGGTCCATCCGCGGCCGGAGGAGGCGCTCTGCGACGCCGCGCAGCAGATCCCGGCCTCCGAGTTCGGCGAGTTCGCGGACGAGATCCGCGCTTTCGCGTCCCTCATGGGACGCACCATCGGTTGACGCCGTGAAGGTGGAGCCGGCCGTCGCGGTCGTCGGCCACGTCGCGGTACCCGGCGACAAGTCGATCTCCCATCGCGCCGTCCTCCTCGGCGCGCTCGGCGAGGGGGAGACGCGCGTGCGCGGCTTCGGGCGCTCGGGCGACACGCAGGCGACCCTCGAGGCGGTGCGTGAGCTCGGCGTCGAGGTCGAGGACGTCGCCGAGGACGAGCTCGTCGTCCGCGGCGTCGGGCTGCGCGGGCTGCGGCCGGGCGCGGTCGACTGCGCGAACTCGGGCACGCTCATGCGGCTCCTCGCCGGCGTCGCCGCCGGCCAGGACGGCGAATTCACGCTGCGCGGCGACGCGTCGCTCTCCGGGCGGCCGATGGAGCGGATCGCCGAGCCGCTTCGCCGGATGGGCGCCGGCGTGGAGACGACGGACGGCCACGCGCCGCTCGTCGTCCGCGGCTCAGCCGGGCTGCGCGGCATCGAGTTCGAGCCGGAGGTCGCGAGCGCCCAGGTCAAGTCCGCCGTCCTCCTCGCCGGTCTCAACGCGAGCGGCGCGACGACCGTCGTCGAGCGCGTCGCGACGCGCGACCACACGGAGCTGCTGCTCGAGGCGGCCGGCGTCCGCGTCCGCCGTCGTGCGGGGACGGTGACGGTCGAGCCGGTGGGGGCGCTCCGGCTCGGCGAGGTCGTCGTCCCGGGCGATTTCTCCGCCGCGGCGCCGCTGCTCGTCGCGGCTGCCCTCATCCCGGGCAGCGACATCACGGTTCACGACCTCGGCGTCAATCCCCGCCGCACCGGCCTGCTCGACGTGCTCGAGCGGATGGGCGCCCGCGTCTCGATCTTCGACCGGCGCCGCGCGGGCCGCGAGCCGGTCGCCTCCGTCCAGGTGCAGCCGGGCGAGCTCGTCGCCACGGAGATCCTCGCGGCGGAGGTTCCCGGCCTCGTCGACGAGCTCCCGCTCGTCGCCGTCCTCGCCTCCCACGCGCGCGGCGAGTCGGTCGTCGGCGGCGCGCGCGAGCTGCGCGTCAAGGAGACCGACCGGATCGAGGCGGTGACGGACGGGCTCCGCCCGCTCGGCGCGCGGATCCACTCCCGCGACGACGGCTGGACGGTGACCGGCGTCCCGCAGCGTCTGCGCGGTGGGAGGATCGACTCGCGCGGCGACCACCGGATCGCGATGCTCGGCGCCGTCGCCGGGCTCGCCTCGCGCGAGGGCGTGACGATCGAGGGCGCCGACACGGCCGCTATAAGCTTCCCCGGCTTCTACGAGCTCCTGGAGTCGGTGACGAGGCGGTGAAGCGGTAGTGATTGTTGCGATCGACGGGCCCGCGGGAGCGGGCAAGAGCACGGTGGCGCGCGCCCTCGCGGTGCGGCTCGGCTTCCGCTACCTCGACACCGGCGCGATGTACCGCGCGCTCACGTGGCTCGGCATGCAGCGCGGCCTCGACCTCGGCGCCGCCGAAGGGCTCGCGCAGCTCGCGCGCGAGAACCCGGTCCTCTTCCCCGAGGACGACCGCGTCTGGATCGCCGGCACGGACGTCACGTCGTCGATCCGCGAGACGCGGGTCGACCGGATGGTTCCCGTCGTCGCGCGGCAT
>Ga0070741_10005340_pt1 | contig 28650 bp, 32 predicted proteins | sample Coa_R1_4_FD_66440 | JGI IMG/M metagenome (GOLD analysis project Ga0070741, IMG submission 66440) | Surface soil microbial communities from Centralia Pennsylvania, which are recovering from an underground coalmine fire - Coalmine... | ecosystem: Environmental > Terrestrial > Soil > Unclassified ... | reverse complement strand
TCCTTCAGCAGGATGATGTGATCGGCGAGCCGGCCAAGGCTTCCGAGCATGACGTCTTCATAGGCCGGCAGCTTCTCGCTAGGACGCAAGGCCGCCTGCCACTTGCGCTGCAAGACCGGGACGTCATCGAACATCTCCGGTGCAGATTTTCCCGACGGTTTCCTGGCAGCAAGCATGACATTCCCCAACGACGCGCGAATTTCGCGCGCGCCATCCAAGGCTCTGGCACTTAAAGCGATGTAAAAATTCCGGGAGGAGGAAGGGTGACCTGCGATTATGACAGTTTTAAATCGCGCGATGGTTAGTAGGTTTTAGAAACTATGACAGAGAATGCCGAAAAGCGCGTCAACGCGCGACGACTTCGACCTCGCCGTCGACACCATTGACCACGTTGAAGGCGCGCTCATAGACCTTGCCCTCGTTCTTGGCGATGGCGCGATATTCGCCTTCCGACAGCACAACGCGCGGGAATGCGCCGATCGATTCCTTGATGACGTCGCCGCCCGGCGTGATCACCGACCACGCCGTGTTGGCGAGCGCTTCGCCGCCGCGGTCGCTGACGAGCTTGAGCGTGATGACGGCGGCGCGATGGGTGATGGTGACGTCGGTCAGTTTGCTCGCCTGGACCCGGATATCCGAACGCACCACCGAGTTGGCGTCGCCGTAGTTCGAAATGATGTAGTAGGTGCCTTCGGGCAGCAGCACAACGTCGCCGGCGGCGACGTTGGGCACGAGCGAGGCGCGCTCGCCGACTTCGAACTGGCTGCCCTTGTAGATCGCAAATGAAATCTGGTTCTGCGGAATCTTCGAGGTGCCGACGCGCCCCTCGATGCGTAAGCCCCCGGCGGGGAGAATGAAGGATTCGCGATCGGTCTCCGCTTTCAGCGTCACCGGCCGCACGGCGCTGACGAGACCAAGCGCGACATGGATGACGTAGTTGCCCGGCGGCAGCACGATGTTCGGCGTGGGGTTACGGTCCTCGCGGACCATCTTCATGTTGCCGGTCTCATCCGGCTTGTCGGAAAAGATGCGCCACACCAGCCCGCCGGTGATGGGCGGAAGATCCTTGGCGAAACGCGCCGTCAGCGCCAGCACGGCCTGATTCGGCGGGGTGATGCTCGCCGGCGGCGCGGCAGGCGGTACGGCGGCAACGGCTGGCGGCGCAGTCAATGGCGGCGGCAGATTGGGCACCGAAGCGGGGCCAGAGGACGGCGCCAGATTCATCGCAGGGCCGGCCGGCGGCTCCGGAACAGAGGCCGGCGGCACCGGCGGCGGCCGGTCGCTGAAAAATTGCGCCGAAGCCGGGTCAGCGAGGGCCGACCCCAAAAGCAACACAAAGACCGGCATCAGACGCGAACGCCCGCCCCGCCAGAATCCCCCCGCTGCCTGTCTTCCCCGTTTCATCATGGATGCTTTTCACTGAAAACGCGGCAAATTCAAGCCTGCATCGGCTTTACCGGGGAGATACGGAACGCGCTCCGGCCTGTCCCGTTACCTCCTAAAGCCTCGCCGCGGTCCCGTCACAATCTCACCCCAGCCCCCGGCATAAACCATGCTCGTCGGCCATTCTGGCGGGAGTGGCTGTCCCGAGATAGCTTGGTTGGGTCAGGAGATCGTCTTCAGTGTTGGATAGTTGGATCGGGCGAAGCCAGAACAACGGACAAATCCGGGACAATAAGGCTGGCCGACGGCCGGTCATCGGGCTTGCGCTCGGCGGCGGCGCCGCACGCGGCTTTGCCCATATCGGGATCGTCAGGACGCTGATCGCCCATGGCATCGTCCCCAACGTCGTGGTCGGCACCTCGATCGGCGCCGTGGTTGGCGGCGCCTTTGCCGCCGGCCACCTCGATACGCTGGAAGGCTGGGCGCGGGGTTTGCAGCCGCGAAATGTCCTTTCCTATCTCGATCTCAAGCTCAACGGCTCGGGCCTGATCGGCGGCGACAAGCTTGCGGCCGAACTCGAGGTCTCGCTCGGTCAAACCTTGATCGAAGACTTGCCGCTGAAATTCGCCACCGTCGCTACCGAAGTGCGCACTGGGCACGAGACCTGGCTGACCCACGGCCGCATTGTCGAGGCCATGCGAGCCTCCTACGCGCTGCCCGGCATCTTTGCGCCGGTTCTCATCGACGGTCGCTGGCTGGTCGACGGCGCGCTGGTCAATCCGGTGCCCGTGTCAGCCGCGCGGGCGCTCGGCGCCGAAATCGTCATCGCCGCCAATCTCTCAAGCGACATATTCGCCCATTCGACCACGATCTATTCGCACGGCGCTTCCGCCGTGACCAAGGAGGCGCCGGTCGAGCCTGCCCCGCCAAGGCGCGGCATTGGCAAATTCTTTTCACCCGAACGCGCGGTCAAGCGGGAGTTCTTCGGCGGCGGCGGCCGGCCCGGCATTTCGTCGGTCATGGTCGATGCCTTCAATATCATGCAGGACCGCATTACCCGCGCACGCCTTGCGGGCGATCCGCCTGACCTGTTGATCACGCCCCGGATCGGCCAGATCGGCTGGTTTGATTTTCACCGCGCCGATGAACTGATCGTCCATGGCGCGCGCGCCGCCGAACGCGCTATCGCCTCCATCCAGGAGGTGATCGACGTTCTGGTCCCGGCGACGCCCGCTGCGAAGATCGACAAGGCGTCGACCGACAAGGCTGTGGTGGACGACGCGTCCTGAACAGCGGTCTCTGCTTTAGGCCGTCTTGATGTATTCGCGCAGCGCTTCCTGCTCGTGCTCGTATTCCTGCACGCGCCATTTGACGACGTCGCCGATCGAGATCAGACCGACCACCCGCTCACCCTCGACAACCGGCAGGTGACGGAATTTTCCGCGCGTCATCATCTCCATGATGCCGCTGACCGTATCCGACTGCTTGCAGCTGACGACCTTGCGCGTCATCACCGTGCTCACCGGTTCTTCCAGGACGGTCGCCCCCCGCTCACCCAGCACGCGCACGATGTCACGCTCGGACAAAATGCCTTCGATGCGGCCCGCGCTCATCACCAGCACGGCGCCGATCTTGCGCTCGCCCAACATCTTGACCGCCGTGGAGAGCTTTGCCTCCGGCTCGACGCTCATGATCTGATGGCCCTTGGTATCGAGAATCGCACGTACCGTCATTGTCGCCTCCTTGAAGCCGATCGCGCCCTTGAGCGAGCGCGTTCTTTGTTCATTTGAGTCTTCAATCAACAGCGTTGCGCCACTTTGGTTGCCGGGCGCTAGCGCGGGTTGCCACGACTTGAGCACAATTGCCTGGCGCTCGAGCGGGGCCGCGTGTGGCAAATGATGGATGAAATCTTTCCGCCCCGCAAGCGAGGCGTTTTGAAAATCAGACCTGGCTGTCGTTAATGATCTGCTTCTGACGACGACGCATCTGCAACATCGCCGCTCGCGCGCGGAACCGGATCGAACAGCGAAAACAACAGAAGACCGGCCAAAAAGCCGCCGATATGGGCTTCCCAGGCGACGCTGACGCCTTCCATCCCGATGGCGAACGACCCAATACCGAAAATGATGTTGACGCCGAACCAGACCGCGAGGAAGGCAAGAACGCGCCGGTCGCGCAGCGCCCGCCACAGCGACTGCGCGGGCACTTTTGCGGCAACATCCGCATCGCCCCGGCTGAACGACAAGAAACTGCCGCGCACGAACGCAAAGCGGATGGCGGCCGCCATCGTGCCCGAAACGGAGGCGGAGGCGCCGATCATGGGAGCGAGTTCATGCTCATGCGAAATGAGATGTGCCAGCGCACCGGCCGCCGCCGTGACCGCCATGAAGACAAAGAACCGCACTGCGCCGAAACGCCGCGCCAGCGCGCTGCCAAACGGCAAAAGCCACAGCACGTTGAAGCCGATGTGGCTGAGGTTCGCGTGCAGCAGCGAATAGGTGACGAAGGTCCAGAAGTCGGCGCCCTCCCCACCCGGAAAAGCCGCCGGCAGCAGCGAGGAGTCGTAACGTTTGGGGATGAATCCGAAAGCAAGCACGATCCAGTTGTCGAGATCCGGCGGCAACAGCACGCGCAGATGAATGACCGCCAGCAGCAGGATGTAGGCGGTGAGCGCGCCCGGCAGCGTCAGCAACGGCTCGCGCCGGGGCGGAGGCAACGGCTCCGGCAAGCTTTGCGGTGGGGATTGTTCGGGCGGAAATTCCAAGGGTCAATCTCTTTTCAGGCGATCCGCCCCATTAGAGGGTTTTGCTGCGAAGTGGAAGCCGGTTGCCGTTACGGACGCGGAACAGCTATCCTGGCCTACAAAAGCGCAAATTGGGCGCACGGGAGAGGAACGCCATAGATTTTCACCGCCGATTGATCCGGCACGGCCTCACGTTTGTGCCAGCGATGCCTCTTGCCGCATGGATCGGGCCTGCCGGTGCGGCCGACGTGGCGCGGCAGGTGACGATCGTCGGCATCATCGGCGTCGGCATGACGATGGTGATCCTGAATCTCGGCAACATGTTCGAGCTTGACGCTATCGCCGTCGTCGTGATCGGCGGCACCTTCATCGGCGCGCTGATCATCGGCGTCCTGAACAACGGCATGAGCCTGCTTGGCGTCTCCTCGTTCTACCAGTCATCAAGGGGGTGATCATCAGCCTCGCCGTCTGGTGCGACGTTCTGCAGAAGAGGAATTGGCGGGCCTAGGCCTTCGCCGCCAAATTGGTTTTGAATTCCGCGTCAGTGTCATCGAGGAAGTCTGATGCAAAGACCCAGCAACCTTGTTTTAGCGCTATTTTGCTCCTTGTTGATCGGAATTTCCATCAACGTGACCCTGTTCGTGGTCGAAACCTGCTCTGCTGCGTCATACGCCAAGCTCATTTCCGATGCCGGAGGATCTTGCACGGAATACTGGCTTAATCGCTATCAAACGTTCATCGCGGCAATTATCGCGTTCACTGGGGCAGCTCTAACCATACTTATGATGCGGCGACAGACCGAGCGAACAAGCGCCGACGCTGCCGTGAATTCGTTGAACCGATACGCCGCAATCCTCAGGACAACAGTTTCCTATTACGAGGAATGTTACAACCAAGAGATGTTTCAGAAATTATTGGCGGCGGCAAATGGAACAGAGGCGAGGCTGATATCAGCGGATAATCTGCTGGGACCTGATCAAGAAGCGGTGAGTGCCTTTTTGGATCGATCAATCACCGCAGCCAATGCAAAACGACGGGGTGAAGTTGGCGGACGTGCGCAGAAGCACGTTGGTCCGATATATACGGCTTGCATAGAAAGCATCTGGTACAGAAAGCATCACCTCGAACATGGCGGCAAGGTCGCTGACCTGTATCGGTTGGGATTCATTGATATCGATGAGCTCGTCAAAGCGTGGGAGGAGAACCGCGAGCCCAAGCTGGTCGTGCCGATATATCCGGGTACGGCACCGGTGAGGTAGATAGCCTTTCAACCGGGTAAACACCTGCTGACCAACCGCTCTTCAAACGCTCGGAACGAAGGACGCTCAACGAAAAGGGAGGGCTCTGAGAAAGCCCTCCCTCGATGGACGTTGGCCTTACCTTACTCGGGGTCACCTGGGGAATGATCCCCACCCCTCCCCGCGCAAAGCGGCCAATCTGTTCGACGCCTCGTGTCCTGGCCGGATCTTTCAAGAGATCAGGCGAAGTAATCCGATGGACGAGAGCCTAGCAGGCTGACCTCCCGCGCCAAGCCCATCGTTAATTTAACGTTAACACCGCAATCCCGGCCCCGAACGCGGCTTCGGCATGGACGCTGCAATGACCTTTCTGCACAACAAAACCGGGGCCCGCGCATGCGCGAAATCGGGACAGAGATGTCCCATCCGCAGCCGGCACGGAGCAAGGACAGGGCATGAAGCATCCGTCAAACCGGCAGTTCTTCGCGTATTGGGACCAGAAGCGGGGCGAAGCCCGCGCGCCCGACCGCAGCGATTTCAAACCCGACGGGTTTCGCCAGTTGCTGGGCGATGTCTTCGTCCTGGCCTGCGACGAGGCCACTCGCCATCCATTTCGCGTGGCCGGGACGCGCCTCTCCGCCCTGCTCGGTCGCGACCTGAAGGGTCAGAACTTTCCCGAATTGTTTGACCGCGAGGGCCGGCGCGAGATCGAGGACATCATCGCGGCGGTGACAGAAGACATGCTGCCCGCCGTTGCCGGCATCACCGCAGCCTCGGATGAAGGTGTGGCGCATCTTGAATTGCTGCTGCTCCCGTTCAACCAGCGCGCCCACGTGCCGCTGAGCCTGACGGGGCTGCTCGCCCCGTTCGAGGACGGACACAGCCGTTTAAGGGATTTCAAGCTGACGTCGTGGCGCTATATCCATCCGCCGACCGAGCGGCTGGTGCCGCGCACCTTGCGCAAATTGAAGCTGGCGCGCGGGCTGATGGTCTATGAGGGCTTGCGCTAGAGCGCTTCGACCTGCCTCAGAGTTTATGTCCCTTCTGGCGTAGCGCCTCGGTGAGGCGCTGGCGCAGATCGTCCGCGGCCTTGCGGCCGATCTCCTGGCCGACCGCGAGCGCCTGCTGGCTGAGGACAGGCATCTTTTCCAGCATCTTCTGCCCGGTCGGCTGGCGATAGAACGCCTCGATGTCACGCAGCTCGGCGGCGGTAAAGTTGGTCGCATAGACCGCCGCGATGCCGTCCACCATCGAGGTGTAATACGGCGTGAAGGCGTCGGCGACCATCGGCATCATCGCATCATAGTCGCGTTCGATCTCCGGCCGGTCCTGCGTCAACGCGGGCTTGAGGCCGAGCAGGATCGCCGGCAACAGCGCCTTGTACTGATCGGCAAGCTTCATGGTGGTGACGAGGCTTCGCGCAGCCTCCATGGCGTCGGGCGCCGGCGCCTCGGCGCGCACGGCCGGCGCTGACAACAACAGAAGACATGCAACAACTAAAAGACGTCGGACCATGATTTCCTCCGGTCAACAATCTCGCAACGCTAGTCGCTCGCAATTCCCGTCATCAGCCGCATTACGCCTTGCCGGGCCTAGTGCCCACTTTCCGAAGTTCGTGTCATATCTCGGCACGCACCGTTCACGAACTTCGGAAAGTCATGGGCACTAGCAAACCTATGGTTCTAGTGCCGCTTTTCTATTTGACGTTCCTGAACCGAATTTGCGGCTTGTGATGCAGGAACGTCAAATAGGCGGCACTAGCGCGGCCTTGCTGCTGTCGATCTCCTCGACATCGACGAACAGGTCGGGCACCTCCCCGGCACGATCCAGCACCCACGCAATCGCGACCATGATGGCGAAGCCGGCGGCGCTGACCGCGAGCTGTTCCCAAACGCCCCTCGTGTACTGCATCAGGATCCAGTGTGCGGCAAAGGACAGGAACACGCCGAAGCAGAAGATCGGCAGCGAATGCCGGCCGCACATGATGAGCGGCTGCAGCCATCTGTAATTGAGCGCCGGCCAATTGCGCGGCACGTAGCGCGACACGACCACCGCCAATGCGAGGAAGTGCGTGAAGCGCAACATGTCCAGATCCGTCTTGTCGATCGGATAGATGAGCTTGATCATCCATTTCGGCACCAGCGCATCGAGGGCTGAGACGTGCCAGGTCATGACGATCAGGAACGCGAACAAGATCCACGCGATCGCCAGCACGAAGGCCAGGCGCGACTGGATGATCGGCCAGATCCGGCTTGCGCCGCCCGTGCCGCACCATGCGGCGAAGACAAACATCAATTGCCAGGCGAAGGGATTGAAGTACCAGGTCGTGCCGGGCGGGTAGGAGGCAAGGTTCCAGTCGAACTTGCGTGCGCAGATATAAAGCACGATCGAGCCGAGCAGCGTCAGGTTGGGCCGGCGCACCATCGCCCAGAGCATGAACGGTGCGGTCGCAACCAGAGTGATGAAGAGCGGCAGGACGTCGAGATTGACCGGCTTGTAGCGGAGCGTCAGCGCCTGCCCGATCAAAGTGTCCGGGTGAAGCAGGAAATTGTGGACGTTGAATTCGTCCTCATAGAGCGGATTGTCGAATTTCCGCACAGTGCGCGCGATCTGCGCGGTGAAGATCAGAAACAGCATGATGTGGGCGACATACATCTCGATCGCCCGTTTCCACAGTCGCTTCAGCGCGGCCAGAAAATGGCCGGTCTTGATGATCGGCCCGTAGATGAAGCCCGCCAGATAGCCGGAAATGAAAACGAAGAATTCGGCCGCATCGCTGAAACCGTAATTGCGCAGCGTCAGCCAGGAGACGACGTCGTGCGGGATATGATCGAGAAAGATCATCCACAGTCCGACGCCTCTGAACAGATCGAGTCTGACATCGCGCTCGACGACTACTTTGCCCTGCTCGGCCATGGTGTCCCCATCCGATTGTGCCGGTGACCGCTCGCGGCGGCACCCGAAGGAACGTCAGCGTCGCCAGACTGATCGTGGTGCAAGTTGCGGTGACGCAGGTTAAAGGCGAAAAATAAAGCTTTGGTCGAACCAATCACCTCATTGATACCCGCCGGCCTGTTGGCGTCAATCCGGCAAGATGCCCGGTTCGCCCTCACTCATTCTACCAGTTCCGGCCACGGCACGATGGTGGATTTCACGGTCTTCATCGCCATGGCGTCGGCGACGGCGCGGGCAACACCGTCTTCCGAAAACGGATAGATCGTCTGCATATCCAACCACGGATATTTGTCACGCGTGCGATACAGCATATCGACGCCGAGCGGCAGGTCGTTGCCGGTGAATCCCCACGATCCCAATACGTTGAGGTCCTTTGTGCAGATGCGGTGCCAGGACGTCTCGATTCCGCCGGCATCGGTGAATTGCCCCATCTCGACGTAGGTGCCGCCGTCGCGCAGCATTTCGATGCCCTCGGGGCCGGCGCTGGGATGCCCCGAACAATCCATTACAAGGTCCGCGCCGAACCCGCCGACGATGTCGCGCACGCGAGCGATGCGCTCAGCCGGCGTCTTGATCTCCTCGATGTTGACCGTCGCCTCTGCGCCGAATTGACGCGCCAGCTTTAGCCGCGGCGCTTCCGGCGCGCCGATACAGATCACCCTGCCCGCCCCCATCTCGCGCGCGGCCGCGACGGCGAGAATGCCGATCGGGCCCGAACCCTGGATGACGACCGTATCGCCCCAGCTGAATCCGCCGGCGCGCGTGGCACGGTTGAAGGCGCGGATGCAGGACGTCAGCGGCTCCGACAGCGCGCCCAACCGCAACGACATGTCGTCCGGCAGCTTGTAGATCTTGGTGCCCGGCAGCATGTCGAGATCGACATAGACGTATTCAGCCCAGCCGCCCCACAGATGCGGCGCTTTCTCGAAGCCGAGATAGCGGCCGTAATAGACCGGCGTCAGGCACTTGTTGGCACTCTGCGGATAGTGGATGCAGTAATAGCAGTGGCCGCACGGCATCAGCGGCGGGATCATGACCTTCGATCCCGCTTTCAGCGGCTTGCTCATGAAGTCTTCCGTGAATTCCGGACCAACCTCGACCAGCACCCCGCCGATCTCATGGCCGAGCGTGAACGGCCACGGCAACGGCTTCGGCCAGTGACCTTTCAGGATATGCAGATCGGTGCCGCAGACCCCGCAGGCGCCGACCTTGATCAGCGCCGCCTTCTTGCCGATTTTCGGCCAAGGGACGTTGCGTATCAAGGGCGCGGCGCCCGGCCCGTCATAGGTGCATACGCGGATCTGTTCCATTGCCTCGTCCTTCCCGGCTGTCTCTAAATATTTTTTGATTGTCTTGGGCGGAGGGAGCCTAAGCCAAGGCAACCCGCGATGCCAACGAAGCAAGCCGGTGCCCGGACGATTGACAGGAGCATTTCTTCCCGGCAGATACGCTATCGCAATCTAAAGGTGTAACGCGTTGCACAATCGATGGTTTGCCCTGGCCGTGCTGTTCGTGATCCGTCTCACGATGGCATTTCAATTCCAGAGCGTCGCGGCCGTCGCCCCGCTGCTCGGTGAAAGGTTCGGCGTCGGGCTTGCCGACATCGGATGGCTGATCGGACTCTATTTCGCTCCCGGCGTTGCGCTCGCGCTGCCGGGCGGAGCGATCGGAAGGCGGCTTGGCGACAGACCGACGGTGATCGTGTCGCTGCTTCTGATGTTGATCGGCGAACTGGCAATGGCGCTTTCGCCGTCGTGGCCGATCCAGATTGCCGGAAGGCTGGTCAGCGGCGCCGGCGGCGTGATGTTCAATGTCCAGTTGACCAAAATGGTCGCCGACTGGTTTGCCGGCCATGAGATTGCGACCGCGATGGCGGTCTTCGTCAACTCATGGCCCGCCGGCGTTGCGCTCTCGCTGGTCCTGCTTCCGCTGATCGCAACCACTTTCGGGGTCGAGGCGGTCTATCTCGCGGTCGCCGCGTTGATCGCATTGGCGCTCGTGTTTTTCGTGATCGCCTACCCGTCATCGCCAAAGGCTGCGACGGCGGCAGGGGATTCGTCGTGGCCTGGTCGCACGACATTCGCCGCCCTGATCGTGGCCGGCCTGATATGGGGCCTCTTCAACGTCGGCCTTGCCACGATCTTCTCTTTCGGCCCAACGATGCTCAGCGAGCGTGGCTGGTCGGTATCGACAGCGGGCTCCGCCATCAGCATCGTGCTCTGGCTCGCGGTGATATCGGTGCCGCTCGGCGGCTATGTAGCGGATCGCAGCAGGCAGCCAAACCTGGTTCTCGTTTGCGGTTGCTTCATCTCAGCCTTGCTGATGGCGATCTTGCCGCGCAGCGATGCGGTGATCCCGATCGTGATCGCGATCGGCTTGCTTGGCGGCATGCCGGCCGGGCCGATCATGAGCCTGCCCGCGCGCATCCTGCAGCCGCGGACACGCGCCATCGGCATGGGTATTTTTTACACCCTGTATTATGCCACCATGATGCTGGGGCCCGTTGTGGCAGGCGCCGTGGCCAAGTCAAACGGTCAGGCGGCTGCGGCCCTCGATGTCGGGACCGCCGTCCTTTTTGCGTGTCCGCTGCTGCTCTGGGTTTTCAGCCGCCTGCCGGCAGCGCAACCGAAAATGGCGTAATTGGCGTTCCCGCAATCCTGCTAACCGCTCATTAACCCTGCCGGCCGTAGGGTCAAACCACCTCTGCTCTGGCGGCGAAGATGGCGTTGGCAAACAAAAAATCGATCCTTCCGTCCGCTGAAGAGCGGCGGCGCTTCCAGCGCGTGAGGGTGCATCTGCTGGGCCGCTACATGCTGCCGGACCGGCGCGAATTTCCGTGCCAGATCATCAATATGTCGCCGGGCGGACTGGCGCTGCTCGCGCCCGGCATCGGCAATGTCGGCGACCGCGTCATCGCCTATCTCGACCATATCGGCCGCGTCGAAGGGCGCATCACCCGCATCATCGACAACGGCTTTGCGATGACGGTCGGCGCGACCGCGCGCAAGCGTGACAAGCTCGCGGCGCAGCTGACCTGGCTTGCCAACCGCGACATTCTCAACTTGCCGGAAGATCGCCGCCACGACCGTATCATTCCGCGCAATCCGATCGCCCTGCTCACGCTCGAAGACGGCACGCGGATGACCTGCCGCATCATCGACATGTCGCGTTCAGGCGCGGCAATCGCGGCCGAAAGCAAACCGCCGCTGAAATCGATGGTGATGCTTGGCAAGGTTCAGGCGCGCGTCGTGCGCAATCTCGAGGAAGGTTTCGCGCTCGAATTCGTCCACGAGCAGGTTGCCGAGACGCTCGAGGAAAGCGTTACCGCGCGTTAGGTGTCCCGATTGCGAAGCTCATAGCGGCCAAAAGCATTTTTCCCATTTGGTGATCATGATGGCGCTGCTGACCGATCGGCTGGATCCTACCGCGCTCGCCGCGGAGCTGGACGACAAGGGTTTCGTCACCATCGAGAACGCGATCGATCCTGCCTGGATCGAGCGCGCACAGGCGTTCGTCCACAGCCTGGTCGAGCAGAAGGGCAAGCGCTATTTCGCACTGAACTGGCTGTCGCGCGACGAGGGCACGCCGCCGCAAGAACTGACCGACGACCCGCAGATGCGCCGGCTCCTGGAGAGCCTTGCGCAAATCGGCTGCCCGACGGCGAAGCTGGACGAGGAAATCTATACCGGCCTGCGCGTCGTCGCGGGCCGGACGGGCGACGAGAGGTCACTGCTCTACCACTACGACAAGCATGTGATCACGGCGCTGGTGCCGATCCTGATCCCGGAGGGGCCAAAGCGGCGCGCCGGCGAGTTGCTCGTCTTCCCGAACCGCCGCGGCTATCGGCGGTTTGCACTCTTCAACATCATCGAGAAAGCGATCGTCCAAAGCAATTGGTACCGCAATCGCGTCACTCGCAAGCTGGCAACGGGCGACTCGCCTAACGTCAAATATCTGAAGCCCGGCAACCTCTATCTGTTCTGGGGCTACCGGACCTATCATTCCAACTTCCCGGTCGCAGGCGACATGGTGCGGGCGACGATGCTGCTCCACTATGGCGATCCGCATCCGGCCAGCCTGATCCTCAAAGTCAGGACGGCGCTCCAGGTCCGCGGCGAGCGCCGCATCCTCACGCCGAAAGCCTCGTAAGACCGAACTTGCACTTTCGCTCGCCGCCCGAAAGCGAGACGCCGTTAAAATCGATGGTGATCGTCGGCAAGGTTCAGGCGCGCGTGGTGCGCAATCTCGAAGAGGGCTCAGTGTTCGAATTCGTCCACGAACAGTTCGCCGAGACGCTCGAGGAAGCCGTCACCGCGCGGTAATCTGTCGCGCTTCCTCATCGGCGTTACCCACCCTCCAACGATTGACCACGAGCTTGGCTCCACATTAGCCTTTAGTTTTTTTAAGGCATTGGGGGCAATATGACACGCGTGCGCTCACGCCGAGGCGCTGCTTCGCTTCTTATCACAATCCCGCTCTCTCTCCTCATTGCAACACCGGCCACGCCCCAGGATCGCATGATGCGCGACGATGCCGGCCGCGGCGGCGGTATGCATGGTGGCGGCTTCGCGACCGGTCTTGGGGTCGGCATCGTCCAGGGAATTATCACCAATGAGATGAACCGTCCTCGCGAGGAGCCCGATAGCGGAAAGGCAGCGCGAACAACAAGGAAACTGACGAAAGAGAAGAGAAAAATCGGGAAAAAGCCGCCTGCCGACGAACCCGTTCCGGTGGCTCACAAACCCGACAACCCACCGGCCAAGAAGACTGACGCGCCGGCTGAGGGCGGAAACACACCCGTCGCAGGTCCCCCGCCGACCACGACCGACCAACCCAAATCGCCAGAAGGATCCGTCCCGCCGACACAAGCTGGTTCACCTCCAAACTCCGGCGTTCCGCCGACCACCGATGGGAAGAAGACCGATGATCCCAGCGATCAGGGAAAAACCGTCACGACGACCACTGCCAAGACCGAGCCCGAACCGAAATGCGGGCCCGATATCACTGACGACGTCATCCGCGTGTTGAGAAAGATCAGGCAGGACTACAACAAGCCAGAGACAACCAAAGAGCAGCGTCGCAAGGCCTGCAATTCGCTGATTGATCCCAGGACTGGCCCCACTGCCTGGGACATCTGGGGATTGGACCCAACCACGGGAGGCGATCCCTCTCATCCCACCGGTTTCAAAGTGGAGAATCCGCCGGACACCTCGCCGAACAAGATCGGGCCCGGAGGCCGGCCCGAACCAAATCCGCAGCCCGGGCCCCACGTGGTCGAAAAGCCCTGGACCAAGGCAAAGCCCGGCACCTGGTTCACGAAGATCAGCGACTTCTGTGCGGTGCCGCGGCCACAATGCGCGGCGACGGTGGAATTTTTCGGCACGTGCCAGCATGCGCAGGTCGTCAACTACGTGCAGTTCGGCTTCATGCTGAAACTCTGCGACGGCGTCGGGTATGGCGTTTATCAAGGCAGCATGGCGACGCTCATGAACGCTTACAATATTGCGGCCTACGGCAATCTGGGCGCTTCATCTATGCAGTCGGTGATGGCGAACGCCGGAGTCGACATCGAGAGGATCATGGAATCGCCAATGGATCAGGACGAAATCGACAAATATCTCAAACCGACCATGACCAACTACATGCAGGCGTCCGACGAAAAGATCGACCATGCGGAGAAACAGTGCCGACTCCATTGTGACCTGACGGACGAACAGAAGAAGAAGGTCACCGGCCAAATCAGCGGTTATCACTGGGAGGGCATGACGACTGACAGCGGCCGACGCTGATGGGGGTGCTCACTCCCCCTTCACCGCCGGTTTCGACAGATACTCCGTCGACTGCGCCTCGCCCTTCAGCGGCGTCACCTTGTCCGGATCGATCCTGATCATCAGATAATCGATGTGGTCGTCGATCTTCGTGAACCAGTGGCCGGTGCCAGCGGGAATGACGACGACGTCGCCGGCCTTGATCTCGTAGGCGACGCCGTCCTTGATATCAGAGCCGTTGTTGCCGGGCCCGTTGAATTCCCTCACCGTTCGCATGGTCGATGGCCGCCGCTGGCGACCCACGATGTCAGGGCCAAGCACGAGCGTCGCAGCACCCGAAATCACGTGGTAGACCTCGCTGATCTGGTCATGCTCGGCGACCGAATCCGCTGCGGGTTTGTCCAGCTTGCCGCGATGGACCATGCCGATGCCGATCCGCGCCTTGCCGATGTCGATGTCGCGCACCTGCTGGTCGATCAGCTTCTCAGCGATGGCCTTCTGCGTGTAACGCTCAAGCTCCGCGGAGGGGATGTAAGTCCCCGGGCACATGGCGCAGGTCGGCTGCGGGTCGGTCGGATTGATGCGGGCCGCGTCTTCGGCGATCGCCCGACCGGCGGCCAAAAGACAGAGAGCGGCCGCAAGGCCCGCGCGTATTGCTTTCATGATTGCCTCCGTTTTCCCTGCGCGGGCATCGATGCATGGACATGACCCGCTTGCCAGGATCTTTGCCCCCTCACCGACAGCGTTACTGCGCGGTAAAGGCGAAAGGCCCTGAATTTTCTGCATTTTTCACCATAGTGCCGTGCATTGGCCCGCTTGCCCGGCAGCGCACTGCCATCGAACCCGGTTAATGCGGTGCTTCCGGGCGGCAAAATCGGCAGCATTTTCGTGTCTCCGCCCCTTAATCGATAAAATTTGAATCAATTGCAGTTGTCTAAAATTGTCGTCGAATTCTCCTCAAATACAGATCGAATTCTCTGAAGTATTGATCAGTATTCGCTTCAATTCCACCCCGCGTACTTAGCCGCAGCGCAAAACCTTTGTGCGAAACGTGGTCCCAACAAAAAAAGTTCGGGGGCCACAACAATGTTTGGGTTCAGGGAGCACAAAGGTTTGGCGGTTGCCGCCATCCTGTTGGGAATGAGCGTGTCGGCGAAGGCCGCTGAAGAGCGGCCGCTTTATGCAAGTCTCGGCGATGCCACGCGTGCGCCGATCGGCTGGGTGGAATTCTGCACCGAGAATCCGGCCGAGTGCAAAGGCGGTCAGTCGCAGCCGCGCGATATCGTGATGACGCAAGCGGCCTGGCGCGACCTGATCAAGGTCAATCGCTGGGTCAACGAGACCGTCAAGCCGATGACCGACATGGATCATTGGGGCGTGGTCGAAAAGTGGTCGATCCCGACCGACGGCTACGGCGACTGCGAAGATTACGTGCTGCTGAAGCGGAAGATGCTGATCGATGCGGGATGGCCGCGCGAGGCGCTTCTGATCACGGTGGTGCGCGACAAGATGGGCGAAGGTCATGCGGTTTTGACCGTCAAGTCCGACAAGGGCGAGTTCGTTCTGGACAACCAGAATGAGAACGTCGTGGCCTGGACCGAGACCGGTTACCGCTTCGTCAAGCGCCAATCGCAGAACGACCCGAATGTCTGGGTCTCCCTCGGCGACCCCAGGCCTGCGGCTTTGACCGCCAGCGCCAGAGATCGCTGAAAAGAACCGCTGAGAAGCAAGAGGATTTAAGAGTTACGCGAGCCGGTCACATCCCCACCCCTCCCCGTCCCAGACCGTCTCGCGCGCGGCCAGCCTTCCCCCAAGGGCTGGCCGCACCCTTTTTGGAAGCTTTGTGAACTAGCTCACATCCGCTCACACGGCGCCGTGCGACGATGGAACTCGCCGGATGGCGTAAGCCAATTTAATATCCGGGGCTGGCAAGGCCGTGGGCGATCATACTCCGCCGACGGCCTTGTTTTTTTGGCCGGCCGCCAAACCTCGTGACTTGCTTTGGTCGCGGGAATATCGGGCGGATACGGGTGTTTCGGGCTTTTGGCGTCCCGCCCCTGTCCACCCGTTTCCTGAGGAATTCACATGAACATTCATCACCAGTTGACGTCCGACGTCGTCGGACTGACCAAGGTCGCGCCGTTCTCCCGGCGCGGCTTCATGACTGCCTCCGCCGCCGTCGCGGCCGGCTATACCCTTGCCGCCGGCCCCGTCCGCGCCGACGTGATTACGACCTCCACGGACGGGCTTGAGGCGGGTGACATCAAGATCAAGGTCGCGGACGGCGCGATGCCGGGCTATTTCGCGCGACCCAAGGGCGTGGCCAATCCGCCCGTCGTGATCGTCGCGATGGAGATCTTCGGCCTGCACGAATACATCAAGGACGTCACGCGGCGCCTGGCGAAGCTCGGCGCGCTCGCAGTCGCGCCCGATTACTATTTCCGCAAGGGCGTCGACCTCACCAAGATCACCGACATCCCGCAGCTCCTGCCGATCGTCAATGCCAAGCCGGATGCCGAACTTCTCGCCGATCTCGACAGCACGGTCGGCTGGGCCAAGGCGCAAGGCGGCAACACGGACAGGCTCGGCATCATCGGCTTCTGCCGCGGCGGCCGCACGGTGTGGGAATATGCCGCTCATTCGAACGCGCTGAAGGCCGGCGTTGCCTTCTATGGACCTCCGGTCGATCCGCCGAACCCGCTCTGGCCGAAGAGCCCGACCCAGCTCGCGCCCGAGATGAAAGCACCGGTGCTTGGGCTTTACGGAGAAGCCGACACCGGCATTCCCGTCGCCAGCGTCGAGGCGCTGAAGGACGCGCTTGCGAAGGCGAATAAGCCCGCCGCGTTCAAGATCTATCCGGGCGCGCCGCACGGCTTCCACGCCGACTATCGTCCGAGCTATCGCAAGGAAGCCGCCGAGGACGGCTGGAACCAGATGCAGGCCTGGTTCAGGAAGTACAACGTGCTCGGCTGAAATCGGGACTCCTGAAATCAAAAGGCGCGCGGATGTTGCACCGCGCGCCTTTTGTCATGAAGCCTGTCGTCCGACAGCGCTAGCCGCAAACCTGAACCGGCCGGATCCGCCATCCCCACCGCGTGAGGATGCGCCGCTGCACGACGTAGCAGCCGCCATTGTCATAGTAGTAATCGTTGTAGGCGTAGTCCGGATAATCCCAGTAGTCGTCATAGAATCCGGGGCCAAAGAAGCCACCGACGAAGAAGCGGCCGCGATGATGGAAGCCATGGCCAAACCTGCCGTGGCCCCAATTGCCTCCTGCAAAGCGATTGCCGGCAAAGTTGTTTCCAGCAAAGCGATTGCCTGGAACCGTAGCGACGCCACCACCGGGTGCGGCCCGAGCGAAGCTATTGGTGGGTGCCGCGGCAAAGCTTCTCGCACCGAAATTCCCACCGCTAAACCCGCCAGCATGTCCGCCAAATCCGCCGCCACCGAATCCGCCAGCGTGACCGCCTCCGAAGGCACCACCGCCGAAGCCGCCAGCGTGCGCTCCTCCGAAGCCACCGCCGCCGCCGTGTCCGCCACCACCTCCACCGCCGCGGGCCAAGGCCATATTCGGCGTCAATGCGACCACCGATGCCACCGCGCACAGCGCGATCATCGTTTTACGCAACATCACATCCTCCTTCCCGTCACAACACTCCTTGCAAGGGAATACGCTTTCGTTGTGTCCCGTGTTCCCTACTGCTTTCGTAGACCGCGATGAAATGCCTCACACTTCCGCTCACGTCTGCGCGACTGCGCAAGCTGCGCTCGAAGACTCAAAGTTTCTTTAGGAAGCGGCGGACGATGAAGCGCCAGAAGATGACGTTCGGGATATTTTCCGCGCCGCGCCAGTGCTGCGTCAGGCCGCAGCTTCCGAGGCAGTCACCTGTTCGGTCCTGTCCTCGATCATGTTGATCAACATGTTTTCGCTGGACTGATCGGTGATGCGCAAACGCCGTACCGCGACGTATCGCTCGCCGTTGTTCGGCGTGCTGACGGCGCGGACGACAAGTTCGCGTTCGGTATTCCCGGCCAGTGCCTCGCGATCCTGGCGCTCGATGGTCTCGGCGGTTTCCGCCGGGAAGAGATCGCGCATGGATTTGCCGATGATTTGCCCGCGCGGCAGTCCCATCAGCGTTTCGGCGGCCCGGTTGACGAACAGATAACGCAGGCTGCGGGCATCCTTGGCGACGATCGCCTGTGGAATGGTCTCGAGCACGGTGGCGAGGAATTTTTCAGTGCGCTCCAGCATTCGCTCGGCGCGACGGCTCTCGGTGCAATCGTCGTGGGTTGCGACCCATCCGCCGCCCGCCATGGGTTCTTCCGAAACACGGATCAGCCGGCCATCCGGCAAGGCGACCTCGGTGACGGACGGCCTTCCTTTCGTGACCCTTTCCAGGATGGAGGCCATGAACTGTTCGACGTTGCCCTGAAACATCCCGTTCTCGGCGCGGTAAGCCAGCACGTCGCGCAACGAACAGTCAGGGCCGATGACCTCCCGCGGCACGTTATACATCGTCCTGTACCGCTTGTTGGTCGTCAGCACCTTGCCCTTTGAATCGATCATGATGAGACCCTGCGCCATATTGTTGAGCGCGGCGCTGAGCTGCCATTTGGTTTCGAGATACTTGTCGTTCAGCCGGTCGCGCTCACCCATCGCGACGTCGCGCTGATGGGCGGTGCCGAGCTCCAGCTGGACCAATTCCTCATTGCGCAGCGTCGCATCGCGAAAATTGCGCACGGCGCGCGCCAGATGCCCGATTTCATCGGGGCGGGCGTCAAAGGGAATGTCGAGATCGGTTTTGCCGGCGGCGATCAGATCCGTCGTCCGGGAGATATCGGCGAGCGGCCTCAGCATTGAGCGCCACACGACCAGCAGAGCGAGCGCGGACAACAACAGCCCACACAGGCCGAGCAGCGCAAGGTACCAGGAGGCGATCTCGGTCCGGCCCGCAAGCTCGGCAACCTGCCGGGCGCGCTCGTCAAGCTCTCGTTCGAAAGCCTCGATGTCGTTGTTGAGTGCGGTGCGCAGCGAACGGTTGGCCTCATTGTCGCCCCAGCTGCGGCCCTCGGCGGGACTGATCTTGACGGCGCGGCGCACCAGTTCGTTGCGAAAATCGATGAAGCGGAGAATTCGCTCGCGGAAAGCCGCGAAATGCTCCTCGTTGTGGAAGGCAACGGCCTTTTCCCATTCCGCCATGACCGCGGAAAGCTCGCGGTTGCGCCGCACCAACTCGTCGGCATATCGCTTCACCTTGACCGGATCGGTCGACATGTAGATGCCGCGCGACTCCATCACGATGGCATAGATCAGCGCATTGACTCGCCCGATGTTGATGGCCATCGTCGAAGAGGCCGCCAGCCCGCGCCGGTATTCGTTCTGCAACCTGACGGTCTGGATCGACATCACCACCAGCAAGGTCAGCACCACGACCAGGAGGCCGACAATCCCGGAAATCTTTTCCGAAAGTCGAAGGCTGTCGATGAATGCCAGGCAATCACGGAACAGCTTGCGGATCTTGCCGATCATGGCGAACGCTCGCATGGCTTGCGGGGATGAGACCCTTGTGTATACGCCGGCGGGCACTACCAGAAGTTTAATTGCGCCTCCGTATTTATCCGGAACTTTGTCTATGTTCACGGCAGGTGGCCCTGATAACGTCGGCGAAACATTCATCGCGAGCGGAGCCCCGCATGCGCAAGCTGATCGCCTTCGACGACGATACGTTCGACAAGCTCAAGCAATTGGCGCGCGACCGGATGGCGACGTTCCAGGAATTGGCGGACGAAGCGTTTGCCGACCTGCTCAAGAAGCATGGCATTCCGATCGACCTGAAGGACGCCCTGCGCAAGAGCGTTCGGCTCGCGGGCGAAACCGGCGGAAACGAGCGCAGGACTTCTCGAAAAACCAAGTCGTGACGGCGCCCTTCGGCGCGTGCAATGAAATTTAAGACGGGACGGAACTTCGGACGCCCGGTCAGGCTTCTCTTGGCGGCGACAGAATCTTCGCAGAGAGCGGGACAGTCACTGACCGGGTCCAGACAGCGCAATTGCAGCTTGGGGCCGGTCCCGATCAGTTTCGACCCGGAGTTAAAAAAATGCACCGTCGTCAATATAGAGCGACCCGCAACAAGCTGGACCTGACCGATCGCGTACAGGTTCGGATCGTCAGGAAACGCCTGAAGGTCTCCGAGGAGCAGCTTGCCAGCCTGGTTCGCAAGGCCGGCAATTCCATCGCCGCTGTTCACAAAGAGGCCAGCACTCAGCGACTGCTGAGGCTGCCGGCCAGCCGTATGGCGCCCGCGGAAGCTATCGTTTCAGCAGAAGCGCCGGAAATTGCCGAAGAGCAGGCGGCCATCTGATCGACTGCTAGTAAGTCAGCGTCAGCAGGCGCTGCACGATGGCGCCTAGACAAACGAGGACGACGAGCAGCTTCAGCAGATTTGAGAGCCGCTTCTCGGGCGAAAACTTGTCGATCGCCCAAAAACAGATCGCCCCGACAACCACAATAATCAATACGCCGATCAGAACTGAAATGGCGCCCATTGCCAGAATCTCCAGGTCGAATTCCCGTCGTTGATTTCAACAAGCTGGCGAACAACATGCAACATCATTTTGTCGCAGCCTGTGGAGCAGACCCAGAGAAAAAGCCGGCAAACAAGGGGTAGCCTGGCGGGCGCCGCCGTTGCACTGGCGGATCGCTCCACAAACGGAAATCCGACCGAGCCTTAGCCGATTTTCTTCAAACCGGCTTTGAAGCGCGGCCCGTTGCGCTGGTATGACTTCGCGGCGCGGCCCATTGCGGTTACCTGCTCAGGTGTCAGCGTGCGGATGACCCGCGCCGGTGAGCCGATGATGAGCGAGTTTTCAGGAAACTGCTTGCCCTCGGTGATGACAGAACCGGCGCCAACGACGCTGCCGCGACCAATTCTCGCGCCGTTCATGACAATCGAGCCCATGCCGACCAGCGCGCCGTCTTCCAGCGTGCAGCCGTGCAGAATGACGTTATGGCCGACGGTGCACTCTTTGCCGATGACGAGCGGGAATCCGGGGTCGGTGTGGCAGGTTGAGTTGTCCTGGACGTTGGAACCCTCGCCGATCTCGATCCACTCATTGTCGCCGCGGAGCACCGCGCCAAACCAGACGCTCGCGCCTTCGAGCAAGCGGACCTTGCCGATCACGGTTGCAGTCTCGGCGATGAAATAGTTGCCGGATTTGGGAAGGTCGGGCCCCTGCCCGTCGAGTTCGTAGATCGCCACAAGAGTCTCCTTACTTAAGAAGACTCTGACACAGGAAAATGGTTCAGGCCAGCACTCCGACCGCGCGCAAGGTCATGACGAAGAAGGTGCCGGACATCAAGCTCCAGAACCCCGCCAGCACCGTTGCCATCATCACAAATTCAAAGCGGCGGCTCTCGACCTGCACGCCGCGCAGCGTGTTGCGCATGATGATGAAGGGAGCCGCAAACACCAGAAACGGCACCGCGGCAAAAGTGCTCGGCGCAACGCCTTCCTGAAGAAGGCCAAAGCCGGCTGGCCGCTGCACGATGGCCTGAAATCCGCTGGTGAGCGCGCCAGCGAGCGCAAAACCGATGCAAAGGAAAAACAGCGAATTCAACGCTTCCGGGGACATTTTTCGGCACACCCACGCGACAACTGACAACGCCCCTGCTTCGCAAAATTGGGCGCGCACCGCTACAACATCCTTAAGGAAAGGTTAATGGTCGCCCGCAGGAACCGCAGCCTGCCCCCGCCGTAAACCATACGGAAGCGCGGCGGCGCGTGGCATATTGGACGTTGATTCGCTCCATCGTCCTGCCCGTTCATGACATTCATCACATCAGCCCAGACCCTCGCGCGCGTGACAACCAAGGACTGGCGCGGCCACCTGCTTCCGATCGTGCTCGGCGGCATCATGGCCGCGGCCGCACTCGCATTCGTCTCCTATCTGTTGTGGCCGACGTGGGAGGTGGACAGCGCAAGCGGGCCGGCGCGGTTGCCGATCAGCGTCGGTTCGACGCTCTTCAACGTGCCTTCGGCATCGATCCGAATGAAAATCCAGCACCATTCCGGGCCACAGGAGCGCATCGACCTCAGCTTCACCTACCCCGCGCTGCAGCCACCGGATGCGCCAAAACACGTCAGCGCCGCCGACGTCGAGGACGCCATGCAGCCGATCGACCGGATTTTTCTTTCGATCGCGGCCCATCATGACTCGCTCGCCCCCGAGATCCGCGTGCGCACCATCTTTCCGCGCTATCTCGAGCAAACCCAGACGCTCAGCGAAGACGGTCTGACGATGCGCCCGTTTCGCGAGGGCTCGCCCTATAGCGGCGAGGATCTATTTTCCGCCGTCCCCAATCTGGCCGCCCGCTGTACGCGCGAGGCATCAACGCCCGGCATGTGCTTGAGCGAACGCCGCGTCGAGGGCGCGGATCTGACGTTTCGCTTTCCACGCAGCTGGCTTTCGCAATGGCGCGAGGTGGCGGACGCGATGGACCGCCTGACGCAGCAACTGCACGGTTCGAGATAACGGGCCGAAAAGGCCAAGGCAGAATCAGCCCTGCTCGATCAGGTCGTCTTCGAGGATCGCCATCTGGAATTGGAACGAGCGATCGTCGTCCTCATCGTCGACAAAGAGAACGCCGACGAAATCCTGACCGATATAGACCTCGGCCGAGTCGTCCTTCTTGGGCCGCGGAACCACACGGATCTTGGGGGTGCCGAACACGCGCTTGAGATGGGCGTCGAGTTTCCCGACTTCCTGAACGTCCATGGCATGTTTCGAGGTGCGATCCTGTTCCCGGACCGCCATCACGAACTGAAACGAGCGATCGCCATCCTCGTCGTCGACGGACAGGACGCCGATCTGGTCGTCGTCGATGTAGACTTCGGCCGAGTCAGCGACCTTGGGCCGCGGAACCACGCGGATCTTCGCGTTGCCGAACAGGCGCTTGAGGTAGGCGTCGAGTTTCCTGACTTCCTGAACGTCCACGGCACGTCTCCAGGTGCAATTGTCTTTGAGATGCTTGGGATGATGCGGCGAGAACCGCCACCATCGTGACCGGAATTCCGGCCCGGGGTTATAGCCGCGCGTCAGGCCAACTGCAAAACGTCAATGCATGCCAGCCGCGCGAAAATCCACTGGTGTTGCCCCCTGCGGCGAAATTCAAAGCCCGATTGCGTTGATCATCTGGTCCATCGTGCGCGACGGCTCGGCACAGCCGGCCTCACCCACGATCTTGGCCGGCACGCCCGCAACGGTCACATTGTGCGGCACCGGTTTCACGACGACGGAGCCGGCCGCTATCCTCGCGCAATGGCCGACCTCGATATTGCCGAGGATCTTCGCGCCGGCCCCGATCATCACGCCATGGCGGATCTTGGGATGGCGGTCCTCGTTCTCCTTGCCGGTACCACCGAGCGTGACGCCATGCAGGATCGAGACGTCGTCTTCGATCACCGCTGTCTCGCCGCAGACAAAACCGGTGGCGTGGTCGAGGAAGATGCCGCGGCCGATGATGGCGGCCGGATTGATGTCGGTCTGGAATGCCGCCGACGCGCGGCTCTGCAGATAGTAGGCGAAATCCCTGCGGCCCTTCTTGAACAGCCAGTGCGCCAGGCGATGGGTCTGCAGCGCATGAAAACCCTTGAAATAGAGCAAGGGGTCGATGAAGCGGGAGGTTGCGGGATCGCGGTCGTAAACCGCAACGAGGTCGGCGCGGAAGGCGTTGCCGATATCGGGATCGTCGCGCAGCGCGTCGTCATAGGCCTGGCGAATCAAGTCACCCGACAGCGCGGAATGGTCGAGCCGCTCGGCAATCCGATGCACCACCGCCTGTTCCAGCCGATCGTGATGCAGCACGGTGGCATAGATGAAAGAGGCGAGCTCCGGCTCGCGGCGCACGATATCTTCGGCTTCGGCGCGGACGCGATCCCAGATCGGATCGAGTGCCGCGAGCTTGCTGCCGCCATGCGGATTGATCTGATGTTTTGCCATAGGCTTTGCCCGCAAATTCCTGTCTGGCCGCCATAATCAGGCTTGTGACCCGATTATTTTAGCATGCGGCCCCGCCAGAGTCCCCGGCCTCTCACACCAAGGTGAATGCTGGTATGAAAGAGATCGAATCGAACACCGGATTGGCCCCGTTTGCCCTACTTGGTTGGCCGTTCCGGTAAATCAAGCCGACTATTGGCGGATTTCCGCAAGCTGTGGTGTCCGGGCAAGGTCGACGGGATGGCAGATATTACCGTAACGACCTCGCCAGAACGCTCCGCCAACCCCCTTCTCGTCTGGGCGATCGCGGTTGCGATTCCCCTGATGCTGCTCGTGCCGGCGCTCTGGAACGGCTACCCCCTGCTTCAGTCCGACACCGGCGGATACCTCGCGCGGTGGTATGAAGGCTACCTCGTCCCAAGCCGCTCGACCGTCTTTGGCCTCTATCTGCACTACGGCGAAAACAGCTATTTCTGGCTCAACCTCGCCATCCAGGCCCTGGCGACGATGTGGATCCTGCAGCTGACGCTGCGCGTCTTTGGCCTGGCAAGACCTTGGCGGCTGTTCGGATTGTGCCTTGTGCTCAGCCTGGCCACGGCGCTGCCCTGGCTCGCCAGCATGCTGCTCACCGATATATTTGCCGGCCTCTCGGTGCTCTCGCTGTTCATCCTCGTCCTGCACGGCGACAAGGTTTCCCGGAACGAAAAAATCGCGCTGTTCTTCTTCACTGCGTTTGCAGCGGCGACCCACAGCGCGACAATGGCGGTGCTGCTGGGCCTGTGCATCGTGGCATGGATCGCGCGCCCGTTCCTGCGCAAGCGGATCAAGGCCTCCTCGCTCTTGCAGGGCACGCTGACCATTGCCGCCGGCGCGGTCATGCTGGTGTCCGCCAATTACGCCCTGTCCGGTCAGGTCGCATGGACGCCCGGCGGCTTTTCGATCGCGTTTGCCCGCATGCTCCAGGACGGCATCGTCACCCGCTACCTGAACGACCACTGCGCTACGCACCAGTTCAAGCTCTGCCCCTATCGCAACCAGCTGCCCGAAACGGCGGATGATTTTCTCTGGAGCCGGGAGAGCGTTTTCAACGATCTCGGCCGGTTTGCCGGGATGAGCGATGAGATGGGATATATCGCCGCCCACGCCCTGACCGAATATCCGCTGTGGCAGGCGAAGGAGGCGTTGATGGATACCGGTGAGCAACTGCTCGACGTCGCCACCGGCGAAAATACCGACCATCCGTCGCTGATGCACACCTATGGCATCTTCCGCGAATTCGTGCGGTCGAACCTGAAACCGGTTGATGCGGCGCGCCAGCAGGTCGGCCACCTCACCTTTGGCCCGTTCAATCTCGTTCACGTTCCGGTCGCGCTGATCTCGTCGGCGCTGGTCTTTGCGCTATTGATAATAGCGATCTGGCGAAGGCGAGCCGACGACGTGACGCTCTTGATGGCGACCGTATGCCTGACGCTGCTCGGCAACGCTGTCATCTGCGGCGTGATATCAGGACCGCACGATCGCTACGGCTCACGGCTGGTCTGGATCACGACGCTGGCCGTGATGATCGCGGCGATGAAGCGCACGCCCCGCGAGGACGAGACGCCCCGCGAGAACGGGACGCGCGATCCTTCACGGACGGCGTGACAGGAAATCCAGCACGCCCTCTTTATATACCTTGTCGCCGACCGCGCGCATGTGATCGCGGCGGGGGATATCGAGCACTTCCGAGCCTGGAATGACCTCGCCGAGGGCGTGCGCGGAGCCCGCAATCTCGTCTGATGTGCCGACCGCAATCAACACCGGCACGGCGATCTCGGATGCTTCCTGCCGTGTCATCAGGCGGCGGGAACCGCGCAGGCACGCCGCAAGCGCCTTGCGGTCGGACCGGGTCTGATCGGCAAAGGCGCGAAACGTCCGGCCGACCGGATCGGTGACGTCGTCGAGCGAATCCGCCTCCAGCGCCGTGGCGACATTCTCGCCGGGGCCTCCGCCCTCGATCAGGCCAATCCCGATGCCGCCCAGAATGGCGGAGCGCAAACGATGCGGCTCGCTTCGCGCCAGCAAAGCCGTCATCCGCGAACCCAGCGAGTAGCCCATGACATCGGCGCGCTCAAGCTCGAGATGGTCCATCAGCGCGGCGATGTCGCTCGCCATGACGGCGAGTTCGTACTCGGCCGAATCGTAGAGCTTGGCGGAATCACCGTGGCCGCGATTGTCGAAAGCGATCACCCGCCGTCCGCTTTTCTTCAGGTCCGACACCCAGGTCGGATAGACCCAGTTGACATTCTTGCTGGAGGCAAAGCCGTGCACCAGGACGATCGGATCGCCCTCGCCCTCATCGAGATAGGCAATTTCAACAGCGCCGTGATGAAAACTCGGCATCATTCATCCCATGTGATGAAGGTTGGAAATTAGCCGTTTGCGGCTGGGCTGACTACAGCGACAGCAGCGAGCTCGCGCCGGAGCCGCCGGCGCTTGCCGTGATCGATCCACTTCTGCGTCATCCGTTCGGTGGTGGCCTTGATCGAGACCAGGAAGGACAACAGCGCGAAGACCGCGCCGAACACCCACAGCGACAGATCGAACGCACCGGCTGCGAGCAGCAGCGCGCCGCGGCCGAGCAGTTTGATCAGCGCGCGCGTCTTGCCGCCGCTCGTCTCCGCAAGCCGCGCCGCGCGTGCGACGTCTTCCGGCCCTTCCGCGATCTTCAAGGTATCGAGCGCGCCGCGCGTGCCGGCCTTCTCGCTGATGCGGCCGACGTCCTTGGCCATCCGCACCAGCGCGCCTGCTTTTTCGGCATTGAAGGCGGCGCGAATGGCGCTCACGGTTTCTCGCGGCGATGTCGTCGCACTGGAGGCGACGGCGTTCTGGAGCATCGGTGCATCGACAACGTCACGCGCCGAGCGGCCGGCCCATTCGGTGAGCCCCTCGCCCAGCCGTCCGACCTTGCGCGCATCCTTGACCAGCGTCAGCCCGGCACGGACCGGCGCCACACCGCCGACAGTCACATATGTAGCGGCCGTCACTGCAAGGCCCGCGGTCGCAAGGCCCAGCACCAGACGGTCGGTGTCCTCGCCCGTGATCATGTGCTTGCTTTCGCGGACGACGTCCCTGATGTCGCCAAAGACGAAAAGATCACCGGCCACAGTGCCGGAAAGACTGCCGGCGTCGTCGGCATTTCCGGTCACAAGGCCGACAGCGAAGCGCTTGGCGAAGTGCGAGGTGGAGTTGTTCTCGACAACCGCCTCGTCGACGCGCGCAAGCAGATCATCCGGCAGCGCGACGTTCTTGGCCCTGGCGAGATCGACGAAGCTCATCGCGAGGCCCGCGTCGTGAACAGCCAGTGCGGCCTCGATCTGGTCGGCGATTATCTTTTGGCTCTTCCGCAAGGCAGAATTGACCTGAATGTCAGACAATTCCGCAGGGTCGTCCTGCGCCGCCAACATGGCACCAGCTTCGCGCGCATGCGGCCAGGTGGCAGCAAGCGCACCGCCGCTGACCGCCGTTACGACCAAAGCCCAAGCAACCCGCGGCCTTTTCATCAAAACCTGCTCGCTTTTTCATCGGCGCTATCAACGAGAAATAGTGTGCCGCTTTTACGACACAACCGCCTCGACGAAAGAAGGGCTTCTCGCGGACACCAAGATTGTGTCGAATTTGTAAGATGAAAACAGTGGCCGGGGCTACCGCATGGTTGTGGAAAATGTCAAATCCGCCCCACTATATTTCACGCGGTAGATTTGGCATGCGTTTCGTCGGGCACCGCAAACACTAGGAATCGATGGCATCCGTCTCTATGGTGGGGCCGCTTTCCAGTGGCGGAACCTGGCGTCGGTGTCGTCTGCTGCTTGCTACCTGAGGTGAATCCGATGTCCGATCATGTCGTCCCCCACTTTCACAACGATGCCGGCGTTGCCGTCATTGAGATCGGCTCCCAGGAATTCATGTGCGTCGGCGCCAATCCGCCTTTCGATCATCCGCACGTCTTTCTCGACCTCGGCAACGACAACGAGATCATCTGCCCCTATTGCTCGACGCTCTATCGTTTTGCCGCTGACCTCAAGGCTGGCGAGGCCCGGCCGCCGGAATGCGTGCTGACCGACAGGGTCGCCTGATCGGCCAGTAGCCCACCCATGGCGGCTTCACGCACGATCGTCGTTGCGGGCGCCGGGATCGGGGGACTGACAACCTCGCTGGTGCTGGCCAGGCAAGGCTTCCGCGTCATTGTGCTGGAAAAGGCCGAACGGCTTGAGGAAGCCGGCGCGGGCTTGCAGCTTTCGCCCAATGCGAGCCGCGTCCTGATCGATCTTGGTCTTCGCCCGCGACTCTCCCGCGCCGTGACGCCCGATGCCATCTGCCTGATGAGCGCGAGAGACGGCGTCGAGATCGCCCGTCTGCCGCTCGATGGCGCGGCGGCCGGCGCTGACGCGCCATATTGGGTCATCCACCGCGCCGAACTGCAGGCCGCATTGCGCGACGAGGTCGGAACCTGCTCCAATATCGAGCTCCGGCTCGGCTGCCAGTTCGAGGATGTCAGTCCGCATGCCAAGGGATTGAGCGTCGTCCA
>Ga0070741_10005339_pt1 | contig 28652 bp, 27 predicted proteins | sample Coa_R1_4_FD_66440 | JGI IMG/M metagenome (GOLD analysis project Ga0070741, IMG submission 66440) | Surface soil microbial communities from Centralia Pennsylvania, which are recovering from an underground coalmine fire - Coalmine... | ecosystem: Environmental > Terrestrial > Soil > Unclassified ... | reverse complement strand
TCATTGAGCACTTCTCCGACGGTCAGGATGCGGTTGCCAGTCCGGTGCGCCTCCGACACGGCGAATTCGAATAATTCGGAAGTGCATCCGTAGACGCTGGGGGCTGGCCTGATGTCGTGCGTATAAAAGATGAGCCATCCCCTCTGCCGGAGGTTTTGCTCTATGAGTTCTCTTACAGCGGCAGAGCCAGCCACGTTGCCATAGAGCCGGTTGGCCCGCAACAGGTTGAGATCGACTTCAGGGCCATTCGTGCCGGGGCGGATCCCCCTAGCGGTGGAGACCACGGGATCGAGAGCCTTCTTTGTCCCGAGCGTTGCGTGTCCGAAAGGATAGGAAAAGTTCCTGACCTTTCGTCCGGCAATCCGTTCGGCCTCCTGAATTCCCTTCTCCACATCTTCGCGGAAAGCGGCAGGTGAGACTGCCCGGGCCGAGAGGTGGTGGAGGGTCTGGGTACCCAGTTCGTGTCCTTTCTCAAGCAGATTCAGGATGTCGTCGGCGTTGCATATCTCGCCGAGTGGACCGTCGGAATGCATGAGAGCGGGAGCAACGTAGTAGGTGCCGCGCGCGCCGAAGGACTCCAGAACACGGCCTCCGACCGAATACGCGGTCCGGGGGAAATCATCGAACCCGAACGACACGATTGGCCCACGATCGCCCAGCGAAACCGTTCGCCGGCAGAGCGACGATAACACCTTGTGGTTGGCTGCGCTAAGCAGCGATCGCAGGCTCATGAGTTCCGTGTGAGAATTCGAGGACTATATGGATACGGTTTCCGGAGCCGGCACCGAGAGGACGGATGGCATGTCGTGAATCTGGAGCGCGTTCTCCATCTTCTTGAAGGTCTGAATGTTGGAGTACATGGGATTGTCCAAATCCTGAAACTTCTTGAAGTTGTCGACGAGGTCATAGACGATCGACTTCACGTCGCTGGTGGGATGGAAACTGAGTACGTTCGCCGCCTTTTGCGTGCTGACCTTGTAGTTGCGGAAATCCTGGATGTGCTTGATCTCCAGATTGACCTGGAGGTTCATGCGTTCCTGGATCGCGGCCTTCACGAGGTCCGCAACCTCGCCAACCGTGTAGTTCCCCGAAGCAATGTTGAAAATGCCCGAGATCTTCTGGTTGGCTTCAATGGCACGAATGTAAGCCGTGGCCGCGTCCTGGATGCCGAGCAACGGCCGCCAAATGGAGGGATTATTGACCGTGATCACGCGCTCTTTCATCGCTGATTTGAACATCGTATTCACGATGAGGTCCAGACGCATGCGCGGGCTGTAGCCGGAAACCGTTCCCTTGCGCAGCGAAATGACGGAGAAGTCGCTGTCGCACAACTGCATCACGGCCTGCTCTCCCTGCAACTTCGAGATACCGTAGGGATAGCTGGAGCTAACGGGACGAGTCTCATCAAATAGTTCATTTTCCGTATAGCCGTACACCGAGCATGAACTGGCGTAGACATACCGCTTCACTTTGGCGATCTTTGCGATATATCCCAGGTAAGCGGGAGCGGCGGCGTTGAAAACGAAATTCTTGGCGGGTGAGAACTCGGCCATGGGGTCATTCGAGAGTCCGGCCATGAAAACAACCTGGTCATAGGGCTCGAGATCTTCGACGGTCAATTGGAAGATGTCTTTGTTCAAAGTGCCAACCTGGCGTGGCAGATTATTGCCGAACCAGAACAGGTCAACGACGTCGACCTTGTATCCACGTTCTACAAGCTTCGGGATCAGCACCGATCCGAGATAGCCAGCACCACCCGCAATGAGTAGTCTCATTAGTAGCTCCTTAGAGAAAGTTCTGTTTCAAGTTCGTGAGAATAGCGGAAATTGTCGGACTGCGGCGAGTCCAGCCACTGCGCCAGCGTCTGGGCTTTTTGATCCTTTTCGGAGACGATCACGTCGCTGAGGGGCCAGTTGATTCCAATGGCCGGATCGTTCCAACGAATACCCGACTCAGCTTTGTTGTTGTAAATGCCTGTGCACTTGTACTGAATTTCCGTGACATCGGAAAGAGCACAGAAGCCTCTCGCGAAACCAGCCGGAGCCCAAACTGCCCGATGGTTCTCCATCGACGCCTCGATGCCAACCCATTTGCCGAGTGTGGGAGAGCCCTTGCGAATGTCCACAGCAACCAGAAAAGCGGAGCCGACCGTTACGCGCATCAGCTTGCCCATTGGGGGCTCCCATTGAAAGTGCAAGCCGCGCACAACGCCTTTGACAGAGCGAGAGTGGTTGTCCTGCACAAAAGCGGTCGGCAGTCCGAGCGCTTCGAACTGGTCCGCGCGAAAAGTCTCGCAAAAAAATCCGCGGCTGTCTTGAAAAACCTCTGGAACGATGACGACCACGTCCTCAAGGTGCCTAGACTCGATTCTTATCTGCATTTATGAAATCCCTCCAGGGGGACGACGGCTAAGAGTTGCGAACATTAAGTGCTGAAGATTTTATGCTTCGCACTGGCTCACTCGCCGGGACGCGATGCCGTGTTTAAGCGTTTTGCGAATGCATAGAGCAACCAGCCCAATTCGTACGGCCGGCATTCGTAGAGGACCTTGAGATCGGAGCGGCGTCCGTGCTCAATCGGTTCCGGAAACTTGCCGAGCCGTGCCTTCGCGTATCGGGCAAAGCCTCCACGGGAGCGATAGATACACCTCCATACCAGGGAATGAGCTTGATTTTCCATTTCGAAATCAAGTTCATTCTTGCGATTGATCCATTGCAATCCTTTGTAAATGAATGGAGTGAAATCCTTCTTTACCGCATCCCCGAACTCGAATAGCGTCATCGGAGCCATCGCGTGCTGGTGAACTGAGAAAACAGGATAGCCCTCGGCAACGCGTCCTGATGCAGCATCGTAGTGCCACCACCACTGTCCGCGCGATCCCTGCTCTTCGCAGATTCCGTTCGCACAACGAAGCGCGCGGCCGAGAGCGTCCGGGTGTTGAAACGCTTTGGAGAACTGGGTCAGCGCATAGATGGGATATACCTGGTCAGCGAAGCTACCAATTCGTCCACGAAGCATGCCGGCGAAACTGACAGAAGTGGATTGATGCCCGAAGAATCCGCGATCTCCCTGATTCTTCGTCAGGAGCTTATACACCTGCGATGCAGGCACTTCCAACTCCTGCCGTTTCTCAGGATAAGCCAAGGCGCAGTACGCGAGTCCAGTGAGGAACCACGCGAGCTCCATCGTGACTGCTTGCCGGCCTCCCCTGTACCGATGTAAAGCGGTTTCCAGCTCAAGTCGAGATTGCAGTTCTGGGAAACGCTCGGGACAGACAATGCCAAGAGTCCAAAGCAACACGCCCAAATCTCCGAGGTTGTCCACCCAAGTTAAATCGCGAAGAAGAGACGTTGAGATCTCATTCATATCGAATGGAGACTTGACGCCGCTCTCCTGTAGCCGATGAAGCCCCATCAAGGTCATCATCGTGTATCGGTGTGAGTGTCCTTCGCGCGCCATAGCTCCATCTTTGACTTTCAAGCTATAGCAAAACAGGTGTTGATCACGGTCAAACATAGGAACCAGACCTTTGATCGCCAGGGATAGAAGGCGACCAACACCCTCCTGGTTCTGATTCCTGAATTCCACAGGAGCAAGCATCACATTGTTCATAAGAGAAAACACTCCAGAATGCCTTCAGCAAGATCGAGCACGAATTCGGCGGTTAGCCGACGTGGCTATACAAGGCTTGGCCAATCTTGGAAACGATTGGAGATGGCATGTAAGACAAGAGGAATTTAGCCGTTTTGAACTTCCACTTAGTCGCCGATAAATCGAAAGCATGGGTGGCGCGTGCTGCTTTACTGTACCTGTAGTATTGCAGTGTCGAACGAGTGGCACCCCAACGATCTTTGAACTGGATCAGACTCGTCTGATCGGCATCGGTTCTGCCGAAGTCCACAAAACGAAGGCCCGAAGCATGCGCGTCCTGGATAGCTCTCCACAGGAGCATCTGAATAGGACCTAGCCTGTTAAAGTCGGCATTGCTGCATCCGTATTTGTAGTAAAGCGTATCTTTGTGCGTGATCGTCATGATTGCCGCCACCGGTACCGCACCGTCACAAGCCAGGCGAATCTTCACCGCCGACCCCAAACATGCGATCAGGTTACAGAACCAGGCCTTCGGTTGCGGGGGAACCTTAAGCCTTTCTCGCGTAAGCGTAAACAACCGATAAAACTCGTCGAGGTGAGCGCTCGAACGGCCCTCGCTATAAGCCAGGTGTTCATGTTCAGCCCTGCGGACCTTCCGTTGAATACAATTCTTGTGAAAAGAGCGGAATACCGATTGCAGGTCCGTCGTTAAATCTAGAACATGAAAGCTGTAGGGGATCGAAGTTCGGTGAAGTGTAGTTTTGGGTTCGAAGTGGTGCAAAGGTCGGACTTCAACGTAATCGAGTGGTGCGAGTTCCAGTTCCTCTTCAAAGGCACGAGCAAGGAGTTTTAAATCTTCGCTCGACTCTACAAGGGGTTCACAATGGTCCGAAAACGGTACTGAAACAAGTCTCCTGCCGGTTAGCCAGCTATCCACCCTGCAAAACACTATGGCATTTCTCAGTTGCTCGTCGGGCTCAGAAGTAGTACAGGCCACAGCCTGGTAGCCATAAGTATGATTGAGCGCCATCAGCCAGGCACGGGAGTGAAAAACCGACGCCCGCGAGTGAGCCGCTAAGAATGGCTCCCAACGTAGATCCGTTAAGGGATTAATCCAGTGAACGCTGGTTTCATGAGTTTTTCGGGTTTGGGGGGAGCAGAATTCCTGAGGAGTGCACAGCACGGTCATAAAGTTAAATCGCTCTCCATCGCCATAGCTCGGACCAAACGGGGTTGATATGTGAGTGCAAAGATGATGTTGCTGATGACACACTGGAGCGCCGGAATATTGCGATCCTCGGGTCGACCAGGACGGTTCCATCGAACAAGGTTTATCTTCGTCCGCACGTCTTCGATCGTTTCGATGAGTGTGAGTCTTCCCTGATCGGCAAGATAGTGATCTACGGCACCAATCTTTCCGCGGAAGATGCTGTAAACCGGAACACCCAATGCAGCAGCCTCGCGGTTCATGGTCCCACCTCCGCTAATGGCGAGGTCTGAGTACCAAAGCAGGTTCAATCCGTTCACGGCAGAATCCGGAATGATCATGCAACCGGCAGCAAGCAAATCTGACCAGGACTCCTGCAATTGGTGCCTTTGGCGCGAATTCCTCGGCAACGTTACGGCCCGTATATTCGGATTTTCAGCCAATCGCCGCATCGTCTCCGCAAACAAGATCTCGCTTTCCGGATTGTGATAGTGGGCCTCCGTCGCGGGCGGCCGAACTGTGACAATCAAGTTTTTCGGCGATATTCCCAGCTGCGCGAAAATTGTTGGATCAGGCCTGAAATTTGGGATATATACGTCCTCTTTCAGCCCGGGATATTGAAGAACGCGCCCAGTTCGCCTGTTCATTGAATTGATCGGGATGACATCCGGCATGAGCACCCAATCGGGCTCGATGAATCCCGTTTTAATGGAGTACTCGTAGTCATGCATCATGATGGTTGGAATTCCCAGAAGCTTGCAGGCGAGAACCTGCGCCCGTGAACCGTGTGAGATAGCCAAATCCGGACGCATTTCCCGTGCAATTGGCAGTAGCTGCGCCACACGCGCGCAATTACACAAAATTTTTAGCGCTTTATTCTTGCCCCAGTGACCACCAACCACCGTGCAATCCAACTTAAAAAAATCCAGCAACTCCACTACCTGGTACATATTGCGTGCTGTGATCGTCACCTTGACGCCGCGCCGCTCCAGTTCTTTGATGATCGGTATGAAAAGCGGGACATGGGGTGAGTTGTCCAGGTCAATCCAGACCGTGTTCTGTGTCTTGCGCAAGACTTCCAGCGGGTGCATCTCGATGTGCGCCGCGCCGGTCACCGATTCGACCAGGTCGGCTTTCGTAGTTACCTGTTCAAACAAATCTGGGACTGTTACGACTTGAGCTTGCACGTAAATTCTCCTTCGGAAGTTGAACTGTGCGCCTCGAAAGCAGGAGGCAATGGGATCGGAAACAGGTGGGGAGGAGTGTTAGAAAAACGTGTGAGTCAGGCGACCGCTGTACACCTTTCGCATGGGCGCATCAAGTGGAACGGTTATACGTCACTGCGATATCTGAAAAGCTGGGACCGTATAGCTAGTTTGAGAACGTTAGCGCTCTTGAGGAATTGAAACGCTATAAGCTTGGCGATCGAGGCATTTGACGGGGGCACTTGGCGCAACGCTCGTAGCTGGCATCCGCCAGGCCGCGCTCTTTTGTTTACGGCTCCGTTCAACACACATACGGAGCAACTCCGGTTCATCCCAGGGGACGTCGTGGTAGCCGGATTGCAAAAATGAGCTGTTCGGGTCGCGCATCCATTCTTGTGGAAACAAACAGAAAATATCCTTTTCGGTCACAGTTGGGGCGGGCTGAACAGGAGTACCGCAGACCGCAGCAAACAACGACGCTGGAAGATCGCGTCCAGCACCTAATCTGAGGTGGCCAACCTGGGTCGAGCGCGGATTGATTTCGATCAAATACGGTTTGCCTGTGCCCTCTTCGACCATAAAGTCGAAGCCGTGCAAGCCCGAAAGATTTAGCTTCCGTACTAGCTTCTCGACTGTTGCTGTCATGACGGGATTTGCCGTCAGTCGCATCACTGTCGCTGGGCCTGTGGCGTACCCTGTCTCCAGCACCTCGCAGTGCAGAGCGGCCATAACGGAGCCGTTCCAACAAGCGACTGTACTCGTTGCTTCTCGCCCGCTCACAAAGGCCTGCACACATACCGATCGGGACCGACGCATCAGAGATGGCCAGAGCAGGCTGCTGTCGTGATCGAGCAGTGTTCGCTTTACTGCGCGAGCCAGCACTGGGTGCGTCTGAAGAATATGAAAAGCACGTTCAGCCTCTGCGAGAGTTCGTACGACCCTGACGCCTTCTCCGCCAGAGGTTCCGTCAGCCTTCAGCACAAAGGGAAATGGAGAATTCCGTGCCCACTCGCGAAGCTCTCCGACGTCTCGGACAATCGCTGTTTCGGGTGTCGGGACGTTCAAGGCTTTCGCCAACTCCATGAACCGGGCCCTTTGGTACACGACCTCAAATGTCTCTGCGGGTCCCACCGAGCGTTCAATGAGACTGCAAATCGAGGCTCCTTTGCTGCCTTTCCGTGACTCCCTTAGATACAAGCTGTGCAAATTCTGCGCGGAGCTCTCATCCCCTGGAATAACCAGATCAGGCGCGGCATCTCGGATTGCAGCGGTCAGCGAACTCAAGGGTGCAAGGGCGCGATACCGATATGTCTTTCGCACTGCGCGAGTGCGGGTCAACGGGTGAGAAGACGGGCAAACCGCTTCGACGCGGAACCCTGTGCTCGCAAGCGACACCGATAACCGCGCGATTGGGAAATAGGGTGATGTTGCGATTATCAGTACGGTCGGGGCCACTTTCGTTAAATCCTCCACACGCCCTGGGCTGAACACCAACGAATTGGAACTAATCGGCACTCGCAACACAGCTGTCGCAGTTATGCCTCATGCCTTGACTGCTCTGACTGATGAGTTCTTCAGGTGACAATGGACCGGTCGCGGCGCCGAGGCGGAATTCACAATGCACTGCCGCCAAAGCCGCCTGCGCGTGCTCCCTGGCCACAACGAAAGAAATGTTGCTCTCTGATGCGCCATGCGCGATGGCGATGGGATCAATATTGGAACGTCCCAGGGCGCAGAAAGTGCGCCCTACGATGCCAGGGATCCCTCGCATGTTCTTTCCTACCACCGTAATGACTGCCACCGTGGAATCGATCGTGATGTTTTGGACTTGCTCGTATGCGAGATCCTCGGCGAACTCGCGGCGAAGATGTTCGACAGTCTGATTCGCCATGCTGGCGGGCACCACCAGAAAAATATCGTGCTGCGACGAAGACTGAGAAATCAGCAATACATCCGTTCGTAGTTCGCGTGTCGTGGCGACCGCTCTGCCGAGCAGATCCGGCACGCTGGCAACTCCAGGGCCACCAATATTGATTAAGGATGCGTCGCTCACCGCCGTGAGCGCAGTTACACCGTCTGTTCCACGAGATCCTTCGGGTGTGATTTTCGTCCCGGGTTTTTCTGGTGCAAAGGTGTTGCGAATCCAAAGTGGAATGCCACTCTGCGCCAGGGGCCGAAGCGTCTTCGGGTGAAGCACCTTCGCTCCGAAATAGGCCAACTCGGCAGCTTCACGATAGGAAATCTCCGCGATGGTGCAGGCTCCTGGTATCAAGCGCGGATCCGCAGTCAAGATGCCGTCTACATCGGTCCAGATCTCGACTTCATCTGCGGAAGTGGCTGCGCTGATGATCGCGGCGGAGTAGTCGGATCCTCCGCGTCCGAGCGTCGTCACCACGCCCTCGGAAGTCGAACCGATGAATCCAGTCACGATCGGAACAATTCGATTCCGCACCAAGGGGAGGAGTTCGATTTCACAGCGCTCCCGCGTCAGATCAATCCAGGGATCAGCGGCCCCATGGCACGAGTCAGTGATGACAAGCTGAGTAGAGTCGACTGCCTGGCTTGCCACCCCCGCTTGTTGCAGAGCCGCTGCAACCAGAGGAGCACAGAGGCGCTCGCCCAAGCTGGAAACCGCATCCCGCACGCGAGGAGTCAGTTCTCCAAGGGAACTCGTCCCCTTGCAGAGGCGCTCCAATCCTTCGAACAACTCTTCCATTCGCTTGCTGATGCGCTGCTGCTCTTCGCTCGGGAGTGATAACGATGTGAGAGCGACAACGTGTTGCAGGCGAAGTTCTTTCAGGATTTGGGCGACCTGTTCCGCATTGCCGGCTTCCGCTTGCATTGCCGCTTCCACCAGCTTGTTTGTGACCCCGCTCATGGCGGAGACCACAACGATAAGATCGGCGTTAAGAAAAGACTCCCGAATGATATCTACGACCATCGCGATGCAGTTCGCATCGCCCACCGACGTACCACCAAACTTCATCACCCGGAGCGGTCGATCGGCGGCCCTGTTGGACTTTGCCCGCTCCAGATCAAAATGGGTCAATTCACCGTGGCCCAACGGGAAAGTATTCGTTTGGCCGCTTCTTGGCAACGCCACTTTGCGATGGTTCCCGTTCGTCCGGTTTCGATTGGTTTCTATACTCATTTTCTTATTCCGAGAACTGAACCAACCTTTGGCCCAGGCAGACACCTTGGGCGATAAGGCCCTGGACGCTGAGACTCACTTCTGGAGGAGACGTTCGGAGTTGCTCTATCTGACTACTCTGTGCAGAGATTGAGGGGGAGTTTCGTTGAAGAACTTGGGGGATTATTTCATGGCTTGGGGCGAATATCTTTGATAATAGCCGGCCTGATCAGAATCGGTACAACCGTTCAGAACGACTCCGAGCAGATCGGACTTCTTAATGATGTCAAGTCCACGCTCCAGCGATTTCTTTTGTGTCTTGCCTTCTCGAGCGATTAAGAGCGCGCCATCCGTGAGACGATTCCACACCGTGGTATCAGCCAGTGGTAATAATGGTGGAGAGTCCACGATGATCCAGTCGAAAAACGTTGCGACCTGAGACATGAGCTTCGAGAGCCGTCCTGACTGCATGAGCTCCAGCGGATTCGCGGGTGGATCGCCCGCAGGCATAATCCAGAAACCGGGCCCGCCGAGGGAGTAGATATTCGCCGCATTGACGACACCACTCTGCAGCCACTCTGCCAAACCCGCCAATCGTCCCAGTCCCAACTGATGAGCCAGGGTTGGTCGCCGCATGTCGCCCTCGATCAGCAGTACTTTCTCCTTGCGATGTGCCAGCGCACCGGCGAGATTCACCGCCACCAAACTCTTCCCTTCCTCGGGAATCGTGCTGGTCACCAAGACTTTCTTCAGAGGCCGGTTCTGCCGCATTTGCCTGAGGCGGACGCTCAGAAATCGGAATTTCTCGGCCGCAAGGCTCTCGGGTTGAGTGAAAAATACGAGAGGACTTTCTGGTGCGAAACTCACCTCAACAGATGGGAAAGCGAGAGGTGAAACTAGCTTTTCCTCCAGAGCCGTCTGGGAAAACTTGTCGGGATCCTGAGCGACGTGCGTTTCTGCGCCTGGTGTCTCGACACCGGCCGCATCAGCTTTCTCTTCCTGCCCGAGCTGCGCCTCAAAAACGGCCGTAGCGATCGACACGACATCGGGATATTCCACTCCCGATTGCTCCGTCCCAGATCTTTGCAGCGCGTCAAATATACGGCTCATTCTTGCGTGCTCCTGTTCCCACAATCATCCTGAAGTCGGCTTGATTGCCTCGAGTATTCTGCAGGTGTTCGTAAAGATCCAGCAACGTACGGGCCGCTCGCGCTACTTCGGTGGAGGCGTCAGCATTTTTCGTGCGATCGGCTGTCGGCGGATGCAGCACGTTCAGGCGAAAATCTTTGGCGATTTCTTCGATCACTTCCGGAGCGATACTCCACACTTGCCGAGCGTACCCTTGTATCAGTGCGTTTTCGCATATCGTGTTAATCAAGCGAGGAAAACCTCGCGATTGTCTGTGCAGCTCAGCAATCGTTTCGACCGGAAAAATTTCCGTTGGAGTAGCGTTGCCCGCGATTTGGAGCCGGCGATACACGTACCCACACGTTTCTTCCATGTCCAGCGAACTCAGGTGGGATCGTAATGCCACCCGCTGCTTTAACTGCCGGAGATCGACGGAATCGAGCTTTTCATCGAGTTCCGGCTGCCCCACTAGCAGGATCTGCAACAACTTGGCCTCTGCGGTCTCCAGGTTGGTCAGAAGTCGAATCTCCTCGAGTACTTCGATCGAGAGATGGTGCGCTTCGTCCACGACCAGAACGGTGATCAGCCCCTTGCGATGGCGGTCGATTACATAACTGCTCAGTTCTAGAAGAAGCTCGCTCTTATTCTTTCCTGTCGTCGGGAGGCGAAGGTCGCCGGCAATGTATTGCAGAAACTCGGTCGGACTTAGGAGCGGATTGAAGACGTACGCGAAAGCGACGTTCCCCTTGCTCAGAATGTTCAGCAAGCATCGCACCAGCACAGTTTTTCCAGTGCCAACTTCGCCCGTTAGAACCGTAAAACCCTTACGCTGCCTCACGCCATAGTACAGCGACGCCAACGCCTCGTTGTGTTTCTTGGTCGGAAACAGAAACGAGGGATCCGGCGTGATCTCGAACGGGTTTCGCTGCAGGCCGTAGAAGCGCTTATACATAGTTATCCGCGCAGATAGCTGAATGCCGATCCCACGAGAATAGTAACAAACACGACTGCTGCCGTTGACCAACCCAGCAAAAGCTTCCGGTTCGCGGAACGCTCATCCGATGCGTTCACGATGGAGGGTATTTCTCCGATCACATCTGCCGGCAGCAGTTTCCGGATTTCCTTGGAGGTATACAGACGGTCATCCAGCATCTCGAAAGCTCCTGCGACCAGAGCGCCGAGTGCAAGACCAAATCCCAGACCGATTCCGCAGAATTTAAGCCGATTCGGGAACTCCGGCTTCTCGGGCAAACTAGGCGGATCGATGACCCGGAACCGTTCGCCTTGCTGAAGCAGTTCCATGCTCGTTGCCATGCTCGACTCGTTCTTCTTCTTCAGCAAATCGTCGTAATTTGCTTTGCTTTGATCATACCCACGAGTTAAATCTGCCAATTGCTGTTCGCGAATCGGTTCCTGATTCAAACGGGACTGATATCCGTCGATTTTTGCGCTGAGAGTTGCGATGGAGTGTTCCCGATTGCTGATTTCAAGCTGATTGGATCGCAACTGGCTCTCGACCGGAGCCAGAATTGCTGCTTGGGTGCTGTCGGTGGCCGGGTTCATCGATCCGTCACTTCCATCCCCTACCGCATTCGCCGGCTTATTTCTGAGACCCGCTAAAAGCTGATTCCGCAGTTTTTCTGTTGTGGCTATCTCTTCTTTCACCTTCCGAACGTCCGGATGCCGATCCGTGTAACGGGAACTCAGGTCGCTCAGTTGTGCCCGGAGTTTCTGCAACTGCTGGTCGATCGCAGGCAGACCGACGGGAGTTCCATCTGAGCTTTTCACAGGACCCTGAAGCGTGCGGTACTGGTCCGCAAGACTCTGCAGGTAGACGCGCTGCTGTCGCGCCGCATTCAGCGAGTCCTGCTCAGTTTGCAACTGGGACTGGAGGCCTTGCAGAATCTGGAGATTGCTGGCGAGTTGCCCCGGCATCTCCCCGACATGTTCTGCCTTGAACTGCCGGATTCTGTCTTCCTGCGCCGCCAAGTCCTTTCGCGCCGAATCCAACTGCTCTTCGAGAAATTGAGTTGTCCCTTCAGACTGTTGCTGCCGCACCAGCAGATTCTGATTGATGAACAGGTTGGTCAATTCACCCGTGACTTGCTGCGCGAGCAGCGGACTGCGAGACGTGTATGAAACGTTGAACGCGGTAATCTGATTTCGCGCGTCACGCACCAGTTCAATATCGATGTCCTTCCGCATGCTCGTAACCTTGTCGTCGTCGGAGGGCTCCGCATGCGGGCGGGAGTAAAGACGAAATTCATTGATAATGTGCAGCAGGTTCGTCCTGCTCAGAATCTGCTGTGTGATGCTTTGCATCCTCTCCTGGAGATCGTCGCTGATATTCGGCTTAACATAGTCTTTCGGCATCGTGGGCTCTTCGACCAGGATCGAGGTGCTCGACTGATACCGCGGCGGCAGAATCCAACTTGCGGCCCATACTGCCACCCAACCCACGAAGACCGGGATCAAGAAGTGAAGATGACGACGCTTCACCACCCCCAGCCAACGCTCAATGTCCAGCCCTTCGCCGCTTTGTTCTTCTAATTCATCTACCATGACTATCTTCCCAAAGGTCGTGAGAATTGGTACGCAATCGAAATCGATTCGCGATTCGTGTCAGGATTGGCCGATATGGCCTCAACACCGCTGTAAACCTGGTGAAGCCGCGTATATCCGAGTTGTACGCTCAAGTGCTGCCCGATCATTTGTTGCAAGAAGGCAGAACCTGATATCGAGTGGCCGGTTTGGCCACCTAGTGCAGCATTTCCTATCAGATTGTTTTCCGCGTACCCGCCAGTTAGAAATGCATTAAGACTCCTCGTAACCTGCCGGCGCGCCGAAACCGTGCCGCTATCCTGCTGTACCGCTCCCCCTAGCCCTCCGCCACTCGAAATGATGTGGACATAGCTAAGGGCGAAAGTAGTTAGTTTTGCTTGCCAGCCCAGACTCGCACCGCCCGCCGGAGTCCACTGCTTCAACGGCACGAGGGGAGCAAGCTGAGTCGTGTCCGAGTATTGCGGTCCGCCAAAAAGTGAAAATGAAAGCTTCGACGACTTCGGCGCGAAGGTGTAAAACGCGAGCGCCGCGTGGGTTTGCGTTTCGTTTTCTCCACCACTTGGATACGCCAACAATCTCTGGTACGTGTAAGTCACTCCAAGATATTGGCTCCTCGCAACCCGGTGCGAATAAAAAGCGAGTCCACCTTGAGAACTCGAATCAAACAAGCCCGGAACCTGCGCCTGGTCGGGATAATGAAGGGTCGAGAATGTCCCGCTGGCCCCCACCATTTCGTTCAACGCAAACTGATAATCAAGGCCCGCGCTTCCAAAATTACTAAGACGGTCCGCAACCGGCGCAACGATCGAGAAGTTTGGCCCCTGCGTTCCGCCGGATACTACCCCTCCGGCCGCGAAATCGATCGGCTGGTTGAACACATTCGAGCTTTTCTGAAAGCCGTCGCGAGCACTGAATGTCACGTGCGGGCTGAGGCGGTACTCAAATTCAATCGCGGCATTCTGGTCCGCCTCATTACGTCCGCTGGTCCGCTGATAGTAAGTGAACCCTGGCGCGTACGTCAGAAGTGCGTGCATCCGGCTGGTCGTTTCATCCAGCGCAATAAACGGCGCAACTGAGTAGCTGACGTCACTCACTGGATGTTCTGTCAAACCACCCAGAACGTTATCTGTGTAGGCGCTGGTGAACGACGCACCGGCCCGTAAAAAATTCGACCGCTCTTGCGAGCCCACCGTGACCGGATATGTCTGACCGCTCACGGGAGGAGGTGTCATCATGCGATCGCCGCTAGTCTGGGGATCATAGGTGTCTGGCACAGTCGAGTTGCCGTCCACAGCGACTGCCGGGACCGCCTGCGGAGGTGCTTGTGTATTGTCGTTCTGAGCCCATGCTGAACCGGCGCCGAACATTAACAAAAATATGCCCAGCAGTGCACGGTCCAGCAATCGAAGATTTGGCTGCTCAGGTTTCATTTCACGGAACGACGATCGTATCTCCCGACACCAGCTTCACATTTTGTTGTGGATTTGTGCCCTTGATCATCTCTTTGTAATTGAACGATAGCCGAGCCTGCGAACCGTCGTCCTTTTGTCGAAGGATGTAAATGGACTTCTTTTTCGCGAAGTCCCGGAATCCACCGGCAATCGCAATCGCATCAAGCACGGTTGCCGCGCTGGCCAGCGGGTAAGAACCCGGTCGCGCGACCTCTCCCAGGACGTTGAATTTTTGACTGTTGATCTGTTGCACTATGACGGTGACATCCGGCTCGGAAATGTAGTTCTTCAATTTTTCCGCGATGTCCTGCTCGAGTTTGAGAGGGCTTCGTCCAGCAGCCTGTACTTCACCGACGAGAGGAAGGGAAATTTTGCCGTCCGAGCGAACCGGCACCGAGCGCGTGATCTCCTGCTCTTTCCACACATTGATCGAAAGTACGTCCCCCGCCCCGATCACAAACGTGTCATCGTGCGCCTTCGCAATTCCGGCATTCGCGGCCTCAGAGTTTGACGCTGGTGTTGCATGATTCGCGAGTGCTTGCGCCCACAGCCCGCCCGAAAAAGCCGTACAGACAACGAACTGCAGAAGTGATCGCCAAAGGATCGTTCTTGTCATGATCTCGACTCCTTGCCGTTGGCTCGGATCGCCATGCTATGGACCAGAAATTTTCCGGCCGGAAGAGGCGAAACCAGTGTCTCAGAAGCAGTCATGCGATATTCTTCAATTTTGTAAAGCAGCGTCCGGTAACTGACCTGCAGCAATCGTGCTGCCGCTTTGCGATTCCAGCCAGTTTTTTGAAGCGCCGACGCGATGGCGTTCCGCTCCGTCTCAGACTTCACATCATGAATCAACGACTTCAGTGACTTGCCGCCGGACGCATTCCGTTCACTTCCGTTTACATCATTAGAACCGTTGCCGCCGTAAACACCTTCGCCCTGGCGGTCGCCCACGCCGTTGGTTTTGATCTGAACGTCGTTGAACGCAAGCTCTGCATCTCCAGCAACCAAGTATCGTTTGACGAAGCTCTCAAGTTCCTTCAGGTTTCCTGGCCACGAATATTGTTGGCAGGCGCTCAACATCGCCGGAGAAAACTCCCGCGCTGGCAGCCCGTACTGCTTCGCCAGTTGATGCATCGTGTGCCGCAGAAGAATGCCGATCTCGATTTTGCGTTGCCGTAGTGCAGGAACATGAACGGTGAACGCACTCAGCCGGTAGTACAAGTCTTCCCGAAGTTTTCCCTGCGAAACGGCTTGCTCGATGCTGGCACTCGTGGACGCCAAAATGCGAACGTCCACAACCCTCTTCTTGTCTACTCCATCATTCTGTAGAACCTTGTCCTGCAAAACGCGCAGCAAGCGCCCTTGCAACACCAGCGGCATCTCTGCAATCTCTTCCAGGAAGAGGGTACCTCTTTCGGCGCGTTCCAGTTTCGCAGAACCGGCCTGCCCGCCGAACAGTTCGGTCTCGAGCAGCTCGCCGGGCATGTCCGCGCAATTTACTTTTAGAAACTTGAAACCCGAACGCACAGAGAGCTTATGGATGAGTCGTGCGACGCTGTCCCTCCCGCTTCCGGGCTCTCCCACAATGAGCACCGGAACATCGGCTTCAGCCAGCAACTGAATTTGCCCCCGAAGCCGCTGTGTCGCCGGGCTGGCACTCACGAAAAAGCAGTCCCCATCGACCGGTTCGATGTCCTCGCTCGCGACCGATCCATGGCCGTTATCCATGTGCGACAGGTGCCGGTAGATTGCAGCTTCGAGTCGTGCCTCATCAATCGGCCGTACGATTGTTTCCTGGGCGCCCAACCGCGTGATCTCTTTCTTGCGCTCCGTGTCCTCGGGATAGCAGAGTACGATTACCGGCAGCTCTGGCCGCAGGCGCCGTAACCAGCGCAGTATATGCAGGCAGTCTGCGTCGCCCTTCGACAGGTCCAGCAGGAGCATGTCCGAGGTGATGCCCGATTGCAGACGCTCCATCGCAGCCCAGGCACTGGGCGCAACTTCCACGTGCCAGGAATTCGACTCCGCGATCGTCCACAATGGACGAAGCACGGAAGAATCTCGGCTCACAACCAGCAGATTTCCAGTTTCAGTTTTGTTTTCTGCCACGAGGTTGGCTCCCTTTGGAAGTTGCACGGAGCAAAGTGATTTCAGGCTGGTTCGATTTCGTAGCCTTCAACTCGGACTGCTAACGAGCGTTGAATCGCGTCCACTGAGATGACAAGAGTCTTACTTCCATTCCGGGAAGTGAGAATTCCTTCCATTCCGCTAAGGGCGCCGCTCAGAACTCGCACGCGTTGCCCGATTTTCAAAAACGGGTACGGGGTCCACTCGGTCGTCCCCTCCACCAAATTGCGAACAGCATCGATCTGTTCAGGTGGAATGGGCGAGCCTTCGCCCTGGCTGCCGACCAGTCCCAGCACGCCGCCGACCCGGAGCACGTGTAATCTCTCGGCGCGGTTGGGCGCAAACTTGGCAAACACATAGCAACTGAACAGCGGCAGTTCCACTTGCTTCTTGCGGTCACTCCATCGATGCACTTCTGTCACGATGGGCAGGAACGTTTCTACGCCCCGTTCTCCCAATCTCTGAACCACCTGCTTTTCATGACGGGGCCGTGTATGGAGCGCATACCATTCAGATTCTGTCGCGGCGATGGTAGCGGCATTGAACGATTGCCAGAGTACTTCGTTTGTGGCCATAGCTTCGCCCTCTGAGTCACATCCCGTGACCCTTCCAAATTCAAGAAAAGACGGTTTTACTGCTACCGCGAAGAGTCGATCGCGGAACTCAATCGAGCTGCTGAAGGGGGAGATCTGGTTCGGCTCGAGTACTAATTACGCCTGGGACATAAACTTATTTCGGCTCGCCGGGGGGAAATCTTGCCTATTGCCAGCTCTCTTGCAGCAAGATTGGCATCACCTTGTAAACCCTACTAAGTATGTAGACATTGTAATATAAAATTTTCTCCGCTGTCAACTGCATTACAGACAGCCTTGCACGCTATTTTTGTAAGTACAAACGCCGAGGCTGCCATACTCTGATGGAGCTACAAACCTCAAAGCTGCGCGAAAGATCTCACCACGAGATCCTTTAGGGGAGGAAATCCGCAACAAACGGGGAAAAGAACACTCGCCACTTCACCAAGCTATTTCGTGTCATGGTCTGCAAAAACCTGCGCCACGACTATCGTGAACTTTCGGGGGAGAAAGGGACCCAACAAAATTTTCGGATGCTTCGCCCATCAGACAACCTGGACGAAAGCGGGTGGACCGCACTGCGGTAAGAAGTCTCCCTCTCACCGATATCGCAAGTTACAGGCAATTGCAGAATACTGCAAGAAGCACATTGGCCTATTGCGATCCTTCTCCATAATCTTAGGTAACTATGACCCACGACCATATCTTTTCATCTCAGAGATGATCTTCTCAATTTCTAGGTCCCGCAATGCTGCTGTATTGAACGGTCACCACTGTTACGGGGATCTGAGAAATTACACATAACTTAATTGTTTTGTTGTATATACAGAGTAGCTTGGGCGCTCGACTGCCCTTTCCAGCGTGTTATTAAATGGCGCGGGACCCGCCCTGTTAGGTCCTCAAATTGGAGGGTGAATGGGTTTGCAACTGTGTGCGGTCGCCTGCACACTGCGACTCGTCCGCTTGCAGCGCGGTTGCCTCTCGGGTAATATCGGCTTGAGCTCCCAGGCTGCTCTTCCCCCTTTCAATTCAACAGCCAAGAGTTGCAAAAGCGCAAACTCCTGTCGTTCTCAATGAGTGCGCACGCGGCGGAGATTTCGATGATGCGAATCCTGGTCGCTGACAGCTCGCGAATCCACACTCGTTTGCTTGCTGAATCTCTTACAAAAGACAAGAACTTTAAGTTCATTCCCTACGAATCGGAAGGCTCCGGCTTAGCAGCGGCCGCCGCGAACCGCGACATTGACATCCTGCTGATTAGCTCCAATTTAGATGGTAAAGCCGATCGGGGATTCGAAATCCTCGACGAAGTGCGCGGCCAACGACCTGATCTCGTTTCCATTGTCCTGCTCGATTCATCAAAAGACGAAGCGATCTTGCGGGCGTTTCGCGCGGGCGCAAGAGGAGTTTTTGACAAGAACGACCGGCCGGAAATATTGATGAAGTGCATCCGTTGCGTATGTCAGGGTGAAGTATGGGCGGACAACCGCCAACTGGACGTACTCGTTCGCGCACTTGCCAATACTCCTGTCGTCCGCGCCACGAATGCGGAAGGAATGAACCTGCTTTCTGAGCGGGAGATGCAGGTCGTCCGCTGCCTTTCCGAGGGCCTCACCAACCGTGAGATTGCCGAACGATTAAACCTGAGCCAGCACACCATCAAGAATTATCTTTTCCGGGTCTTCGACAAACTCGGTGTATCGAGCCGGGTAGAACTCCTGTCGATGACGCTGACCCGATCTTCCAACAGCCAGGGAGTGGCCATTGGCAAAAAAACTACGCCGTATTCAAGAGAAGAGTCCGACTTAATCGAGGATCTCGCAAAGGCTGGTCTGCCAGCCGCTCAACTAGCTCTCGCGCAGCTGTACCTCGCTCGAAGAAACGGTTCTCAAGATCTTGTCGATGCATATATGTGGTATCTCGTCGCCATTGAACGGGCGGCTCAGGCCAAAGATCTCATCACCAACCTCATGACTCCGGCTCAGATCGAAGAAGCCACACGGAAAGCCGCTGCCTGGTTGCCAATGCGAAATCAGTCTGCGCCCACCACGGAGAAAGTTTCCGTTCCGCTGAAAAATCCGGCCTCTCGCGTTCTCGAGGGGTAAAGGCGGGAGAGCGAATTTCAGTCCAAACCCAGTCTTGAGGAATACACCGCTGAAAGCCTGCCCGACGTCGATTACGTATACAGCTTGATAGGCTGCACGACGCGGGTGATCGCTCCGTTCGGGCTTGGTTGGTCCGGTTTTAACCCGCAACGCAGTGAGGCGAACAGTCCGACCAGCTGACCCACAATGACGTCGAGCACCGGGCGATAGTAATCGGGGAAATTGTCTGGCAGTCCCAGCGACAAGCAATCGTCAACCAGCTTTTCCGCGTCTCCTGGGTTCCCGGCCGTGACCGCAAGTTTCACCCGGCCGAGGCGCTTCCTGTCAATTTCCCTTAACAGATCGAGCTCGTAGCCGCGCCGCCTCGCTTCGCTCGACAGGAACGCGGCAAACAGACACTGTCCATCCACGCTCGACATGGGCCCGTGCCGCAGGCCGAGCGGCGTCTCCGCCAACGTCGTGACCCGTCCCGCACTCAGCTCCACCACTTTCAGCGCACATTCGTCGGCAACCCCACGCAGCGCTCCCGACCCCACGAAACATGCGCGTGTACATCCAAGCGTGGTAACCTGCGCGGCCGCTTGCGCGGCGATCGGAAGAAGCCTCGTTCCGCTTTCTGATAATTGCGACACGATCTGGCCAAAATCATCGAGCCGATCCAAATGCCCAACACACTGGCCTGCCAACAACATGTTGCTGAACGAACTCGTCATCGCCAGCCCGCGGTCATTCACTGAATCGTCGAGGACCAGAGTCGTTGCGCGTTCCGGATATTTGGCGCAGAGCTGAGCCATCTGCCCCTCGGCGTTGCATGTGATCACGAGATGATGAATGTGGCGACGTTGTTCCAGAGCTCGCTCAAGTACCGCCACCCCTTCTGGGCTCTGTCCGGAACGTGAAAATGAAATCCAAAGATAATCCCTCCCTGCCGCGTGGAAGTCATCCAGGTCCGTCAATAGGGTCGTGCTGGGCAATGCCCATGCGTCGCAATTCCAGCATTGACGCAGAAGTGGAGCCAGTGCTCGGCCGCTGTAGTCGGAAGTTCCCGCTCCTACGAGATAAACCGTGGGCGACGCTGTGCTGCCTCGTCCGATCCCGGCTCGCACCAGCGCATCCTGCAGTTGACGCCGCTGGGAAACACATATCTCGTAGGTTTTGATCCACGTGTCGGGCTGCTGCCAGATCTCGCGGGGCGTATGCTCGAGTCCACGCTCGGCGCGCTCCCGCGCCGGCAATTCAAGCAGCGACTGCAATGGGTCACCCACGAAATCCTCCCTCCAAAGACACAGTAGTCTATTACACAGAGTACCCACTTGAAAAGATTTCGAAAGAAAAAGAAATAGCTATCGCAAGAAAACGTTAACCCGCTCGTAACCTCTTCACGAAACGCCAATGTGCTGCAACCACTTCGGGGCTTTGGCAACTAAACTGGATACGCTTCTTTCAGAGGAGAACAGAATGAGCCTATTTCCGCGTTCGCTCAAATTTCTGCTGTTGGCAGGAGCAGTGACCGCTTCTATGGCAGGAATGGCCTGCGAGCATCATTATTATCGCGTCTACGATCCTTATTACACGGATTATCACGTTTGGAACCACGATGAGGACGTCTACTACAATCGTTGGGCCGACGAGACGCACCATGACCCTCACCGCGACTTCCGGAAACTCCCGCCGAACGAGCAAAAAGACTATTGGACCTGGCGCCACAATCACGGCGACCACGATCACGACAATCATCACTAGACAGTGTGGACTGTGAAAACGATCGGGCTCTCACCCCTCAAGGTCGGTGAGGGCCTGCTCGGTCGTTGTCACGCGCGCTCCCAGCCGCTGCCATTCCTTGAGGGTGGCGGTTCCATCCTCTTGCTTCAATGTCTCGATCGCGTCCACGACGACGGCAACGCGCCTGCCTCGCTCGAGCAATCCCTTCACAGCACAATTCACGCAAAACTCGGTAACCACGCCGAAGACTACGAACTCCGCCCCATCCCCGAGCTTTCGGACGAGTTCGTCGGCATGAAGACTCTGAAATACATCGAGCGTCTGCTTCTCCAGAAGAATTTGCTGGTATTGCGAGAGATTGTCGGGCAGTTTCGCCTCGGGCGTATTTTCAATCCGTGCGACGTTGCTGGCGAGGGCTTGCGCAACCAGTTCAGAGCCTGGCTCGCCCTTAATGCAATGCGGCGGAAAGCTCCGAAACTCCGGGTCCTGCGGCGAGTGGAAATCGCCGCTGGATATCAATAGAACCTTTCCTCGCCGCGCGGCATCCACCAGTCTGTCAACGTTAGGCAGCAGCTTCTCGGCTCCGGGAACGTAAAGATGCCCCCCGGGCAACACGAAATCCCGCTGCACATCCACTTCCCAGAAAATGTAATTACGCGAAACCATCTCGCCGCCGGGGCATAATTTTCGATTAGAACACGTTTGGACTCGTACCCGCACTCTGATCTAATCTGGCGGACGAGATTGCGCATGATTTCCACCCTCAATATCTCAGGAGATACTTCGCATGAGTTTCTACACCGCGTGTCGCTGGCGTACCGTTCTGTGGCTCGCAATGGTAATGTCTCCGCTACTGACGTGTCTCGCCCAAACTGCCATTCCTGATTGGTGTCGAGCCCTTCCGCGTCCTGCTTACAAAACACTCGAAAGGGTAGCGGTGAACGATCGGTGGTTCGAAGTGTATAAGCCAGCTGCCGGTGTTTTCGCCATCTATGAGCCGCATCAATCGGAGGAAACAATTGCCTATCTGATTACGGGCCAGGAGCGTGCGCTACTGTTTGACACAGGCATGGGAATTGCCGACATCAGAAAGATCACGGCCGGGCTGACCAACTTGCCCATCGTAGTTCTGAATTCGCACACCCACGATGATCACGTCGGCGGCAATTGGGAATTCCAAACGATCTATGGAATGGACACCGACTTCACCCGTCAAAACGCCCGGGGATCAAGGGAAGATGCGCAAGCGGAGATTGCTCAGGGCGAGATTTGCGGTTCGCTGCCGCCAGGATTCGATCCGAGCTCATATCAGACGCGCCCCTGGAAAATCACCCGTTACATTCGTGACGGGGAACGCCTTGAGTTGGGCGGGCGAACCATCGAGGTTCTCGCGACTCCAGGCCACACGCCAGACGCTATTTCTCTCCTAGATCGCTCGAATGGCCTTCTATTCACCGGAGATACCTATTACCCGGGACCAATCTGGATTTATCGTCCGGAGACCGACCTCGATGCCTATGCCCGATCCATTCGACGTCTCGCCAATCTTGCTCCGCAGGTCAAGCTTGTTTTGGGAGCGCACAATGTCCCGGTTGCGGACCCAAAAGTCTTGCCTGAACTCGTTGAGGCGTTCGACGCAGTCCGTGCGGGCAAGGTGAAATCCGTACCAGACTCCCCCGGCCGCGTACGGTACAAAGTTGGCGAGATCGTATTCCTGATGCGCAGTCCACAAAAGTGAACTCTTCTGAAAGGAGCGCAATTCCAACAGAGAATCGCACCTCCGCCGGAATCAGCCCGGAAATTATCTCGACTGTACCCTGGTAGTCTGGTATATTGGTACGCATGCAACACTCCAACCTGGAGATTGAGCGGGTTCAGACAGGCGTGCGAATGGAGAAACGCCTCCTGAAGGTGCTAAAGGCATTCGCCGAGTATCACGACATGACACTTGGAGATGTTCTCGAAGGCATCGTGCTTCACGCCTTTGATGGCAAGACCCCATTCAGCCCCGCGTCGCTCGAGAAGATTCGTGATCTGAAGAAGTTCTACGAGCTCGATCTTGATTCCTCGGCGAGCCATCGATTGAAAGAGATCAAGTCCAAGTCGCTAAACAAGCGAGGGGAGGCATGAGCATCATGAACTCGAAATGTGGAATGACGGTCCTCCGCCTATCTTTGGGAATTGTTGTTTTGATTCAAGCCGTGATGTTCGTCTTGCCTGGCGCCGCGCATGCCTTCGCGCAGACGCACATGCCGGGCTTCATCCGGCTAGTTCTCGGCTTCGGAGAAATTGCCGGATGCATCCTCCTCCTGATCCCTGGGACCGCCGTTCGTGGTGCTTGGCTGCTGCTGGCGGTTTTCGTCCTGGCCATCCTTCTGCACCTGCTGCATGGACAATATGGCATTGGGAACGTCGTCGTGTACGCCGCCGCAGCATTTGCGATCGCGGTAGGAAAATGACCATTCCCCCTAACGCCGCAGAAATGACAACCGTATTCACCTCGATGACCAATTCTGAGGTCATATCCTGTTTCGAAAACGACCAACTGCCGGGCGAGTTTCATCATGCCGATCACATCCGGCTTGCGTTCGCTTTCCTGTCCGAGTATCAGCCGCTGGACGCTCTGCGCGGATTTTCAGAGGCCCTGCGACGCTATGCCGCAGCACGGGGGCAAGCGCAGCGGTACCACGAGACCATCACGTACTCGTATTTCTTCTTGATTCGGGAGCGCATCGCGCGAACTGCTCCGGCTAGTTGGAATGAATTTGAAGCAAGGAACCCCGACCTGTTTCAATGGAAGCCGGGAATTCTCGACCGGTATTATCGCGAATCTACCCTGCAATCAGAACTTGCGTGCGCCGTCTTCCTCTTTCCCGATAAGCTTGCCGAACTCTGATACTCTGTCCGCTGCCTTTTGCGCATCGAGTGCGTCCAATATCCATGGTCCGACCAATCCTGATTACCGTCCTTGTGACTTCCATTTTCTTGCACGCCCAAAGCATTCGCGACGGCGGAGAGCTCCTCCGCGCAATGCACAGCCGCTACAGTTCTTCGTGGTATAAGACCGTCACCTTCGTACAGAAAAGCACCACCTATAAGCCCGATGGGACCAGTTCTTCGGAAACGTGGTATGAGGCCGCTTCACTCCCTGGCAAGTTGCGCATTGATGTAGGTCCGGCCAGTGATGGTAAGGGATACGAGTTCGATAACGGAAACCTGACTGTCATCAAGGACAACAAAGTCATCGCAACCCGTAAAGACTTAAATATCCTGCTGGTCCTCGGCTTCGACGTATACCGGCAGGACCCCGAAATCACCACCAAAGTCGTGCAGGACGAAGGATACGATCTCTCGAAAATCCACGAAGAAGACTGGGAAGGGAAACCGGCCTACGTCGTCGGCGCAAATAAAGGTGATCTGAAGCCAAAACAATTCTGGATCGCAAAGGACACCTTACTTTTCCTGCGAGTAATCGAACCGACGCGCGCAGATCCTACCAAGGTCAACGACATCCGGTTCATCCACTACCAACCTCTGGAAGGTGCCTGGATTGCCGCGGGCGTAGAGGTCTACTCGGAAGGACAGAGGGTCTTCTCTGAGGACTACTCCGATATCAAAGCGAATGTGAGCCTCGACCCCGGGACGTTTGACCCCTCGAAGTTTGCGAATACCCACTGGGAAAAATAAAACGCGGATTCAGAGTGACGGCGACCCAGACCCTTGCGACTGGAAGTTGAATGCTGGATTAGAAGAGCCAAAGTTGTTGACCTGCCTTTGTAGTCCGCCTTTTCGGCGACACCGCCCTGCCTCCGAGAGAGTCGGATATCGCCTTCTCGTGGGCGATTGCTCTCTTAAAATCGGCCTGCGGAGCTCTTCTCTGCTCAATGCCTTCCACGAAGCGCCCGAGTCGCCGCAGCCCGTCAACTTTTTCTGTCTCGCCGATCTTGGCCGCTTCCAAAGAATTTTGCAGGATTTTGATGGTGTCGTCATAGGTCTTCAGTGGCACGGGAAACGGATGTCCATCCTTGCCGCCATGAGCAAATGAAAAGCGGGCCGGATCGGCAAATCTTGTCGGCGTTCCGTGAATGACCTCCGCGACCAATGCCAGCGACTGCAGCGTGCGCGGTCCTAATTTTTCCAAAAGCAGAAGTGATGCGAAATCACGAAAATCTCTTTCATATGCCGCCGCCAGTACCGCCCCCAGCCGCTTGAGGTCCACGTCGACCTCGTGCACATCGTGATGCCGTGGCATCGTCAGCTTTCGTAATTCTCCGACCATCGAATCCGGCCCAGTTCTGCTGATTTCCAGGATCGCCTGCTGCGCCGGACCCGCAGGCGCGGCAACCAGATTCATGATCTCGCCCTGATGTTCCCCGACTACTGCGGTGTGCGGCTCCATCGTGAAACTCTTGACCGTTGCAGAGTGCCAGTGATACCGCCGTGCCAATCCCGTTCCGTCGTTCAACCCTTGTTGGACGATCGTCCACTCTCCTGCCGCATTGAGCACAAACCCGTGAAGATAGATCTGGAATCCGTCAGCGATGGCGTTGTTGTCGACGCGGGCGGTCAAGCGGCTGGCGCGGACAAGGGATTCGCCATCCAACCCGGTGCGATCGGCATAACTCCGTAATTCGTCCGGCGTGTTTCGCGAATGCCTTCCGCGCCCGCCGCAAACATAGATTCCCAGTTCGCGGCTGCGAGGATTCAAACCTCGCTTCAAGGCTCCTAATACCGAAGTCGTTATCCCCGAAGAATGCCAATCCATGCCCATGACGCTGCCGAGAGCTTGGAACCAGAATGGATCGGACAGCCGGGAGAGGAAAGCCGAAGTACCGTAATTGAGAACCACGTGTTCGGAAATGGCTGTGCCTAGCAGCGTCATGCGGTCGGCCAGCCATTTGGGGACACTTCCGCCATGAAGAGGAAGGTCGGCGATGCCCGAACGCTGCATCTGTTTATTGTAATTCTGAAGCATTCAAAGCCTGAACTTAACCTGCGGCGCCATCCTGCTCCGCTGTAGAATATCCGCATCTTTCCGGACTCAGACAAAGGAAACATCTATGATTCACTTCAAAGTCAACGGCTCCGCGCAAGCATTCGAGGGCGATCCGGAGATGCCGCTGTTGTGGTATCTGCGCGACATCCTTGGATTGACGGGAACAAAATTCGGCTGTGGTATGGCTCTCTGCGGCTCCTGCACCGTTCTGGAAAACGGTAAAGCGATCCGATCTTGCACCAAACCAATGAGTTCGTTGGCGGGGCATGAGATCACAACCATCGAAGGCATTTCATCGCATGGCCCCAACGCGGTGCAAAAAGCCTGGGCTGAGATCAACGTTCCCCAGTGCGGATATTGCCAGCCCGGGCAGATCATGCAGGCCATTTCCCTTCTCTCTTCAAAGCCGCATCCGAGCGACCAGGACATCGATGACGAGATGGCGGGCAATATCTGCCGCTGCGGAACCTACCAGCGCATTCGGGCCGCAATCCACAGCGCGGCGAAGGAGACTGCATGATCGTAATCGAGAACGTAACCCGCCGCAGTTTTCTTCAAGCAGCTCTCTCCGCCAGCGCGTTTGTGCTGTGCGCAACGAAATCACCCTTCCTGACCGAAGCGGCTGCAAGCGGAATCGGTCCGAGCGCCACGACCGGTATGTGGGGCGGTTCCGTGCCGGCCATTGACGCCACGCCATTTCACCCCAGCATTTTTCTTGGCATTCAACCGGACGGAACCGTATTGATCGTTGCGCATCGCACTGAGATGGGAAATGGAGTCCGCACGAGCCTTCCGCGCATCATTGCCGATGAACTCGACGCCGACTGGGCCCGCGTCAAGGTGATTCAGGGCGATGGAGACGAGCGCTACGGATCGCAAGACACCGACGGCTCGCACTCTGTCCGCGAATTTTTTGACTCTCTGCGGGCAGCGGGAGCCACGGCTCGCCTCATGCTAATTCGCGCCGCCGCTCAACAGTGGGGCGTACCCGAGGCTCAATGCGTCGCCGATCCGCCGCACATCGTTTCCCATAAGGCCTCCAACCGGACAATTGGTTATGGCGAACTCGCAGTCGCGGCGGCAAAACAGCCGGTCCCCTCAAAGGAGGACATAAAGCTGAAACAACCGTCCGAATGGCGATACATCGGCAAGCCTGCTCCGGGATATGACGTCGTCGACGTCTGTGCTGGAAAATCGACGTATGGCATGGACGTGCGCCTGGACAACATGCTCTATGCTGCGATCGCCCATCCACCGGTCCTTGGCGGGAAGGTGAAAACGGTTGACGATTCCGCAACGTTGCAGGTGAAAGGGGTAGCTAAGACCATCCCTATCGATCCTTTCGTTCCTCCTCACCACTTCCAACCCCTCGGAGGAGTAGCGGTCATCGCCGATAACACGTGGTCTGCATTTAAAGGTCGCGACAAACTCAAGATCGAGTGGGATGACGGTGCCAATTCGACCTATACATCCAGCGATTACAAGAAAGAACTGCAACAAACCGCGCGGCAACCGGGCAAAGTCGTGCATACCATTGGCGACCCTGATGCAGAATTCGCCAAGGGCGCAAACGTGATCGAGGCGGAGTACTATGCGCCCCATCTGGCGCACGCTTCGATGGAGCCCCCGGTGGCGACGGCTGCGGTTCAAGGCGAGAAAGCAACCGTTTGGTCGCCGACGCAGAACCCGCAGGGAGTGCAGGAGGAAGTTGCAAAGGCGCTCGGCTTAAAGAAAGAGAACGTCACCTGCCACGTCACTTTTCTGGGCGGCGGTTTCGGACGCAAATCCAAGCCTGACTACGCCGTCGAAGCAGCCGTGCTCTCGAAGAAAACTGGCAAGCCCGTGAAGGTTGTCTGGAGCCGCGAAGACGACATCAAGTTCGACTACTACCATTCCGTCGCAGCCATGTACATCAAGGCTGCCGTCGACCACAAAGGCATGCCGAAGGCTTGGCTCCAGCGCTCGGTGTTTCCGTCTATCTCCTCCACTTTCGACAAAGACGCTGTCTACGGCAGTGCCGGCGAAATGGCTCTCGGATGGAATGTGATCCCGTTCGACGTGCCCAATTTCCGTTCTGAGAACGGCAAGGCTGTGAATCATGTTCGCATCGGCTGGCTGCGCTCCGTGGCCAACGTTTATCACGCATTCGCCGTGCAATCCTTCGCAAACGAGCTCGCCTACGCGGCTGGACGCGACCCCTACGATTACCTCCTCGCTTTGCTTGGATCAGGAAAAACAATGGAAGCCGATCAGCCGAAAGAGATCGCCGGCAAGTATCCCTATGACACGGTTCGTTTGCGGCGTGTAGCCGAAATGGCGGCCGAAAAGGCTGGATGGGGCAAACGGAAGCCGGGCGATGGCTGGGGCATGGGCATTGCAGCGCACCGCAGTTTCCTGACCTATGTCGCCAGTGTAGTTGAAGTCGAGGTCGACGGAAACGGCGCAGTCCGCATCCCCCATGTTACGACCGTCCTAGATGCCGGCATCGTCGCCAATCCTGACATGGTGCGCTCGCAATTTCAAGGTGCGGCTGTGTTCGGCACCAGCCTGACCCGCACTGGAGAAATCACTGCGACTAATGGCGTCATCGACCAATCCAACTTCCACGATTATCAAGTTGCTCGCATGAACGACGCGCCCGTCCATGTGGATGTGCATATCGTGGAAAGCAGTGCGCCGCCGGCTGGCATCGGCGAACCGGGCGTTCCTCCCATAGCTCCGGCAATCTGCAACGCCATCTACGCCGCTACCGGGAAACGCGTCCGCGAGCTGCCACTGACTCGGAACGGCTTTGCATGAGAAAAGGGGAGCTGCCGCGGTGGCTCCCTTATTTCCAAAGCAATAACCTTACCGTTT
>Ga0070741_10005338_pt1 | contig 28652 bp, 27 predicted proteins | sample Coa_R1_4_FD_66440 | JGI IMG/M metagenome (GOLD analysis project Ga0070741, IMG submission 66440) | Surface soil microbial communities from Centralia Pennsylvania, which are recovering from an underground coalmine fire - Coalmine... | ecosystem: Environmental > Terrestrial > Soil > Unclassified ... | reverse complement strand
CACCGACTCGCAGAAAAGCTTGTCACTTCAGGCTATATCTTCCGCGAAGACATTGTATGGTACAAGAAAAATAACGTTAGTAGCAGCTCGCGAGACAACTTTTCACAAGCATATGAATACGTATTGTTCTTTTCAAAGAACAAGCGATCGTATGCCAATCTTGACGCAGTAAGAGTGCAGGGCAATGAAGCAGCTGAAGGCAGGAATAAAGTGCCGCCGGCACACATGGTGCAGTACAAGCCTGAAGGCTTGAACAAGAATGAAATCATGCGCATAGCAGGCATCATACACGGTGCGTCTCCTTCCACTCCACTTTCCAAGCTACCGAGCACGTCTGAGATATCCAGAGCGTACGGGTACGACCCTGAAAAGTTCTGCCCAACATGCTATCGCAAGTTCAAGCGGCATGCCACGCGCCGGAGGATTGGTGATCACAAACACTATCCTATATTTGCAGTATGCAACCCGCACGGCAAGAATCCATCCAACGTCTGGGAAATTGCAACAAGGGCCCACTATGGCAACGAGCACTTTGCCATATTTCCTGAAGAGCTTGTCGACATCATTATCCGGTTTGCAACAGAAAAAGGCGATTCAGTGCTTGACCCGTTTGCAGGAAGGGGGACAACCGGCATAGTAGCAACGTCGCTTGGCCGCAGGTTTGTAGGTATAGACTTGTATAAAGAAAATGCAGAGAAGGCAAGCAGAAACATTGCCAAGGCAGATGGCAACAGCGCAAATCTAATAATGGGACTTGCTCCCAATAGGCAGTATTGACTTCTGGTGATTATGCCCTGTCAGGCAGCGAAAAGGAGGGCCTGTACAAGGCGATATTTTCAAGGAGAGATGTTCGTTCTCACTTTGTCAGCACGGAAATACCAGGAGATGTACTTTTAAGAATACTCAATGCTGCGCATCACGCCCCATCTGTAGGATTTTCGCAGCCATGGAACTTTATCCTGATAAAGGACAAGGCAACGCGCCAGAAAGTCAAAGAGTCCTTTGCCCGAGAGCGGGAGCGCTCGATCTCGATGCTTGACAGCGACAAGCAGAGGCAACAGCAATATTCTTCATTAAAGCTTGAGGGCATAATGGAGTCGGCAGTCAATGTATGCGTCACGTATGACCCTGCGCGTTTTGGCCCATTTGTACTTGGAAGGACATCGATAGAAGAGACAGGCGTGTATAGCGTTTGCTGCGCTATCCAGAACCTATGGCTTGCAGCTAGGGCTGAAGGAGTGGGCGTTGGCTGGGTGAGCATTCTTGCAAATGAAGATTTGGAAAAGATTTTGGCGATACCGCCACACGTCAAGCCTATCGCATATCTGTGCCTTGGCTATGTAAGTGAATTTGCGAGCAGGCCAGACCTTGAGAAAGCACGCTGGCTGCCAAGGATGGACCTGTCAGAAGTGGTGTGCTACGAGCAGTGGGGCATCCGCCAGTCGGACCAGTGGCCAGATTTTTGTGCTGCCATCAACAAGATGAGCGGGGGCAAACGTGAAGACAATATATAATCGTGCATTAGACGATAATCAACCGGCAGGCAAATGCGTTGAAATTTGAACCTGGCACGAGCGGGCGGGGAGGCCTAGATTGCAAAGGCTGCGGCGGCTTGTTTTTTAGCTTGCGGTATCACAATATCGCACGGTACCTGTTTATCACGCTTGCATTTGCCGGCCTCCTTTCCACCGGCTGGTTTGGGATACCGCTCGTCCCGCAGTACCTTGTCGACGACCGCATAGACATTATAGCAGGCATCTTTACGCTTTTCAGCGCTCTTGGCACTATCTGGGGCGTGATGGCGTACAGGGAATTCACGAGATCCATTGAAATGGTAATGGAGGCAAGGATGGCCGCACGCAAGCTGGACCCGATGATAGGAGAGTACGAATACCGCTCATACAACCCGATCACAAAGGACTACGAGGTAGGGTTTGCCCCGGCCGGACCTATAGACTTCTGGGACAAGGAGACACAGGTGCCGACTTGGATGGACAAGGGCAAGTACTGGCACATCCTGCTCAGCCTGCAGGGAGGAAGCAAGGAGATCAAGCTCAAGGTAGTCAAGGACGATGACCTTCCATTTTACGGCGTTACAAGAAACGTGGCAATCACTGTAAGGGATAGAGCGACAATTGAAGTCGGTAGGACGCACCGCTATGTCTACACAGTCAAGGTCCCGCAATGGCTCGTGATGAACACCGAGCGCAAGAGGTTCATGGATCAGGATACGGCAGAGGCTGAGCTGAGTGAGCTTGTTTCCGACCTCAACCGCAAGATAGTGGCAGCTACCGACGAAGTGGCCGAGTGGGAAAGGCAGAGGATCAGATACCCTTGGAAGGCGATGACCCTTGGGATCTATCTCAACAAGAGCCTGCCACTCAGAATCGTGTACAGACAAGTGATAAGGAACTTTCCGGGCGCAAAGAGGCGTGGGATCGAAGATACAAACGCCAACCTTGCAAACGTCAAGGATGACTACCTTGTCGCGTCGCTGCTAGAGCTTGCAAGCGAAAAGGGAATCCCGCAAAACAGGATTGAAATGCTGCAGATACTCATCAGGTTCCTGAAAAACACGTACACTAGGCTCGGACTTGGCGAAGGTGCAAGTGAGTACCACAGCTTCCACCACTCCTTGGAAGTTTCGTACATGGCGCTTCACATGATACCAAAAGAGTTTCAGCAGTTCATTTTTGGTCCCAGAGATTACGAGCTCATGCTGGTTGCAGGTCTCCTCCATGATTATGATCCGGCGCAGGCGCTTGCATCAGATACCGGAGCACCCAAGGGCCCGAGTGTTGCAAGGACCACGGAGGAGCTTGAAAAGACAAGGATTCTGGACGCCTACTTTACATTGAACAGAGACGAGTTTGAGAATTATTTCCGGGAATTCAAGTCTGCGCTTTCTCCCCCAACTGAATTTGCCACCACGCACCCGGAATACGTCAAGACAGATTGGAGCCCAAAGGAGAGCGAGATGGCGCAGGCTCTAATATGGAGGACCGATTTTCCATTCTTCAAGCAAAAGCTCGCTCAGGAAATGTTCGCGCGTCTTCTGGCCGAGGTAGCCGGCAAAGGCGAGGATGTAGATAAAGTAAAAATGCTTGCAGAGATTCTCTGGCTTGCAGACCTTGCCGTCACTTACATGGGCTCTGACCCTGTAAGGGCGTGGGATAGGGTGACAAACCTCTACGACGAGCTGAACCTGCCAAAGCTTGAGGCTGTGCCAAGGACAGACGCCTTTTTTGCGGATTTTGCTGAGAACGAAGTTTTCAAGCAGATAATCAACATGCGACACTTTCCCTATATATTCAGGCAGCGATGGAACCTGATCTACCAGTTCTTCCACGAAGGCAACCCCTCAACCCAGCTCAACAGGACGATAGCCACTGCAAGGAAAATGTACCTGCGTGTCAATCTGGAGATAGGGATGAGGAGAGGAGAGATGCTACAGGCAATAGCATTAGAAAACTGGGGAGAGTATTTCATAGGAATAGGCAAGGATCAGAGCGAGGTTTTCAAGGCAAAGGCCAGATTTGCTGAGCTTGACCCACAGAACGCTTCTGCATTCTGGGGCAACACTGAAAAATTGCTGCCGGCCATAACCGACAGGTCGATAGACAACTTTTTGATGGTGCTGCCTGAGCATATTTCTCCGCTTGATACGGTAGAAGGCAAGGGCGCATTCCGCTTGATGCTTTCAGCGCTGTCGAAAAAACTAGTTCGCGGTGGGACACTGAGGATCCTTACAGACTTGGAGAAAGACAGCGCGGCTTTCAGAGAGCTCGTAATTGTTGCAAGCCAAGCAAGTTTTCAGCTGATCGGAAATTCTGGCAAGACATATTTTCCAAAAAACTGGCGCGACCAGGAATTCAAGATCGGCAGAAACCCGCAGATCGTTGTTCTTGCCCCCAAATAGACGAATGCCGTGGACTACTACCATGAACTATAGTAACTTCTTCCTGCTTCACAGACTCATCCAGAATCTCTACAGGCGTAACTTCCCGCAGCCCCTGCGGTAGCAGTAATGTCAAGCCCCTCTGCTTGATATTTAGGCTTGCATTATAATCTCTGTCGATGCTCAGACCGCATCTGCCGCATTTATGAATCCTGACTGCCAACGTTTTCGAAACGTTGTTACCACATCTTGAGCAGTCGATAGACGTGTTATAGGGTTCTACTTCTGCAACTATCTTTGCCTTATATTCCAAGATGCGCTTGAAGGTGCGCCAACCTGAATCAAGGACATGGCGCGCAATACTGTGATTCTTGACAATGTTCAATGCACGAAGACGTTCTAGGAATATGATATCGTATCTGCTTGCATATTCTGCCGATAGCTTATGCAGAAAATTCATTCTTTTATTATGTATCTTCGCATAAAGGCGCGCAAGCATGTGTTTTGCCTTCTGGCGATTGTTTGAACCTATCTGTCTTCTTGACAGCCGCCTGTGCGCTTTTCTAAGTGGCTTGAGCATCTTTGTTAGAAAGAGCGGATTTTCTACTGCGCGGTTGTTAGAGTCGTGGGAGAATTTTGTAATACCGACATCAATTCCGATGGACGCGCGTGGGTCGATGAATCTGAAGATGAGCTTTATAGTCTTGCACGCTACGACTGCGTACCACTTTCCCACCTGTCTGCACACGGTTACCTGTTTTATATTAACAGGCTGTCTATGCAGTCTGATTTTGATGCTTCCTATCTTGGATAGCCAGAGCTGGTTGCTTTCTATTTTGAATCCAGACTGGTTGTAGGTGAAAGAGTTAGACTCTTCATGTTTAAGGTAGTGCAGCCTGCCTATTTTATGGCCATTCCTTCTGAGTACAGACAACGCTTTTCTTGCAGCATCTATCTTATGTATGACCATCTGCAGCATTGTTGAATGATAGTTATACAGCCAAGGATGCTGTTCCTTTATCTCGGTTAGAGCAAACTGCATATCGTAGACAGACATCACGATGCTGTTCCTGTAAAAATAATTGTACACCCACCTGCTGCCATACAGTACTTCTACAAGCTTTTCCTCCTGTTCAGCTGTTGGATTGGATAGAGGCGATACTTGTAGTTGCGCATATGTCGACTGCAAAAGGAAGCGACGAACATATAACAACAGCATCACCTTGGGGAGAGGAGTATACTATCAGTGGGAACAAATTTTATACGGTATAGAAAACAGGACACTGTTAGGTTGGCTGCGAATTTCCACATATACTTAAATTGGCGCTACCAAAGTTGAACAGTGCGTGTGGGCTCGTAGCTCAGCATGGACAGAGCGAACGCCTCCTAAGCGTTAGGTCGAGGGTTCGAATCCCTCCGGGCCCGCGTTGATCTTTCTCTGCATTTGTAAAATTCTTTGCGACATGAGTCAGCTCTGAAGCCGTCCTGATGCATCTCCAGAAACATCAAAAGTGATTATGCTGTAGCAACCCTGGTTTCAGCTTTTATTTGTGTAGGGCTGTGGACTTTCTTCATGTGGTTCTTCAGCTCACCCATACTTCCGCCAACGTCGATATTGCATCTAGGGCACCTCCATTTTACCGAAATGACTCCCATGCAGAAATCGCGATTTTATTGTTTATAGGAGTTATCGTTATGATCAAGAGTTTCTGTGTCTCGGCTGATCGACCCCATCAACTTAATTTTGCAATATCACGTAATTTCGTCCAAATACAAACCCGACATACATTATCGCGCCTTTTTGAAGCACGACCGATATCTGTGATATGATGTTACCTCCTTCAAATGATGCCCTTCCCTCCCGGTATGCCAGCGAAATTTCGTCTGGCTGTACAAATAACGGCATCTTGACCGCCTTCAACTGTTTCTGCTCGCGTAGGTAGTTCAGCATCTTAGTAACAAGATCCAAGTCGTGTTTTGTGTCTGGTAACACAACGTCTTCGACGTATGGCGCCACCTTGTCTGTTCTTTCAATTCTGGCTGCCCTAGCCACTACAGGAAACTTTTTCCATTCTGGCTTGAACTCCAGCAGTGACAGCAATTCCTCTATTTCTTGTTTGAATGGTATGAGATCGTCGGCGCTGCCCTTCTTTTGCCGCATTACAAGCTTCATAATTTCGCCCCTGACTTCGTCAGTATTTTTCAGAGGCTTAATGTTGAAGAGCAACCATGATGAATGGATAAATTGGTTATTGAATATTGCGATCAGACGCCGGCCAGTTTTGCATGTCCGTGAATTCGCGCCTGATGAAGCTCGCTTATCTCGTCCTTTCTGTGCTTCCTTCGCTCAAGGACATAGCCGCTTGTAGAGTGGTATATTATCACCATGTCTTTTGGGTAAAATGAAAGCATTTCGTGGTTATCGCTGTCTGACACCATGTGCCTCAGGTGAATTCTTTCCCATGAAAATAGCTCGTCTACTTTGCCCTTGAAGTGGAATGTGCTGCCGCATGGACACTTCACATCCCGCCAGTTCCCGCGTATGTTTTGCAGCCACGGGCTTGCCGCCTTGCCAGACAATTGTTGGCAGAGGTAGGGCGTGATACCCTTATTATTCTATCCACCGGTCATTTTTGTGAACTTGTTATTCCTGTTCACTGTCCGGATGTAGTCAAGATTTGCAAGGGCTACCACTGCTGACTCCCTCACTTCCTCGCTTTCATCCTTGAGGGCATCGTCGAGTGTCTTCCTTGCATCCTCCGATCCTATCACGCCCAGTGCGACTGCGGCTTCGTGGCGGACGAAAAGACTCGGGTCGGACTTGACTGCGTCTGAAAGTGCCATTATGCCACTTGTAAACCCAAGCTGACCCAGAGAAAATGCTGCTTCGTGCCTTACCAAGTCGTTCTTGTCATGTTTTAGAACCTTGCCTATAGGCTCAACTGCATTTTCGCCGGCAATGTCTGCCAGAATGCAGACTGCGCGGGTGCGCACTACGCTGTCATTATGTGTTAGCAAATCCTTGAAATACTGTTCGTTCAGTTTTTCAAACTGTCTTTCCATCTCCTCGAACAGCTTGAGCCTGTCATAATATGTCGAGCTTGCCATGTTGGTTACAGAAAGTCTTGGGGCTTTTTTATTTTTCCCCTGTTAACAGTCCTTCGAGACGTTATTATAGCGCCCCAAATTACCAGTCATGCGTATGCGCGTTAGATACTGGCGTCTTGGCATTACAGATGTCTTGGATTCTAGCTATCCTGCAGAAAGGGCTAACCACTGGGAGATCAAGTGCATGCAGGGCGAATACGAGCATTTTGGCGTCTTTTGGTACCGGTACGGCACACCGTTTGACAAGGAGCCAGTTCATGGCGTCTGCTTCTACTATAACGATATCCCGCAAAAGACAGTGAAGGACCTGACAGAGTTTTTGCAGTCCAAGTTTGGTGGCAAGGTTCTCTACAGGCAGACAAGGGTCTTTTTGCAGGGGTCTAAGGAATTTGCCGATGCAAAGTCAGTTGGCGTGCTTGCCAACGAGCTGAGCCTGAAATTCAATGCCCCGGTAGAGCTCACCATAGAATTTGAGAAGCTGGACAAGGACGAGGTGGAGCAAGAATCATTCAAGCTTCCTTCCTCAAAGGCCCTGCCAATACCCGGGCCAGATTGACGCAGATAACACAATTATATTTCTCGGGTGTTTAACACTACTTGAAGGCAAGAACGCCAATGGCTACAGAAATGACTATCATGGAGCATCTCAATGAGCTCCGTACCAGGATATTTCACGTAGTCATTGCTGTAATTATAATAACTGTCTTTGCCATGTCATTTGACCTCAGGCCAGTCGAGTATGCAGGCATCCCGTTAGCCTACCCCTTCCCGGACACGATACACAACGTATCAGCCCGCCTGATACTCTTTATGCAGCACGACCTGCTCCCACCAAACGTAACGCTGGTCCAGAACCAGCCCGGACAGGCATTTTTTGCGCAAGTCTATGTGTCGATACTGATAGGGCTTATTGGCGCGGTGCCTGTGATTGCGAGGGAAATATCGGGATTCATTTCGCCGGCGATAAGCAGCAATGCTAGGGCAGGGATAACAAAGATATTCGCCCCGTCAATAGCCCTCTTCCTTGCAGGAGTCATCTTTTCATACCTAGTGGTCATCCCGTTCATCCTTGGCTTTCTCTACCAGTACGGCGAAGCCATCGGCGCCGTCCCCCTTCTAAATGTCACAGACTTTCTTTCGTTTGTATTACAGTTCGTGCTTGGCTTTGGAGTTGCATTCCAGCTGCCGATACTGATGTACGGGATCTCTCTCACAGGCATGATCTCGCCCCAGTTCTGGAGAAACAACCTGCGCTATGCGATAATTGTCATCGTGATATTTGGCGCGGCCATAACCCCTGACGGAAGCGGGATTACCATGTGGTTTGTCTCTATACCGATGATGGCCCTGTATCTCGGCGGCATGGTAGTAGTCGAGAGAAGGGCAAAAAGTATGCGAGATTCAGAAACTAACACTTAAATGTTCAGTATCTGTATTTATTCATGAATGATAGGCGGGCTTACTGACCTTATCATGCAATTCGCCGGCATCGGCGGTATGGAATGGATATTTCTTGTCATCGCCATTGTGGTGATCTTTTTCGGCGTGAAAAAGATCCCCGAGATTGCCAGGTCCTTTGGCAAGGCTACAGCAGAGTACGAAAAGGCAAGGATCGAGGCAAAGCGGGAGCTCCAGCAGATAAAGAACCAGGGCAGCAACAACAAAGTCGGCAGGGAAAAGCTTGAAGGAATTGCAGAGTCCCTTGGCATCGACTACACAAACAAGAACGACGACGAGCTAAGAGCAGCCATCGAAGTAGAGCTGAACAAAAGCAAGCAGTAGCTTGGAACCTTTTTATTACAAATCTTTAGCAATGTAGGCTGTTGATCGGCCCGCAGCAGATCGCAGCCATTGTCGATCAGTACGACCTGAAAAAGATCACGATAGGCACGATCGGCAGCCACTCGGCGCTCGAGGTCATGGACGGCGCCAAAGACGAAAGCATGAAGACGGTCTGCATCTGCCAGAAGGGAAGGGACCTGCCGTATAGGCGCTTCAAGCGCCTCTCTGACGAGATCATACTTGTTGACAAGTTCTCCGACATCATGAACAGGGAGAATCAGGAAAAGCTCCGGGAGCTCAACACCGTGATGGTTGCCCACCGCGCCTTTACCGCGTACCTGGGCTACGACAACATAGAAAACAACCTGAAGGTACCTGTCTTTGGCAACAGGTCGATGCTGAGGGCAGAGGAGCGCACCGCACCGCGCAACCAGTACTATCTGTTAGAGAAGGCTGGCGTGCGCCACCCCAGGATCTACCGCAAGCCTTCAGACATTGACGGCCTTGCGATGGTCAAGGTGCAGGAGGCAAGGCGCAAGCTGGAGAGGGCGTTTTTCGTAGTATCATCGTACGAGGATTATAAGAGGAAGTCGAAACAAAAGATTGACCAAAAGATCATCACAAAGCAGGACCTTGAAAATGCTACAATTGAAGAGTATGTGACAGGGACGTATTTCAATTTGAATTTCTTTTGCTCGCCTCTCACAGGCGAGACAGAGTTCCTCGGGATTGAAAGGAGGCTCCAAACCAACTTGCATGACTTTGTGTCGCTCCCTGCTCGGCAGCAGATGGAAATGGATGTCGAGATCCAGAATATCGAGGTGGGACACACTCCGGCCAGCATTAGGGAGTCACTGCTGGAGAAAGTGTTCGAGATGGGCGACAAGTTTTCAGTCGCTGCAAGGAAAGAGTACCCACCGGGGGTCATTGGTCCGCTTTCGCTTCAGAGTGTCGTGACAGTCGACCTTGACTTTGTGGTGTATGATGTTTCCCTTCGCGTGCCGGGAAACCCCATAATGGCAACGACGAGCCCATACACAAAGTACTACCACGGCCACACGATGGGAGTAGGCCGAAGAATTGCGATGGAAATAAAGGATGCAGTGGCGCAGAGGAAACTGCGCAACATCGTGACCTGAGCTGTTGTAGCTAGTCTTATACCTCCATGCACTGGAATAATCTTGGAATACTGGAATAACCGCGTGCTTTGGAATAATTGGAATATCATTATTCCACCATTAACGCTCAGTGTTGAGGTGGAGTTTGTGCAGCCCGCAAATTTGGGGGAGCTATTTTTTAGAACATTCTTTAGTAGCATGTGACTGTCTTCTTTATTTACTGCTTTCGGGTGCCATCAGTAGTGTCAAGCCAGCAATCGTTTGCAGAAATGCTGACAATAACATGCCAGAATTGCGCCGGCGCAAAGGTAAAGATTCCAAAAGGCTTCAGGCATGTAGTTTATTGCAACGTCTGCGGCAACGAGCTAATGCCCCGGTTAATCAAACTTTAAGTCAGACATACACGTCTAGTATGTATGGATGGAACCTCTACCTGTGGTGGGTGTGGTAGAAAGACGCAGGACTATCCGATTTACTGCTACATGTGCGATGACTATTTTTGCTCAGAAAACTGCCACCTTTTAAAACATGCCAAGCCATGGCAAAAGTTTTGACCTGACAGCGACATTAATATTATGTACGGGGCGAAAGCCGATAACGGGCGGGGGTCGCCTAGCCTGGTAGGGCGTGGGATTGCTAATCCCATGTCTGAAAAGACTCGTGGGTTCGAATCCCACTCCCCGCGCTGTACTTTTGGAGTCATCCAAAATAGTTCTCTTTAGCGCCTATGGGTACTCGACTTTTGAACAGAAATGCAGGTCACCCGGACCGAAATATACGACAACCAGCGACAAAAGGGGGAATCGCCTATGGCTTTAACAGAACAGCTGCCATCCCAGCTTGAAAAGAGGATAATCCTCCTGACAGCCAGCCTTGAACGCCATTGCAGGAATATCTTTTTGAAGCTGGCCGAAGTCAGAGTCGAAAACGCACAGATACTGGCAGACTTTATCACAGCAGAACAAAACGAAATAAACATCAAAGATTCGACCAAGGAATGGAAAATCAAGATAGTTTTCCAGCTATCCGCATTCCATGGCCATGCCAAGTCCTTCAAAGACATGACAAAAGATGACATCCTGGCTTATCTGAACAAGCTCCGCAAGTCTGAGTCTGATGATCCAACCCACAAGTGGATTGGTACATATAACAACCGCCAGATGCTCTTGAACAAATTCTTCCGGTGGCTGTACAATCCTGACGAGCCGGATCACAGACAGAGGGTAACGCCTCCATGTATGAGAGGTGTAAAGAGGCTTCCTAGAAAAGAAAAGTCGCCATACAAGCCATCAGATATATGGACAACCGAAGAGCATGCAGTCTTTTTGAAATACTGTCCGATGAAAAGGGACAGATGCTATCATGCGATGGCCTACGACACATCTGCCAGACCACATGAACTGCTCCGTCTAAAGATAAAAGACATCAAGTTCAAGCTATCAACGGATGGGGCACAGTATGTGGAAATTCTGGTTTCAGGCAAGACAAGGCCAAGGACGCTGCCGCTGATATCGTCAATCCCTTACATCAAAGAATGGCTGCAGGAACACCCGCTTCACAATAACCCTGAAGCCGCGCTCTTTTTGTCACTTGGAGATTCAAATTATGGCAGGCCGATAACCAGGGACGGGCTATGGTGGCACTTTGCAAAGCACTACAGGACAAAATACTTTCCAAGACTGCTTGAGGAACCTGCAGTGCCAGCGACTGACAAGGAGCACATCAAGAGCATGATCGCCAAGCCTTGGAACCTCTATATCTTCAGGCATTCGGCACTGACGCAAAAGTCACAGATACTGAAAGAAACAACGCTGCGGGACCACGCCGGGTGGACGATGTCAAGCAAGATGCCACAGGTTTACCTGCACTACTTTGGCACCGAGTCGTCAAATTCATTACTTGAAGCCTATGGAATAATCAAGCATTCACAAAGGCAGATAGAGATCCTAAAGTCAAAGGCGTGTCATAACTGCAACGAGCCAAACAAGCCTGACCAGCGGTTTTGCTTCAAGTGCAAGATGGTGCTGACCTATGACGCCTACAAAGATACACTAAATCAGGAAGAGTCAAAGGAAGAACGACTGAAAGTGGTCCAAGACCAGCTGCAAGACCTCTATCGCCAGCTGTACAGGCAGGGCCTCATAAAGGACCAGCCCGGGGAAAGTGGATAAGCTATCTACTTTCTACACCCCCTCCCCTTTTGGTGCTCTAGTCATGAAATACTAGCAGTTTCTTCTGAATAGCTGATACAGGCACTGTAGATGGAAGAGGTCACAAATGATCCAGATTCGCCAGGTAGCGCCAAGCCGACGGAGGGTTATCTGCGAACTAGGGTTAACTGGGACAATGTTGTCAGCCAGACCAGCTCTGCATTATCTTGGTTTCAGCAGCGTGGAATCAGACCTACTTTAAGGACTATGTTTTATAGACTTGTCTCACTCGGCGTAATCCCAAACACTGAGCAATCCTACAAGACACTAAGCAAGGTGACAGTCAAGGCCAGAAAGAATAGAAGGTTACCTGCAGACGCATTTGAGGACAAAAACAGAGAGATTCTGAGCAATGTCCGTCCTTACACCTCACCAGCGGACTTTGTGGATAAACTAGTAGACCAGCTCAGATATGCTTCTTCAAACTATTATGTGCCCCGATGGCACAAACAATCTTGCTATGTTGAAGTATGGATAGAAAAGCAGGCACTGGCTGACACCTTCTATTCATTTTTGGAAGAAAAGGAGGTTCGCATAATTGTCAACAGAGGATACTCTGGGTACTCGTTTTTGCACCAAAACTGTAACAGGATATCAAGAATGATGAGTGACGGCAAACAAGTTAAAGTTCTGTATTATGGAGACTTTGACCCATCAGGCGAAGATATGGACCATTACCTGCAAGAAACCTTTAGAGAGGAAGGCATCTACTATCGAAGAGATCGTTTTGAGTTTAGAAGGGTAGCAATTACTGAAAACCAGATAAGGCAGTACAACCTTCCAACTAGGCCGGATGCAGAAACATATCAAAAACTGACAAGGGACCCCCGCAAGCATCGATTTATGCAAAGGCATGGCCAGCTTTATGCTGTGGAGCTTTATGCTGTGGAGCTTGATGCATTATTGGCTTATCAGCCGGACGAATTTAGAAGTATAGTCACAGACTCCGTAGATCAATACTTTGACAGGTCGATATTTGAACAAGTATGGTCAGAGCATTCACCAGAAGCCATAAAGAGGTTAGTATCTGAAAAGATTCGATTTGTAGAGGATGATTAGCAAGTTGAAAAATGGAATTAATTCCGAAAATAATAGTTCCTTATACGTGGACATCGCAAGGACTATCAAATCTTTGGTTTATGGAAGAAATATTAGTTCTATAAATAGTCCAATTATGGACATATGGCACAAAATAATAGTTCTTTATTTAGCAACCTTGAGAAGATCGTTAAATCAAAGCACGAGTCCACTAACTGGACATATCGATAATTCCTTTTATTAAATTCGACAACGACTCGATGTCGCCGAAAAATAGTTCTTTAAATACACCATTCGCTACTTGACGATTATATGAACACTAATGGTGTGATGTTTGGGACTAGTCTCAAACAATAGTTCCATCCCTAGGCATAGCCCCGTAGAGGAATTAGTTCTCATATTCTAGTTATTCCCCATTATCCACCATGTCTGCCGTAAAATCAATCTAGGTTTCAGAAGAGACATACCGCAAGCTGGCAAGACCCGGAACACTGGAAGACTCGTTTGATTCTATAATTTCAAAACTAGTCGCCAATGCGAAGATAGAGGAGAGCGCTGAACAATGAGTAGCAGGGAAAAGAGCCAATTCCGGACAGAGATAATTCACAAATGTCTAACTTCTTCGTGCTCTGACTGCACAGGCTTTTACATTTCAGATGTGCTCGCAAGACGATTCATTTGCAAATGTCGCTGTCATAGCTCATCAGCGGGGATGGAAGACAAATGACTCAATCTTGCGATGAGCAAACCGACTTTGAAGCTTATCTCCAATACCTATCCTATAATGAGAATAGGATTTTGATTAATGGAAAAGACAAGTATCCAATCCCGTTACCGCAGCGCATTGGCAAAGAAGCAATTGAAAATGCAGTCTTTGAATACTGCCAAAAGTACAACATTAACTATGTTTCGACAGAAAATGTAGCCAAACGGTCAACCGAGATAATCAGGCAGTACCACCTGCAAAACCTTAGGTCAAGAACCAAGATAGACAAGCCAGCAGCTCAAGCGCCGCCAGAACTGCCAATAGTCCTTACAGACGAGCTTACCAAAGAGATCACATTCCAAGGAGTTTCAGCAATCCTGTCCACATCAAAGAAGGACGAAGCGGCCAAATTGATCACATTTTGCGGCATGCTCTTGGCCCAAACAAATGAGGACCAGCTTAATCTTGGCTTTCAATCTGAATCTTCTGCAGGTAAGTCTTACATTCCAATCGAAGTGGCAAGCTATTTTCCAAAAGAAGAGGTCGAAATCTTGGCTTCTGCAAGTCCTACGGCGTTCTATCACGACGGCAGGTGGGATAATGAGAAAAAGGTCTTGTTCAGAGATCTAGAGCACAAGAATCTGATATTTCTTGACCAGCCACATTTTCAGCTCTTGGAAAAGCTGCGACCGCTACTGAGCAAAGACATGAAAGAATTGCACTACAAAATAACTGACAAGAATCAAAAGATGGGTCTTCGGACAAAGAACGTCATTATTAGAGGCTATCCGTCGGTATTCTTTTGCACTACCAGAACAGATCCAGACGAGCAGGAAAAGACCCGCATGATTCTACTGAGCCCGTCAACCGACCAGGAGAAGCTCAGAGAATCGCTAGAGCTGGTGTCACTTAGAAAGAGCGATCCGGAAGAGTATCGCGAGTGTATACAGCAAGACCCGCATCGCAGCTGGTTAATTGACAGGATAAAAGCGATCAGACAGTGGGGTATCCGGGAGGTTCTGATTCCAAACGACGGCAGAGATGTTTACGAAAGGTTCACGAAGGAACATGCTTTCCTACTTCCGGGACACCAGCGCGACTTTCCTAGGATATTTAGCTTCATCAAGGCCCATGCTATTCTGAACTGCTTCAAAAGAGAAAAGGTGCTAAACGATCATGCAGACAAACCTGTAGCTATAATTGCAAACAAGTCAGACATTGACGCAGGGTTTGAGCTATACAAAGAGATAGAGCAGTCAAACGAGCTTGGTGTGTCACCTTACATTTTCAAAATCTACCGAGAAGTAATTCAGCCAATGTTAAATCCAGAAGCAGGGCTAGGCAGGAAGGAAATAAGGACAAAATATTATTCGGTGTTTCACAAGACGCTTGCCACGAAGCTTGAAGAATCTGTGATTATCCAGTTAGAGGGGGCTGGCCTGATAGAGCAGTCGCCTGATCCAGAAGACAAGAGGAAGATGCTAGTCTACCCCACTGTGTCAGGGAATATATCTTCAGATAGAAAATGTATTCCTCTAGACAGTGGGGTGACACCTTTAGAGCAATATCCAAGGGAGGTCCATCCTGAAACTTGACAATCTGCGAGAAGCATGGCCAATGGAATTCTTATGTTGACTGCTTTCAATGTCTAATGGAGTCTAAGGGTACTGCCTTTGATGTCAGTAGCGATTTTATCGAGGACCAGAGAAAAGCGGCCGAAAAGTTCCAGGGGACCAACATAGTAAAACCTAGTAAGTTTTCTCCCTATTCAAAAGCGGAAAGAGAAAAGCGGCGAAAGGAGGTAGCAAGGCTTCATTTTGAAAAGGGAATGGCCGCTGATGAATTTGCAAAGAAAATAAAAGCCCAAATTGAAACTTTGAAGTTATTGGAAGGACATTCCAGCAAAAAGGTAGCACAGGGAACAAGAGAGCAGGCTCTCTCGCAATTAGGATCACACCAAAATGCACCTTGGCTTAAGACCCTGACCACCGAAGAAATTTTCTTGTATGGTTGTGCAAATGCAATCGGATGAAATGTCGAATCACGAGTGCATCAAAAAATGTAGTCTATGCGGATTCTTCAGCAGTTTTAACTACGGCAATTAACATATAATCTGGTTCCTGCTATTTTAGCTAATGTTTCCACCCAGGTTAAAGACAGCAATCCAATTAATCGCCGACAATGTAAATTTCAAGATAATTGAAGTACTTGCAGAAAAGGGCAAAATTACATGGCAAGTACTGTTGAATGAATCAGGTGCAACTCATGCAAAGACCTTGAACATTCAAGTAAAGCAGTTAGTATCAGCTGGTCTTGTAGATAGATATGAGATTGGTCGTACTCTTGAGGGTAACGCGGGGGAACTGTATTTCGATCTTAGTCCTTGGGGAAAAGCGCTTGCCAAGGCTCTACAAGAATCAGTAAAAAGCTTATAGTACCAAAGCAAAAATCTGGAAGCTAATCTTACCTAATTAATGCCCTATAAAGCGCACTAGCCCTTCCCAATATGACTTAATGTATTAGAGTTGGGCCCTTGACAGATATTTTTTAATTACTGGAACCGTCAATGGAATTGTGAAATAAGTGCCTCCATAGAACATTCTTTCAACTGGTTTTATATGCCTGATTTTTTGCATATTATGGCGCCCTTGCCAGTTTATTCTAGAACCGCCGAGGAAAGAACCGATGTTTTTGAAAATCCTGAGGATATACTGGCTTGTGCCTTGGATATCTTGCCACAAATTCGTTATAAACATGACCTTTGCTTGGATAGCTGGGGCCCTTCTACAGTTCTTGGAACCGAAGTGGTAAGAAAAGCGGTTGTTGCTTTGCATATGAGAGGAGCAAAGATAAGATTGATTACTGAAATCACAAGCGCCAATATCGATTACTGCAGAGAATTCATGAAATTTGCAGAAGTGCGCCATCTGGATAATGTACAGGGAAATTTCTCTGTTAGCGACGGCAAATGGTATACAGCGTCGGCTGTTACTGAAAAGGACAAGCCACCGCCACGCTTGATCCTCAGCACAGTCAAGGAAATCATAAACCAACACCAGCATTTCTTTGAAACACTGTGGGATAAAGCAAAACTAGCAGAACAGAAGATAAGCGAGCTTGAGGAAGGCAGACCAGCAGAAAAGATTGAAGTTATTCGCGGAAGACAAAATGTTGCAAATGCTATTCTTCGGTTCCATGATAATATTCAGCGAAGGATTGATGTATTGGCAGATTCGACTGTCACGAATCTATCTATTGAATACTATGAAAACATCCTAGAGCAGGCAAGCGGCAGGAACATCCAGATACGATATCTGACTGAAATAACCAAGGACAACCTTGCTGCCTGCAAGCGTCTCTCCCATTTGGTTGAGCTGCGGCACATTGGCGCATTATGTGGAAACTTCTCTATAAATGAAAATGAATTTATTACTTCCCCGCATTCAATTGCAAATCAATCAGAACCAGATATTATCTATACTAATGCCCCGCCAATTGTTGAACAAAATAAGTTCCTCTTTGAGACGCTTTGGAACAACTCTATCTCTGCCGAACAAAGGATAAGGGAGATAGAGGAAGGAATAGAGCCGGTGTTCGTTGAAGTTATTACGGATGGTACAAGAGCATCGGATATCATGGTTGAATTTGCAAAATCAGTTAGAAAAAGTGCAAAGATTATTCTACCTAATGCAATAGCAATGAAGCGCGGCGAAAAGCTTGGGATATGGAAGCACCTAGCCACAGCGGCAAATAACTATGGTGCAGAAATTAAAGTGATCACCCCCGTAACCGAAGAAAATGAATGGCTGGCAAATCAAATCACGAATGCTTCAATAAATATACAGATAATCCCAGGTCCTGCTTCCCATGTTGGTCTATTTATTCAGGATGGAATTAGGTACTTTAGGGCAGAGTATAGGAATCCTGATTCTACCGATTTTGTTAGTGCTATAAATATCATATATTCAAATAGCAAAAGCGGGTCAAAATGGTTTGAGATACTTTTTGACGCTCTGGTAAAACAAAACGAGCTTTACGAACAGCTAGCAGAAGCTAACAAAAAATTGAGCAATCATGATGTAGCGCAAAAAGAGTTTATCAACATTGCGGCTCATGAGCTACGGACACCCATACAACCAATATTGGGAAGAGCAGAGTTGCTAAAAGCTGAGATAGAGTCGGGCATTTTTGATCCAGAGTCTGTCAAAGAAGCTATTGATATGGTTGTACGTAATGCCCAGAGGTTGCAGAGGCTTACCGAGGATGTGCTTGTTATATCTAGGATAGACCGAGGCATCTTTTTGTTAAACAAAGAAGAGTTCGATATCGTTGAACTAGTCAAAGAAATAGTCAACGATACTCACAATCACATAAGAGCAATAGCGAAGAAAATCAAGATTGAACTCGAAGAGCCAGGCCAAGCCATTAGGGTAGTCGCAGATAGACTCAAGATAGCGCAAGTGATAAACAACCTCCTAAATAACTCTATAAAATTTACTAGCGAAGGCGCGATCAGAATTAGCATCGAAAGAGGGACAGAAGAGAGTATAGAAAATAGTGACCGACGAGCCTTTGTCAAATTTACAATTGTAGACTCAGGACCAGGTATTGATCAGCATCTCGTTCCTCACTTATTTGCCAAGTTTGCAACACTTGACCCCAAGATGAAGGGCAACGTCACTACTACCCAATCGGGCACTGGCTTAGGATTGTATATTTCAAAGCATATAATCGATGCGCATGGAGGGAAAATAGAAGGAAAAAATAACGAAGGAACGCATGGTGCCCGCTTTACCTTTACTCTGCCTTTGTAAAATATGACAGTTCGAAATGCATCTATCTGATTGAAACTTCATGTTGTCGAGTGGGATTAGGCTGACACAAGTTTTGTGTATATTATATCGTAAATATTAGCGATTTTTTATCGTTGTCATAAATGGCAAAACTGTGGGAATCTATATACTCCTTTTTTTCAGCTCTTATGAATTTGTAATAGTCGATAATATCGAGATCGCTAGAGGCTGGCACATTTGAAGCATCATAACCACATATGACAGTCAGTGGAAGGGAAAACCTTTTTTCTAAAATGTATTCTAACTGAAACCATTGTTTTGTGAGTTTGTTACGCAGAAAGTACGACGACAGGTCTGCAGCTACCCTTGCGCCCTTTTTGCCTTTGGCAATAAAATTGTCACATACACGTTTGGCCGAGTCGGTCCAACCCTGAAGGTCAGGATTTTCCGCATTCTTGTAGAGATCTTCTCCCCTCACTATCAAAAGACTTCCATCTCCTTCATATTTTTGCACATCAATTCCACTTTCCCTCATCGCAATCTTTACACTGTCTGTTGGTTCTGTTGCCGTCGCATAAACTGCACCCCAATTCTGTTCAAGTCCAGATTTGAGAAAAGCGAATTGAAGGGTCTGGAATCTTTTCTTTGATCTAAAAAACATGCAACCGTGTTCACCCGCTTTTAGGGTTTCAACAAATGTAATGACTGGTAGCTTGACTTGTTCCTCAGATACGCCAGCGGGATGTGACAATGGAATGCCTTACCTCTAACTATACCTGACTGTCAGTGACACATAAAAAGATTAATGCATAGTTCAGCTACGCACGGGTGTCTGTCGAATGAAGCTGCATGTTCCGTCGTTGATGCTGCGTAGTGATGGATATTGATTCTGTTGTAATATTTGTCATAAGCTAACATACCTTCCAAATCTCATAAATTACAATATCCGAGTTAGGAGAACATGTATTGTCTCGAGAGACTGTTTAAGCTATTATAGGGGGCCTTATGTACGCTTTTGTTGCAAAATGAAATTAATAGATGTCTTTAGTACATTTTATCGCGAGTGGGGAACACTTTCGACGTGTTGGTATTCTAATTTTATAAAAGCTGCCAATCCTTTTGCTGGCAGGATAAGAGAGCATAGAATTTCAGGATTGGATGTTGTAGACCATATTTACAATATTACATTCAGGTAACTATAACAAGACAGGCGTCATAATTATTGCAATTCCAGCCACAATTTGCCAAGGCCTTAATTGAATACATACATTGGAAAGATGTGTTGGATAAATACACAACTATTTCTCCTTAAAGGCTCAAGAGCTAGTAAGGACGAGACTCTTCCACATCAAACGCGCCTCCGCTTCATTTCTTCGCTAACACCTTTCATATAGAGGTGATTTCTTAATACATTCCGCCAAAATAAGTAAATTCAGTGTAGAAAAAAAGAAAGAGATTTCTTTCGAAATCTACTGTTCTGTTGAGTTGTTGGCCTGCATGCTCTTCATTGTTACCTGTGTGTCTTGATACATCAGGAACGTGAAGAAGAGTGGCTGATTTGGATTGTCTACTGGCCATGTCGTAGATTGTGATTCAGGTGTGCTAATTGTTCCATTTCTTGGAGTGGGTATTTGCACAGGATAATTGATCTGTGGAGCATTGTTCAGCGACGGGTCACTTGGAAGAGGTGTGAAGGATTGTGCTTGCTCTGGTGTCAGAGATCCCTTATCTGGCAGTTCAACACCACTTGGTATGTTTATGGCAAACAGCAGTACCAATGTTGGACTTGCCGCCTTGTTATGCAGGCTTCTGTAGAATGAGCTCTCATCCATCACATGTGCCACCATGACGTGCGTAAAGACATCCTTTGCCACTACAGTATTATTTCCATCGGTGATATCTGTCACTTTGACATGTCCATAGAGGAAGGCATGGTCGTATAGTTGTGGCACATCAGAGCGGTCAACATATGAAGAGCCGTGCTGGATCTGGTTAAATCCAACGTTATCCACCATCTTTGCAAACTCTGCTTGTCTGGTGGGCATTGCTGCGTCGGTGCTATTCCACGTTGTGTCTGTTAGTTCAATTTTGTATGTGTGGCCTGCCATTTGCTGCGGGCCGTACGTTACTGGCGATGTGTATGTAGCAGTGTAACCAGTCAGGTTATTCGCATTGCCTTCTTCAAATGTGCCTGTGAATTTAGAGTCTTCACCCGCTGACACTCCACATGTTAATGCATCTGCACATGAGAATGTCTTATTCATTGCGAATAGGCCTCCTGGACCGAAGACGTTACTCTTGCCTGCCGCTGGCTCAAACAATGCTTTTGAAGCCTGAGCTTTGACTATCGTAGTGTTGTCGTTTGGTTGGGGAATCGAACTTGTCATTGTGTGTCCACTAGTATTGTTGTCTGTCATGCTGCTAGATGCTGAACCGCTTTGCCATGGCGTAAAGAAAGCAATGGAGAGGATGAGCACCGATGCAAGAACTGCTGTCGTCAGTATTAGGCTGTTTTTCTTGGAAGTTGCCTTTCTTCCATTTTCGTTTATCATCGTGAACGTCGGGTTAATCTGGTATCTAACGGATTAGTTTCATAAGTCATGTACATTGAAAGACAATCTTGATCTGAGTCTTGTTAACCATGATTATTCCCAAAATCGTACCCATATTCATTAACAATGAATAACCTTCGCCAAAATGATGCTTTAGTCAGAAGTTGGAATATCCATTTGTCTGCGGCAAGTTAGGCTTGGCATGATCAATCATTATCAATTTTAGGGCTTTTGATCACAGAATGTTGCCCACGTATCCTTTGCGGCTACTTCTATATACCATAGAAAATGGTTAAACCTATGACATCTCAGGAATTAAGCCGAAATGCAACAGATCAGCAGGACATGCCGATTGAATGGGCCAGCTTTGTCCATAATATCGTAACTCAACTGACCAGCGAGAACGTCGCCTTGACATATGACTTGAATAACGTAAGGATTGCAGTCCCCGGCTCATCTAGCAATGGAGCAGAAAAGGCTCAGTGGGTAATCGACGGAAGTATCACAGTTAGAGGCACCAAAGGTACTCAATAGGATCGTTGGCCTCAGCTACCATAATCCACCCATAATCGTGATATCGGGGCCAATTTTCAACCCCAGCCGTCGGAAACTTTATGTTCGGATCTTGCGGTCAAACTATAGAAGATTGTATCATATTATAATATAAACGGCTTAATTGCTGCCATGTTTGTCGACGCCCCTTGATCTCAAAAGGTAGTGCGGCCATACTTGCAACAATAGCGATCATTGCTGTTTCATTATCATTCCTTTCTTACGAATACACGTCATATAACTCCAAAAGAATTGAAGATCTGGCGACCAGCGAGATCAAGAGCAACTCTGACCTCCAGGCTCATGATGCTGCAAAAATAATCGAGAACAAATTCGACAAGGTAACGGCCGTTCTGAGGACACTTTCAACCTCCCCCGCAATTCTCAATGCTGAGGTGCCAAGGTCATTTGATATTATCAACCTGAGGCAGCTGTCGACACAAGACATTACTGATGGGACGTTCTGGCTTGACCGGGACGGCAAATTATTATGGACAAGTATTTTTGCCGCCAACCAGTCATTGATTAAGCAATGGCAGGGAATGGATCTAAGTGCACAGCCATACTTTTCAGAAGTCAAGAATACCGGCAAGCCCTACTACAGCAGCATAATTGAAACTCCCACATCGCCAAAGGTGTACATTACACTTCCGATTATTGGAACCAGCGGGCAGCCTGTAGAGCAGACAACAGAACCGGACTTTAGAGGCGTAATAGGAGCTGGAATAAAAACGCAAAAAATTGCTGAAATTATCAATAGCGATCTTCCACGGACATTTTCCAGCCAGCTTGTACTTCTCGATAAATCAGGCACTATCCTTTATTCTTCAAATCAATCAAGTATTGGCAGAAATGTCCTAACCCCAGAATACCTCAATTATGTCTACTCCCTGACGGCACCAGAATCGAAGTCCGCCATAGACTCATTGTTCGCAGACCTTTCCAATGCAAGATCCGGCTCTCAAGACATCAGATTCGTACCTGGCGGCATCTACACTGTCTCATACTCTCCGGTGATAGTTGCAGGGGAACATTTCTTGATGCTTTATGTTCTGACCCCTCACACGCTGACGTCAGATGTTAGCGCCCTTATTGACGAGCAGCAAAATGTAAGCTTGATAACCATAGCTATCATTGGAGCTGTTTCCGCGCTCATGGCGCTAATTGTAATAACATGGAACAAGAGGCTTTCAGAACAAGTCGCAGCCAAGACGTCTGAGCTAAAATTATCTAATGCATCTTTGGAAGAATCTAACAAGAACTTAAAGACAGCCAACGAATTGCTAGCAGAGGCAAATGAACGGCTGAAGGTCAACGACAAACTTCAAAAGGAATTTGTAAATGTCGCCGCTCATGAGCTTCGCACTCCAATTCAACCCTTACTTGGGGCGGCGGAATTGATCGAGTCGCAGTTGAACGAAAAAGATGAGATGAAAATTACCAGGGTAGAGGTTGAAATGATTTTGAGAAATGCCAAGCGCTTGGAGCGCCTCTCCTCTGACATTTTGGAAATATCGCGTATTGAAAGTGGCATGCTTCGGCTAAACAGAGAGAATTTTAGCATTGCTTACATTATCGCTGATGCCGTTAGTGATGCAAAAGCCCAATCACATTTTGACCCAGACAAGTTGAAAATAAAGTACACCCCGGACGACATCTTTGTCTATGCAGACAAAGAAAAGGTGACAGAAGTAATAAGCAATCTTCTTACAAATGCAATCAAGTTCACAAATGAAGGCACCATCAAGATCACTACGACAAAAGAGGCTAGCGGCAAGTTCGTAGAGGTGGCTGTCAGCGACACGGGTTCAGGAATTGACCCAGAGATAGCACCGAGGCTATTTGAGAAATTTGCCACAAAATCAGATAGAGGCACCGGTATTGGACTTTACATCTCCAAAAAGATAGTTGAAGCGCACGGCGGCCACATAACAGGCGAAAATAATCCCAATGGCAGAGGCGCCACGTTCAAATTCATGCTCCCTCTTGCAACAGATGGAATGAATGAGAGAATTGTTGCAACATAATTCGGATATTGATGGTACCTAAGAGCTTGTTCTGAGATACTTCTGGAGATCGCAGCACATTGATAACATGAAAGAGAATGCAGAATGTCAACAAACTACCAACCTATTGTAATAAAAGCCACAAAAGACCTTTTAGAGGTGCTATCAAAAGGCAAAATTCTATTCTTGTGTATCTAGAACGAATCCATAGCCAAGGTTTTAAGGCTAAGCGCATTCTATTAGGCTTGTGAACACTGGACTACCGAATGTATGTTCGAATCCCACTCCCCGCGCTTTACTCTTATACTCTCTTTTTCTTCTTTTTACTTGCTTTCTTGACAGCCTTTCTTTTCTTTGGAGCAGCGTTGCTCTTTTGCGCCCTGCCTATCGACCTGATGGCTTCAAGGCAAGCCTGTTTTACGTCTTCATACGCGGTTACTGAAAGCACTTCTTGTATCGCTGATATGCCTTCGTCTCCATACTGCAACAACTCGGAAATCGCGCTTTTCTTCTCGTCACCGTCTGTTGACCATTTCGCGGCCATCTTGAGCTCCCTTATCCTGTCAGAATCGGGGTTTGCCATCAGTGCAAGCATTAGTTGATCGTCAGTCATCATTATAAATAATGTTATTTAAGGTCAGGTTTTGACAAACAACCCGCATCATTTTGCGACAAAAAAAGAGCAGGCAGAGATCGCATGCGGTCTTGGTAATGCCGCAGAACATTCTACAGTTGAAGTTTATTAGAAGCATCATTGCGTATACCGTGCGTAGATGCAGCACAGGATAATGCTGGTCGACGACGAGTACGATATCGCGCTCGTGCTGGCAGAGATTCTAAAGTCTGCCAGCTTTGTAGTGGACGCCTTTACAGACCCGGCATCGGCTCTGGAGCATTTCAGCAGCCACTCTGCGGATTATTCCCTTGTGCTGTCTGACATCAAGATGTCTTCAGCAGACTCGGGGATCGAGCTTGCAAATGCGATGCACAAAGTGCGCCCGGGCATCGCCATAGTTCTGATGACCGCGTTTGACATCGAGGTGTACGACCTGCCGCCGTTTATCAAGAAAGGGGACGTCATAAAGAAGCCTTTTGGAAAGAAAGAGCTGCTCGAAGTGGTAAGAGAGCGGCTGAACATAGTCAATTGAGTTGTCGTGGCTCAGAGTGCAATTCACATCACGCCTGATGGTCAGCTCCGTCTAGACTCCTCATTGCCGCATACAAAGCGCCATGACTCTGTTTTTAATGTTCGAGTAAGGGGGAAGCGCCTGCAGGGCGGAATTGAGGGGAAGGGTGCCATAATATGGCTTGCCCTTGCAGGCAACATCATTGAATATTGCCTGTCTTATAACCAGGCAAGCACCCTTGGGAGAGGGAGGGGTCACTTCCTTATCCTTGACCTTAGCAAATAGAGAAGGGCAAAGGTCACTCCAACAGTCAGCGCTATCACAAAGGCTAGCCACGAGACATCGTTTAGAGCAAGCGCCACTGATGAATGATGCTCTCTCCTGCGGTTAAAGTTTTCAGCATAGGTAGGTTTTTAATGGATTGGCAGCAATTTCAGACACAAGCCGGAAATGCAGGCAAACCAGCAGCTTGACGACATTGACAGAAAGCTGTTAAACGAGATACAATGGGTCTTTCCACTTGCAGACAGGCCGTACCTGGAAATTGCAGGTCGCCATGGCATACCAGAGCAGGAAGTCATGCAGAGAATAACTGCCTTGAAGCAGGCCGGCCTGATTCGGCAGATAAACGCGATTTTTGACACGCGCCGGCTCGGCTACAAGAGCGCGCTGGTCGCATTTGCAGTAAAGCCTGAGAAGCTCGACTCTGTCGCAGACATAATAAACGAGCACCCGGGAGTCAGCCACAACTACGAGCGCAACCACGAGTACAACATGTGGTTCACACTTGCAGTGCCGCCCGGCTCTGACATGAAAGACGACCTTGACAGGATGGCCGCGCTTGACGGAGTCATCAAGTATAGACTGCTGCCAACGCTCAAGCTCTACAAGATCGGCGTGAGGCTCGACATGGTAAATGAAGACGCAGAGAAGCCCAAGCCCACCGACGAGGTCAAGGAGATGAACCCGGAAAAGGTGCAGCTGACCGAGCGCGACAAGGAATTCATCCGCGAGCTCCAAAAAGACCTTGCAGTGATGCAAGAGCCCTTCAAGGAGCTTGCAGACAATCTAGGGATAACTACTGTTGAATTGTTTGCCAAGGCAAAGGAATACGAGAGCATTGGCATCATGAGGCGCTTTGCAGCAATACTTCGCCACCGCGACGCCGGCTTTGTAGCAAACGGCATGGTGGTGTGGCACGTGCCGGAAGACATGATAGACGAGGCAGGGTTCAAGCTGGCCGCGTTTCCGCAGGTGAGCCACTGCTACAGGAGGCCGATCTATCCCGACTGGCGCTTCAACCTGTTCAGCATGGTGCACGCAAGGACTCTGGAAGCTGCTGAAAAGATGGCAGTAGAAATGTCAGAAACTCTGGGAATAAAGGACTACCAGATACTGTTCAGCTCGCGCGAGTTCAAGAAAGAGCGCGTGAAGTATTTCGTCTAGCGCGCCCACTCTGCTTTCTCTAATTCTTCCAGCATCCCGACAAGGTTGCCGCTCTTTTTCACGCATTCATGTTTCATGCGCTCAAATTCCTGTTTCAGCCGTTTTTCTTCCTTCTCTGAAAGCGAGCGGTTTTCCTTGACGTCAGTGAAAAAGCGATCTTCCTTTGAAGTGTGGTCCAGGATAAAGACAGAGTACGTCTTTAAGTATCTTGCAAGCGGCTCCCTAGCGTCCCTGCCCTGCAGGAATTCTTCAAGATGAATCCTGACCCTCTTTGCGATCCGCCTGCCAAACTCGTGCTCTAATACGAACTTCCTGACCTCGTCAGAGTAATGGTCTTTGTGCTCTGTCTCTGGAAAGTAGCTGGTCTCCTCCTTTCCGTGGTGGAACTGGTCCACGAACTGCTCGATGATGTCTGCTATTTTTACCAGATCGCCAAACGGTATGTCCTTGCCTTCATACAATAAAGCATAGCATTTTTCAATGACTGCCTGCAGCCGGCGGATGAAGATATGGTCCTGCAGCAGGTCGTCGGTCGCGTTCATTTGGCAACAGGCTGCACGTAAAAGTTCTTTTCAAACATTTGCTCGACTTTTGTTGCTTCCGAAGTATTCAGGTAGTTGCCGTCTGACAGTGCGGCAAACATCTCTATTTCTTCGGTGCTTATCATTGTCGGAAGCACCACTGAAATCTGCTTTTGCGACAGTATGAACTTTATCGCAAGCTCTGTAATATTCCAGCCCTTGCTGGTGGCGACTGGCTTCATGTTCTCTATCTTTTGCATCGCTTCTGCAATGAACTCCTGCTTTCTGAAGCTGCGGTGGTCGTTCTTATCGAATTTCGTGTCCGCGGTGACCTTGCCTGTCAGCAGGCCGGAAGCATCAGGTACCCTCACCATGATGCCCACGTCGTTGCGCTCTGCCGCGCGGATAAAGTCGCGGCCCGGGTCCTGCTCCAGTATGTTGTAAACGGTCTGGAGGCACGTGATGTTTCTCTTTTCGGTAGCTTCAAGCCCCTCTTCCTTCCAGCCTATTGCTGGCCCCAGCGCCGCGCCGTGGCTCTTGATCGTTCCCTTTTTCACAAGGCCGTCAAGTGCCGCAAACAATTCATCGTTTCTTATCGCGGCCATCTTGGGGTTGTGCAGGCTGTAAACGTCGATATAGTCTGTCTGCAAACGATCCAGACTTTGCTCTAGCGCGAACTGCAAGAATTCCGGGTTGTGCTTTTGCGGTAGCTCGCTGTGCCCCACCTGCTCGGCGGTGTACATGTCGTAGCCCCACTTTGTAGAATAGATTACTTCGTTTCGCATGCCTTTGAACGCCTGCGCCATCAGCTTCTCACTCTTGCCCTTGCCGTACATGTCGGCAGTTTCGTAAAAGTTGATTCCTAAATCATAGGCGCGCTTTAGCATCCTTATCGCTTCGTTGTCGTCGATCTTTTTGCCCCACCAGTCAAGCCCGATGGTCCATGCGCCAAACCCTATTTCGCTTACCTTGATCCCGCTCTTGCCAAGTCTTCGGTATTTCATGCTGCTATTGATAGCACCTCTCTGACTTTTGACGCGACTTTTGAAAATTGCGAATCGTCAAGGACCGGCTTGCCTGTAATGTCAATGTCGACAGGTATCCACGACTTGCACCCTGCCCACTCTGCTTTCGTGTCAACCGATATCGGCCTGTCAAGTTTGAAAACGCGCATCAATATCACGCTCATTGGCTTCTTGGGATTGTAATCCATCCTCGCATTAACATAGCTTTCGTTCCACACGTGGTACTTTGCAAGCATCTTTAATGCTTCGCGGTCTGTCACTTCCTTGACCTCGACTGCTTCTACATAGCCTGTCATCACGTTGGTGCCCGCGGCCGGCTGCTCCTTCAAGACTTCGTCTAGCCTGCTGGCATAATCTTGCTGCAAATGATCTTTAGATTGGTGCTCAAAGGTTGGAAATAGCAAAAATTTTTCGTGCTTTACCTCAAAGCCTTGTTTGTATTCCAGTATGCCGCCCTTGCGCAAAAGCACGACCTGCCGGCCTTCTTCAAGGGCCTTGCAGACGACGGCCCATTCTTTGAGAGCCTGCATTATCCCAGACTTTTAATGATGTCCTCGACTCCCTTATAAACGCAGACAATCATGGGAGTGTCCTTTACTATGTACTTGCTCACCTGCGTTTCGCGCAGCTGCATTATCAGTTCCTGAAATGCCATCAGGTCTGTGGTTTCAAACGCGAGCATAAAGTCCTGGTCGTCGATGCCAAACGAATAGGTAGTGTTGAGCCGCACCTGCGGGAACTTCCTTCCAACCATGATGTGCTCTTCCATC